>ENA-ORSB01001231-ORSB01001231.1-human-gut-metagenome-genome-assembly--contig:-NODE-1231-length-24926-cov-5.985606_pt1 | contig 24926 bp, 28 predicted proteins | sample MGYA00242180_ERZ509144 | MGnify/ENA primary metagenome ERZ509144 (study PRJEB26280, sample SAMEA2338661) | human gut metagenome | biome: human gut; feature: human-associated habitat; material: faeces...
TTAGCGACTGCAGCGGGCAAGAATAACGCAAAGGCAATGACAGATGGAGTGTTAAAGAGCGTTTACGGAAGTCTGATGGATGCCAACGGTAAAGTAAAGGGATATAAAATATCAACAAACGGATCTATTGGTAAAAACGGAATGGGTGTAGTTTTATCTAATGGAGATAAGACGTTACAGGGTGTCATATCTAACCGAAAGGCAGGAAAGGGATTCACTGCTATACCATTTGAGGATGTTACCGGGAATGCTATGTACTTAAATGTTGCCAATGAAAAAGCTGCTAATTTTACCGCAGATGAGTTGGCATTGGGTACACCGGATGGACAGGCGCATGTAGAAAATATGATGGCTGAGCTTGGTGAAAGCGTAGATGCTGATGCAATATCCTATTCTATGAATCCAGATGGGACGGCATCTGTTTATAACGAAGGTAGCCTTGTCGGTATTGTAACTTCAAAAGGAGAGGAGTTATATTCTGCAAATACGGATTTCGGGTCAGATGATATGCAATTAGAAAAGATAACACAGATGGATCCACAGGACATTGGAGACGTCGAAACTGTGCAAATGCCATTGAAGGATATTGTAGGTACTGATACGGGAGCTGACACAAAGATTAAAATTGCCTCTATGTTTGCACCCAACGATGAAAAAGGAATTGATAACCGCATCAATTATAATGGTGAAATACTGCGGTGTCCGGGTGGTGGTTCGGAACAATTTGCAAACATCGTAAAATCGAATGATATTAAGGTAGATAGCATTTCATACAACCAAAAAACTGGAGATTTCGGATTTGATACGACAACGGGTAAGCATTTTGAATTTACAGATGCCTGCCATGGTTATGCAACACATAATGGAAAAATTATTGGTAATGCACAGACCGGACATTATTTTGTGAAGGAGAGCAAGTCAAAGGCAGATATACAAAAGAAGGACTAAGGGAGGATAAGCTGCATGAATGAAAACGGGAATGATACAATGGCAAATGACCTTGACCAAGAAAAGCAGAACGTGTCAAGAGTTGTCCAAAAAGGAAAAAATGCCATAAGAGTTGCCAAAAAGCTTAAATCTCTAAAAAAAGGGAAAAACGCCATAGGAGTAGCAAAAAAGATGGCAGCCTTGAAAAGCATTGCGGCGTTTATCGCCGCAAACCCAGCTGTTTTTGTGATAATTATGGTAGCTATTATAATTATTATCATCACAATTGTGTTCGTATGTATTATGTATTATTTATCCTCTGGAGGGGTTTTGACCGCTTTAAAGGGTTTGGTAGCAACGCTGGCAACAAGTGTAACTGCATTTTCTGCAGCAATCACCGACATATGGCGTGATCTATTAGGAGCAGATGGTCATTGGGGACTACAGACAACGCAAGTATATGAGGTCAGTGAAGATTTATATGACCCGGATAACGATATTGACCAAGGGTTAATCGAAATGTACAAATTAGAGCATCAGCTGCTAAAAAATGCATATAATCATGCGGTTGATATGGATATAAAGGCGAAAGCACATGAAGAAGGGTGGAATTATCATGACATTTGTGATGCACTGAATGCAAAATATCCTAATGGATATGAGGATGTGTATAGCAACATAAACTGGGGCGAACTTGCTGTTGTATTGGATTTTGGTTTTAATTCTGGATTTTACACGAGTGATGAGTCCATAACTGCAAAATCGGAAGATGCATCCGCATATATTCAAAGGAAATTTGTCTCTGATGCTGTAAACGGAAGATCCAGCATATACATGAAATATTTTTATTACCTTACATACAGTGTAAGTACAGATGAAGATGGAAATGTGATTGTAGACCCAACAATTCATACTTTTTCGTGGGAAGAGATATATAATATGCTTGGAATTACTGCTGACGATATTGCGATAGAAGGAGAATCCACATGTTATATTGATTTGCAGGAACAAATGCTGAATCAAATGAAAGCACAATGCCGGGACGAATTAGATAGAAAAAGAGTAATTTTTGACACAATGCAATTAGACAACGACTTTACACCGTGGAATTATGACTTTCCAAACGAATCTGTGGAAGATTACTTATTAGGAGATATAGTTGATAACAGTTGCCCTGTAAGTGTGATAACTCCATTTGACACATCGGAATGGTATACATCTGTCCCAGATGTTGGCGGATCAGCAGCTCTTGTAACGACTCCAACTCTTGTAGAAACGTATCAAGGGTGGCTGAATTTATACTCTGGACCAACAAGTACCGTAGGCGTAGATAGCTATTTTGTAAATACAGTAAAAGCGACGCAAGACATTGTAAGTGATATGAATAACAATGGTATCACAGTTCATTATTCAGAATCAAATTGGTGCATTTATGAATTTGGTCCTGCTTATTGGGAAAATACATTGCAAGGAGTTCACTGGGAGCGAGGCGAAGGCGGGGCTGCAGTCAAAAATGGAAGATATTTGATTGCGGTTGGTCCAGGAATTGTTCATCGTAATTATTGGGTAAATACAGGAGGTGTATCTTTAAGTGCATCATGGTATGATTATGGAAATAAAAAAATGGATTTGGTGTTACAGGAAAATAGCACAGGCGCGCTATACTATGTACCTGTAACAACCGGCGATTCAAAGGGGCATACATTTCCTTATGGAATAATCCAAACAGGTATACGCACCCCAAAAAGTATGAGCGAACAAATACACGGAGCATCATTTGCTACAGCAACGGATGCAGCATCAATACAGGAAAGAGACGCTGCGTATAACAATCTGGGGACAGCACAAGACTATTATAGTGTTCTGCGTACCTTTAATAACCTTACTATATCAGACGGCTACCCAGCAGGCATAGGACAATTTTTGTCGCACGGTCCTATAGAATGGTGCTATAAATCATCAACAATGGATTTGCAGTCTCTGCGCAGAAGATTTACATTGAAAGGAGTAATTGTTTATTGATGAATACGAAATATGCGAAAAAATTTCTTAGCATTATTTGGATTATAATAATCGGGTTAATGATGGGTTTTATCTATGGCTGGTATTTGGATCAGAAAAAAACAGCTGCCGAAAACAGCACGGAACTATCAGATTATGATGTGCCAACGGAAGAGCCACTGGTAAAAACGTACACAACGGAAGAAATTGAAGATTGGAAAAATGAGGTTGATACCAAAAGGGAAACCGGATATGTTGATTTTCAATATTGTTTGAATTTAGCAGAATACGATTTAGCACTTGTGGATCCTTCTCTATATGAATATGTGGATTATGGTGAAAGCGAAGCCAATACAGATGTATTGGCACAAGTGGTATATGCACTGTATATGCAGTTTGGAAATGATGTTCCAGCATACAAATTTACTTCTGTAACGTATGACAATGATTTAATGCAAGGAATATATCATATCGAATGTGAAGGGACAGAATACGAGGTAGCTATCAGCGAAGATGATACTTGCATATATGTAAATACAAATATCGCTGCAAATCCCTCTACATCAACAGAGGCTACAGATCCAACAGAAGATATAATCATAATCGAGGAATAAAATATTGAAAAGATCAAAGTTATGCATACTGACAATTATGGTGGCGTTCGCAACCGGATGCTCCGGGGAAAGTGTTCCGGTGGCAGGTAACGAGGAAGTGGTAGCAACAGAGATGCAAAGAACCCCGACAGTTACCTTTTTTTCGACGGATGATTCAGTTGTACTGAGCGAGGATGCTCCTGCAAAGGAAATAGAGGATTATCCATATTATTACAAAGAAGACTATGAAGAGCAATTTGGCGATTCGTATTTGTATGAGGATGGGAATCTGGTTATGTGTTTGAGCATGATTGAGTCATACTATAAACGAATTGAAATAACACCAGATATGTTCCTGATAAATCACAATGATTTATGTGAAAAAGGCACAGAGAGCCTAAATTCGGCGAAAATCCAGCAGTTTATAGAGGATATAGGGCTAGGATGCGTGGAAGCCGATTATGACCTCAAAACAGCTTCAGACAGCCTTAAAACGCTGCATGGCTGCATATTAGTTTATATACCGCACAACAGCGTTTATGGAGTCGGTGGAAGCTATCTTCTTATCACAGGGATATCCGACACGGAGTTTATCGTACATGATCCGTCCAAGGAAAGCGAGAATGCAAATATTATAGAGCGCCGGGATAACCAAGTCATATATAATGCAACAACATTGACGGCGGCAGCCTCTAAATCCAGTAAGATGTGGATTATATACTAAGACGAGGTATCTATATGAAAAAAAGTAAATTGTTTGCTGTATTTGCTACAGCTATAATAGGAGGATCTATAGTGGGCGTATTGATATGTGCAAATCCAGAAAACGATGCGAATACGCTTGACACACAGCAATATGGGCAAAAATCAACAGAAGCATATATGCATCCCGATGCAAACTATTATGAAGAAGGGGTTGATACGGAATATAATTACATCACGAATCTTGGCTATTTAAAAGAATTAGATATGCCAGTAGTGGGGCTGGAAAGGATCAGCGATGAAACAGACTATATTTTAAAGGAAAACGGAGAAACGGGAAATGCGGTTACGATCGTATCTAGCAAGAAAAAAGGCAGTCATATGCAAATTAAGATGCAGTCCGCGGGCGGGAGCGTGGTGCATATAGATTATCAGTTTACCACGAATAAATTTATTATATACTTATCAGAATGAACTTGCAAAATTTCTAACAGCTAAAGCTATGAGAAAATTTATATCCATTCTAAAGGTGTAAAGGCGTTATGTCTAACATAGCGTCTTTTTTATATAAACAATAAAAATAAACCATCTGCTATATGCAGGTGTGTCCCAAACTTGATTATTTACTTGACTAAAAATCAAGACTTTTAGATTTATAGGTGAAAGTCCCTGGAAATAGGTCGGATAATGGTAATGAATGGCGCGAATGCAATTAAGGTAACAGACAGGACAGGCGACAGCATGGTTGTTTTACTAGATAAAATCAGATAGGGGCAATAGGCAAGGGAAAAGGTTGAACCAATAACCAGTTTAGGCAATGAGGACAAGCTGACAGTACAGAAGAGTTTGTTACTCTTTGACCTGTGATGGCGATTCGCTTTGAGGTTGAGACACTACCAAAAACATGCTCACAGGCTACCACACCGCAAACCACCATGCATAGGCGTAGGGTCAGATACTAAGTCAATTATGCAAAAAAAAGAAATCGAAATTATAAAAGCTGAGGTACCCTTCAAAGTTAGACTTTTTACGAGACGACTAAAATCGTCTCGTTTTTCTTTAATGGAATAAGTGAATTATACCATATCTTTACATATTACTTCTGATAAATTATAATGTATGTCAGAATACATAAAGTAAGGGGTGAGAAGAATGGAAAACGATAAGGATGATGAATTAAAAATTCTCGAATACCAATGGACAAGCAATGTTATAGAAAAATCAAAGTTCCATGGCATAGAGAAAAAAAATCTGGTGGAAGCGATAATAGTATCTGCAACGGTTACGTTGTTTATAGTTGCGATACCATTCACTAATATTGTGAAAGGTATGTCTGCAGCTGTTATAGTTCCGGTTTTATTTGTGGTATTCGTAAAAGGATACAAAAATCGCTCTATATTTCAATTCATAAGAGATGAATTGAAATTCAAACACAGAAGAAGAGTCTCGCATTTACGAGGACCAGAATATAAGCGAAAGGAGAAAAAACAATTTGAAAGCTATGAAGAATTCGGATTCATTGAATCAATTATTGCAAAAAGTAAACAGCGACTCGATGACTTCATTGAAAAATACGACACTAACAACTCTAGCCAAAACAGCTAGATATGCTTTACAACGAACTGAGGATTCAGTAAAGAAAGAATTTACGGGATCGTACTATGAGGGAGCTTCGCAGGATGAAAGTCCACTCATAGGTGTTCGCAACCGTGATGGAATAATCATTACTCCAGATAATCGGTACATAGGGGTTGTTGAGATTTTCCCTATAAATTTCAATCGAATGCCGCCAGAAAGAAAGAAACGGGTGTTGGATAATTTTGGAGATGTTTTTAATATGAAGTGGTATAAGTACATGTTCAAAGTAATGAGTGACTATACCGATGTCAAAGATATGATCCAAACAGTTATTGCAAACAGCCAACACCTTTTAACAAATGAACATTCCAGAGAATGCCTGAACGATTATATTAACTTCATTTATCGGGAAGGTTCTACAAATGCAATCGTAAGACGGTACTTTTTCTTCTGGGAGTATAACGGCGAGAATGGCATAAAGGCAAAGGATTTTTCTAGTATATCCAAGACCATGCACGACCAACGGCAGAATTTCATAAAAAAGATGAATGCTTGTGGAAACTCTTGCGTGGAGTTTCATGGTAGAGAAAGCGAGAAAAAATATAATGAATTTGTTGAAGAAGTTGTATACAAATTCTTTAATAGGAAATCTTGCTTACGAGAATCCTTCCAGGAGAGAAAACGGCGAATTGATGCAGATTTTGCGCGATTCAACAAAGAAAATGGTACAAACAAAACACCGGTTATGGCGGATTATTTGGCGCCTAAAGGGTTGTACTTTCTGAATCGGGAGTATATGTGTGAAGATGGACAATATTATACATATATCGGAATAAAAGGAAATAATTTTCCGAACACGATACAGGGCGGCATAATGACAGATGTTTTGGCAGCTGGCGCTTACGTGGATTGTGATTATATTTTTAAAGTGCTTCCCAGGGAAACGGTACTGCCATTGCTAAAATTCTACAACACCAATACACACCGAAGTATGTTGGAAAAGTATTCAAAGGGAAAAGACGAAAAGGGTGGGGCGCTAAAAAGGAAGTTCATTAACAATAAGACCGTTTATGACGCGTTGTCTGGAGACACAGAACTGGTTGACATGTCTATCATCATAACCATACATGCTCCGACTTATGAGCTGATGGATAGCATTGCAAAAAATTTGAAACATCATTATAAAGAAAAACTTCACCTACAGATAGCAGATGCTACTAATTGGTGTGAAGACTACTGGATACAAACAATGCCATTCCTTTATAACACACCGATTTTTAACAAATTAGCGCTTAACATCCTATCGGACAGGATCGCGGCGATTTATCCGTTTACGACCTTCCAGCTATACGACACAAAGGGATGCGTGCTTGGTATAAGTGATAACGGAACGATCGTGTCGCCGAATTGGTTTGATACGGATATGTTTATCAATGCCAATATGACTATCATTGGCAGTTCTGGTAGCGGGAAAACTTTCACAGAGGAATTGATCGGCAGGCGCATGTACTTAAATGGATGCCGATCTTATTTTATTATTCCTAAAAAGGGACTCCTAGATTATTACGATGGCTGCGCCAATATTGGCGGCACATTTATTTCCCTTGCGCCAGGAGCAAGAGATCGAATCAATGTTATGGATATCCGTCCTGAAGGAAAAGCAGTTGATGCTAACGGAGAAAAAATTTCTGGAAGTTGGATGACGCATAAAATCGTCAACCTATGTGCATGGATCAGTTTACTAATGAACGATACCCGCATGACGACGGCAGAAACAAATGCTTTGCAAAAGGCACTTATCCGTACATACGCAAAAAAAGGAATAACGGTTGATAACAAATCTCTTTATAAAAACATACAGACAGGCGAACTTAAAGAAATGCCTATTCTTGGGGAACTGTACGAAGAAGTAGTACAGGTAGATTCTTTGAATAGAATCGCAAATGCTTTAGAGCCTTTCGTAAGCGGTATAGCAAGCAATATGAACGGGCAGACGAATGTTGATATTGAAAATGCAAGATATGTTGTGTTCGATGTCGATGAGGATAAAATCCCAGAAGAAATGTTTAGTTCTTTCTTATACCTGGCATTTGATTATGTATACAATGTGGTAAAGGAAGATATTACATCCAAGGATCTTATTTTCTTGGATGAGGTATGGAAAATGATGGTTGTGCCGGATGCAGCGAAACAGGTGTCTAAGATGATTAAACTTATACGTGCGTATGGCGGAAGTGCAGTAATAGCCACGCAGCAGATGGGTGACTTCAACAAGGCAGGTGATATTGGTATGGATATATTGAATAATGCAGAAATCAATCTCTACCTTGCCATGAAGCCACAGGATATTACTGAAACGCAAAAGCTGATGAGTTTGTCAAGGGAAACGGTTGCGGATCTGGAAAAGTTGGAAAAGAGACACGGACTTCTTGTCACACGAAAGGATAAGCTTTTTATGAACATTAAAGCTACAGACATGGAGTGTGAAGTAATGAGTACAGATATCAATGATCGTATTGAGAAAGAGGCATCAGTTGCCGCTAATGCGTCATAAATGAGGAATAAGCCTTTTAATGCGTCATAATAACTTAGTTGCGCGTCATAAAAGCACATGCATATTTAGAGGGAAAAAGGATTTTTGGGGAATAATGACGCACAGATAATTAACAATGACACGCAAAATAAAACCATTTAGGGAGGAAGAAAATGAGATACGAGCGATTATCTAAACAGGAACAAATGTTATTTGAAGTTTTTCAGGAAGTAAATGCGATGACATATGAGCAAGTAAAGCAATTTCTAATGAAGTTTACCGGGTGCAGCGAAAACGTTCCAAAATACATTGTACACAATCTGATTCGGCAAGGAGCAATATCTCCGACACAAGAAGACGAAGAGGGGATCTTGCTTTGCGGCAATAACCGTAATCAGAACATTCAAACTGCAAGGAATGATGTCATGTTCGCAATGTACTATTTGTTAGACAAAGCGGAAACTCTTGACGATATGCTTTCTCTCGCAACGTCATATCTGAACAATGTTGCACTGTCGTTCATTTTGGATGGGAAGTTATATGAGGCGATCAAGGTAAGCGATCAATCACTTTCCTTGATTGAGACAACAAAGCAAAGATACATTGAGCGCTTTGCTGAGAATAACAAGCAGGCAATACCGTTTTATTCAGTCTTTATGTTTACGGTACACGCTGGCACGGAGGAGGAAGCGGAGATCCTGGAGGAACTGGAAACAATGAATATTGAGATTCCCCACCGCATTGTTATTTTCCGCAGCACAGATCCGACGACAAAACCAGATTATGTCGAGTATGCCATAGAATAAATTACTCGTGCAATGTAAAAACAAGCTTTGAAAGTAACACATAAGAAAAAACATATTACTCATAGTGTGTCAATATAGTCTGCACGAGTAATAGCTAGTAGTCGGAAATAGTGCCGAAATGAGTGCAGGAGTAATAGGTTTCACATGCTAATTAAAAAGCAAGAAACTTATTACTTCTGCGCCGGATCAGGCAATTTTAAAAGTAATAACTTTGTGTGAAAGTTTTACAGAAAAAACAAGGTTTTTCTAAATTTTGACGGATGAAGTGTGGAGTAGACTGGCGCGAAAACATAAATTGGAGTAGTAAGGGAGGACATAGCATGGCAGATATGATAGATACGGCGGCGATTAGCATGGAAGACGTATCGGTAGAGATGCTATCTGGCAGAGAAGATGCATTACGGGAAGAAATGCTACGAAGCAAGATAGAAAAACTGCGAAAACGAAGAACGAGGTATGCGGTTGGGTACAAGGGGATGATTCTGAAGATATGTCTGACAGCTGGTGGCATTAGCTACAATGGATTGCAGATGTTGGCTGGGGATCGGAAGACATACACGAACGCGATCCGAGATTTTGTTAAGGACGGACTAATGACAATACACTGGATCGGGCGTAATTGCGTGGGGGTATTTCTTGACTTTAATAATACCAACGTATTGTACAAGGATAGTTTTATGCCATACATAGGTACCTATAACAGATTTTGCGCACAAAGGGCGAAGAACCTTGGTAGTTACAAGAGTAGCAGATCCGGAGCTATTAAGGCAGCACGGTACAGTGAGATCATAATGCTTTTGTCCGGGACGTCCGTAAATGTGCTGACAGAGGACAAGCCCGCCTTGTATAACAAAGAAACCATTGCAGATGATGCAGCGTACTTTTATTCGGACACAGAAGTAAAGATTATGGTCGAGGGCGACAATGTGGTAAAAGAAGAAAATATGAACAGCAAGTACGTGATAAGTTCCAGAGCGCAAGGGTTTATACTTTCCCGCGGTGGAATCTATATGCTGTATCATTCTGGTGCAAAGCGAATGGCATGGAGAAGCACACAGGAACAGCAGATGCAATTCCGAGTGGCGAGCCTGATCGGCAAAAGCACGGCAGGACAGTACAAGAGTATCAATGTAGACGACTGTATTATCTATGCTGATAGTGCAGAACCATTTGTAGAAATGTTTGTGGATGATATAGAACACATAAAGTCGCGGAGATTTAAGTATGCATCTCTCGAAAATGGATTTAAAAACACCTATTATCTTCCGTACACTAAGGACGGACAGTATATGACTGATCTAATGGTGCATGCCGACTGGCAGGATAAGATACTGAAATACTTCATGGATGGTGATAAGGAGTTGCACCGGGAGAAATACTACTCTGTTGCAGATCTGAATAATGGGGAGAATCCGATATTTGTATTCTGCATACCAAATGTGACGCGGCTGAACAGCTTCCTCATGACAGCTGAAATCATGGATGAGGACTACTACATATACTGTTTTGATTTTCAAGTAGAGTTTCTAGCCAGAGTAGTAGACGGACGGGCAAAAATATTCAGCATACCGTTAGAAGAGTTCAAGGCTGAATTCAGTCTATAGTATCAAAAACTGTTTGAAGCGAAAGGAAAGATACATATGGATGAAAAACACAGTAACAAAACAGAGGGCAGTCTTATAGACCAGGCATCAATAAAGATCTGGTACGATTTTGTAAAAGAACAGGCTGAGAAGCGGAAAAAGGCATTTCTCATAATTGGTGGCAGCACATTGTTTGCTTCTCTGCTTGCCGGAGGTGTTATAGGAACATTTGCCGCAATAGCAACGCGGGATGCCGTGCGATTTACGGTTGTAAACTGGATATACTACACTTTCACCAGTCCGGTGTCATGGATTGCTGGCGGCATATTCTTTATATTAGCCAATGTAGAATTGACGAAATTCATTGTCGGAACTCATAAGACTTCCATCCGTGACAAAGACCGGAATTATGACAGTTCCGAGAGAGGAGATAACGGCACAGCAAAAAAAGCATCTAAAGAAGAGTGCCGGGATATGTTCAATTATGGAGACTATAAGGATCTTGATGATATTATCCTCGGATGTGATCCAGAGAATGTGCACGAGATGTATACGTTGAATACTGGCAAGGAGAAGATCATAGAGGGATTGAATAAGAATGTTTTCGTTGTTGGTGCGCCGGGATGCGGAAAAACGTTCTCATATATCATTCCAGCAATCATGCAGAAGATAAAAGCCGGGGAATCTATGGTGGTTACAGACTTGAAGAAAGATATTTACGGTGTAACAGCCGAAATGGCAAGAGCAAACGGCTATGTCGTAAAAGTATTGGATTTCGACAATCGGTTCCTACTGCATTCAGATTCTATTAACTTTATGGCGCTTGTTGGTCAGAATATCTCCTTAATCAATACCCTTGCAGAAACAATTATTGCAAACATATATGGAGAGGAGCAGGAAGACTACTGGAAAACGATTGAAACCAACCTGTTAAAAGCTGTTATGATCCATGTAGCCACAGATGACTCGTGCAAAACGGAGCGAACGTTGGCGAAAGTATACCGGCTGATCAACGAACTGAATTCTACGGCGATAGGAATGCTCTGTAAGTCAGACGACAGCCCAGCGAAACCATATTTCAATAACTTCACAACAATGTCGGCGCAAGTTAAGGATCAATGTAAGAGTGGATTAGCATCTCATTTGGAAGCACTTGCAGACCCAGTAATTCAAAGGATTGTAAGTGAGGACGACGTTGACCTGTCTTTGCCGGGAAAGCAAAAATGCATTTACTACTTGACTTTGAACGACCAAAATCCAAAGTCAACATCGTGGTTAGTTGCCATGACATTCACTTTGCTGTTTGAACAGCTTACCCAGCTGGCAGACTCGCAGTTCAATCACAAATTACCAATACCGGTAACGTTGCTGATAGATGAGTTTTATAATGTTGGAATCATTCCGGCGTTCGATTCAAAAATTTCACAGATCAGATCAAGGGATGTCCGGTGCTGGATTGTCGTCCAATCGTTAAAGCAGCTTGAAACCATGTATGATATGACATGGGAAAAGATTGTGGAATGCTGCACAACATGGATCGTTATGAAGGTAAATGCTCAAAGCACAGCAGAATATTTTGAAAAAATGAGTGGTGTAGAAACTATAGACACAACAAGCGACCGGTATGACGAGACCAAGACAGATGCATTAAAATATCACAATACAGTACAGAGAACATTATCAAGAAATCAGCGCATGGTGTACTTTGCTGATGAGATACGGCGGCTTAACCCGTACCATGTTCTTGTATGGGTATCTGGTCACAATGTTGCCGAACTCAAAAAGGTTGGATACAATACGCATCCTATGTGTAAAGAGATCCGGGAGTGCAACTGTGTAGCACATATACCGAATTGGATCTACAGATTAAGTGACCGGGAACGGGAACGGCTTGGAGCAATGGCAGAAACAGAATTGTGGGAAGAAGAGAGTACGCACGAAATTGAATTATGCACTATAAAAGACTTTGAAGAACACTGGAACAGCAAGAAGCAGCGCGCACTTGAAGAAAAGATTGCGAAAGAAACAGCATAGAAGGGGGCTACATAATGGTAATTCTTAAAAATCAGCATCCAACACATACAGAGAGGTACTTATTCAAGACCTATGGTCTGTATCGGTCCATATCAAATGATCAGATAGAAAAGTATATATGCATTTATGCAGGTACAAAAACAGAATTCCCGTCAGAAATCCATTTTGATGAAGAGCAAGTGGATCCCGACGAATTTATCATTTTTGAAAAAATGTCAGAGACCATTCAAATCCACATGAGAGCAGATACCTTGCTTTTAGATGCTATCAGAGCACGAGCCGCGGAACTGGGCTGGAAGTGTTAGGCGAGCGCCAATCAAGTTCTATTGCAGAAAGACTTTAGTAGACAAATGAAAGTATACTTGATGGTAAAATTAGCGATATCTGCCTGATAAATGGTAGCGATAAGATTGACGCAGCTATTTTCTTGGTACAACAGGAAGATAGTTGCGTAGACACTTTTGGTAGTGTACTCATTCCAATATCATCTATAAAATCTATTTCTGTTTTGTATGCAAACAATTCAAGAACGGGCAGAAGAATTAGAATTTTAATTATTCAATAGTTTTGAAACCACTTATACTCTGGGTATAGGGTTTGTCAACACAAGAGTATGAAAGAAAGGTTGACAGAATGGTGTAGATATGGTATAATTCACTTATACAACACAAAGGCGTGTTGCGTATTGGACCATTAGCTCAGTTGGTTAGAGCGTCCGGCTCATAACCGGATGGTCTGGGGTTCAAGTCCCTAATGGTCCATTACTCTGCCGTGTGTCCGGTTGGTCGAGGGTGCGGTTTTGAAAACCGTCTGGATGTAAAAGTCTCTGGGGTTCAAATCCCTAACGCGGCGTATGGTGCATTGCCGTAATGGTAGCGGAGCGTCTTGCTAAGTCGTCCTGCAGAAATGCAGTACAGGTTCGATTCCTGTATGCACCGCTATGAAACCGCATTCCACCGGTGGAGGAGGCTTCAGACAAACTGTCCTGACTTCGGACGTTAAACCAGTTTGGTTAGAGAGATTGCAAAGGCACCTCGGATTCGAGCAGAGCTTTTGCGGAGAACAGTAAGAACCCGGTTATGATTTTAGCGGTTAAATGGTACCTGGCTTCCGGATAAAAAGCAACAACCGCAACGCTCGATTAGTCAAGCGGCTAAGATACCACCCTTTCACGGTGGAGACGGGAGTTCGATTCTCCCATCGAGCATTCGGTCAAATTTCGCAGCTAAGGTCCTACAAGAGGAACCGGTGGTTCATCGGGACGTGATTGCGGCGCAGGAGACCGAAAGTTTGGTGTAGTTTAAATTTGGTTAAAAACAGCCGGCGAGGCAGATGGTGGCGTATTGCCGAAACGAAAGTAGAAGTAGTTGAAATGGTATTGCACAGTATTTCTCGACTTTGCGTGAAAGCGGAAGTTGGGGAAACACCGAATCAGTTAATGACTGACGGAAACGAAAATATCTGATACGAAAATATTCCTAACCACCCACCAAACAAACAATTCCTACTGAAAGTAGGTATCGAATGGAAATTTCATAATATTATTGGGCATTCGCCAAGCGGTAAGGCACAGGATTTTGATTCCTGCACTTCGCCGGTTCAAATCCGGCATGCCCAGTTCGTTAGGGCGTCAAATGCTAGTGCATGTTATTTGATGCTCTATTCGTTATTTAATTTATACATTGTGAAGAGGAGGTGGAAAAATCATAGGCTAAATCTAACATGTTACTGAGGAAAATAAAACTGGAGGCAGAAAAAAATGAATTTAAAAAAATTACACGCAGGTCGGCACCGGAAAGCAGACAACAAAGAGCTGATGTTGCACATTGGCGACGAGCGATCAGCGTATGTATTACGCAACAATGCATTATTGACTGGGAATACCGGGACTGGAAAGACTTCGCTTGCTAAAGCGTTACTTAAGAATCTTATGGCAGAATATTCGCCTAAAGATTTTGGATTTGTTTATATAGGGCTTGAGGGAAGCGCCAAAGACATTAAAGGATCGCCGCATGCAATATCTGCTGCCGATTATTCATCTGAAAGGGTAGTGCGTCACGCATTGGAAACAGCACGAGTTACTGCGATGGAACATACTGAAAAACAGATTCTTGTAGTAGTCGATGAGTTTTCCAATATTCCACTGGAATTTTCTATGTGGAAAACCATTGTTGATGATATGACAACATGCGGAGTACATTTCCTTTTTATACTTCATGCACACCAAAGAGCAGCTCTTGATGCACTATTGAATATAGCAACGTTTGAATTGCGTATGTCTTTGTGCTCTTCAATCGAAGATAAATGTGCGACTCTTGATGTAGACATGTCAAATATAACTGCATTTGAAGGCTGTTGGGGAAAAGGTGTTGTTGATGTGAGAGATATTCGCAGCGATCGAATGGAACATCTTAGGTTTTCAGATGCGGATCATTCGGATTTAGATCAGGTTCGTGAAAAAGCTTTAAAAGATTTTATGGAAAGAAAGACTTCCATGGAAAGCACACGGGTACACAAACGCAAGTCGATTTTAAAAGTGTAGAGCCGGCTATTCGTATTGGTATAAAGAATCAATATAAGAGTAAACACATGCAATTTGCGTTATGTGTTTACTCTTTCTTTTTGTCAGTTTTTGGGAAAATATCTCCACTTTAATGAAAGCAGATCTATGTCAGCAATAGTTGACCGAATGGTATAGTTATGGTATAATACACTTATAATGTGAAATTAAATTATATATTGCAAAAGACAAGGAGATATGCGTATGCATAAGGACAGTAAAGAGCAGCGGCGGATTTTTAGTGAAATGACGCAAAGAAGATCAATGCCAGCAAAATATCCGAACCAAAATGCCATGAAAAGCTTTAAAGAGGTGCCGTATCAGTTGCGGTACAGGAGGGAGCAGGGAAATGATTGAATGCATGAAGAATATGGCGAAGCGCCCGGAGTTTGGACGGTGGATTCCGGTAAGTGAGAGGTTGCCGGAAGATTGCGTCCCGGTCAACATTACATATGTGAATCATAATCCGGAATCTTATTACGCGAACATCAAAGATGTACCGTTTACGGCAACAGGGGTGCATTACTCGGACGCATGGTACTGGTGGTCAACGACTTTCACTGATTATCTTGCAGAATACGGCAGATGTGATGTTGATATGGTCGATACCGATGTCGAGATAATAGCGTGGATGCCGCTGCCGAAACCATACAGAGAAAGCGAGGCATGATATGAAAGAAGAAACGAAGATGGAGATAAGCGCGGCACTAACGCTATTAAAAAGCACACTGATAAAAAATGGTGTAAGCATTGCACTTGCCGGAAGTGAAGATGCTAGGGAAGATGATGGTCGCATTCTGTTTTTTGATACGGATGAATATTACAGAACCGGGAAAATGGATGGAGTATCAGTAAAAACCGTGGATTTAGTGAGGTAGAAATATGAAAAATGGAATACATCCTGATGGATACATAGCGAAAAAGAAAAAGACCAATGCAGACCGGATCCGAAGCATGACGGATGAGGAGTTGGCAGAGTTTTTGCCAATAGCTTCCAATTTTATCTGTCAGCCTACGGAAGACTGTATAAGAAATACCGTTACGAATCATTGCGGAGAGTGTGAAAGAACAGAAGAGTGTGCAATGAAATGGCTTCGGGCAGAAAGTGAGGAATAGCATGGAGAGATTAGCTGAACAGTCTACGGATAACACTATGAAAAAAGTAACAATGACGGAGAATGAAGCGAAAGTTTTTATCCAAAATGCTATGGAGCAGTCAAAAAAGGCGTTGGCAGAATTATTACTTATTGGTCCAAAAGTATTTGCGATTAGAAAAAAGAGCTTGGGCGAGTATTACAGTAATTTGGAGAACTGCAAAAAAGAAATTCAGTCATGTGAGGTGGCAATCCAGGCACTGGAAGAGATCAAGCAGTACCGGGCTATCGGCACGCCGGAAGAATTGCAGGATATGAAAAACAATTATTTTGAAGCATTAAGCGATTGGCGTCAATACCGTAAGATTGGGACTTTAGAAGAATGCCGGGCGGCGATGGAAAAACAGACCGCTTGCAATCCGGACAGGGTTGTGAAGCAGTTGGAAGAACATTTTAACGCCACGAATGATAAAGGCGCTAGGCTTGCTTATCATCACGCAATCCAGATCGTGAAAGGTGGTGTAGTAGATGGCTAAGTGGAATGCGGGCGTAGGTTTACAATTAACGATTGACTATGATGACATTGAAGCTGATACAGAAGCGGAAGCCATTCAGATTGCGAAAGAGAGGGCATTAGAAGATATCGAATGGAATAACTGCGACTGTGATGCGAGCAATTCGATTGTGTATTACTGCCAGGAGGAAGAAACGGAGGAAGCGGAGGATGAGTAGGGTATTGCGACATTCATAACGCTACGTTACCTGAAGTTTCTTATTTGATTAAAAACATGACCACGGAGGAAATATGAGCAAACGACCAGAAATTACGAAAGAACTTTCTTTAGCGCTTGAAAGATATATAAATCCCAAAAACGACACAAGAATTTATATGGCTAAAGAAGTCACATTTGATTATGCCACAGGACACGCTATCAGAGTGGATTACATGAGATTTAAGCCTGTGAACAATACAGTCTCTGGGATTGAGAAAGGGGACTTTTACTGTTACGAGATAAAATCTTCTGTTGAGGATTTTCATTCGGGACATGGTTTGAATTTCATCGGTGACTACAACTATCTTGTAATGCCGGAGGAAGTATATGCGGCTATATCAAAAGAAATCCCATATTTTGTTGGCGTGATTGTGCCAACAGAAAGCACTTGGCGAAATAACTGGAGAGAGCTGACCGTAATCAAGAAAGCAAAACGCAGAAGTAGAGAAAAATCATTATCGGAAATGCTTTTTATGATGTTTCGTTCTGCATCGAGAGACAGATATAAATTATCTTAGTTGGAGGTGAAAAAATATGGCTAAAGCGGTTTTAGTCATGGACATGCCGGAATCATGCAAAAAATGTGTGTTTTGTCGAGGATTAAATGCTTGTAAATTGAAAAAATATTTGGTCGGAGATAGAATATGCACTATTTACACCGTGGATAAGCAGATTATGGAAGGTGGAAAGCCGGATTGGTGCCCGCTCAGGGAACTGCCGGAGAGATCTGATCATCCAGAGCATTGTGACAATGGAAGATTCGACGCAGGTTGGAATGCCTGCTTAGATGAAATTTTAGAGAGAAAGGAATAACACTTATCCTCGTGAAACGAGGTTTCCCCGAATCAGAATCGGGGTTGTAAAAATTGATAAACGTGAGAATGAAATGTCTCGGTTTGCATGAGAAAAGGTAGAAATCAGCTGATAGACTACATAGGTATCGCCCCATCCAAGACCAATGGTCAGCAGTAATTACTCCCGAGACTATAGATCGGATTGTAAATTTGCCGCACGGATAAATGTAGTGTGGCGTGTTGGAAAATTTCATAAAAAAATCAATAGAGCGTGTGAAACTTGCAAGCGAAATGTCGCTGTCTCATTACGGAGAGCCGCTTGTTTGTGAATATTCCGGTGGAAAGGATTCAGATGTATTGTTGTGGGTATTTGAACAAAGCGGCGTTCCGTTTGAGGTCCATAACTCGCATACAACAGTGGATGCTCCACCAACGGTCTATCACATAAGAGAAACCTTTAAAAGATTGGAATTAAATGGTGTGAAATGCACCATAGACTACCACGATAAGGGGAACGGGCAGAGAGTAACCATGTGGAATTTGATTCCACAAAAATTGATGCCGCCGACAAGAGTTGTCCGGTATTGTTGTTCAGAATTGAAAGAGGGTGGGAACGCAAATCGCATGATCGCAACGGGTGTGCGGTGGGAAGAAAGTAAGAAAAGGAGCAATAGAAGCGCATTTGAAGTTTTAGCAAATACCGCAGATAAAAGCGTGGGCGTATATGATGAAAAGATGCTTATTACAGATAATGATGATACGCGGCGATTATTTGAGAGTTGCCAGATGAAAGCGAAGACCGTTGTGAATCCAATTATTGATTGGAGATCACAAGATATATGGGATGTTGTCAGCGGCGAAAAAATTCCGGTATGTGAAATGTATTCATGGGGATATGAAAGAATCGGATGTATCGTGTGTCCATTGGCTAAGAAATGCCAAAGAGAACGTGAAATTTACGATTTCCCAAAATACAAAACGGCATACATAAGGGCTTTCGACAAGATGCTTGATGCCCGGAAAGAAAAGGGCAAGAAAACAAAGTGGTCTTGCGGCGAAGAAGTGTATCTGTGGTGGATGCAAAGCGACAATGTGGCAGGACAGATAAGTTTGTTTGACATTTTGAAATGATTACAAAAAGGAGCGGAACCTATCCGGGTAAAAGGCGAGTTGGGTTCCTTTGGAAGAAAATGAGCGATTTAGACAAATTCAATTATGAGTGCCCAGGACAATTAAGTTTGTTTGACGGGATGCTTAAAGAATTGTGTGATACGAAACCGGATATAGGCACAAATCTAATATTTCACTATAAAAATAAGGATTATGCGTGTGTGGTAGATGGACACTGCGGTCATGATTTCTTTCACATCGTGTTTACTGACAGGCAACCATCGGATGATTACTTGGACGTGAAAAATAGCGGAGGATGGCATGTTTCGCTAAGAGGATACAAGAAAGATTGGGATTATGTGGAGGTGCTGCCATGATTAACGGTGAATTGCTAGTTGATAACTTTGCCGGCGGGGGCGGCGCTTCCACCGGAATTGAGTTGGCTACCGGCTACAGTGTTGATATTGCGATCAACCATGATCCGGAAGCCATCCGGATGCACAAGGCGAATCATCCGAATACCAAGCACTACTGTGAAAATGTGTGGGCGGTGGATCCGGTAAAAGCCTGCGGCGGTCATCCGGTGGCTCTTGCTTGGTTTAGCCCAGACTGTAAGCATTTCAGTAAGGCAAAAGGTGGAAAGCCAAAGGATAAAAACATTCGTGGTCTTGCATGGGTAGCCTGCCGCTGGGCGGGGCTGGTGCGACCGAGGGTCATCATGCTTGAAAATGTGGAAGAATTTAAGACATGGGGACCACTTGGGCGGCGGCATCATCCAATCAAGGCAAAGCAGGGAAAGACGTTTGAAAAGTTTGTGCAACAGCTTACAGGTTTGGGATATGAGGTGCAATTTCGAGAGTTGGTTGCTGCAGATTACGGCGCACCAACCATGCGTAAGAGATTTTTTATGATCGCGCGGTGTGATGGCGAACCGATAGTTTTTCCAGAGCCGACACACGCACCGGCAGAGAGTGAAGAGGTAAAGGCTGGATTGCTCAAGCCGTATGTGGGTGCATACACACAGTTGGATTTTTCACTTCCGTGTCCCAGTATCTTTGATAGTTCCGAAGAAATCAAAGAGAAATACGGGATCCGGGCGGTACGCCCACTGGCACCGAAGACGATGGAGAGAATAGCACGAGGACTGAAAAAGTTTGTACTGGACAACCCGGAACCGTTCATTATCCAGTGCAATCATGGCGGGGAGCGCAGACCGAATAATATTCGGGAGCCGATGCCGACCATCACTGGAAAGCATGGGTATGGAATTGTGGAGCCGACGTTAGCACCTTATATGGGGACAAATACAACGAATCATCCGGGTGGAAACTGCAAAGATCCGATGCATACGATCACCACAGGTAATCAACAATGCCTTATTAGCCCGACGCTTATCCAATACCATTCTGAAACGGCGCAGGGAGAAGTTCGGGGACAGACGATTGAAGATCCTATAATGACGGTGGACGGATCGAACAGATATGGACTGGTCACATCATTTTTGAGTAAGTTCTATAAGTCTGGAATCGGACAGGACGAAAGAGAGCCACTACATACAATCACAACATCAGCCGGACATTTTGGCGAGGTCAGAGCATTTCTGATTAAATACTACGGGCAGGGAACCGGACAGGATATTAAGGAGCCACTTGACACGGTAACTGCACGGGATAGATTCGGATTAGTGACCATTGAGGGTGTAGATTATCAGATTGTGGACATCGGCTTGCGAATGCTTGAGCCACGGGAACTATATGGATGTCAGGGATTCCCGGACGACTACATCATTGACCATGATTACACTGGGAAGACATACCCGAGAAGCGAACAGGTGCGCCGATGCGGTAATGCAGTGTGTCCACCGATACCGGCAGCGCTGGTCAGAGCAAATCTTCCGGAATTGTGCGTAGCGGAACGCATGCCAAACATGAGGATCGAGTCAGAGCAGACCGGACAGCTCCGGTTTGCCTAGATTTAAGGAGAAATAGAATATATGGTCAGAAGTGTAGATACATTCTTCATAGACGGAGAAAGCTTTATTAGTTATTGCTCAGACAGCGACTTTGATTATGCAATTTATATTGGACAAAAGTGTAAAGTTTTGAGAAATGAAAAGTGTTTTATAGGTACGCTGTACAAAGTGAACTCAAACAAAAATACATTCTCGATAAAGCAAAATAATGGAGAAATAATAGAAATAAATTGTGCTGATGTAGAAGAGATTTTCAGCGAAGAGGAAATTGGAACGATAAATTAGAAGTTTAGGAGAGTGTTTATGAAAATATCAAAACTATTAAATTGTATACAAGAAAATCTGAATAGTGGTTGTTTGACTCTTGATTCAGAAGTATATATCAGAAATGATTGGGGAGATATTCACCCTGTAGAAGATGTAAGAATTGAAGAAAATGAGTTATTATTAGCGGATCAAGAACCTACTTAAACTGAACTTTAACAGGGAAAAGGAGGAAAATAGATGGATTGGAACGTTTACACTCAACGGACAGATTGTGACAAAGGGCAGGTGCATTAGCGGAGACCCGTACTACTTTTACAGAAGTAAAATTGTTGCATGGAAGAAATATGATGGAGGGAATGCATGAAAATTACAGTTAAAAAAAGGCGAAGAAATTTTAATAAGACTACCGACATTTTAAAACAGAACAATATGGAACGGTTACTAAAATATCTTAAGGAGAATCCGCATGAAGCAAAACGTTTTAACCAATGCTTTAATTGTTTAAAACTAAAATCGTGCAAAAAGGATTGTGAGGAAGATGAAAATGGAATGTGCAAAGAATGTGTTCCTATTGGCAACTAAGTTGAACATTCTGCCGACGGATCCCCGCCCAAAGTTTTCTCGTGACGTTTGTTGGCGGCGTCGAAATTAAGAACAGAAATGATTTATGCAAACGACTATGATCCCAGCCGGCAATACATACGGCGGAGCATAAAGAGCCACATGTCCAATGGAAGCTGGGGATGCGGCTTTTTGCTTTGTGAAAATATCGGCATATGACGCATTCTTATTGTTTAATGCGTCATATGCTGGAAGATTGGTGTCCAGAAGACATATTTCCAAAAATCATACGTTCGACAGAGGCTTTACACATAGGTGTATATATGGTATAATACACTTATTTAAGAAAGGAAGAATACCAAAAGAGTGATGAAAAAAAAGAAAATCATAGCAGGAATGGTAAGCGTAGCACTGCTGCTGAGTGGTTGCGGGGGTTCGACAACAGAAAAAGTGGCATCGTTGTCCAAACTTGGAGTTGATAAATCCGAAATTATCATATCAGATAAGACAGACATTAAAGATACGACTTATCTTTTAGAAACCACATACAGTGGGGCAGATGTTCCGATCGAACTGTATGATGTTCCGTTCCAGAAAACGGAATATTACATATCGAATAAGGATTTTTCGGATACGCTTAGTAAGAAAAGCAGTGATGCACAGGCGTACATTGATACAGCAACAGCTTGTACCGATGTCTTGTTCGGCAACAATTATACGGATATACTTTCAGATCAGGACGCATTCACAGAAACGTTGACTGAATATTTTGCTGGAGACGAGTATATTATCAATGCTTATACGGACGAAATAATAAATTCTGTACTGGAGGCGTATGCAGACAATAAATTAGAGGTAACGGCTGATTTTACAACAGACAGCAGCCTTATCTATAATGATGTTCTATACTATCTTCGAGGTGTTGTAGGGATAACGGTCCGTAACGGAGACGCTACAGCATATGAACAGGTTTTTGGCATCAAAACAGCAAAAAATAAAAAGGTTCAACTGATGGTAGAATATGCATTTGAACCTAATGACGCGGATCACATTGTAGATATTTACATTCTGGGTTATATTCAATAGCCTATGTCGTCAATAACCAACCACTTAGCTGTTTCACAGCTTGAAGTGGGGGGCTTGCAAAAGCTCCATGTTGAATACATACTGACAGAAAGGAGAGCCGTCTGACGACGGGCGCATTCCTCCCCGACCTAAAGAGGTCGGGGTATCCTGTGCGAATTTAAGATGAAATTGTAAAGGAGGCAACACATGAGTGAAAAAGAACTTGTAGAGCAGCTTAAGCAGATTGTTTTGCACGCAGAGCAGGAAGCGATGAAGCAATCTCTTAATGCAAAGGCAGAACATAAGTTGGAGATCGAGGCAAAGGCGGACGGCGTAATGGAATTATGCAAGGCAATGCGGAAAGTTATTGCTGATTATGATGACAGTGTAAAACCCAAAGAAGATTCCAACCGAGGATTATTATCAGCGAAACCATTGCCTGAAAACCATCAAAGAACTGGTGTGTAATAGCTACCGTTTAAAAATAAACGATATGTTTGATGGAAGTTTAAAAACTTCCATCATTTTTTAATCATAAAGCACTATAACGCTCATTGTACTTCAAAAATTTTTCATAATGCCTGTTTGTGCGTAGCTTAAGATGCATATTGCATTGCTTATAGAAGACTTCGGCGATGACATATCTGTAGAAGAACAGATGTGTCTGCTGGAGTCTTTTGCGTATGTCAGGATATAGAAAAAGAAAAACAGGGGAAATATTTTACATAAAGACCTTAATGTGATTTTTAACTTATAGAAAAACGTAAAAAAGAAAGCGGGGAGAACGGTGGCAAAACCGCTCTCCCTTTGTAAGGCAAATATAAGCCGCACCTTTAATGTAGCTATATTCTATATACAGAATACACCATATTAGTACATTTGTCAAGCAATTTAAAAATCTTTATAATTGTATTTCTTTACACATTGGTATAGCAATAGTATAATGCACTTATTTGGAGGTATGATGACGATGAAAAAAGTAGCAAAAATTTTTAGAGGTGCAGCCTATACCCTATTTCGCTTGGAACTGATAATTGCATTTTTATGCGAAATCATTTTGATTGACTTATGTGAACATCCGTCCGCATGGCAGCTAATATCACAAGACACCATTTTATATAGCATTATGCAAGTGGCGAGTGTATGTCTGGTTGTAGTTGAAACAATTATTATTGCCAAAGAAAGGACTATAACAAGGTTTGTGATGTCTCTTGTAATAATGGGAATTTCTTTCAGCCCTATTAAAGAAGTTCTTCTTTTACCATTAAAATCTATCGGTGGTTTGGCATATTGTTTCGCCATAAGTATGGTATGTTTTATGGCGAGTAAATGGTTGGTATCATCAGCTGACAGGTCTTAGAAGTTTTGCCTTATGAATAAGAAATTCTTTGCAAAGTGGTATAGTAGTGGTATAATACACGTATATAGTGTGAAAAATACCTTCATTTGATGTTGAGTCAAAATAACCAATGTTATTTTAACGAAAAGGAGGGCTGCATGTAAGACATTGAATGGATATAACAGGCTAGTTGACTGACAAAACCATCACACTTGTGTTAAATAACATTTTGTAAGGAGAAGCAATAACATGAAAATGAAAGAAGTATCAAAAAGAGCTGTGGCATTAGCAGCGGCAACAATCATTGGCATCGGCACAATGGCGGGTGCACCTGTATCGGCGAAAGCTGCCGATAATGCCGGCATTCGTTCATTTGTAACGAGAATGTATGAAGTCTGCCTGGATCGGGAACCGGATGCAGATGGACTTAATGACTGGTCGAACCGGCTGGCAACAGGACAGGCGCAGGGTGCGGACATTGCATTTGGCTTTATTTTCAGTGATGAGTTCAAAAACCTGAATCTTTGCAATGAACATTATGTGGATTCTATGTATGCATCATTTTTTGGAAGAGATGCGGACGCAGCCGGAAAGGCAGATTGGGTTGGACAGCTGAACAGCGGAGCTACCAGAG
>ENA-ORSB01001245-ORSB01001245.1-human-gut-metagenome-genome-assembly--contig:-NODE-1245-length-24811-cov-15.971441_pt1 | contig 24811 bp, 17 predicted proteins | sample MGYA00242180_ERZ509144 | MGnify/ENA primary metagenome ERZ509144 (study PRJEB26280, sample SAMEA2338661) | human gut metagenome | biome: human gut; feature: human-associated habitat; material: faeces...
CGTCCCTACCAGAGGGGAATTTTGGGGAGGGAGGGGAAGATTGGGAATTTTGGGAATTATGGGAAATTTGGGAGGATTGGGGAGTTGGGGGAGGGGAGCAATAAAGAAGGCCGGTGGCTGGCGCGACATTATTTGGGTCGCGACGGCCACCGGCTGATTCGAATAAGGTTGGTGAGGGGGAGATGGGGGATTATTCCTCGGTGTCTTCCTCCTTCATATTGTGGAATACCTGGGTTACATCGTCATCCTCCTCAAGTTTCTCAAGGAGCTTCTCGATGCCTTCACGCTGCTCGGGGGTGAGTTCCTTGACATCGTTGGGGATGCGTACAAACTCGGTGGAGAGGATTTCGTAACCGTTCTCCTCAAGATATTTCTGGATGTTGGCGTAATCTTCGAAAGCACCCGTGAGCACGATTGCGCCCTCGTCGTCGGCCTCAAGTTCCTCAACGCCGCAGTCGATAAGTTCGAGCTCGAGGTCTTCGAGCGACACTTCGGGCTTGCCCTGGATTTTGAGGACAGCCTTGTGGTCGAAGAGGAATGTCAGCGAACCCTGTGTGCCGAGGCTTCCGCCGTGCTTGGTGAAGTATGAGCGGACATTGGCCACGGTGCGGGTGTTGTTGTCGGTGGCGGCCTCTACGAAGATGGCGATGCCGTGGGGGCCGTATCCCTCGTAGGTCAGCTCCTTGTAGTCCTTGGCGTCCTTGTCGGTAGCCTTCTTGATGGCGCGTTCGACGGTATCCTTGGGCATGTTCTCTGAACGTGCGTTCTGGAGCAGCGCACGCAGGCGGGGGTTGTTGGCGGGGTCAGGACCTGAAGCCTTCACGGCGATGGTGATTTCCTTGCCTATGCGTGTAAAAGTCTTCGACATGTTGCCCCAGCGTTTGAGCTTGCGGGCTTTGCGGTATTCAAATGCTCTTCCCATTTGTGGTTTTTATCTTGATGACGCCGTGACGGCGGTTATTGATTATGTATTTTCAGTGTCTTGTGGATGTCAGCGGAGTTCGGCTCCGAGATTTTTCTTCAACGCCTCGATGATGCGGTTCATCGAATTGTCAATCTGCTTGTCCTGGAGGGTCTTCTCGAAATCCTGGAGGGTCATGGTGATCGCGTAGCTCTTCTTCCCTGTGGGGAGGTTCTTCCCTTCGTAGACATCAAACAGCTCGATATCGCGCAGAAGCTTGCGTTCGGCCTGACGGACGGTCTCCTCGATTTTCGCCATAGTCACCGACGTGTCGACCAGCAGGGCGAGGTCGCGCTTGACAGGCTGGGTCTTGGGGAGGGGGGTGAACTCCACCTTGGTCTTGACGGCCATCTTCACCAGCTCGCCCCATTCCAGTTCGGCGTAGACAACCTCCTGCTTGATGTCGGAGGCGGCGAGGAGCTTGCGGGAGAGGATGCCGAGATGACCGAGCAGTTTGCCCGAACGGGTCTTCACAGCCTGGGCGGCGGCGAAGATGTCGGGGGTTGAAGCGCTGTCGAGGGTCTCCAGGCGTATATTGTCGTTGGCCAGACCGAGACGGGTCAGGATGTTGGCCACACAGGCTTTGAGGTCGAAGTAGGTCGAAGCCTCAGCCTGGCGCGACCAGTTGGCGCGACGGAGGTTCCCGGTAAGCCAGAGGGCCAGGCGGCTCTTCTCGCTGAAAGGCGCGAGGGGCGCGTCGGCAGTCGACTCAGCCGAGGGGTTGAGGAAGTAGACCTGTCCGAACTCATACATCGCCAGGTCGGCGCTGCGGCGGTTGACATTGTGGGCGATTGACTCCAGGCCGCCGAAAAGGAGGGTCTGGCGCATCACGTCGAGGTCGGTGCTGAGAGGGTTGAGGAGCTTGACGCAATTGGCGAGAGGATAGCTCCCAAGTTCGGCATAATAGCTCTCGGCGGTAAGGGAGTTGTTGAGAATCTCGTTGAAGCCGAGGGCTGTCAGCTGCTCGGAGATGAGACGGCGCAGGTCGTCGGCCTCGTCGGGGAGGCTCTTGAACTGGAGAGAGGAATGGACTGTGGTGGAATACTCTACGTTGTTGTAGCCGTAGACACGAAGCACCTCCTCGACGACGTCACAGGGACGGCGCACGTCGAAGCGGTAGGTGGGCACTTTCAGGGATGCCACGGCGGCTTTCGCCTCATCGGCGACAGGCTGTCCGTCAGCGTCGGTCATCGCGGCGACCTCGATTTCGAGGGAACGGAGGATGGCGTTGACTTCGGCGTTGGTGATTTCCTTTCCGACCAGTCCGCGCAGGTAGGAGTATGACAGCTCCACGGGGAAGCATTCCACTGGATCGGGATAGATGTCTACCACCGGGCCGGTGATTTCACCTCCGGCAAGCTCCTTGACCATCAGGGCGGCCAGTTTGAGGCAATAGATGGTGGCGTTGATGTCGCAACCGCGCTCATAGCGGAATGAGGCGTCGGTCGAGAGACCATGGCGACGCGCGGTCTTGCGGACGCGGGTGGGGTTGAAGCATGCGCTTTCGAGGAAGATGTCGGTGGTCTGCTCGGTGACACCCGAGTCGAGTCCGCCGAAGACTCCGGCGATACACATTGGTTTCTCCTCGTCGCAGATCATCAGGTCAGCCTCGTTCAGCTCGCGTTCCACACCGTCGAGGGTGGTGAACTTGGTGCCGGCGGGGCAGGTCCTGACCACGATTTTCTCCCCCTTGATTTTGGCGAGGTCGAAACAGTGGAGGGGCTGGCCCATTCCGTGGAGGATATAGTTGGTGATGTCTACGACATTGTTGATGGAGTGCATGCCGATGGCGGCGAGCTTGTCGCGGAGCCACTGGGGTGACTCGGCTACCTTCACTCCCTTGATGGTGACTCCCGAGTAGCGGGGCGCGCCCTGGATGTCATCCACCTCAACGGTCACTCCTCCCTCGGGTTTGTCAAGGGTGAAGCCGTCTACCGAGGGGCGGCGCAGGTTGCCATCCTTGAGGTGGCGGGTCAGGTAGGCGTTGAGGTCACGGGCCACGCCGTAGTGGCTCGCGCCGTCGATGCGGTTGGGGGTGAGATCGACCTCCAGCACATAGTCTGAGGTCAGGCCGTAGAACTCGGCGGCGGGGGTGCCGGGAGCGACCTCGCGGTCGATGACGATGATGCCGTCATGTGACTCTCCCACGCCAATCTCATCCTCGGCGCAGATCATTCCGAGGGATTCGACGCCCCTGATTTTGGATTTCTTTATCTGGAAACCGTTCTCCTCCCCGGTGGGGTAGAGGGTTGCGCCCACGGTGGCCACGACGACAGTCTGTCCGGCCGCCACGTTCGGCGCGCCGCAGACAATCTGCACCGGGGCGTCGCCGCCCAGGTCAACTGTGGTGATGTGGAGATGGTCGCTGTTGGGATGTTCCTCGCAGGTGAGGACCTTGCCGATTACTATCCCGCGCAGGCCGCCGCGGATTGACTCGACTTCCTCGAAAGCGTCACACTCAAGACCCAGCGATGTCAGCGCCTGGGTCAGCTCCGCCGGGGAGAGATCGAAGTCGATATATTCTTTTAACCAGTTGTAAGAAATATTCATGGTCGGAATTGACAATAATAAGCGCAAAGTTACGCAAATCCCGTCAAACCACCAAAAAAGAGTGTCGGAATGCCCCGCCCATGCCTCCCGGAATCTCCCCTTGCTCCTGAGTGGAATGCTCATTGGGCGCTATGGAGGGATTAGAGTGAAGATTGTATAAATTTATTTGTATTTATAAAGAAAAAAGCGTAATTTTGCGGTAGATTTGGGTTTGAATTCTTTTTGTTTTTGTGCCTTACAGTCATCCGTTCTCCGGATCTTTATGGCAAAGAAATCGAACGTCTTATCCCTTATCACCATTTTCTTGCAAAAACATCTCAAATCACCAATCAGGAAAATCATATTACTTTAATTAATATTATTTATGAAAAAAAATCCTTATTGCAGCCGTTTGCGCCTCCCTGGCGCTTCCGGCCATGGCGACGACCAATCGCGTCGATGCCGCACGCCAAGGGACCAATCTGTTTCCTTTCGCACCGAAAGCGCGTGCGGAGCAGGAGCATGCGCAGCTTGGCAATCCGATGGTCTCAAATCGTAAGAGTGCAGCCGGTGACGGCCTCAAAGTAGGAGCATTCAGGAGCCTCGCCCAGACATCCCTGCCGTCGGCAGCCATAATCGGTTATCTCGACGGCCCGAAAAACGAAACCTGGTATTATGCCGGCGATTACATCTATACAGACGGCCAGGTCACAGGTTTCGACTTCACCATCTACAACGGATCGTTCGAGAAGGTAGGTGCGGTGAGAGACAACATCGAGCTTGAGGAGGGGGAGACCCGTGTGGCTGAAGTGAGTGTCGGCCCCACCATCACCCAGAAGTTCTTCAACTTCGACAATAATTATGAAGTGATGGTTGACGTGGCCACAAACACTGTCAACTATGTAAACAATTACAAGACACAGATTTATTCTATCACAGATCTCGCTGATGGTGAAGAGTCTGAATGCAAGATGACCCTCCCCGGCTATTATGTGTCGGCTATCAACACTGCTCAGGATGACTGGAGTGAGAATTTCTTTATAACCTTCATGACCGAGGAGGACACCGAGACTCCGATGGTAGGTGAGGTGCCCAACGTGGCCGACATCCGTTTCGTGACATACAAGAAGGCCGGATATTCCGGAAATCTTACCGTTATGCTTGATTGCCGCATCCCCAGCATAACTACCGCCGGAGTGGACGCGATACCTTTCCTGGCAACCCAGAAAGACGGTGTCCCCTATTTTGTGATCAACAATCTCAAGTATTGCTGGTATAATAATCCTTACGATTATACCACCGATACCCCGACTCCTGATAATGAGCTTATCGTGAAGATTTTCGCCCCGAGCAGCTCTTTCGCCTCGACGGCTGATCTTTACAGCACCACCCGTCTGCCCCTGGGAACGACCGATGATGATTTGTATTTCCTTTATGTGGGTACATTCATGTACAATGACGATATTGACATGAACCGCAACCCCGACGGCACTCCGATGCTTTATGTCACCCGTGCCCATTCACAGCAGGGCGGCGACTCCTATCTCTATGATTTCGAGGCATATGATGGAGCCAAGAAGGGTGAGGACGCCGTAGCCACCAAGAAGTATGACATCTCTACCGGCACCACCGGCGGATATTTTATGAACGATATCGCTGGCTTTGATTCTCAGGTGATGTTTATCTTCGAGGACAATGGCGCGTATGATTTCCAGTTCGTCAATCTTCTCGACGGTTCGGTGGAGCATACCATCCCCTACAATTTCAATGACGGAAGTGCCACCTACAATATGAACGCGCTGGTTAACCGTATCTCATCAGGTAATTCATACCTCTATGCTGTTCCCCAGACCAAAGGCTTCTCAGATGACAATGGTGACTGCCACACATATGTGGTGTTCGCGTCGCCGGAAGGTGACATCGTGTCGGTTGATGACATAAACATGGGCCAGAATGTGGAGTATGGCAGCATTTACACCGGTGTGGGCGCATACAACCCCTATCTCTTCAATCTTGATTCCGACAACGAGTATCTGATGCTTCTGAAGCGTCGTACCGGGAGCGGCAACCAGGAAGAGTTTGCCGTAATTAGTGCAAATCCCGAAAAAGGAACACTCGTGAATGTGGCTCCCGATGATGAGAAGGGTCTTCCGAATACCGCCGCCCTGATCAACACAGAGAAAGACAATCCCAAGCTCGTCATCAATTATGTGAACCGTATTCCCGGCAACTGGCAATACACCACCGCTTATTTCGACCTGCCGCTCACACTTTTCGAGGCAGGAGAAGGAACAGCTGACAGCCCCTACGAAATCAGCACCGTGGGTGGCCTTATGCAAATCAAGTCTGCTCCTGATGCTTACTACGCAGTGGTCGCCGACATCGATGCCGATGGAGTGGTGGTGAAGTCCTCCGACTTCAATTTCACCGGTGCCCTTGATGGACGTGGACATGTCATCAGCAATCTTACCCTCGAAGGACGCGCCCTTCTGCCTGTTGTGACCGGAGAGCTGCCTCAGACAGATGAGGACGGCAATCTTTCCGATACAGACCAGACCAAGGGTGTTGTCAGGAACCTCAAGTTCTACAACGCCAAGCTGGACGCCACCGTTGACGGGCAGGGCCTCGTTGTCGGTCGTCTCTCCTCTGGCCGTCTCAACAACATCCATGTCTACAATTCGGTGGTCAACTCCATCGAAGACGCAGGTGGTATCGTTGGTAACGTGGTGTCTTACAGCTCTGTAAGCGAATGTTCGTTTGACGGCAAGATTGTTTCGCCCGAGAACAGCGTGGGCGGTATCGCCCTTTCCACCTCCACCAGCTCCTCGGTATCCACCTGTGCCTTCACCGGCACGATTGAGGGTGGCTCGGAGGTAGGAGGTATCCTTGGCTCGGTCGGCAGCTACGGAAACGGCGCGGTCAACTGTCATGTAAACGCTGACATCACCGGCAAGAACACCGTCGGCGGTATCGTCGGAAGCGCGGCTGCAGTAACGGTCTCCAACAACCATGTCCAGGGTACCCTGACAGCTACCGAGAACATTCGTTGGGGAGGTGGCGCGAAGGTCGGCGGTATCGCAGGTTCATATCCCCTCTCCTTTGGCAGTGAAGGTGACGAAGTGGCCCCCACAATCCACAGCAACTTCATCAACCTCACTTCGATTACCGCTCCTGAGCCTACCGAAGGAGAATATCCGGCCCAGAACGCCACTGTTCACCGCGTTGTCGGTTACACCCGTGCCAATTATGCGGAAGAGGAGGATTATGATCCCGACACCTATGAGCCTATCTATGGTGAGCCTCTTCCCGCCGAGACAGCCATCCAGAACAACTATGTGATTTCCACCCTCCCCATCGTGGATAGCGAGATTGCTGACGATGCCAACACAACCGAGGGTAAATCAATCGCCGCTGAAGACCTTGGTATGGATTTCTTCGAGGAGCAGCTTGGCTTCGCTTACGGCTTTGATTCCGAGTCACCCTGGGCTATCACTTCCGACGCTACAGCTCCACGTCTCTTCTTCGAGAATGTCCTGCTGCTCATCAAGCCTGAGAGCGCTTCTGTCGAGGTTGGTGATGAAATAGCTATCAATGTGATTATCTACGGTGAGGAAATATCCGAAGATATGCTCGGTGACTTCACATGCGACTACGATGAGTCTCTGATTGAGATGACCGACATGTTCCTTGCCGATGATGGTATTCTCCTCACCCTCACCGGACTCGCTGCAGGTGAATGTGACCTTACCATCGGAATGAGAGGTCAGACCGTCAAGTCTCACATCACAGTGCTGGCCAAGAGCGGTGTCGATAACATCGTTGTCAATGAAGCAGCTTCGCTGACCTTCGACGGCCGCAACCTCAACGCCGCCGGAGCCGCCATCGAGGTGTTCAACCTCTCAGGTGTGAAGGTGCTTGCTGGCCACGACAGCCTCAACACTGAAAACCTTGCCGCCGGTGTCTACATCGCTGTGGCCAAGGATGCCGCCGGTAACTCCACCCTGAAGTTCTGCGTGAAGTAAGCCCATCTTTGTCGGTCGGTGTGTCAGGATTCATTCCTGTTGACACACCGGCCTTACAGACCCCCATAAAAATATCGCTTCGCTATGTACGACCTGTTGTTCAGGGGACATAGCGAAGCGATATTTTTATTTCCAAGGTTAGAATATGTCAGAATGTCGTCCGGTATCAACCAGGAGCAATGTCAGTGACGTGTCATTTTGCTCCCATAACAGTAGCCAGTCCGATTCGATATGGCATTCCCATATCCCGGCATATTCTCCGGAAAGTTTATGGGGTCGATACTGGGGAGGTACTGAGCCTGATGTTGCCAGAGAGCTGATGATCGTTCTTAGTTTCTCTACATCCAATCCTCGCTTTTGACATTTTTTAAGCGCTTTTTTGAACTTGGATGAATATTGAATATCATATTTCATATTCCGAGAATGTGTTGGAACATCGCGTCTACACTGTCAGCATGATATATTCGGCCGGCTTTGATGTCGTCGAGGGCTTCGTCAAGCCCGCATTTACGTTTTTTCCGTTCAGGTTTGGCAATGGATACGCCGTCTATAGCGTTGAGAATCTTCTTCAGGTGGGGAAGAATGGATTTGTCTTCGATATTGATTGTCAGCTGTGTCATAAGGGAGAATCTTGTCTGGTGGTTAATTGTCTCATTAGTTATAACAATCGACAGTCCCGACAGGTCGTAAAAGATGTGTCGGGACTGCAAATATAGTAGATTTCAGCGAGAAATCAAAATCAGGGACGGAGCTGGCCGTGGCCGGTCAGGAGGTAGCGGGTAGTTGTGATTTCGCGGAGACCCATCGGGCCGCGCGGGCCGAGCTTCTGGGTGGAGATGCCGATTTCGGCTCCAAGGCCGAACTGACCTCCGTCGGTGAAGCTTGTGGGGAGGTTGACATAGACGCATGAGGCATCAACCATCCTGCGGAAAGTATCGGCGGCCTTGGTGTCGTCGGTGACGATGCTCTCACTGTGGCCTGAGCCGTGGCGGGCGATGTGGGCTATCGCCTCGTCGAGGTCAGAGACGGTGTGTATGCCAATCTTGAAATCCATCCATTCGGTGTCCCAGCAGTCTCCGGCGGCCACGAGCAGGTTGTCAGGATAATTGCCGCGCAACGCCTCCATCGCTTCGGGGTCGGCATGGATTTCCACATTCTTGTCGGCCAGCGGAGCGCAGATGGCAGGGAGGTCGGCGAGACGGCCTCGATGGATGAGGAGGGTGTCGAGGGCGTTGCAGACGCTTACCCTGCGGGTTTTGGCGTTGTTGATGATGCCACGCCCCATCTCAAGGTCACCATTGAGGTCGAAATATGTGTGGACAACCCCGGCTCCGGTCTCGATTACCGGCACCTTGGCGTTGTCGCGTACAAAGTCAATCAGCCTGCGTCCACCACGCGGGATGCAGACATCAACCTTGCCGACTGCCCCGAGGAGGGCGGCGGTGGCTTCATGGGTGGAGGGGAACAAGGTTGCCGCGTCGACGGGGATGCCGTTGAGGCGCAGGGCCTCATGTATGAGGTTGATGGCGGCGCGGTTGGAGTCGTCAGCGTCATGGCCACCCTTGAGGATGCAGGCGTTGCCGCTCTTGAGACATAGCGAGAAGACATCGAAGGTGACATTTGGCCGCGCCTCATATATCACCCCGATTACCCCGAACGGCACCCTGACCTTTCTCAGGTCGATACCATTGGGGAGGGTGCGGTGCTCCACCTCCTCACCGACCGGGGTAGGGAGGGCGGCGACATGCCGCAGGTCTGACGCAATTCCCGCCAGACGCTCAGGGGTGAGCTGCAGGCGGTCGTAAAGTGGATTTGACCGGCTCATACGTGCCAGGTCAAGACTGTTGGCGGCCAACAGCTCATCGCGGTGGGTTTCCACGAGGCCGGCCAGAGTGGTTATGGCAGCTGAACGTTGGCTGTCGGTCAGTTCCAGCAACGTGCGCGAAGCCTCGCGTGCGCGGCTGAATATGTCGTTGAAATTTTCCATTTTCCAGTGTGCTGTTACAGGGTCGGTCCGGGGCTTATTGTCTCGCGGACTCCTCCAGATAGAGGTAATCATAATGGATCAGCGGACGCTGGCCGTGGCGACCGATGGCGGCGGCTGCTGACCGGCTGTCCATCGCGGCGCGTCCCATGGCGATTCTTGTCCCGTCTGGCGACAGCACCGAGACGATGTCACCCTCCTCCCATTCACCGCTGACAGAGGTGACCCCGACAGGAAGCAGGCTGACAGCCTTGTCGCTGCGGAGGATTCCGGCGGCGTTCTCATTGATGTGGATTTCTCCCTTGGCGAATGACCCGCTGTGGGCAATCCATCGCTTGATGGTGCTGAGTGGGGCGGATGAAGGCTCGAAAAGTGTGTGGGGTACAGAGTCGGGGTCGCGCACGATGTCGACCAATACCCCCGGACGGTCACCCTTGGCGATTATCACCGCCACACCTTCGGTGGAGACCTTGCGGGCGATGCCGCATTTCGTTCCCATCCCTCCGCGTCCGAAGCCGCTCTTGGCGGCCACCACGTATGCCGAGGGATCCTCTCCCGGAGCAACACGCGGAATCAGCACCGACGCGGGGTCGGCGGGTGAGCCGGTGTAGATGCCGTCGATGTTCGAGAGAATCACCAGCATGTCAGCGTCGAGCATAGTTGCGATGAGTCCCGACAATTCATCGTTGTCGGTGAACATGAGTTCGGTCAGGCTGGCCGTGTCATTTTCGTTCACGACCGGAATCACACCGTTCTCAATCATCGTCAGCATGCAGGCACGCTGGTTGAGGTAGAGGTTGCGTGAGGAGAAGTTCTCCTTTTGGGTCAGCACCTGCCCCACAAGTATGCCGTATTCCCCGAAAAGCTGGTTGTAGAGGTTGATGAGCCTTATCTGGCCAATCGAAGAGTAAAGCTGACGGGAGGCGACGCTGTCGAGGGTCAGGGAGCGGTTGACAGCTCCCCGGCCACACGCCACCGCGCCGCTTGACACAAGAACGATTTCATGGCCGTCGGCATGGAGCACGGCAATCTGGTCGACCAGCGCCGACATATTGGTGACATTGGGTTTGCCGTCGTGGCGGGTAAGCACATTGCTACCCACCTTCACCACGATTCTTTTCTTTCCTTCTTCCATCTGTCGTGTGAATCAGCTTTTTGCGCGTCCGGCTTTAAGCCCGGCAATGACGGCGGAGGTGAATCCGGCCTGTTCCATGGCGTTCAGCCCCTTGATGGTGATTCCGCCGGGGGTGGTCACCTTGTCAATCTCGCTCTCGGGATGGGTATCAGGCAGGGAGAGCAGCGAGGCAGCCCCCTTGATGGTCTCCACCACAATGGCCTGGGCGTCGGAAGCGCGGAAACCAAGTTCGACACCCCCTTCGACAGCCGCGCGGACATACCGCATCGCGTAGGCGATGCCGCAGGACGCGAGCGCGGTGGCCGCCGGGAGGAGTTTCTCCTCTATCACCATGACCTTCCCGAGGTTTGAGAAAACCTCCACGGCAAGCTCCGGCGCGCCGACAGCTTCCACGATGAAGGTCATCGACTCGCGAAGCACCATGGCGGTGTTAGGCATCACTATCGACAGGGTAGGGCATCCGTTGCCCGTGCTGAACATCTTCTTGAGGTCTTCACACGCCACGCCGGCGACAATCACAGCAATCTCCTGGGTGTCATAGTCGATGGCGTCGCGTATCTCGTCGATTACCCCGGGGAGAATCCATGGTTTGACGGCGATGATTACAAGCGACGCTCCCTTTACCGCGTCGCGGTTGTCAGAGAGGGTGTTTACTCCGAGAGCCGCAAGCGGGGCGAGTTTACCGGCAGTGGGGTTGGACACGGTGATAAGGCCGGGCTTCACGCCTGCCTCCACAAGTCCGCGGACGGCGGCACCGCCCATGGCACCGCCTCCGATGACAGCAATTCTGATATCGCTCATTTGTATGATTTTCAAAATTCCTCACAAAATTACAAAGAATCGTCAAGACTGTATGTGGCAATCTTGACAATTCTTTGAAAACATCAGTTGAATCACAGGCTTTTCATTCCTTCTCCACGAGGATGTCGCGCAGGACGACGGCGTTGTTATGCTCGGAGTCGTGGGAGGAATAGAGCAGTGTCACCACCGGGTGTGACATGACGGTGGCGGTGAAGGATGCGAACGCGGGATTGGCCTTGAGTTCCCCGGCGTATCGGCGGCAGAACTCCTGCCAGTTCGCGTCAGGGTCGGAATGGAACCATTCCCTCAGCTCGGTCGAGGGGGAAATCTCCTTCTCCCACAGGTCATAATGGAATGTCTCGTGGCTGAGTCCCCGAGGCCATAGCCGGTCGATGTAAATCCTGTATCCGTCATCGGGCGACGCCGGGTCATATGCCCGTTTGATTTTGATTTCTGTCTTTCCCATAAGTCTGCAACATTTATACTAAAGAAACACCCCCGGAGGGGAAATGTTGCCGACAGGTAATCAATGGGGTTCAAGACATGAGTCGAGGGCGGCTGTCAGGGCTTCGCGGTCGAGATGCTGGCCGATGAAGACGAGTTTGACCATACGGTCGCCGTAGCGGTCATCCCAGTCGCGGCGCAGGCCGGGTTCGAGGGCCATGAGCCGCTCCAGTTCATCGGCGGGAGCGGTGGCGTACCAGAGTCCGGCCTGGGTCAGCTGTTTCTGCACACCGGCCTGCTCGAAGAGGAACGACATGTCGCGGTTGTGGCTGAAATACAACACACCCTTTGCGCGGATGATGTTACGGGGCCAGGATGTGGCGACAAACCGGTCGAACTTGTTGAGGTCGAAACCGGGGCGGCGGTAGTAGACCATGGTCTCGATGCCGTATTCCTCGGCGTGGCCGCCGTGGTGGTGATGGTGGTGGCAGTGGCCGCAGGTGCAGTTTTCGGGATGGTCGTGGGGGTGGGAGTCTTGGGAATCTTGGGAGGAATGGGAGGAATGGGAGGAATGGGAGGAATGGGAGGAATGGGAGTGATGGTGGTCGTCGTGGTCGTCATCATCATGGTCATCATCATCTTCGTCATCGTCGTCATGGTCGTGGTGGCCTTCGATTTCGCGGACCCAGGTGGCGGAGGTGGCCACCTCCTCGAAGTCAAACATGCCGGTGCCGAGGATTTCGTCGAAATCGACATCGGCGTAGTTGCAGTCGATGATTTTCGCTTTGGGCTGGATGGCGCGGATGATGGCGCGGATGCGTCCGGCTTCCTCGGGGGTGACTTCCGAGATTTTGTTGAGGAGGATGACGTTGCAGAATTCAATCTGCTGGATGACCAGGCTCTCGATATCTTCTTCCCCTTTGGGGCGGTTCTTGAGTCCTTCGCCGCAGTCAAACTCGCTCTGCATCCTCAGGGCGTCCACCACGGTGACGATGCAGTCGAGTCTGGGGATGACCGCGCCGGGGGTGTTGGCGTTGTCCATCCCGGACATGGCGCAGATGGTCTGGGCTATCGGCGCGGGGTCGCAGATACCGCTCGCCTCTATCACGATGTAGTCGAATTTCCCGGAGGACGCGAGTTGCGACAGCTGGTCGATGAGGTCGGTCTGGAGGGTGCAGCATATGCAGCCGTTCTGGAGGGCCACAAGGTCGCCGTCACCATCTTTCTTCCCTACCACGCCACCTTTCTGTATCAGCGACGCGTCGATGTTGACCTCCCCGAGGTCATTGACAATCACGGCGAACCTGATTCCCTTCTCGTTGCGGAGAATCCTGTTGAGCAATGTGGTCTTGCCGCTGCCGAGATAGCCGGTCAGCAGCAACACCGGTATTTCTTTCCTGTCCATAATGTTGTCAGTATGAGTTTTTCTTTCCACAAAGTTACTACTTTAAATTTTTTAATTCCACACAAATCTCATATCTTTGCGCATACATATAACAATTCCCCCGATGAAACGAATCGCCATATTCGCCTCAGGCAACGGCTCCAATGCCGAGAACATCATAAGGTATTTCCAGGAATCGCCGTGTCCCGTGGCCACTGTGGCTGTGGTGATCTGCAACAATCCCGGGGCGGGGGTGATAGGGCGTTGCAATAGGCTCGGGGTCGAGGTGGAGATACTTGGCCGGGAGGAATTCAACGACCCCGTGAGGCTCGCCGGGGTGCTGGAGAGCCGTTCGGTCGACGCGATAGTGCTGGCCGGATTCCTGCTCATGCTCCCCGCCTTTCTGACCGCGCGTTACCATGACCGCATCATAAACATCCATCCATCCCTGTTGCCTAAATTCGGAGGGAAGGGGATGTATGGCAGACATGTCCATAAGGCTGTCGCCGCCGCCGGTGAACGGGAGACCGGCATAACCGTCCATCTGGTCAACGAGCGTTATGACGACGGGCGGATAATCTTCCAGGCGGCCACGCCGCTGGAACCGGGCGCGACTCCGGAAGAGATTGAGAATAAGGTGCATGCGCTCGAACGCCGCCACTTCCCCGAGGTGGTCGCCGAATGGGTCTCAGGGTTGGGTTGAGAAAAAATATAGCCCGGGATAGGGGAAAAACGGAGAAAAAACCGTAATTTTGTAACCCGTTATGAAGTATGGTTTTGATAACGAGAAATATCTCAGGATACAGTCTGAACATATAAAGGAGCGTATCGCCCAGTTCGGCAACAAACTCTACCTGGAGCTTGGGGGGAAACTTTTCGACGACCATCACGCCAGCCGCGTGTTGCCCGGTTTCCAGCCCGACAGCAAACTCAGGATGCTGCAACAGCTCAGCGACCACGCTGAGATCGTGATTGTCATCAGCGCCATCGACATCGAGAAGAACAAGGTGCGCAACGACCTGGGAATCACCTACGACATGGATGTGTTGCGCTTGCGCGACGAGTTCCAAAAACGCGGATTCCTTGTAAGCTCGGTGGTCATCACCCACTACAACGGCCAGAGCAGCGCGCTCGCGTTCCGTCAGCGTCTCGACCGCCTGGGCATCAGAACCTACTGCCACTACACCATCGAGGGATACCCCAACAATGTCGCCCTGATCGATTCAGACGAGGGGTTCGGCAAGAACGACTATATCGAGACCTCGCGTCCGCTTGTCATTGTGACCGCCCCCGGCCCCGGAAGCGGCAAGATGGCCGTCTGTCTCAGCCAGCTTTACAACGAACACAAGCGCGGGGTCGAAGCGGGCTACGCCAAGTTCGAGACATTCCCCGTATGGAGTCTCCCGCTGAAACATCCGGTCAATATCGCCTACGAGGCGGCCACCGCCGACCTCAACGATGTGAACATGATCGACCCCTTCCATCTTGAGGCATACGGCAAGACCGCCATCAACTATAACCGCGACATCGAGATTTTCCCTGTCCTTGACGCCCTTTTCGAGGGCATCTACGGCCATAACCCCTACAAGTCACCTACCGACATGGGGGTCAATATGGTTGGATTCTGTATCGATGATGACGAGGTATGCCGCGAAGCATCCAAGAACGAGATAATCCGCCGCTACTATACCGCCCTCAACCGTCTTGCCCAGGGGGGTGACAACGAGAGCGAGGTCAACAAGATTGCCCTGCTGTTCAAACAGGCGCATATCGACACCACCTACCGTCGCACCACCGTCGCTGCCCGCGAACGTGCGGAAAAGAGCGGTGTCCCCTCCTCCGCCATCGAGCTTGCCGACGGCACCATCATCACTGCCGAGACATCGGCATTGCTCGGTCCGAGCGCGGCTCTCATTCTCAACGCCATAAAGCATCTGGCCGGCATCGACCACTCCGTGAAGCTCATTCCACGCGACATGATCGAGCCGATACAGTTCACCAAGACCCATTACCTGCGCAGCCTTAACCCGCGGCTGCATACCGATGAGGTGCTGGTGGCTCTCTCCGTCCTCAGCACCCATGACGAGAATTGTCGCCGGGCACTTGAGAAACTGCCCGAGCTTAACGGCTGTCAGGTCCACTCCACCGTCATGCTCGGTGAGGTTGACCACAAGATTTTCAAGAAGCTGGGGGTAGGGCTTACCTGCGATCCGGCAAAAAAGAAAAAATAATCGCGTAGGGGCAATCTGCCTCTGCGTCGCTCCATGGGGCTGTGTCAAAATAGGCGCAGCCTCTTTTTCTAACCTGCTGTAAAACATAAAACAAAGCCCTGACTTTCGCAAGCCGGGGCTTTGTCATATCGCAAAGATTTTGTATCTTTGTGATATATAGAAAATTAAATGTCTGCAAAGTTACATACAAAATCTTACAGTAACAACGACAGGCTGTTTTTTCTGCTGAATCCGAATGATGATATAGCGAAAAACGACCCTGTGCGCGTTGTCGATGCCGTAGTCGAGAGTCTTGACCTGCGGGATTTCAAAAAACTGTACCGGGAAAAAGGACGTTGCCCGTACCACCCCAAAATGATGCTCAAGATCATTCTCTATGCTTACATGAACAACATCTACTCGTGCCGCAAAATCGAGCGTCAGGTGCAGCGCGACATCCATTACATCTGGCTGGCGGCGCAGGAACGTCCGGACTTCGTTACGATCAACCGTTTCCGCAACCGCGTGAAGAAGGAAATCAACAATATCTTCACACAGGTTGTGCTGCTGTTGGCCGAACGGGGTTTCATCACTCTGGACGTGGAATATATCGACGGCACGAAGATAGAGTCCAAAGCCAACAAGTATACCTTTGTATGGCGTAAGACTGTCGAGAAAAACCGGGCGAGACTTCAGGAGAAAATACGTGTTCTGTTGGGGCAGATAGACGAGGTCATCGCACAGGACAAGGTCTCCGAATCTGAGAAAATGGAGCTCACTCCCGAAGCGTTGGACTCCCTTATCGGCGATCTCAAAGACGCGCTTGAGGCAGAACCCCGGCCCGCAGACAAGGAACGGAAGAAACTGCAGCGCGAGAAAAAGAAACGGATAAAGGAACTGGAGAAGCACCGCGACAAGCTTGATGAGTATGACAGCCGGCTTGAGCGGATCGGCGAGCGTAACTCGATGTCGAAGACCGACCCCGACGCCACGTTCATGCGCATGAAGGAGGACGCGATGAACAACGGTCAGACCAAGCCGGGATATAATCTGCAGATCTCTGCCGAAAATCAGTTCATCACCGACTTCGCCCTCTTCCACAATCCCACCGACACACTCACGCTCATACCGTTCCTCAACTCTTTTCTCGGCCGATACGGACATCTGCCATCGGTCGCCGTCGCCGACTCCGGCTATGGCTACGAAGAGAACTACCGCTTCATGGACGAGGCCGGCATGGAGGCCTACGTCAAATACAACCGCTTCCACATCGAACAGCGTCCGCGCTACAAACCCAATCCGTTCCATCACGACAACTTCCACTACAACGCAGCCGAAGACTACTATGTCTGCCCGATGGGCCAGCACATGAGGCGCATCGGCACCACCCGTTCAAAGACCGCAAGCGGCTACTGCAGCGAAAGCGCACGCTACCGGGCGCAGAACTGTCACGGCTGCCCGCTGCGGTGCCTGTGCTACAAGGCCGGAGGCAACCGACGGACAATCGAGGTAAACCATCGGCTCAACGAATACAAGCGCAAGGCCAGGGAACTGCTGACATCGGAGGACGGACTCAGACACCGGGGCCGACGGTGCATCGAACCCGAGGCCGTCTTCGGACAGATGAAGTTCAACATGGCATACCGCCGCTTCCGCCACTTCGGCAAAGACAAGGTCACGATGGACTTTGCCTTCTTCGCCATAGCCTTCAATATCAAGAAAATGTGCTCGAAGATAGCGAAACAGACCGAAAACGGGGGAAATACACCCCGTTCCGGCCTGTTTTTACTTATATCCCCTTTTTTATCGCCTGAGAAGCGTATATTGGGGAAGAATCCTCAGGAATCGGCAGCCTGAATAATATCCAATCCTCAAAGCCTAAAAATCAGAGGCTGCACCGTAAACCTTTATTACGACACAGCCCCTTGTCGGTTTATCAGACAGCGGTGAGGCTTATGCCTTGCCGGAGAGTTTTTCCTTGAGGGCGGCAAGTGCCTCGATGTCGCCGAGGGTGGTCTTTTCCACGGGGGTGGAGATCAGCGGGGTCTCCTCCTTGCGGGGACGGTCGGCACGCTTGGCTGCCTTGCGGGGAGCCTCTGCGCGTTCGGGTTTGTTGGCATCCTCGAAGATGCGGCTGTGGCTGAGGATGATGCGCTTGGAGTCCTTGTTGAACTCGATCACCTTGAAGTCGAGCTTCTCGTCAACCTTGGCCTGGCTGCCGTCTTCCTTAACGAGGTGCTTGGGAGTGGCGAAGCCTTCAACACCGTAGGGGAGCTGTACGACGGCACCCTTGTCGAGCATTTCGATGATGGTGCCCTGGTGTACGGAACCGGGAGTGAAGATGGTCTCGAACACTTCCCAGGGATTCTCCTCGAGCTGCTTGTGGCCCAGGGAGAGACGACGGTTGTCCTTGTCGATTTCGAGAACGACAACCTCGATGTCTGCACCGATCTTGGTGAATTCCGAGGGATGTTTAACCTTCTTGGTCCAGCTGAGATCGGAGATGTGGATCAGGCCGTCTACGCCCTCCTCGATCTCAACGAACACACCGAAGTTGGTGAAGTTGCGGACCTTGGCGGTGTGCTTCGAGCCGACGGGATATTTGATTTCGATGTCTTCCCAGGGATCCTGCTTGAGCTGCTTGAGGCCGAGGCTCATCTTGCGCTCCTCGCGGTCGAGGGTCAGGATTACGGCTTCGATCTCGTCGCCAACCTTGAGGAAGTCCTGAGCGGAACGGAGGTGCTGTGACCAGGACATCTCGCTGACATGGATGAGACCCTCGACGCCGGGAGCAACCTCCACGAATGCGCCGTAGTCGGCCATGACGACAACTTTGCCCTTGACCTTGTCACCAACCTTGAGCTCGGCAGCGAGAGCGTCCCAGGGATGGGGCATGAGCTGCTTGAGACCGAGGGCGATGCGCTTCTTCTCGTCGTCGAAATCGAGGATAACGACGTTGAGCTTCTGGTCGAGCTGCACAACCTCTTCGGGATGGTTCACACGGCCCCAGGAGAGGTCGGTGATGTGGATGAGACCGTCTACGCCGCCCAGGTCGATGAACACACCGTAGGTAGTGATATTCTTGACGGTTCCCTCAAGCACCTGGCCTTTTTCGAGCTTGGCGATGATTTCGCGCTTCTGCTGCTCGAGCTCGGCCTCGATGAGAGCCTTGTGGGAAACAACGACGTTCTTGAACTCGGGATTGATCTTCACGACCTTGAACTCCATGGTCTTGCCCACGAAGATGTCGTAGTCGCGGATGGGTTTCACGTCGATCTGTGAGCCGGGGAGGAAGGCCTCGATGCCGAAGATGTCGACAATCATACCGCCCTTTGTGCGGCACTTGATGTAACCCTTGATGATCTCGTCGTTTTCGAGAGCCTGGTTGACACGCTCCCAGCTGCGGGATGCGCGGGCCTTGCGGTGGGACAGGATGAGCTGGCCCTTCTTGTCTTCCTGGTTCTCGATGAACACTTCCACAACGTCGCCGACCTTGATGTCGGGGTTGTAGCGGAATTCGTTCATGGGGATGATACCGTCTGATTTGTAGCCGATGTTAACCACAGCCTCGCGCTTGTTGAGGGCGATGATGGTACCTTCGATTACATCCTTGTCCTTGACGGTGTTGAGCGATTCGTCGTAGGTTTTGGTAAGCTCCTCGCGCGACTTGTCGCTCTTGGTATCGCCATTTTCGTAGGCATCCCAGTCGAAATCAGCGATAGGAGAGTTTTTAACTTCTTCAGTCATTTAATTAAATGGTTAATAAATAAAAAGATAATTGCAACGGGGCGTGTCCGGCCCGGAAGCCGTTTGGCCCCAACCCCGGGAGAAGTGTCGCAACCGCCCGCGCAGCCCGCAACTTGCTGACTGACTATGGGTTGCAGGGCGCCGACAGGGCATACCCCTCCCAAAGTTGCCTGAAAGGCGACGCAAAGGTAAGCAAACTTTTCCAATCCTGCAACCCCTTGATTGATAATGGCGTTGTTTTGTGTCCCACGAATGAGGTCTCACGGGGAGGGGTCTCACGCAGATTCCGCAGATATATGGATTTCTCGCGGATTTGTCAGGGGGGAGGGTCTCGCAGATTACACAGATTACGCAGAGGCCATCCGGAGGGGAGGGTGGTGAGTTTCTGTCCGGATGGCCTCTGCGTAATCTGTGTAATCTGCGAGACTTTTTTTCGGACAGGGGTGGTGCGGACGCGCCGCGGCGCGTCCCTACCGGAAATCTGCGTGAGGGATTTGGGAGGGATGGGAATTATGGGAGAGTTGGGAGGAGTGGGGGGATTAGTGGGGGAGGAGGGAAAGGTAGCGGGAGGCGATGGTGGAGGGGGAGAAGCGGCGGGCGACTTCGGTGTGGAGGAAGGCGGGGGTGATTTCGGTGTCGGGGTCGAGGGCGGTCTGGAAGGCCAGGGAGAGGGCGAAGGCCAGGGAGGCGGGGTTGTGGAGGGGGGCGAGGAAGCCGTTTACGGTGTCAGTCACGATGTCGGTCTGGCCCGCGTCGCCGTAGCTGACGGGGATGGCTCCGGCGGCCATGCCTTCCATGAGGGTTGCCCCCATTGTCTCATACAGGGAGGAGGACAGCACGACTGTGGCGCGGGAGTAGAGGTCGCGCAGGCGGTCGGGGGTGAGCAGGCCGTGGCTGGTGTGGGGGAGACGGAGGCGTTTCAGTTCGGAGTCGTCGCGGAGTTCGCCGACGAAGGCCACCTCGACATTCGCGGCGAGGGCGGGGTATTCCCAGGCGAAGGTGTTGAGGGTGTCGATGGCGGCGGGGAGGTCTTTGACGGAATCGTCGAGACGTGCGGCAGCCATAACAATCAGGCGTTTGCCGTCGGGGGTGACTTTCTCCCCGGGGGTGTAGAGGTCGACGGGGAAGGGGTGGGGGATGACGGTGATTTCCTTCCCGGGGAGGATGGCCGAGCGGAGGGCCTGGTCGCGTTGCCAGTTGCTGACGGCCACCAGACGGAGGTTGTCGGCGGCGAACACCCGGCGTTTGGTGGCGGCGATTTCCCGGCGCAGGAGTGAGCCGCGCTTGCCGTTGAAGTAGGGACAGGTGGCGCAGGGGTTGGTCTCTGTGAAGCGGGGGCAGTTGCCGGGGAGATGGCATAGGGATGTGGCCGGCCAGAGGTCATGCATCGTGTATATGACCGGTTTGCTTGTGGCGGTGATTTTTTCCAGCGATGCGAGGGAGAGGAATCCCTGTGAGGCCCAGTTGACTATCACCGCGTCAGCCTCGGCCACGAAGGGATGGCGGTGAAGTCCGACCCCGTAGCGGCCTGTCGACACCTTGAAAATATCCTTGCGCCTTACCCCCTTGACCCACAGTTCGGCCCGTTCGGCGAGGAATGGCGGAAGCCATTTCCGGCGGTCGACAGCCATCACGGCGGGATCGCCGGGGATGATTCTCCCGGGACGGGCCACAATCATGCGGGCATCGTGACCCGCGAGGCGAAGGGCGTCGGTGAGGCGTCGGGTGACGATGGCGGCGCCTCCGAGGTCGTGGTTTGTCGAGAGCAGGGCGATTTTCATGTCAGTGACGTTGATGGATGAGGGGTCAGGAGAGTTTCCGGCGGCGCGACCATACGCGGTTGACAGCCAGGACGCTTCCGCCGAAGATGACCAGCAGCAAGGCGCGGCAGGGGAAGTCAATCCAGTTGTTTCCGGTGGTGAGGAGGGTCGCAATCCCCCACAGGGCCATGGCCGACAGGAAGTAGAGTCCGAGTTTCCCCAACTGGTAGCCGATGGGATATTTGCGGTCGCCGACAAGATAGCTGGCCACCATCATGAACCCGTAGCAGCCGAAGGCCGCCCAGGCGCAGGCCATGTAGCCGAAGCGCGGCACGAACAGTATGTTGAGCAACAGCGTGACGGCCAGACCCATCAGTGAGAACCAGGTGCCCCAGATGGTCTTGTCGGAGAGCTTGTACCATAGGGAGAGATTGAAGAAGATGCCCGCGAAGAGTTCGGCCATCATGATGATCGGCACCACCCTCAGCCCCTCGAAATACTGTGGGGAGATGAAATATTTCAACACCGGGAGGAAGAACATCACCCCGAGGAATATCAACAGTCCGAAAGCGACGAACCAGTTCATCGCCTGGGAGTAGGAGGCGTTTTTGTCGGCCCCCTTAACCTCCTTGTTCTGGGCGAAGATGAAGGGCTCGTAGGCGAAGCGGAACGCCTGGGTGAACATCACCATGACGATGGCTATCTTGTAGTTGGCCCCGTAGATGCCGAGTCCGGCCATCGCCTCCGCCTTGTCGGGGATGAGTATCGGGTAGAGAATCTTGTCGATGGTCTGGTTCATGATTCCGGCGATGCCGAGGATGAGGATGGGGTAGCTGTAAAGCAGCATCTCCTTGAGCAGCCGGCCGTTGAAGCGGTAGCTGACCGATGTCAGTTCGGGGTAGAGGAGCAACAGTACCGTCAGGGAGCTGATGAGGTTGGCCAGGAAGATGTAGCCGATGCCGAAGGTGGGGTCATAGAACCAGCCGATTGTCTCCGGGGCGGTCTTCCACAGCCAGGGGCAGAGGAGGATGAAGAAGAGGTTGAGGCCGATGTTGAGGCCGATGTTGAGGAGCTTCAGGGTGGCGAAACGCATGGGACGTTTCTTGTAGCGGAGATAGGCGAAGGGGAGGGAGGTGTAGGCATCCACCCCGACGGTAATCACCATCATCCATATGAAGGAGGGGTGAGCGCCGCAGTCGAGCAGCCGCGCCAGCTCGGGGGAGAGGAGACATCCGGCGATGATGAACAGCAGCGAAGATGTGCCGAGCGAAATCAGTCCGGTGGTGTAGACCTCCGAGGGGTCTTTCCAGCGGTCATGGTTGGCGAAACGGAAGAATCCGGTCTCCATGCCGTAAGTGAGAATCACCAGCGCGAGGGCCACATAGGCGTAGATGTTGGTGACGATGCCGTATTCCCCTGCGGCGAACAGGTAGGTGTACATCGGGACGAGACACCAGTTGAGGAATCGCCCGACGATTGAGCTTACGCCATATATGGCGGTATCTTTGAATAGCGACTTGATTGAAGCCATGGTCTCTTGGAAGGGGAGAGAGGAGGTGGGGGATGGGAGGAATGGGAGTTGTGGGAGAATTGGGAGAATTGGGAGGGATGGGAGTGATGGGGGGAGCTGACGGCAACGGGGGTCAGTCGAAGAGGCCCCGGTCGAAGTTGAGGCGGTCGAGGCCGAGGTGGCTCCAGGCCAGGTCGGTGACCTCGCGGCCACGGGGTGTCCGCTTGATGAAGCCCTCCTTGATGAGGAACGGCTCATAGACCTCCTCGACGGTGCCGGGGTCTTCCCCGAGGGCTGTCGCGATGGTTGACAGGCCTACCGGCCCTCCCCGGAATTTGGTGATTATCGTGGCGAGAATCTTGTTGTCGATTTCGTCGAGCCCGTAGCGGTCGATGTTGAGGGCTTCGAGGGCGTAGCGGGCGATTTCGGGGTCGATGGCCCCGGAGCCTTTCACCATCGCGAAGTCGCGGACACGCCGCAGCAGGCGGTTGGCGATACGGGGGGTGCCGCGTGAGCGGAGGGCTATTTCATGGGCGGCTTCCGCGCTGCACTCCACCGACAGCAGCCGGGCGGAGCGGAGGATGATGCGCTCAAGTATCTCGTGGTCGTAATATTCCAGATGGCAGGGGATGCCGAAGCGGGCACGCAGGGGTGAGGTCAGCAGGCCGCTGCGGGTGGTGGCCCCCACGAGGGTGAAGGGGGAGAGGGTCAGCTGCACCGACCGCGCTCCCGGCCCCTTGTCAATCATGATGTCGATGCGGTAATCCTCCATCGCCGAGTAGAGGTATTCCTCTACCACGGGGCTTAGGCGGTGGATTTCGTCGATGAACAACACATCGTTCTCCTCCAGGGAGGTCAGGATGCCGGCCAGGTCGCCGGGCTTGTCGAGGACAGGGCCGGAGGTCACCTTGAAGCCCACCCCAAGCTCGTTGGCTATGATGGCCGAGAGGGTGGTCTTGCCCAGTCCGGGAGGGCCGTAGAGGAGGAGATGGTCGAGGGCCTCGCCGCGCATGCGGGCGGCCTGCACGAACACGCGCAGGTTCTCGACAACCTTGTCCTGGCCGGAAAAGTCGTCGAAACGGCGGGGGCGCAACGCCCTCTCGAAGTCGTTGTCGGAGTCGGAACGCGCGGCGTCGCGGCGGATGTCGAAGTCTTCTTCCATAATCTACCGCAAATTTACGCAATTCCCCCGGAAAAACCTCCCCCGCTCCCCAAAAGTCTCATACCGATTCCTCAGATTTGTTAATAGGAAGGTCTCACGCAGATTCCGCAGATACGCAGATTTCCCGCAGATTATTTTAGGGATAAGCAAGATTAAGCCGATTTTTTTGGAAGGGTCTCACAGATTACACAGATTACACAGAAGCCATCCGGATGTTTTCCACTTGTAGGGACGCGCCGCGGCGCGTCCGCAATCAAACCGGTATTCCTCCGCAATCAAACCGGGTATTATTATAAAGTCTCGCAGATTACGCGGATTACGCAGAGGCCATCCGGACGTTATTCGCGCGGATTGGGGGTCGCTACGCTCCCGAGGCTCTCACAGATTACACGGATTCCACAGATAACACAGATTGGCTTCGCTTCGCTAATCGGATTCCACGGATTAAAGTTGATTTTGGAGATACCTGCCGGATGGTAATCTGCGTAATCCGCGTAATCTGCGAGACCTTTTCCCCTGAATCCGTTTAATCTTTTAAATCGGAGAGGTATCTGCGGGAAATCTGCGTATCTGCGGAATCTGCGTGAGACCTTTTCTGTCAGAGCTTTATCTTTACGGTGTTGTTGCCGCTTCTTACGACATAGAGGCCGCGCGCAAGGTTGTCAACCACCCGGTCATAACCACGGTAAACGGTACGCCCTTGCAGGTCAAGTACCTCGGTCAGCGCGTCACCCTCGGTTATAATCCGGCCATTCTCCACGCGAACCGCGTCGCCGCGGTCCTCCGCCACTTCATCAACCCCGGAGAAATCCATCTCCACGATGTTCCAGAATTTCCTCCAAGGATTAGTGTTCTTATAGGCTCTCAATGTGCCAGTTGGCACATATAAGATAGCTTCTGCTGTGACATTTTCTGAGAAAGAGGGTGTGCATTCTATCGGAACATCGCACTGCATATATATGGCTCCTAATTTGGAGCAATTATAAAACGCGCCCTGTCCGATAGAAGTCACGGAGTTAGGAATCGTCACGGAAGTGAGACCTGAGCACTCGGAGAACGCGCCCTGTCCGATAGAGGTCACGGAGTTAGGAATCGTCACGGAAGTGAGACCTGAGCAGAGGGAGAACGCGCCCTGTCCGATAGAGGTCACGGAGTTAGGAAT
>ENA-ORSB01001248-ORSB01001248.1-human-gut-metagenome-genome-assembly--contig:-NODE-1248-length-24793-cov-7.096127_pt1 | contig 24793 bp, 52 predicted proteins | sample MGYA00242180_ERZ509144 | MGnify/ENA primary metagenome ERZ509144 (study PRJEB26280, sample SAMEA2338661) | human gut metagenome | biome: human gut; feature: human-associated habitat; material: faeces...
TAATCATGTTAAGGAACGTAAGAAAAAGTAAATATATTATATTTAAAAATTGAGGGAAGTGATTTAATGAAGTTTGTCCATGGGCTTCTTTTAGGTACTGGGGCGGCATTTGGCTTAGGATGTGCAGCCAGATTTATTTACGGTAAAATTATTGAAGCAAAAATCTATAAAGATTATACTAAAGCCCTTGAAGATTTTATGAATTTTAAAAGCGATAAGAAATATATCGAATATAATAAAGGGTTAGAAGAAAAATATATTGGACCTGGAATAGTTCATGTTATTAAAAATAAAAAAGATTTAATGTCTATTGATTTATCTAAATATGAAGAAGAAGGTGATCCAATCGGTATTACTCTTGGTTCTAAAATTGTAGATAAAGAAGACCAATATATTATACCTGAAGTAGAAGTTTATAAATTTAAAAATGGATATACTAATTATCGTTTCCATCAAGAACGAGGAGTAATTGATCCCAATGAAGGCATTATTCCTTTTGACTAATTTATATTAAGATCTTGTTAAGAAAAATTTTGACAAAAAACAAAAAATTTTGTAAAATAAGTTATAAAATTTGTGGGATGGCTCGCACTCTCCCAATTAAAAAGAAAGGAGTGAGTTAAATGCTGAAAACAGCTTATACAAGAAAACTCGATACAGTTGGACGTTTAATGATTCCTTCTAAACTTCGTGAAGAATTGCATATGATTAATGGTCATAATTATGAATTTTATATTGATGAAGTAGATGGTAAGACTTTTTTATGTATTGAATGTCCTGAAGCCAGTGACGCCGTAGCTCTTGCAAAAGAAACGTTAGAATAGAATGGGTATCGAGTAATTAAAGAATAAAATTAAAGCGGGAAAATATTTTCCCGCTTATTTTTTTTATTATATTTCTCGTTTTCTAAAATTAAAATTATGATCGTTATCTGAAATTAAAATTGAGTTTAGAAATTATTTTGCCAGGAAAGACTTTATTACATTAAATTGAAAAAGTTTTTCACGAAACCCTGCCCCCCTATACTTCATTTGACTAAAGTGCTAAAGTCTATTGTCCCACTTCGTTTGACTAAAGAAACAAAGTAAATTTTTGCCCCCGAATTTTTTTTGATTTTTTTTTCGATTTCTTGAAAAAAGTTCTTGACATTTCCGCGGGCAGGTGCTATTGTATAATCAGAAATTGACCACGGGACAACACAAAACGGATCGCAAGGCAAGCGAAAAAAAGTCAAGAAAAAATGAAAAAAGTTCTTGACAAGCTGAAAGTCCTATGGTACAATGAGTACAACAAAGCAAGGGAAACACAAACAACGCAAGCCCTTGCAAATGCAGTAGAATGACCGGAAACAGGCCGAAGCACCGAGCGGCGTTGAACCTTGAAAAGTGAATAGATAGCTAACTAGTCTGTGATAACGAGTGGACGAAAGGCAGAAAGAGCGATAATTCGTTATAACGCTTGCAAGGGTGCGAATCCGCTTGCAAGGTTTAATCCGAACTAACAATATGTAAAGGATTGGTATAATCATGGTATATACAATTAAAACAAGCAAGGAAGACAAGGAAAAAGCAATCAAGATAGAATTAGCAGAGCAAGCTGATGGTATCTTAACATATGTCAAACAGTACCATATGCTTGGCAATAGCTTTGACTATGATGGTATGCTGGACAAGTACCACGAATATGCGGCAAAGAATATCGACGCATGGGATAGTCTAACTTGGGCCATAGACTCGGCAGAGTATGACTTAGAGCATATCGACTATCGACCGGACGCAGAAGCGGGTAACCCTTGTGTAGAATGGGAAGCCGCATATGAGAAGCTGACAGACCTACAGGACGAGGCCGAAGAATGGGCGGATATCTTCGAGCATATGCTTGAGGACTTCTTCTACAAACTGCACGACCTGTTATACGGTGAAGAAGCATAAGCTTCTTCACCATCCACCAACCAACCAACTGACAATATATGGAGGTATTATTATTATGACCAGAACCAATAGAAGAGCTATCCGTAAGGAAGCTATGCAGAACACTATCATCCGCATTAACAATGCCATGGGCAAGGTCAATTTCTCTGACCCTAATGGCAAGGCGACCTTCCATAAGCTGATGGGCCAGAAAGACTATATCGCTGAGCAGATCGCCGAAGCAAGCTACACCGAATACTCGATGAAGAGCGACCATCGGGAGCTGAAGCGTATTTTCGCTCATATGGATGAAGGTGGCTGTGCTGACTGGGTCAAGTGGGATATCGAGCAGCTGGCAGCAAGTCGGCGTCGCTGGTCTATCGCAACAAGCAAGCAAATCTGGTTGAGCTAATTGCTCAACCAGACCATCAGAAAGGGGAATAACATTATGTACTCTATCTATAATCACACGACTGGCCAGTACGGCACCATCTACCATAACCTGACAGCAGCACGTTGTATGGCTCACGCTTACAGTCTGTGGGCAAGGAATGACAGAGATGTCATTGACATGGAGACTGGTGAAGTCATGAGCACATTCGAGAAAGGCAAAGAAACTTACAGAGCCAAGGGTTAAAATCCTTGGCTTCCAATAGAAAGGATGATACAATATGGCAACTGCACGAAATCCCTATGCTGAAATCCGTTTTCTTGATAAGAACAATGTTCAAACTGATTATTGCAGATGGCAATTATCTAGCACATTCAACTGCCCTTGGCAGCCTGCCTTTTACCGCGAACTCGAAGAAAAGCTCTACATCATGCAGGAACTGGAAATTGTAGGGTTCGGCAGTCGGTCTGCGGTATTTACTTCTGGTCTGCTGACTACCTACCATTTCACAAGCTATCAGATTGTACAGGCAATCGAGCATACGGCCGACCACCTGACGTTAGTGGTGAGGGACATTTGAATCCCTCTACCGCTTTCTGACAATTCAACCGAGCACATGAATCCAAAAGTCGAAAGGAAAAATTTCAAAATGAAAAATCTCAAGCTGGCGTTGACCCTATCCGGCATTATAATTTTCCTCTGGGTCAGCATTTCATTTTGTCAGGTGGTCCGCCATAATAACCCTGCTGGCGGCAGACCTGAATACAGTAGTTGGAATTTCTTCGTGATGATGGACGAGTGAAGGTCATATGACCTTCACTCAAAAATGGAATGAAAATTAGAAAGGGATTGATAATATGATAAACATTCGCACAATCAAGAAACTGGCTGACGGCGATGGCCTGACACTTAAAAATGGAAAAATCAAGAGGTACAAGAGTGGCTATCAGGTAGCTACTAATGGCGTCGAGGTCATCAGTCCTGAAATGGCAATACAGGCGGTTCGAGAGTTCAAAGGCACTTGCGGCATTTGGCTTGAAAATGGCAGATATTACATTGACATTTCTAAACGAGTTTCTACAAAACGTGAGGCGGTTGAAATTGGCAGGAAATGTAATCAGCTTTCAATTTACAGATGGCGTGGAAATCCCGCCTGTCTTTACATTTAATTCCATATGGGGCTGGAAATCAGCCCCATTTTCTTCTATCTTTTGGAAATGAATATTTATTCATTTTCTTTAATTCATTATCACTTTAATCAAATGAATTGCCTCGCCGGGGCGTGGCGAAATTGATATATCCACAGCAAGCTCGCCACGCCCCGCATTTTCCATTTAATACCAATTCCGAATATTTCCAGCCAAATTCTACCATATTTGACATTACATTCCATTTCCCATATCCTACCAGCTTATGGTATATAATTCCATACCAAATGTTTCCAGAATCTTTGTGCATATTGACGAATAAAAAAATTTGACTTTCCTATTGACATTTGCTATAGGGTGTGGTAATATATAATTGTTCCAAGGGAACAGATAAAAATGAAATGGAGATACAAAAAATGACTACTGAAAAAATCGCTGAACTGCTGAACGAATGGATTGATAATGACCATGATTTCAGTGCGGAATCTATGGACGACTTCTGCAAGACATATGCCCGCAATTATGACGAGTATATGGGCCTGTGGTACACAGTCTGCGGTTGCATCGAGGAGGAGGACTAACATCATGTATGAGTTCGAAATGTACAATGTCAACACAAAAGAAATTGAAACTGCATATGGCTACTCCCTAGCAGACGCTAGGGAGAGAAGCCCGAAGTATAACAGCCGTGAATGGGTTTGTCTAATGTCCACTTATATTGATTAAGGGGGAAATGAAAATGAAAATGTCAGAATTTGTAAACAACGTCCTTGATAAGAACATGCTTATCAACCTTATTGCAGGACATAGTGATTGTGCAACTTGCCCATTCTATTCTGCTTGTCATATGGATGAAACCGCAGAAACTTGTGAACAATTCTTAAATCGCTACATTGAAGATGATAGGAACGAGGACTGAAAAGCCCTCTTCCAAAAGGAGGAAATTAAAATGGATATTACAAAATTGCAAGTCAGTCAGCATATCAAGGAAGACCGCTTGGACAGATATGTTGAAATTCAAATGAACACCGGACTTGGCGAACCTGTGGCAAAATTCAAATATGAGGACAAGTGGCAGATTATTACAAGCACGGGAGTGATTTTGATTACAGATAGCCGGATGGAATTTCTAATCACATTATATTATGTCAACATGGACAAAGCAACTGCAATTTTCAGACGAAACGGGCAGATGAAAATGCCGAAAGTAGTATATGACGCAATTCAGAAGAACATGGCGAAAAAGCTAATCAAACATAGAAAGGAAAAATAAAAATGAAAATCGAGTATGAAAAGCCTAGACAGGTTATCCACTTTGCGGCTCTGGAGGTTGGAACTGTATTCCGCGACCCGTCTGATGATATAATTTATATGAAAACTGAATATATTGATAATGATGGGGATGAAATCAATTCGATTGATTTAACCACTGGAAACCTTGAATGTCTTCATAATGACGCAAAAGTTTATCCCGTAGACGCTACATTATATATTAAGGAGTGATAAAAAATGGAAGGATATAAGACCTGGAAATATCTGGTAATTAACTTCCTCCCTACAAAAGACTGGCCGCGATTGTTTTTTGTAGAAGCTTCGTGTCGTTCGGAAGCTGAACATTATATTCAAAAACACTGTGGAAAAGATTGTATGCTGGTGGATAAGTACGATGAATTTGTTGCAAAAATTCTTGACTATCCTGAAATTCCACATGATAAATTCTGATTCCCATTTGAATTTCCTCCCATATTTTGGGAGGAAATTCTATTTTGAAAATTAAAAAAAAAAAAAAAAAAATTTTTATATAAAAAAAAATAATTTTTATTTCTGTTTCAATTCTATAATTTTCCAGTCAAAAAATCAAATACGGTAAATTTTAGCAATCCCATAATCTGGAAAAGAATTTGAGCTGGCCGCGATCCAACGCCGCGGCCAGAATTTAGCGAATTAAAGTGCTAACGTAAAAAAGTTTTCCAAATCCTTCCAGCCCAGCCCTTGGAAATTTTTCCCAAAATCTTTGTGCAATTTGACGAATATTTTATGCTTGACTTTTGGTATACCCTGTGTTATACTAAGGGTACAAAAGGAAAGGAAATGATAAAAATGAAAATTTACATGGCAGGTGCGTTCTTCCGTCCCGAAACAAAATCAAAAATTGATTCATATGCGGCTGATTTCCGGCGGCTTGGGTATGATGTATTTGTTCCACAAGAACATACAGTTCCGAACGCTTGGGGAATGTCACAAGAGGATTGGGCAAGGGAAGTTTTCAAGATGGATGTTGCCGCTATTCAAGAATGTGACATGGTATTTGTTGTATATGATGGTCTATATTCTGATTCTGGAACTGCTTGGGAAATCGGATATGCTTATGCCCATGGGAAAAATATCCAAATCAGCGTAAATAATGGTGTAAAAGATATGTCAATTATGCCATTCGCAAGTGCCTGCGTCATTAAAAACTATAAAAATATCAAGCTGGTATAAAGAAAGGAATGAACAATAATGAAAAAGTTAAAAACTGAAGAAGATATGAAGCGTGAATTTAAGCTTGGTGGTCTTGGCCCGGCCATGCAATGTCGTGATGAAGAACACTTATATGAAAAATATAGTGAAGCAAAGCAGGCCGCAATCAAGTTGATGACAGAAGAACCATTTTGTTATGGAGTTTGTGTAAAGCTTGATTTTGACAGTCAGAAATTTTATGTTGATTATGTCCGAAGTGTTAACAAAAGCTTGAATGATGCAATCAGAAAAGGTGAAATATAAAAAAAACACTTGACAAATCTGGTTGAACCTGTTATAATAAAAATACTCCAAAAGAGAAAGGAAAATGAAAAATGAAAAAACTGAAAACTGTACTTGTAATTGTATTTCTGATTCTGTTGATTGCAATTCCTATTGCAGGTTGTAGTCCAGCAGACAAAGTAAATAATAATTTGAGTGTGACAGCTGATAACTTCGGCTGTGAACGTCGAATTACAGTTTACAATGCCCGAACTGATACAATTATTCTTTACGCCGAAGGCTATATGTCAATCAGCAATAACAGTGCTTCAGAGCTGGTTATCACTTGTAAAGTTGGGGCAAATGAATATAAGAAAAATTACATTTACCTAAATGATTATACTCTTTATGTTGTAGAGGATATCACCGGCACACATACTGACCCTTACCATTACAAGATTGCATTCTATTCCAGCTTGCCGGATATTGATATTATGCCCTAAATATTTAATCAAGGGGCTTGACAAAACAAGCCCCTTGTGATATAATAAAGATACTCCAAAAGGAAAGGAAATGATAAAAATGATTAAGGAATTGTGCTTCGACCTTGATGGTACTCTGGTAGATTTGTACGGCGTGGAAGATTGGCTTGATAAAATTCGAGCCTATGACCCTACACCTTATCAGACCGCCGAACCGCTGGTTGATATGGCAGAACTTGGGTGTCTGCTCCGTAGCTTGCAGAATTGCGGTATCAATGTCGCAGTTATTACTTGGCTGTCAAAAGAGCCGAACAAGCAGTATGATGATGAAGTCAGAAAAGCAAAAAGGGCTTGGCTGAAAGAATATGGTTTCCCATTTGACAGTCTGCGATGTGTAGCCTATGGAACGCCGAAGCATAAGATTGAAGCCGCAAGACTTGCTGATGATGAAGAAGCCCTGATTTTTGATGATGATGCAAGAGTCCGCAGAGATTGGGACTTGGGCGGAGCAATCGACCCGACCAAGGTTGACATTCTGGAAGTATTGAAAGAAATTTTGAATGGGCTGGAATAATCCAGCCCATAGGGAGAAAATGAAATGAATGATATTCTTAAAGAACTTACAGACTTGGCAAATAAAATTGAAAAATTGTCTGGAAAAGTTTACCGTAGCAAAAAAAATATCTCAAATCTTTATGATTTTACACAAGCACAAGAATTGAGCGATAAGCTATTCAAGATTCAGTCTGATTTACGGTATGACTGTTATACATTGGCCACCGCTATTTGGGGAGACGATGATGGAGACTAAAATTGTAGTTTATTACAGTGGAGTAAATTATTGGAATGAATCCTATTTTGAAGAATTGATTTTTGATACAGATGAAGAAGCTGACCGTTTTATTAACAAAATCAAAAATAGAATGGACGTTAACCGAATTATAAAGACTATTGATTGGAAATTTGATAGGAGAAATACAAAATGATGATTCCTAAAAGTATTGTCGTTAAGTATTCAGGTTTTGATAAAAGGGGATTGTATTATAACCATGAATTAAATTTCCCCACAGAACGAGACGCTGACCTTTTTATTCTGGACATAAAAACATTGATGTTTGGACTGCAATCTTATACAAAAATTATCAATTGGGTAAAAAAGGAAGAAACGACAAATGATTGTAGATAAAAATTATTCTGTTTGGTATCCCTATGAAAATATGTTTGGCACATTTTGTAGTGAAAGACGACAATTTGATACCGAAGAAGAAGCAGACAAATTTATCCAAGATTTGTTAAATGATGAGACTAAACGAGTCTGGAAAGTTGTAAAAACTGCTCAAACAATTTATTATCCAAAAGCAGAAAAGAAGTGATAAAATGAACGACGAACAGCTTGATATTTTACTTGAAGAAGCAACAGACATTAAAATTTTAATTGCCTTGGGCTGAAAGGATTGGTAAAAAATGAAAGTTGTAGCTTACGTTGAAAAAATTGTCCCCGTAGAAGTGGAAGTTGATGATAAGTGGAAGCGAATGGAAGAATACGGCAATGTTCCTTGGAGAGAATTGCTGGATGATTTGTATAACTATTTTAATGAAAATCAGGAAGAATTTTACAACGATGTTTGTAAAGCTCTGGAAGAAATCGGAGAAAATAGTCATAGCCTCCATTCTATTGAAACAACAACTGGTGGTAACATCATGGAGGATTTGCAGGAATATTGAAAAAAATGGGAATCCAAAATCTGGATTCCCATTTTCTTATTTATCTATTGGAAATAATTTACATTTTCATTTGAGCCTGCCGCGAACCAACGCCGCGGCAGGCATTTTAGATTTTCAGCATTTTCACCAATTTTTTGCCCTAAAATTTGTGCATTCTGCCAGTAGACAAAAATCCTAAAACATGATATACTTTATAATGTCAAAAGGAAATAATAATTAAATGTTTAGATAATAAGAAAGAGGTAAGTCTAATGACTATTGAAAAGAATAAGAACTTGTTTATCATTACCCTTGAAAATGGCAAGACAACCTGCTTCAACTTCTCTGACGGCTGTATCTATGGTGTGACCGGCAAAAAGGTCAAGGATTTTTGTCCAGAAGCGAAAAGGATTCTCAAAGAATACGCCGATAATGATTTTCTTGCGAGATATTTTGCAGTAAGAAATAAAGAATATGACTCTTATTTTAGTGATGCTAATAAATGGTCTACTGAAATGGTAGAAACTGTTTATAGCATTTTCGGCAAAAAATATAATTTGCGTATCCTTGGTGTAATTGCTTATTTCTGTAGCTATAATCATTATGTCCTTGATAAGCAAGGCGTCAAGTATTTAAAATTGGGTCTTGCTTCATTGGAAGAACATCAATTTGAAAACCTGTGCCGGAATGAAATTGAAGTTGCTGTTCGGGCAGTACGTTATTCAAATGTTAATCCGCAGATTTTAAGAATGATGAATAATGTGAAGCCCGCAGTACATGAAATTATTCTGAAAGACGCAGACAAAATTTTGTTCCGAATGGAACATGAATGTTGGGAACTGCTTGAAGGCTTCTATGCTATGAGTAAATACATTGAAAGATACATCATGCTCTGCAACGAATTGGGCAAAGAAAGAACATACAAAGATATGTTTTTAGCCATTTGTCAGATGGAAATGGAAAAACGCCTTGCTCTTGAAGCAGGAAGCAAAGATTATCAGTTAAATGCAAATCTTGCATTTGAAGATAATAATTTTGTTGTACTTGTGCCGACTGTGGCAAAAGAATTTGAAGCAGAGGCTGATTATCAATCAAACTGTGTTTATCGTGCCTATTATCCCAAAGTATTGAAGCATGAAACGCACATTGTTTTTATTCGGCATAAGACTGAGCCGGAAAAACCTTACATCACTTGTGAAGTAAATAATGATGGGAAAATCATCCAGTATCTGACACGTTTCAATAACTATGTTCATTGGGAAACTGATGAATTGGGCTTCCAGTTCCAAGCAATATACGCTAATTATCTTTCTGAACATTTTAATAAAAACGCTTGACAAAATAGCCCTATTGTGATATAATAGGGCTATCAAAAGAAAGGAATTGATACTATGAATTATGGAATTTACTCTGTATTGAAAAAACTCACCGAGGGTTCTGAATTATCAAGTTATGACCAGTACATTCTTGAAAAAGCCTGCCAAAAGCATGAAGAAGAACTTGAACGTCGGCACGCTATTCAGGCAGAAAAAGCTGAAAAAATTAAGGGTTTAATCCTCTTGGTTTTGAATCATGCAGATAAAGCATTGACTCCGACAGATATGCAATTTGATATTTATCGTGCAGTCAATGAAGAAATTCCTTGTCAGGCTATTGCATGGTATGCTATTCAGCTTGCCTATTTTGATAAAAAACTTAACTGTACTCACAAGAGAAATAAAACTTATTATACCATTAAGAAAGAGAATAAAGCCCTACTGTGATACAGTAGGGCTATCAAAAGAAAGGAATTGATAAAAATGAAAGCAACTGGCATTGTTCGCAGAATTGATGACCTTGGACGTGTAATTATTCCAAAAGACATTCGCCGTAGTTTGAAGATTCATGAGGGAGACCCTCTTGAAATCTTTATTGAAAATAACTGTGTTTGTTTTCAGAAGTATTCAACGCTTGGTTCACTCGCCGAAGAACCCTTGCAGATTGCTATTAAAATGGCGTCAAATTCCGGTTTGCGTCCTATCGCAATTTATGATACTGATAAAAAATTGCGAGGTATGGAAAACTTTCCGTCCTATGTCTCGAAGACCTGGGAAGATGAAGACGAACCATTTGAATACAATGCTACTTACGGCGTTTACCCGGTTGACGCAGATGGTGACCGCGTGGGCTATGTAGTTTGCGATTCACAAGACATGGGCTGTGAAATGATGATGATTTCCCGCTACCTTGGTACTGTAATTGAGGACTAAAAAACATCCAGAGGGCATAGCCCTCTGGATTATTCAAAATCTGCTAATTTTTTTTGAGCCTCGCGGCCACGGTCCAGCCGCGAGGATTTTTAGATTTTTGGCACATTGCACAATTTTTCAATGCAAATTTTGTGCAAAATAACAGTTGACTTTTCTCCCGATACCTGTTATACTATTGGTACAAGGTTAAGGGAGGGAATACCTAATGACTTCTGATGAAAAACTTAAATACTGTATTGAAAACTGGGTGCTTACTTTCAATGATTGTGCTTGTTGTCCACTCTATCCGGCTATATGTGATGGGGAAGATAACAATGAATATTGCTATGAAACAATTATTAAATGGATTAAGGAGAATGAACAATGAAAAATCTGTACTGGAAACGCATTTACATGAAAATGAATGACGGCCAAGAACCTATTCTGAATTGGTCAACACAGCTTGTCTACTGCCCAGAACCGCCTGACCGTGAAACAATGACAATTAAAAATACAACAGACCTTGCGGTAGCTATTTGTAGCAACTATGTCAATGGCTCTATCAAGCGTAGGACTTTTGACAGAAGAATCAAAAAATTCCATATCGAAAATATGAGATACTGGAAAGGCGAAGACTACAAGCCCGAAAAAATTTGTTTCCCTGTTTCACGTGAAACATTGTATCAGCCATTGAATTATGACATGAGTTTCAAGAGATTGTCAGAAGAATTGTCCGCAGAAGATTTCATCCGTTGGATGAAAGATAACGGAATGAATACTTGCCCGATGATTAAGGAGTGATAATTATGCGTGGAAAGAAATTTAAAAGCACTCTTAATGGAGTGATTGCGACAGTTGTTCAATGGGATGACACAAGTGCGTTATACATTTGCCGCTATCCTTGGGGTGAATATTTCTATGAAAATGAAGAATATATTAGGGAAAATTTAATTTAAGGACTTGACAAGATAGCCCTATTATGATACAATAGGGCTATCAAAAAGAAAGGAATTGATACTATGAATTATCAAGTTTACTCCGTATTAAAAAAACTTTCCGAATCTTCTAATCTGTCTGGCTATGACCAGTATCTTCTGGAAAAAGCATGTAAGCAGTATGAAGAAGAGCTTGAACGTCGGCATGCTATTCAAGCAGAAAAGGCTGAAAAAATTAAGGGTTTAATCCTTTTGGTTTTGCTTCATGCTGATAAACCATTGACCGCAACAGATATTCAGTTTGACATTTATCGCGCCGTTCAAGAAGAAATTCCTTGTCAGGCTATTGCTTGTTATGCCATTCGACTTGCCTATTTTGATAAAAAGATTGACCTTATTTACAGAAAAAATCATAGACCTTATTATGTCATTAAAAAAGAAAAAGGGGCTTGACAAAACAAGCCCTTTATGATATAATTGATTTATCAAAAGGAAAGAGGAATAAAAATGAAACATTTTCATTGCCCGGTAAAAGATTGGAATTGTCCTTATTGTGAGTACAAGGCAATCATTGAAGGAGAAGAAGAATATTGTCTTTGCACATTGGAAAATCCTTATGAGGAATGTGATGATTTTTACTCCAAGTGGGGCGATGATTGTGACCCTGATGATTATACAGATGATACAGAAAATAATTAAGGGGAATTTTCCCCTTAATTTTTTTGAGCCTCGCGCCCACGGGCCAGGCGCGAGGATTTTTAGATTTTAAGCACATTGCACAATTTTTTAATGTAAATTTTGTGCAAAATGACGATTGACTTTTCTCCCGAAAAGCTTTATAATGTTGGTACAAGGTTAAAGGAGGAAATACCTAATGTATGTTGAAGTAAATACCGAGCGTCTGACTGAGTGCTTGGAAAATTGGGTTGAAACATTTAATGATTGCGCTTGTTGCCCTATGTATCCTCAATGCGAAGAAAGAAACATTGATTGTATAGAATGCGCTGATAGAATTAAGCTTTGGATAGAAGATTGAATAAACAAAAATAAAGGCTTGACAAATAAGCCTTATTGTAGTATAATAAAACTATCAAAGGAAAGGAATTGATAAAATGTTAGACAATAATATTGAAAAAATGCTGAAAGGTTTGACTGATGGAGAAATCGCCACATTGATTGGTCTTGCTTATAGAGAACAGCAAGACAGAGATGAAGCTAGAGAAGCGAAATACTTGAATACAATCGTCAAGACTATTCAAGACTATCTGGATAATATTGGAGATTTGACATTCCATGTTGAGTATAAAGATAAAGATGGTCATGATGCAGAAACTGATATTACAGTAGATAGGTTTAATCCGCCGGCTTGCGATAAAGGAACTATTTATATTTAAGGAGTGATACAAATGCTTACAAATCCTGGTTTTTGGGCAGTTTTTGGAATTGTTCTCTTTTTCATCTGTTTGTTCTTGATGTTTATTCCTGATACTTGGCGTGGCAGATTGGCGGTCTTTGGCCTGTGTTGTGTGATTGCCTTTACTTCTGCAAGTCTAATGTATTTTACTGCTACCAATAGTCAAGAGCGTTGGAATGATGGTAGACACGCAGAAGATAATGGCCGCTATTGGTTAGCAAGCGTATCTGATTATAAAGGAATCAAAACATATTATTACACTTGTGAAGATTGCGGGCATACTGAACAATTTAGTCAAATAATGAGATAACCGTGCCGGTTGGGAAAAAAATTATAAAAAAAAATTCCCAACCGGCTTGACAAATTAAAAAAAATTTGATATAATAATAGTACCAAAAGGAAAGGAATTGATAAAAATGACTGAAATTACTACCTATGAGTGCGACTTCTGCGGGCAGGTATTCGACGATGAAGTAGAATGTATTCATCACGAATGGAAATGCAGATATGAAGATTTGTGTAAAAATGAAAAATGCGAACCTTTGAAGCTATTCGATGTTTTTGGTAAAGAAATCAATGGTTTCAATTATCCTGAATGTGATGAAATTGGAGCTGTTGAAATTCATTCTTACGCTTGGGCACAATTCATCAATGATTATTTTGATGAACGGGGTTATGAACATCCTATTAAAATTAAAATGGGGCTGATTGACTACTATGGTCTGTGGTATTATGACCCTGAATACCATTATGGTGAGTGGCGGTCTTATGAAGAAGTTCTTGAAGGTATTCAGGAAATTGGCAAGAAATTTGGGGTAGGGGCTTGACAAGCCCCTTACCTTGTGGTATAATTGATTTATCAAGAGGAAAGGAAATGATACAATGAATTATCAGGTTATTTTCATGGACAACGAGGGAACTGTTCAGGCGGGTATCTGGAATCAGGACAGAGATGAAATTATCTGTGGTTGTTGTGGTGCAACAATCGAGTCGGGCGATTTTGTTCTGCTTCACATCTACGATGAATGGCTGAACATCACCGATGAAATCTGTGGGGATGATGGAGATATTCTTCATGAGATTGAAGAAAAGGTTGACCGCCTGACAACTTCGGAGATTGAGGCAATTCTTGATGGAGAGAAGGATTTTAACGAATGAAATTTCTTATTAAGGCTATTATTGCTTGGTTTCAGAAAAATGAACTGCCTGTTGTAATTTATGGGGCTGATGGTAGCCCCATTGCCAACTGGGAGATTAAGCCAAAGAATTGCTATTTTGCAAAGCGGCTGGATGAGGCTGTCCGCGATAGAGACGGATTGTATTGTTATCCATTAAATGCTGATGGTGAATACTGTGGTTGCATTTGCTGGGAATGGTGGGAAGATGATGATGATTTTGAACAGCCAGAAATTTATGATATTTTGAATATCTGCCAACTTCTGGAAATTGCCTGCGGTTTGGATGAAAATTCCTAATTCATCAGGGCGGTTCATTTGAGCCGCCCGATGTCCTGCACACCGGGCGGCATTTTAATTTTTCAGCATTTTGCACAATTTTTTCATGCAAATTTTGTGCATCTTGCCAATAGACAAAAATCCTGAAATGTGATATACTCTATAATGTCAAGAGAGAATAGCGATTAAAAGTGCTTGGTATCATTAGCCGGGCTACACAACTTCCTAGGTTCGTGTGTAAAAAAAAATGAAATTCCCTCTTGACAAATAGCACCTAATGTGTTATAATTGAGTCAACAAGTGAAGGAAACACTTAAAAACCAGAAAGGATTGATACCATGGAAAAGATTAAAGCCCCCACCCGTAAGGAAATGTTCACCACTGTTTCTGACTTCCTCGCCCAGCATGACGCAGACCCTGACCTGCTCGATTTCATCAATCACCAGATTGAGCTTCTGGATAACAAGAAGGAAAACAAGAAGCAGGCCAAGGAGCAGGAAGAAAACGCCGCCTACTCTGATGCAATCTATGAGCAGATGGCATTCGAGCGTAAGTACAGCGTTGCAGAGCTGATGAAGGAGCTTCCGATGGTCAATGACTGGAACACCAACCACGAAACTGAACTGTCGGTTCAGAAGCTCGCAAGCCTGTTGAAGCCGCTGGTCGATGGCGGCAAGGTCATTAAGACCACTGAGAAACGCAGAGTGTTCTACACCAAGGCGTGACAAACCAAGGGGCGGAGAAATCCGCCCCACTAATTAAGGAGAGCCTATGAGAGAGTTGACTGAAAAGGAATGGGCAAAAGTCGATAATCTTGTTGACAAGCTGGAATGTTCGATTGATGAAGCAGTTGACATTCTGGATGCTGACAAAGCTATTGACCGCAATCAAAAGGTTGATTTTGATTTAAGTCCAGAAGAACATAAGCAAGCAATGAAACTTGCTAATGTCAAAGAGCACACAGTTAAGAAAAGCAATGTTTACCGTCCGCGTAAGCCTAATGAAATTAAAGGTGCGATTATTGCTGGTCTGTCAAAATATTTGACAGAAACGGCAGATTTTGAAGTGATTGATGAAGAAGTCACAAATAAAGAGCGGACAATTATGTTTACAAGTGGCGGCAACCGCTACGAATTGACCCTGATACAAAAAAGAGCATCAAAAACTTAAAGAAAATGCTGGAAAATGAAAATTTTTCCAGCATTTTTGTATAATTTAATGAATTTTTAAGGATTTTTTGTGCATTTTGCCTATTGACATTTGGGCTGCCCGGCCACGACCTAGCCGGGCAGAATTTCCAATATTTACCAGTTTTACCAATTTTTTCATCAAAATCCAGCTTCATTTGACTAAAATATTAAATCCCTAAAGTGCAGCACTTTACCACATTAAAGTGTTAAAGCGTGCATAAATATTCATTGAAAATGAATAAATATTCTTCTTGACATTTTGGGCAAGGTGTGATAATATATAAGAGCAATGAGGGAGCGATGGCAAACCCTGATTGACATTAGTAAAAGGATGGAAACCCTATGACTAAACTTGATAAGCGTCGAAAGTATTACCTGATTCTGGATTGTGAAACTGCGACACTTCCTTATGCCGCAAAGTTTCCCGCAAATCAGAAAAAAGATGTTGTAATCGCCAAGCCGCTGATTTATGATTTGGGATGGCAGATTGTGGATATCCGTGGCAAGGTCTACAAGCGTGCGTCTTATCTCATTTCTGAGATTTTCAGTGTTCCCGCAGTTTTCAATACTGCATATTATGCAAGTAAGCGTCCGATTTATTTGGAGCGTCTGAAAGCCGGAGAAATCAAGTTGACGGATTGGAATACCGCAGTCAATGAACTGATTGAAGATTTGGATGCTGTTGTAGCTGTTGGAGCATATAACAGTATGTTCGACTTCAAGAAAGCTATTCCGTTCACTGACCTGTATGTTTCCAAGCTCTATGCCCCTGATTTCTTTGAGTGGGAAGCATATCAGAATGATAGATGTGAAGCAATCGCCCACGGAAGCAAGCCCCATTCGCAGAAAGAGTTTGAACCGGATGTTTTCCGCTTCCATGGCAAGACGTATCCGCTATTTGACTTGTGGGGTCTGTCTTGTGAACACCTGTTGAATAATCCTGAATACAAGCAGATGTGCTATGATAATGAGTGGAGAACTGCAAGCGGCAAATATTATCCGACTAACGCAGAAAAAGCATATGCTTATTGTTTCCAGCAGGAAGATTTTGAAGAAGCCCATACTGCATTAGAGGACGCAATTATTGAGTCTATGCTGTTCGCCCTTATTGGAGCAAAGACCAAGCACAAGTTTGAAATGGGCATTGAATACTTCCCCTACAAGAAGTTGGGAAGATTTGACAGTGATTGGGAACTCTGAAAAGAGTTCCCATCCCTTCCAAAATTTTCATAGCTACGGTATTAAAATTGCCATTCTGACAATTACTTCCAGCGTTCTGCGATAAAATGTCAAGCCGAAAAAAAATCGTGGAAAATTCAATTAAGGTATTGACAAATCAAAAGGTTTGTGATACAATATAATTGTTCCAAGAGAGGAACACAAAACAAATAAGGGTTGCGACCTACCGCTAGAAAGGAATTGATAATTATGGAAAAGAAGATTACCTACGCCCAGGCCCTGAACACTGTCCTGAACAATGAAAACATCGTCCTCGCGTCTGATGTTCGTGAGAAGCTGGAAGCCCTGCTTGCCTCTGTTTCCAAGAAGTCCGGCGAAAAGAAGGAGACTGCACAGCAGGTCGAGAACGCCACGATGGTGGAGCGTATTTATCAGGAGATGGAAGCCAACCGGACTTATTCCATTGCCGAACTGCTCAAGGAACTTCCGGTTGTGGCAGATTTCAATGCCAATCATGAGAACGATATGTCCACGCAGAGAATGGCGAATCTGCTCAGAACTCTTGTGGAAGATGGCAGGGTGATTAAGACCACTGAAAAGCGTCGCGTCTACTATACTAAGGCATAAACGCAAAAAGAATGGGGGAGTCTTGCTCCCCCATTTCTCCCAGCTAGTTCTAGCTAACTTCCAGTAAACAAAATTCTAATAGGACGGTAAAATGTCAATGACCGCTGAAAAATTGGCAAATTCACTTAAAATTTCCATTGAAGAAGCCAAACAAGTTTTGGAAATGGACAAGCGAATTGATAGGGGTGAAAAGCTGTTTGAGTTGCTGCCGGAGCTTGAAGCAGGGGCAAAAAAGGCAAGACGTGCCGACCGGAAAAAAGTGGAAAATGTAAAACGGGAACGCAAACCTGATGAGGATAAAAGGGAGCTAATCCAGTATTTGGAAAGTTCCTTGGAAGATGCCTACCCCGATTTGGATTTGGGTAATATTACCATTACAAATCCAGAACGAGAAATGGAATTTACTTACAATGGAATTAAATACCGGCTGACCCTGATGCGTCCAAGGAAATAGATGGAAGATGGAAACATCTTCCATCCTTTTTGGAATCATAATTGGAAAATTTTTCCAAGGAAAATATTGGAACAGATGGTAATTTCAGCCGGTCGCGTACAGTTGACGCGACCGGAATTTTGATTTAATTTGATAATTGTAAATTTTCCGAAAAAAAATTCGGACATTTTACGAAAATTGATTTTTCCCGAATTTTATAGTATTATGTAAAAGGAGGTAATAATTATGGATAAATACGAATTAGCAAAATATATTAATACAACAGTTGGAATGGTAGAAACTAATTTTCCTCTACTCTGTTCCAAAAATTTAGCAAAAGGATATTTAATTACAAAAACTGGCAAAGGTAAAACTGCTGATTATACTATTCAATAGGTAGAACCGCAGATAGTAGATAAAAAAGAATTTTCTGAAAAGCGAGGAATTGATAATTATTTTCATTTATCGGAAGAAGAATTAAAAAATGAAAAATGGATAACTACTTATTGTTCTAACTTGTATGAAGTATCAGATTTAGGAAGAGTTAGAAAAAAATATGATAAAAAAATTTTATAGGGAACTATGATAGATGGATATTAGCATGTAGAATTAGATTATCATAGATATAGAATGAATAGAATTGTATTACAATCTTGGCAACCTAATCCTGATTTCCAAAATTTGACAGTAGACCATATTGATGGAAAAAGAGGAAATAATAGGTTATCAAATTTAAGATGGGGAACTAATGAAGAAAATACTGCCTGGATGTTAATGAATAGAAAAGAAATAACAAAAGAAACAACTCGATTGATAAATTAGTATGGGTATGATGAGGTATTAAAAATACTTCAATCAATTAAATAAATTGGAGCCGACCGGTCTGGCAAGACTTGGTCGGTTTTTCCTTCCAAACCCTCATATGGCAATTTTTTGTTCAATCTAGCGGCCTCTCATATGCCGCATGTTTTTCCCGAAAGTTGCAATTTTTAAAAAAATATTTTATAATATATATACAGAATAAAGAGTTCTGGAAATCTTTATAAAGAGGTAATATACATATGTATGATTTTTATGATCGTCTGATGAAGGGTGAATCCGCAGAGGATATTGCCAAGAGCATCACTGATGAACTGAATAAGGCACAGACCAAGAGAGAAGAAGAGCTGAAAGCTCAGGCTGAAAAGTCCAAGAGAGAGCAGACAATGGCAGCAGATGCAGAAAATATCTGCGCTGGCCTGGTGAAGTTTGCTAAGGATTATTATGGCTATGACATTGAGGTCAAGCCGGAAGACCTGATGAAGGTTTTTGATATGGCTGATAAGATTGGTCGTGCCATTGAGGACTTTGGTAAGACGGTTGAAAAGCCTGCTGAGAAAGTAAAGGCTAAGGTATACAAGGTCAATGGTTCTGCTGATGAAGTCATTGATAAGTTCCTTAATCTGATGGGGTGGTAAATGATAGTCCGGGCAAGCCGGCCTATCAGTCGTAGGTATAGGGGATAAACCCCTATACCTCCTCCTTTAAATGTGCTGACTTGACTTTTATAAAAAAATATTATATAATATTAAAAAAAACAATTATTGAATAGGCTGGTGAAGATTTGATGTCGGTCGATATGAGATACAAGAGCAGCAACATGTGCCACAGGGGCACGTCACTTTCCCATTTTAGCTCATTTTGGCTCAATTCAATACAATTTTATTGTAATTTAAAATAATATTCATACAATTTAATATTATTTTAATATAATCTAATTAAGTATTATTTACAATATATTGGCCTACATCTATATACGCATCCCTATCATTTCCTTTTAACTTATATTTTAAATTTTTTACACAAATAACACTCTATATTACTCCTATTCAATAATTGTTTATATATGAAAAAAATGGAGGTATTAACCTCCATTTTTTTTAATCAACGTCTTTCTTCAAACGCCATTCCTTAACTAATATAGGAATATCATCATATTCTAGCATAAATCTATCTCTAGCCTTTTTAAAATAACCTAATTCTTTTGAAATATCTTCCCCATCAGCGTGGCGATAGAAAGCATTACTAGCTTCTTCTTCACCAATGTGTTCTTCTCTCAAAATCTTACGCCATTTTTCACATACTTCAGGTTCAAGAGGTTTATAAGTAGAATAATATACCCATACCATTTCATCATTAGTCTCGCCATATTTATTAAATGGTTCCTTAACAAAATTTCGAGCTACCCATTCAGAATTAGTATGCCCATATTTAGCTTTACCAAAGTTATTAATAGCATCACGAGCAATTTTAGATTTACTATTAGGCTAATATTCTACTGTTAAAGAAAATTTAGTAAAAGCATCATACTTCTCTTTTTTCTCTCTAGTCAATTCATCCTGACTAGGGACTTTACGAGGAAGAGGCTTATATTCACCAATAATATCATTAATAGTAATAAGAAATGGACGACTTTTTTTGAATTCAAAATCATAAAAGTTTCTTAACCAATTTAATAAATCATTTAATTTTCGTTCCACTTGACAATTTGAAATACCTAATTCCTTACAGAATTCTTCTTTGAATTTATAAGTTTTACCAACCTCAATCAAGATTACATTACCTCCTTTCTAGAAAATCTTATGATGAAACTTGTAAAAAAGAAACTCATCCCTTACTATTTATAGGGTATGAGGAACATTTTTACAACTTTCATTTATTTATCAATTTTTAACTAATTAACCTGATAATTTTGACCCAAAAATCTCTGCGGTTGCAGTAGGGTATTCTAGAATACCCTTATGATAAACTTGTAGAAAAGATTGTGTATACTTACTCTTGTATATAAACTATCAAGATTAGTCGATTTTATTAAAAAAATTTGATAAAATATATATAAGATAAAAGATAAGAAAGGAAAATCTTAAATGCCAAATTATCGTAATGAAACAGGCGAAGTTGGTAGCTACAACAACCTTAAAGTCTGGGTTCTTAATGGTGAAGAATTCCAAAAGAGACTACTCATCAAGGGCGGACTTAATGCTACTACTATCTACTGCCTTAAAGAATATGACCCCTATCATAAGTTACTGCCCGACTGCATGTATGCCTATATGATTAACCCCAATGATAAAGATAATCTTTACTGTCTTGGCACTATGGGCAATTATGGAAAAGTGAATTTCAAGAAAAATATTGCAGCCTGTGAAAAATTCGCACTCACCCCTAAGCCTACTCCTAAGCCAGCATTTGAAATAGATACCACTAATTACGGTGATACACCTACTCTTGCATCCATCAATGATATCCTTGCCGATATCCAAAAGTGGAACACACAGATTAATTATGCCGATTATACTAAAACAGTAGATAAATATCTGGAGGCTCTTATATGAAAAAATTTATGTAGTTTGCCCTAGATGATAATAACATATTCTTCTATGCCGTTAATGATATTGTAAATGTAAAATTCTATACTCAAAATGAATTAAACAATGAATTAACTATGGAACTTACAACTAAATCTAACGGCATTGAAACATTTACATTTGATAATATAAGAGACTATCAAGACGCTATAGAGGCATTTAATGACTTATGATTTATCCATATTTCACATTTACAACAGATAACAAAAATTTTTGCTGTTATAAAACATCAGCCATCCTTTATATTAGTTTTTATACTGATCCAAATGAAAAATATAAAATGCAAATTCAAACTGTAGGAGATACTACACAAGAGACTATAGCTGTTTATTCCTTCAAAGATAAAAAATATTGGGATGTTGCCCAAGATAAATGGATGGTTATTATGAGAGCCGCACGCAATGAAGCAGCAAATAATACCAATATGAAATATTATGGCAGTTATGGAGATGTTGACCCATGGTAATTACTATTTACACAGGCCTTCAATGCAAACATCAAGTGAAAAATGACATTCGCTTCGTAAAAGGCGACAGTGCTACTAATATTATTCATGTTACCTTTTGGAGCGGCAGAAAAGCTAAATATAAATGTGATGATAGAATCTATTATATTGCCGCATATGAGAGACTTCGCCGAAACATTCAATATCCGTTTTAATTGAAAAATAAATAAAAATATTATAAAATCTATATATAAATGATAGAGGAAAAATAAAAAATGGATAAAAATTTATTTGCTAAATTAACTGCTCTTACCTCTGAAGCGGAAGCCAATAAGGAACGTGCGGCAACTGAAAAAGCGGAGCAAATTATCACAAATAATATACCGGCAATGCTACAAGCAGCAACAAATGGTGCATATGCTTATACTATTGTTATTTCTCCCGATGATACTCCTTCATCGAACAATTATACCGTTAAAAAACTTCAAGAAATTCTTAATTCTAATAACTTCACAACTCAATATTTTAACGATAATACAATGATTGTAAGGTGGCGTAACGCATGAATCTTGACGAATATCTTGATTGTGCAACTGAAATGCGGAATGAGATTGCGGCATATGATGAGAAGATAGTACGCCTTTTGGACGAAAGAGTTCAATTGGCAAAACAATTGGTAGAACTCAAAAAAGAACATTCTCGTCCCGCATATACGCCAATAGTAGAAGAAAAGAAGATAGAGTATTTAAGTACACTAACTTCTTATCCAGATTTAATTAAAATGGTATGGCCTATGATTATGGGCTATAGCCGTATCCCATACAACGAAAGGATTTAATTATGAAAATGAAAAATGTTGTCTCCGGTAAGATTTACGCGATTGCACAAATCTTCCGAGACGATACAGGATACTTCCGTGTCCTTTACTTTGACCCCGAAGCAGGTAACTGGCAAACCGAAAGCATTCATTTTTTCGTTCCAGCAGAAAACTAACTAAAATTAAGAAAGGAATAGACGTAAATGTATAATGTATATGTTTGTAAAGTAAAAAACATTAGACCCGCGGAAAATGCTGACCGTCTGAATGCCTGTGAAGTATTTGGTATTACTACCATTGTTGATAAATCCGTGAATGAAAATGACCTCTACGTCTATTTCCCCACGGATGGTCAGGTTAGCGAAGAGTTTGGTAAGGCAAATGACCTCTTCCGCCGCAAGGACGAAAATGGTAATCCGGCGGGCGGTTTCATTGACCCTGTAAAACGTAATATCGGTGCAATTCGTCTTCGCGGCAATAAGTCTGAAGGCCTTGTGCTTCCGCTTACTTGTCTCGCATCTTTTGGCGACATTAGCAATCTTGCCGAAGGTGATATTGTATCTACCTTCAATGGTCATGTGATTGCCGAGAAGTATGTGCCGATGCATAAGCCCAGAGCTTCACAACCTACTGCACGCGGCGAACGTAACAGCAAGTCTGCAAAGAAATGCCGTATTAAGTATCCGTTTTTTGCAGAGCATATTGATACTCCCCAGCTTCGTTTTAATATGGATATGTTTAAGCCGGGTGATATCATCTGCCTGACCGAGAAGGTCCATGGTACCAGCTCCCGAAATGCGTACCAGACTGCAATCATTGGCGAAAATGGTTTCTTCCTCACTAAACTTATTGCCCACAGCAATTGGTTGCCGAAGAAATGGCGGGCGGCTGCACAGTCTCATCTTACTCCTAAAACTGAAATGCGTTATCTAATTGGTACTCGCCGCACTGTTCTTACCAATAATAGTGTTGGAGGTTTCTATGGTAATGATGATTTCCGTAGAGCTTGGGGCGAGCGTTTCAAAGGTAAACTCCTACCCAACGAACAATGCTTCGGCGAAATTGCAGGATTCTATGCTCCTAACGCACCTATTATGACGCCGGGTGATAATACTAAAACTAAAGATAAGGCATTTATCAAGCAATACGGTAAGACTACTACCTTCTCTTATGGTTGTTCTCCTACTGGTGACGATAAGCCTCTTAATCGCTATTTTGTTTATCGTATGACTTATACCACTCCAGAAGGAGTAGTAATTGAATATCCTTGGGACCTTGTTAAGCAGCGTGCCGAACAGATGGGTTTTGAAACTGTACCTGAACTGGAACGTTTCATTTATACCACTGAAGAGGATTTCCTTGCACGAATTGCCAAATATGAGGATATTCCTTCTACGATTGATTCTTCTCATGTTATTGAAGGTGTAGTTATTCGTAAGATGAATGGCACACGTTTTGATGTTGCAAAGGATAAGAGCTTCAATTTCCGCGTACTTGAGAACCTGATTAAGGTTGATGCCGAAATGCCTGATATGGAAGAAATGGAAGAAGAAATGACTTTGGACGAAACTTAATAGCCGATAATCCCACTATTTCATAATAATACGAAATAGTGGGATTTTGGAGGTTATTTAATTATGCCCGTAAAAAGAAAAGATAAAACTGGATATAAATATGGAAAATTAACTATACTTCGATTAGATGAAGAAAGAACTAATGCCACAGGTAGAACTTATTGGTGGTGTTAGTGTGAATGCGGACGTGAAAAGTCCATAAGAGATGACGGATTAGTAAGCGGTCGCTCTAAAAGTTGCGGCCAATGTGCTAATGATTATACTGGTAAAAAATTTGGTAGATTAACAGTTCTATAGCGTGGTAAAACTGGTAAATTTGGTCATATATATTGGGTATGCAAATGTGACTGTGGAAATATAACAGAAGTTAAGGGTGATGATTTAATTAGAAATCACACTCAATCTTGCGGATGTTTACATCGAGAAAAAACACATGAAACTGTATTTAAAGATTTGACTGGGAAAAAATTTGGTAAATTAACTCCTATTGATTATTTTATTAAAGAAAATTATACAGTTATGTGGCGTTGTAAATGTGATTGTGGTAATGAAACAATAGTCTAGAGTAGTAATTTAATAAACTCTCATACTCAATCATGCGGATGTATTGCTTATTCAATAGGAGAAAGTAATATAGCTAAAATATTGAAAGATAATAATATAAAATATTATTCAGAATATACATTTAATGATTTGCCTAAACGACGTTATGATTTTTATTTACCAGATTT
>ENA-ORSB01001249-ORSB01001249.1-human-gut-metagenome-genome-assembly--contig:-NODE-1249-length-24789-cov-4.077707_pt1 | contig 24789 bp, 14 predicted proteins | sample MGYA00242180_ERZ509144 | MGnify/ENA primary metagenome ERZ509144 (study PRJEB26280, sample SAMEA2338661) | human gut metagenome | biome: human gut; feature: human-associated habitat; material: faeces...
TCTTCCGATATTTGCAGGGGAGCTGGACAAGGTGAGACAGGAACTCAGGCAGTATGATTTTGAGGTCCTTATGGTAAATGATGGTTCGTCGGATAAGACTCTTGAGACCATGAAAAAGATCTCAGAGGAATACGATTATTTCAAGTATTTGTCATTTTCCAGAAACTTTGGTAAGGAGGCTGCAATGTATGCGGGCTTCTGCAATGCAGATGGGGATTACGTGGCGGTGATGGATGCCGACATGCAGGATCCGCCAAGTCTGCTCCCGGAGATGCTCGGTATACTTGAGCAGGGAGAATATGACAGTGTGGCGACCAGAAGAGTCACCAGAAAGGGCGAGCCGCCGATAAGATCATGGTTTGCGCGGATGTTCTACAAGATCATCAACAAGATATCCGACTCCGATGTCGTGGATGGCGCCAGGGATTTCAGGCTTATGAAGGCAGAGATGAAGGATGCCATCGTGTCGATGTGCGAGTACAACAGATTCTCCAAGGGAATATTTGGCTGGATCGGGTTCAGGACAAAATGGCTGGAATACGAGAATGTGGAGAGAGTTGCGGGCGAGACGAAGTGGAACTTCTGGAAGCTTTTCAAATACGCACTGGACGGAATAATCAACTTCTCCGAGGCGCCGATGAGTATAGCTTCAGGATTTGGAATATTTTGTACATTTGTCTCATTTGTCATGATGCTGTTCTTCTTCATAAGAAAGCTGGTGTGGGGAGACCCTGTTGCGGGATGGCCGTCACTTGTGTGCATCATACTGTTTATATCAGGACTTCAGTTCCTGTGCATAGGAATAATGGGCAAATATATCGCCAAGACATATATGGAGACCAAGGGAAGACCACATTATATAATTTCCGACACCAATAAAGACGACGTGAATAAGATAAATTGATAACATTGTGAAGCTGTATTGTGATGGAATGGTTATGATACAGCTTTATTTGGATGATAAGACGTTTTATGTAATATTTACATCCGTTACAGGTACATATAGTTGTAATTTGACTACTTGATAGCTTATAATTTAGATGATACTGTTTTAGTCAAATGGGGCTTATGTTTGGTAGACATGGGGGTAACATGCAATGAATCTTACAGTAAAATGTCCATCCTGCGGCGGTGTTGTGGTACTGAATCCTAAGACGAGGCAGCTGCAGTGTACGCAGTGTGATTCGGTGATCAGCAGAGGCATAGGAGAAGAAAACTCTGCCATGGTCAGGAATGAGGATGGAGAGCTTGTAGATAAGAGAAGCTATAAGGCAATTCAGAAGATTGCCAGAATAAAAAGATACATAACTGATGCCACGGATACGATATACACATTGGATGAGATCAATATTGGAAAGGATGATGAATCACCAAGGTATATGGATATGAATCTATATGAATGTACATCCTGTGGTGCAAGACTTATGGTGAAATCCACGGAAACTTCCAGTTTCTGTGCGTATTGTGGGCAGCCGATGATATTGGTTGACAGAGTTAAGGATGAACTGGAGCCGGACCTTATTATTCCATTTGGAATTTCTCAGAAGAGAGCAGAACAGCTTATACGTGACAGGTTCTGCAAAGGGTGGTTTGTTCCGGATGAGATAAAGAAATTTGAGATTGATAAGATACGAGGAATATATATACCATATTGGCTGGCATCTTATCATGTTAGAAAAAAGCTCAAGTATGTATTTCAGGAGAATGAAAAAGGTGAGCGCGTTAGTAATTATGAAAAATGCTTTGGTTCTATAGCAGCAGTTGCACAGAAAACTGCAGACAAAACAGTCACACACAATTGTATGAGAGATTGTGAGTGTACAGTTCCAAGGGTACCTGGTGATGCAACAAGAAGATTGAATGATCACATTTCGGCAAGACTGGAGCCTTATGATTTAGAGAAGGCATTGACGTTTTCCCCAGAATATCTGTCCGGATTTTACACGGACAGGTACGATGTACCAGCTGCCGAGGTCGCAGCAGTTGCAAAGAGAAAGAGTAATGATGCGGTGAAGGAAGAGATGATGAGTGATGTTCCGAAAAACGCACGGGTTACTGAGGAAAAAACGGATATAAAGATGACGGATATTGAGTATGCATTGCTGCCAGCGTGGTTCATGACTTTTCGTTATCAGGGAATACTCTATACCGTGGCAGTGAATGGGCAGACCGGCAAGGTCGTGGGAAATGTCCCATCCAACAGATTTAAGGTTGGGGCATCCATAGCGATACTTATGACAGTGATGGTTGTGCTTTGTACATATGTATCTGTATTTGTTGGGGGACTTATGACGGATCTGTATAGGATAAGTGCAGGTGTGGGTGATTCAGGTGGAGCTTTTATGGTATTTTCCGTGTATGTGGCCGGAGTTATATATAGTTTGGTGAGTTTCTGGCGTGCGATCAACAAGCTTCACAGATCTAGAATAGATATTCACAGATTCAGAAGCTATGGCACTATAGAATACGTTAAGGAAAGGCAGGATAAGACATGGGTTCGATAGTATTTTTGTATGTTGCAATAGGTATCGTGTGCGGGATATGCTTAACGGTATCCATAGTGATTTCTGCTCTTGTAAGATCCAACAATATTGGACAGAATGAGGAGAAAAAAGCGGAATACGTTGATTATACTACATTTGTGTATCATGCAAAGTATGACAGCCACAGCCCGATTAACTATTTCGATGGATATTATAAGGATTGAGTCAGATCCTTCGATATCGCACAGAAGTTTATAGAGCAATGATATGATGACAAAACCAGGGGGATTTGGTATCATATTTTTGATATATTTTCACACAGGGAAAGGAATTGGAGGTAACAGGAATGAACGAGAATCAGGATCAGCAGTTTGGTCAGCCACAGGGAGAACAGCAGGTGGCAGATCAGGCACAGACAAATCAGCAGGCGGCGGAGAACAGCCAGCCACAGGCAGATCAGCAGGCAGCGGCTTACAGCCAGCCGCAGATGAGTCAGCAGGGAGTGTACAATCAGCAAGGCTATGGCCAGCAGATGAACCAGCAGGGTGCATACAATCAGCAGGGTTACGGCCAGCAGATGAACCAGCAGGGTGCATACAACCAGCAGGGCTACGGTCAGCAGATGAACCAGCAGATGTATAATCAGCAGGGATATGGCCAGCAGATGAACCAGGGAGCATACAATCAGCAGGGCTACGGTCAGCAGATGAACCAGCAGATGTATGGTCAGCAGGGCTACGGCCAGCCACAGATGAACCAGCAGATGTACGGCCAGCAGGGCTATGCACAGCCACAGCCGAAGAAGCCATCAGCAGCGGGCAATATGATAAATGATCTTCTCAAGAATGTGATAGGTCTTTTCAAGAGCCCTGCAGATACAGCGGGTGAGATGGTTCAGAGTGACAACATGGTTCCTGGCGGAATACTTGCAGGAGTAAATGCCATCCTCTCACTTATATTTGTAACTGTCGGATTCCTCATAATGGGATTTGACTTTGGCGATTCAATAGCAAAGGGATTCTACATGTTCTTCTTCACTATAATCGCAGCAGTCATCATGACAGCAGCGGTATTTATCGCCGGAGGAATTATATTCAAGGGTGGAATCACATTTGGAAAAGCACTTAACGCCGTTGGTGTATTTGCACTTTATGAGGCAATAGCAATGGTTGCAGGAATCATATTTGAGATCATCTCAGCACTCTTCCATAAGGTTGATTTCCTCAGCGGAATCATCGGAGGCTTTGGATACATACTCTTCCTCGGAATAAGCCTTTGCGGAATCGTGATCGTAGCTCATGCGTTATTCGATAACCTTGAGACAAATGACAACTCAAAGATATTTGCAGTTATCGCAGCTATAGTTATCTCAGTATTCCTCATCACTGTTATAGATAACATCGCAGAAAAGATATTCAGTGACAGCGCAACATGTGCAGAGCAGGTACTCAGCTACTTCAAGAACGCTGCAACAGTATTTGGTTACCGTCACTGGTAAGACATAATTTATAGATATTTTACAGGAAGCAGACAGATCTGAAAATTGACAGGTTTGTCTGCTTTTGTTAAAATATAAAGGTGTTTTTGGTGTTAACTTATATAAAAGGGTGGCAAAGATATGGTAAAGGAAAGGACGGGTTATGGTAAGAAAGGTTGGTTTAACTGACAGTGTTGGTTTTGCTTGTCTGGAAGATCTACAGTTGTCGAACTCCTATATGTGGGGTACCGCAATCAGTCTGGACTATTGTGGCAGAGAGGATTGTATAAAAGGCTGGAAGTTTGGTCCATACGTCAGAGAATCATATGTTATCCATATGGTAAAGAAGGGCAAGGGTACATTTACAATTGCGGGGAAGACTTATGAACTGGGACCTGGACAGGCGTTTATCATCAGACCTGGTGAGGAGACTACTTACAGGGCTGACGATGATGATCCATGGAGCTACATGTGGGTTGGATTTCATGGCTACAGAGCTGAAGATTTTATTGAGGCGATGGGGTATGTAAAGGGCTCACCTATCATTAAGATAGAGCAGATGGATACGTGTGCAGGATGTATCAACAAGATGCTCGAATATTCCCAGATCACACGTATAAACGAGGTGAAGAGAATGAGTGCACTGATGCTTCTCTTCGCAACCATTATGGAGGATAATGCCTCCGATGCGCAGGAATCTGATAACATTGAGTATCCAAGTAAGATATATGTAAAGGCTGCTGTCGACTTCATAACAGAGAAGTACATGAACAAGATCAAGATCGATGACATTGCGGATTTCATAGGAATCAGCAGAAGTCATCTGACAGGAAGCTTCAAGAAGGAGATGGGTGTATCTCCTCAGGAGTATCTTATCAACTTCAGATTGGAGAAAGCTGCAAGTCTTCTCCGGTCATCAAAGGAACAGATCAATATAATCGCATATCAGTGTGGTTATGAGGATTCTCTTTCTTTCTCCAAAGCATTCAAGCAGAAGTTTGGAATGAGTCCTAAGTCATTCAGGAATCTTGAGGTTGAGCTTGAGACGAATGATGCCAAGTTTGGACATGAGGCTTCGAAGCTGTAAGATATAATTGAATCAAAAAATTTGAATTAAGCAAAAGGCGGGTGTGCGATTTGTCGCACATCCGCCTTTGCTGTATTTACGATATACGTTAAAAACTACTGTCTGCCATGATATGAATTGTCAACGATAAGCTTCTTGGTCACCTTTGTGGATTCAGGATTATCCTCATCTGATTCAGATGTCTGGTCATCGCTGTGCATCCATGAAGCAGGATCGTCGTCCGTGTACTTCTTTGTGACCTCATCCAGATATGGGGTGAATGCCTTCAAAAACATGAATGATGATACATATGCTATAAGGCCAAAGCCACATACTATGAACACGAATATACCTACCATGAATACCTGAGTGCTGGATAGCAGAACATATGCAGGCAGAGTGTAGAGAACCATGATCACTATTGTAAATATGAAGTTCTTGGCTGCCAGGTAAATGGACTGCAAGAGAAGGTTCTTCAATGTGTTCTTAAAGGCACTTATGACAGGGAACAGGTAAATTGCGATGAAGCATGTCAATATCATAAGCACGACACTGGTGTAGTACATGAGCTTGTTTTCCTGTGGACCACCCTTGCCAAAAAGGTTGAAATCCAGAGTGAATATAAATGATATAAGAAGGAATAGCAGCCATGAAATCGTTGACTGTTTGAAATTATCCTTGAAGCCTTTGAAGAATAATTTCACTACACCTCCATTTTCGCCTGTCCTCTGCTTCTTTAACAGAGTGAAATACATTGCGCTCATGGAAGCTCCCATGGTGACTATGGGAATACTACACAATATAAATAGAATGTTCACTATTATAATATCGCCGAGCGTTCCAAAAAATCTGGAAAACCAGCCGTCACTGTTGAAAATGTTCATAAAATTCCTCCTGATGTAAAAAGTGATAATATCGTTTGTTTAACTATAGCACAAAAAGGTATGCCAATATATAGCGAATTTTACAATTTACCATATGTATTCTACAATTTACCATAAAATAGCACAAAAACAGCGAACTTAACTACTTAAAAATATACATTTGTGACAAAAACCCATGATATTTTGACATTTTTCCATGTGAAAATGTTCACCAAAATTTTATAATTCAATCATAGAAAGCACACAGAACGCCGTAAGGCGAACCGGCAGAACAGGACGCAGAATTCAGGGTATGAAAGAGAATGTGGGTGTCGTAAATCCTGCCGGTGATGTAAAAAGGAGGAAGGTTTTATGAGAAGAACAATGAAGAAAGCTGTAGCAGTAGGGCTTGCAGCAGCAACAGCATTTTCACTGTGCGCATGTGGCGGCGGTGATGGAAGCAAGGGTAGCAGTAAGGATGCACTTGAGGTGGTTATCTGGGATAACAATCAGCAGAAGGGTCTGCAGCAGATATGTGATCTCTTCACAGAAGAGACAGGAATCAAGGTTGATGTACAGGTTAAGGAGTGGGATTCATACTGGACACTTCTTGAGGCTGGAGCATCAGGTGGAGATATGCCGGATGTATTCTGGATGCACTCCAACAACTCACAGATGTACATGAAGAACAACAAGCTCTTAAAGCTCGATGACTACATTGAGAAGAGCGATAAGGTTGATATGAGCAACTACATGTCAGAGATCACAGAGCTCTACACATATGATGGCTCATATTACGCAGTACCAAAGGATTACGATACAATCGCTCTCTGGTACAACAAGAAGATGTTTGATGATGCAGGACTTTCTTATCCAGATGAGACATGGACATGGGATGACCTCTATGATGCAGCTAAGAAGCTTACTAATGGCGATCAGTACGGTTTCTGTATGAACACATCAAACGATCAGGACACATACTACAACATGGTTTACTCAATGGGCGGTTACATCGTAAATGACGATCACACAAAGTCAGGATATGACGATGCCAACACTATCAAGGCTATGGATTATGTAGGAAAGCTCCTCAAGGATTGCTGCCCACCGGCAACAACAATGTCAGAGACAGGTACAGACGTTATGTTCCAGTCAGGTACAGTAGCAATGATCACACAGGGTTCATGGATGACAGCAGGATTCCTTGACAACGAGTATCTCGTTGAGAACTGTGACGTAGCAATTCTTCCATACGACAAGACAACAGGTATGAGAACTTCTATCTGTAACGGACTTGGATGGGCTGCATCAGCAGACACAAAGAGACCAGATGACTGTTGGAAGCTTATCGAGTGGTTAGGTTCAAAGGAGATGCAGGAGAAGCAGGCTGAGCTCGGTGTAACAATGTCAGCTTACAATAACACATCAGATAAGTGGGTTAACTGCACAGACAAGTTCAACCTCAACGCTTACCTTGATATCACAAAGGATTCAACAGTAGCAGGTGTTACAAATGAGCTCGTGCTCAGACCTTACACATACAACTCAACAGTTTGGTCACAGGCAGCACAGACATTCTTCGCAGATGCATGGGCAGATCCATCAAAGATGGAGCAGTCATGTAAGGACTTCGCAGTTCAGATGAACCAGTACATCGATGAGGAAGACAAGTAATCCTACAGAGCATTTATAAGATAACATAACAGTGGGTAGGATGAAGGTCCTGCCCATTGCTTACCAGAAACAATGGGGTGTTAATTACAGTATAAATGATAAGAGGAGGGATTTTATGTCAGATAACAACAAGAAAGTTGAAGAAAAAGCGGCTGAGATAATTCAGGCTACAGAGACACAGACAGTTAAGCCGGCAGCAGCAGAAGATAAAGAGTTCAAGAAAAAGAAGTCAACAACATGGGAAAGAAACCAGCGCAAATGGGGCTGGGCATTCATCCTCCCAACAATGATAGGAATCATCGTACTTAACTTATGGCCTATAGTACAGACAATATATCAGTCATTCTGCAAGGTCGGTTCATTCGGAGATTCATCATTTGCAGGATTTGCAAATTACAAGAAGATGTTTGCTGACCCTGAGGTATGGCAGTCACTTCTCAATACATTCAAGTATGCGATCATCGAGGTTCCATTCTCAATCGCAATTGCACTTATACTTGCGGTATTCCTGAATCGCAAGATGCACGGAAGAACAATATACAGAGCAATACTCTTCCTGCCAATGGTAGTTGCACCTGCAGCTGTAGCCATGGTATGGAGATGGTTATACAATTCACAGTTCGGTCTGTTAAACCACATCCTCGGTGCAAAGATCGAGTGGATATCCAATCCAAAGATCGCATGGATCTCAGTTGCGATCATCGGTGTTTGGTCGATTATAGGTTACAACATGGTTCTGTTCCTTGCAGGACTTCAGGAGATACCTAAGGATTACTACGAGGCAGCAGATATTGACGGAGCATCAGGAGTAAGAGCATTCTTCAAGATCACTCTTCCACTTCTCTCCCCTACAGTATTCTTCGTACTTGTAACAAGAGTAATCGGAGCACTTCAGGTATTCGACCTTGTATACATGGTAATGGATATTTCCAATCCGGCTCTCAAGAAGACAGAATCCATCGTATATCTGTTCTACCAGTACTCATTCCAGAATGGTAACAAGGGTTATGGATCAGCAATAGTAGTTCTTCTTCTCGCAGTCATCATGGTACTTACAGTATTCCAGATGATCGGTCAGAAGAAGTGGGTTCATTATAACTAGGAAGGGGGAATCGATATGACAAGAGGCGTACAGTTTAAGAGAAGAATGCAGAGATTATTGATTCACCTCATTCTGATCATATTCTCAATCATTATGATAGTGCCATTTGTATGGATGACACTCACAGCATTTAAGACAGTAACAGAGGCAACTTCGGTAAGTCCATTCGTAATATTCCCATCACAGTGGCGTACAGACGCGTTCACTACTGTTTGGAATAACATGAACTTCCTTGTTCTTTACAAGAACACATTACTGCTCATATTCTTTAGAGTTGTGTGTGCATGTCTCACAGCAACACTCGCAGGATATGCATTTGCAAGACTTAAGTTCAAGGGCAGAGACTTTATGTTCTCCCTGATACTTTTCCAGATGATGATTCCTTCACAGATATTCATCATCCCACAGTTCCTGATGATCAGTAAGATGGGACTGACAAATACAATGTTCGCCCTGGTATTCCCAGGTATCGTAACAGCGTTTGGTACTTTCCTGCTCAAGCAGGCTTACATGGGACTCCCTGGAGATCTCGAGGAGGCAGCAAGACTTGACGGATGTAACATTCCAAAGACATTCGTGTTCGTTATGGCTCCACTTGCAAGATCATCGATGGTTGCCCTCGGTATATTCACAGCAGTGTTCGCATTCAAGGATCTGATGTGGCCACTGGTTGTAAACAGCAGTGCAAACAAGATGCCGCTCTCAGCAGCTCTTGCAACAATGCAGGGACAGTATCAGTCCAATTATCCACAGCTGATGGCTGCATCTCTTATATCATGTATACCAATGATCGTTATATACCTGATATTCCAGAAGCAGTTCGTAGAAGGTATTGCAACATCAGGTGGAAAGCTCTAAAGAAAGTTAAAGAAGATATTATATATGACCACAGGGTGACGTCGGTTACTGACGCCACCCTTGTGAAATATATCGTAAATACGAAGTATTTACGATGCCGTGGACGCCGCGCGGAGCGCCTCTCATGCGTCCACTCCAAAATATATCGTAAGTGCGAAACAAAAGGAGGACGTCTATGAAAAAGCCGATAATCACGGAAGAAGAAAAACAGAAGATCAAAGAGATGGACTCCATACGCAAAAAAATAGGATATATCTGGGATTATTACAAGCTTTGGATAATCGGTGCGGTCGTTCTCGTGGGACTTGTAGTGTATTTCACTGTTGTGTTTGCAACGAGGGAGGACAAGCCGATACTGGATGTTGTCCTTGTGAACAACTACGATGATGTTTCAGAGGACTGCAGGCTGACACAGGGGTTTGTGTCGTATGTAGGGGAAGAAAATCTCCCGGGAAGGGTTACATTTGACAACAATGCATTTTTTAATCTGGCAAATAACTCAGATTATAAGAACAGTTACTATATGAAGGTGCTGGCATACCTTGAGGCGGACACTGCTCAGGCAGTCTTGTGCCAGTATGACAATCTCATAGGTCTGGCGAAGAGCGGCAGACTTGCAGACCTGTCGGATGAGAAGGTCGGCGATATATATGATAAGTATAAGGATAGGATAATTTATTACGAGGATGAAGAGGGGAAGAAGATACCTGTCGGAATAGATGTATCTGAAGGATACAAGGCGGCAGGACTTACTGAGTACACAGATGGCAAGGCATATATTGGATTGTCAGCATATGCGGCGGATTATGGATATGTGGAGAAATTTGTGGACTACATGGTGGAACTTGGAATACAATCCGGCGGAGCCGGTTGTAGATAAATTATGAGGAAAGACCAGTCAAATGAAATTTGGCTGTAGAGAAACTGGAGATCACGAAAAGGAGGACTTGGGCATGGCAATATTGATAAATGAAGAGAAAAAGCTTTTCACATTGAACACCAAAAATACTACATATCAGATGAAGGTGATCGACTATGGGTATCTGGCTCATCTGTATTATGGCAAGAAAATGGACGGGGATATGTCATATGTCATAACTCATTACGATAGAGGATTCTCAGGCAATCCTTATGAAGCACAGGAGCACAGAGAATTCTCTCTGGACAACATTCCACTGGAATATAGCTGCTACGGCAACGGAGATTTCAGGACTCCGGCATTCAACATAAAGGACATAGAGGGAATACATGGATGTGATCTCAGATATGTTTCATATGAGGTGATGGACAGTAAGTATAGTCTCAAGGGACTTCCTGCTGCTTACACAAATGACGGCGAGAAGGGTGAGACCCTTAAGATCGTTCTTCAGGATCCTCAGGTGGGAGTGGAGGTTGATCTTCTGTATGGAATTATAGAGGATAAGGATTTGATCACAAGATCAGCTATAGTCAGAAATATAAGCGATGCGGATATATTTGTGGCAAAGGCATCAAGTGTGAGCCTGGATTTTGTGACAGGTGATTATGATCTCATCCACTTCCACGGAAGACATGCTATGGAGCGCATGTATGAGAGAGAAGCTATAAATCATGGTGTGAAGAAGATCGGAAGCACAAGGGGGACATCAATCCATCAGCACAGCCCATTTGTGGTTATAGCAGGCAAGGATGCGAATGAAGATGCGGGCGACTGCTACGGAATCTCATTTCTCTACAGCGGAAGCTTCAACTGTGAGGTTGAGAAGGATCAGACAGATCAGGTGAGACTCAATATGGGTGTTCAGGATGAGATGTTTGAGTATGTGATCTATCCTGAGAGCGAGTTTGTGGCACCTGAGGTAGTTATGGTTTATTCACCTGATGGATTTGCTGACATGTCACATAAGATGCATGACGTTGTGAGATACAATATCTGCCGCGGCGAGTACAAGACAAAGAGGAGACCTATTCTCATCAACAGTTGGGAGGCAGTATACTTCGATTTCAATGGTGATGATATAGTTAATATAGCAAAGCAGGCTTCAGAGCTCGGCGTTGAGATGCTGGTTCTGGATGATGGCTGGTTCGGTGTGAGAAATGACGACAAGTCAGGTCTCGGCGACTGGTTTGTAAATGAGGATAAGATGGGCGGCCCTATGGCTGATGTTGTCAAGAGGGTTAAGGATCTCGGCATGAAGTTCGGTATCTGGATCGAGCCTGAGATGGTATCCGAGAAGAGCGAGCTGTTCAAGGAGCATCCGGATTATGCATTTGTGATCCCTGGAAGAAAGCCTGTCATGGGAAGAAGCCAGCTCAATCTGGATTTCTCAAGAAAAGAGGTCGTAAACTGTATATTTAATCAGCTGACAGCGGTGCTTGACAAGATAGATGTTGATTATATAAAGATGGATATGAACAGAAGCATCTTAAATGTATACTCCATGACTGAGGGAATCCAGAACAATGGAACTATCCTCTACAAGTATGTACTCGGTGTATATGACTTTATGGAGAGGCTTCAGGCGAGATATCCAAAGATGTTCATCGAGGGCTGCAGCGGCGGCGGCGGAAGATTTGATGCCGGAATGATGTATTACACACCACAGATCTGGTGCAGTGATGACACAGATGCCATCTGCAGACTTGACATACAGTATGGAACTTCATTTGGCTATCCTATATCGGTGGTTGGTTCACACGTATCAGCGGTTCCAAATCATCAGACAGGCAGGACAACTCCATTCAATACAAGAGCCGTTGTTGCCATGGCAGGAAGCTTTGGCTACGAGCTTGATCTGAACAAGGTCAGCGATGAGGAGAAGGAAGAGGTAAAGGCTCAGGTAGAAAACTACAAGAAGTACTGGGATCTTCTTCATAATGGACTTTACTACAGACTGACGGATGCGGATAAGAGCAAAGGTGTAGCTGCATGGTCATTTGTCGCAAGGGACAAGTCAGAGACCCTTGTCAATATCGTGACGGTGGAGAGCTTCTGCAATGCCCCTGTACCTTTTGTCAGAGTAAAGGGACTTGATGTGGATGCCACATATGTTGACGAGGAGACCGGCGCAGAGTACAGCGGACAGGGACTTGACCAGATAGGACTTCCTGTACCACTCAAGTTCGGCGAGTACAATGCTTACCAGATCCATCTGGTTAGAAAGTAAAATTGCATAAGTGATATTGTGTTATTTATACATAATTATTAATTATATTGTATTAAATTACAGCTTCATGATAATATGAGGCTGTAATTTTTTGTGCTTATATATTCGGCATAAATGTGCTGAATATGTATGGGAGAAAAAGGGAGGTTACATATGAAATTGAAGGGGATAATGGCTGCGGCTGTAACTGTAGCCATGGTGTCGTCGTGCATTCATATACCGATGACGACTGCACAGGCACAGACTTTACTGTCAAATATGACAGCGTATGCCGTACAGATGAATGAAGCTGAGATATCAGCAGCTACAGAGGATATTTCAGAGCTTGAGGGTGACTATGGGGTTGTGAACATATTTAATGGCAAGGAGAGTAAAATATCATTTGTCACGGATGAGACAGGATATTATGAGATAATATTGCAGGGAAGCCAGTCACGGCTGATGCTTCAGGAGACCTTGTATAACAGTAAGAGTAAGCGCCTTGCTACAGGTAAAAAGGATGGCAGTGGATGCTGCAGGCTGGTATACAAGTGCACTGCGGGGGAGAAATACATTCTTGGGTCTAAGTATGCCCGTTCTTATACAGTTTCCGAAAGTGCAAATATAAGCGTGAGAAAGCTTCCGGATGTGGCGGCAATAAAAATGGTGCCGGATAATACAACGATACTGGAGGGAACACCAGACTCCATAACATCGGCGTACGCAACGGTAACCTATTCCGGTGGAAAGGTGCGCAGTTCAGGTATCAGCGGCTCAGACTGTAAGATAGATGGAGTTACATACAGTCTGTGGGTGAAGGATTCCAAGGGAAGTTATTATTATGAGGGCGATGAAGGGGATATGGTATCGTATGCGGATGCGGAAAAACTTCCGGCCGGTACGTATACTGTTCAGCTTACAGATAAAATGGATAGTGAGCCGAACCAGTCGACCAAGATATACGATTCGTACACTGCAAAGGTGCAGACTCCTGCTGAATATTTTGTAGGAAAAAGGAATATCAGTGAGACGGATACCTACGCATATGATACCAGGGTGGACGGTTACGAGTATTACAGATTTATACCATCTGCAACTGCTGACTTTGTGTTTGAAGTAGATAAATCATCAACTGCATTTATAGATGTATATGATTCGGACATGGCGGTGGTTGAGACCGATAATGACAGGTATTCATTTGTCAAGGGAAAGATCTATTATGTCAGACTTTCAGGAACAACGGATGATGACAATGAAACATTGAATGAGGTCAGGCTCAAGGCGAAGAAGTATGCGGCACCTTCAGGGGTGACATTGAAGCTGGCAAAGAGCGAATGGGCAGCCGGAACGCCGATAAGCTTCATGAATGGTGCGAGCAGTACAATAAAGTATAATGATAAGTCCACGGAAAGCATAGATCTGACCGGTGGAAGTGGATACAGTAATGGAAACAGATATACAGTATATTATTCGTCATCTGATGATAACTGGAAAGAGTACGAATATGAAAAAGGTGTAACTCTTTCAGAGGGCGAGTACAAAGTAGCTGTGGGATATGATGCGGCTGAGGAAGATCAGGAGCTGCTCGGCACGGCAGTGCTTAAGGTAGTGTCCATAGACAAGCTGAGCGCAGGACAGCTCTCCGAAGGTGACAACAATGTGAGTGTCGGAACGGATGAGTATGACAAGGCCTATTACAGTTTTGTCATGCCATTTGACGGAAGTGTGGTAATAGAAAGCGACAGTCCTTATTGTGTATATGAGTCCGGTGATGAGGGCCCGGTAGAGGTTACAGGAAAACTTACTGGAGGCAGCACTTATTACGTAGGCTTGTATAATGAGTTATCTACTTCCAAGACAAATGTGAGACTGAGCTTTATTCCGAAAGTAACAGATATGATTGCTGTTCCCGAGAACACAGATTTTATCAGAATGGGCAGCTATGATAAGGATATCAGCAGTTATGTAGATGGAACCAGAGTAAAGATCTCGTATGCTGACGGAAAAACAGAGGAGCTGGTGTTTGACGATTCGGACAGTGTGGAAACCTCCAGAGGAGACGAGGTACGTGCTGAGATAGTTACAGATATGGAAAATGAGTGCCCTGTCGGAGCGGCACAGATTAGGATATACACACTGTATAGTGAGGACTCTTATGCATATGACATAGAGATAAAGGATATAGAGGATGTTGCTGCCGGAAGTCTTGCGGAGGGATCTAATCAGGTAAGTCTGTCGGAGAATGGCAGTGTATATTATACGTTTAAGCCTTCGACATCCGCTAGGTATACATTTGCCCCAGTGGGTGGCATGGAGATCTACAGCAAGATCGACGCTGACGATGAGACAATGTATGATCTGAAGAAACTTAGTGTATCGGATGGCGAGGCTGCACTTGAGAGCGGCAATACATACTATATCTGTCTCGATGGCGGAGTAGAGGACAAGTGGGGAGATACGCAGACCAGTTGGAGCATGAATGTGACAAGGGGAGAAATTTTGTCAAATTCAAAGATCAGTTCATGGAAGCTGAGAGATAACAGAACCTATGAATTCCTTCCAGATATGAAATTATCAGGTATCAAAAACCTTCTGGATAGAGAGACTCTACAGTTTGTATATGATGATGGCAGTGTAAAAGAGGCCAGTGTCGGTGACAGCGAGGATAATGAGCTGATCACGAGTACATGGTACAGATATAACGAGAAAACTGGAAAGTATGTCGAGATCGCAGGCTTTGGCAGCAGGGTTGATACTGGCAGATACATGGTTGAACTTGCAATCGCTGGTGCGGATGGCATGGATACGGTTGAGATACCATTTGCAGTGAAGACTGCACAGAGCATGAGCCTTGGAACATGGGACGGCTCAAAGACGCTTGATATTTCAGGCGACAGATATGTGTATGTATATAAGGTAAGTGCCCAGGCGGGTTCGTATGTGGTATCCGCTGATGAGAAGATCGATGGCATCAGGATTTTGGATGCAAATGGAACAGAGATAACGACTAACAACGTGGCTTATTCATCTGATGGATTTGGCAGTGCGGGATTTGACACAGCAGGCGGGGATCTGTATGTATGTGTGTATCCGGGAAAAAATGTAAATAAATGCGGCGTGACAATGAAGGAGATCGTCAAGGCTGTAAGTGTAAGCACAACCGTTTCTAAGACTGAATATCTGAGGGAATTTGATGAGATCAAGGGCAGCATAAAAACCGTTGTCACATATTCTGATGGAAGTACCAGAACATTTGGCGCGGATGACGATGATATAAGCTTTACGATCAAGAAAAACGGCAGGGTGAGCAGCTATTTAAGCATCGACACGATAACAGAACAGACCGGATTATATGAGATAATACCTTCCATATGGGGAATGGCTGACGATTGTGAAGTTCAGGGAGCATCATTTGACGTCGTAGATCTGAATGTGGATGAGCTGGAGTACCTGATATCAGGTGAGCCTGCGGTGCTTTCAGGTGTTGAGAACACTGGGGATGTAAAGCTGTACAGATTTGATATTGCGTCAGATGGAGTGGTATCCCTTCAGAGACAGGGCTTTGAGCTTAAGGGTATATATACCATTGAGGATGATGGCAGCTTTTCAGATACATATAGCAGTGGAGATGCTTTCTCTCTGAAAAAGGGAAGCTATATTATAGCACTCTATGCGAGAGAGAAAGATGATCAGATAACATTTACATATCACGATTCGTATGTGACAGGTAATGGAAAAATAACACCGGGTCAGAAGACAACAGCGGATATAAGCTATGACGGAGAGGGCATCGAGTATGAATTTATCCCAACGGAGACCGGAGAGTACAGATTTACGGTGGACTGCGGAGATAATACAGTATACACCAGAATCTATGCTGATGGGGTTCTGGAAAAGACATACTCACGGAACGGCGGACAACTCATTATAGACAGGACATTTGAGGCGAACCGCAGTTATACATTCAGGATCAGCCTTGCGTCGCAGCAGACAGGAAGCGTGACGATCACTCCTGAGAAGGTGGAGGCAGAGGTAGAGAACGAGTACGATATCTCCGCTGTGAGCATATCAGGATGCAAGGTGAAGAAGACGGAGGACGGATACAGTGTAACCGGAGATATAAAGATAACATATGCAAATAATGAGAGTCAGAAGACACCATTTGTCAGCGGAAGATGGACAGATGCATATGGAAATACCATTCAGGGAATCATGTCTGTTGTGGAAAATGACACATACACAGATGTGACCCTGGATCTCAGATATAAGAATACGGGTTCATCAGAGTGGATATATGCTGAGTCAAAGACCCAGAAGTTTGGGGCTGGAGATGACGAGGGATGGATCATAACCAAGACTCCGACATGTACTGAGAACGGAGAGAAGACAAGGTACATTGAGGATGAGGATATATATGAGACCGAGGTGATCCCTGCTACAGGACACAGCTTCACAAAGTATGAGTCAGATGGAAATGCCACATGTTCGCAGAAGGGAACCAAGACGGCAAAGTGTGACAATAACTGCGGAGAAAAGGATACTATCATAGACGATGAGACCACAGTTCCTCACGATTATCAGACGGTGTGGACGGTTAAGAAAAAGGCATCACAGACCCGTGACGGATATAAGGTGCATGTGTGCAAAAACTGCAAGTCAGCCAGCAAGGAAACTCAGAGTATATACAGGATAAAGAGTATCAGGCTTGCATACAGCGCTGTTGAGTATGATGGTACAGCTAAGAAGCCTGCGGTAGAGGTCAAAGACTCAAAGGGCAGAAAGGTTGCCGCAGGAAATTACAGCGTTTCATATTCAAATAACAAGAATATCGGCAAGGCCAAAGTTGTCATCAAATTCAAGGGTGACTATGAAGGGGAGAAGACACTCACATTTGACATCAAGATGGGTGTGAGAAAAGTTGAGTCCATTGACAACACAGCAAATGGAATAAAGTTGAGCTGGAAGAAGTATAAAGCGGCATCGGGATATGTTGTTTACAGAGGAGTAAATGGAAAAGCATATACGATAGCAGGTGTTGTTCAGAATCCGGATACAACATCGTTCGTGGACGTCACAGCTAAAAATGTGGGTGTAAAGTATACATATAAGATAAGAACTTATAAGACATTTGGCGATGTGACATACAATTCGGCATTTGGCGGCGAGAAGACAGGAAGTTATGTACCTGCCGTGAAGCTGAAGAAATTCACAAGTGCATCGGCCGGAACAGCCAAGGTTACATATAATAAGGCAGCCAAGGCCACCGGATATCAGATACAGTATGCAGACAATGCATCGTTTAAATCTGCAAAGACGGCCAATGTAAACGGAGGTTCAGTTACAAGTAAGACCATCAAACGACTTACTAAGGGCAAGAGATATTATGTCAGAGTACGAAGCTTTAAGAAGATTGATGGTAAGGTTTACTATTCCGCATGGAGTGGAAAGAAATCGGTTGTAATAAAGAAGAGATAATATCAAAAGAAATAGAAGAATCCGCCATGGATACAATCTGTATCCGTGGCGGATTGTTTTTTTATTCTGTGTGTTCATCATCATAACGCCTTTTATTACATAATAGCGAAAGAAAACAGGTAATAAAGTGTAAAATTTGAGGTAATGTGATGTTTTTGGTTGGACATGGCAGACATAAAATGCTACCATGATTCTATGGGAACATTATTGTTCCAGAGCAGCAAAAGGGATGAGCAGAATAAGGAGAGAAAGATGGACGAGAATAACGTAAATGGATTTAATGATATGGACGACGATGAGGACGAGGGAACTACTGTCCTCACGACTCCGGGAGTGAGCGCATTTTCTCCGGTGCAGAACAGTGCACAAGGGCAGCCGAACCCGGGTCAGCCACAGCAGAATCAGCAGCCGGGTGGATTTGGACAGTCGATGGGCGGACAGTATGGAGGATTTGGACAGCCACAGTATGGTCAGCCGCAGTACGGTCAGGGTCAGCAGTTTGGTGGAAATGTCCAGCCGACAGGTGGACAGTATGGAGGATTTGGGCAGCCACAGTATGGGCAGCCACAGTATGGTCAGCCACAGTACAGCCAGCAGCCGGGCATGACTCCGGGTGTTATGGAGCCGGGTAAAAAGGTGAACAAGAAGCTTATAGCAATAATAGGAGGAATCGCAGCGGCAGTCCTGATCGCGATAATAGTCGTTGTTCTGATCCTGGCGGGTGGTTCCGGTGAGAGAAGTGCCAAGAAGGTCGGAGACAAGCTGGTGACAGCCTATGAAAAAGGCGATGCCGATGCCATGGTTGATCTGATGGACAAGGAATATTACAAGCTGTATAACAGGATAAGAAGCTATACAGGCAGTGATGACTATGTCAAGGATACATTCAACGAGCAGGTCAGCGACATGGTAGATGAGGTAGGCAAGGTCAAGAGCATCAAGGTCGAGGACAGATCAGAGAAGGAATATGACGAGGATAAGCTTAAGGATGTAAATGATACATTTGACATGTTGAATGTCGACATGACGGTTGACAAGTGCTACGAGGTGGATCTTGATGTCAAGATAAAAGGATCTACTGACGAATCAGATGGCGAGATCATATACACAGTTATAAAGACTGGCGGTAAGTGGTATCTTGTAGACTATGATCTCTACGTATATTAGAAAATAAATCTCATGGATTGAGGATTGATTTCTCAGTCCATGAGATTTTTGTATATATTGGATACATACGGATGTGTTTTGTAGCAAATATGTATAAAAAACAAATTGTATTGGTATATGCATGGTGATAATATAAAAAACGTAAGAAATCGTTATATGTATCTTAATAATGGAGCTGGTGGATATATCCTATACAGAAAGGCTGGAAAGGGAAAGTACAGCAAGCTGGCCTATATAGACAAAAACACAATACTGAGCTATACAGATAAGTCAGCTAAAAATGGAACGGTATACACATATAAGATTGTTGCGTGCAAGACGGCAGGCAAGACGAGTTACAATGCGGCTGACAGCAATCAGAAAACCATTATGAGAATCACTTCGTCAAAGGTTACCAAGACCACGAACAAGGCAGGAGGATATCAGATACAGTATTCTGTAAAGAGCAATTTTGCCAAGGCAAATACTGTAAAAGTGACCGGAGCTAAAAAGTCAAATGTCACAATAGCAAAATTGGCTAAGAAGAAATATTATGTGAGAGTCAGAAGCTTCAAGAAGGTAGGAAAAACAACTTACTATTCTGCATGGAGCACAACAAAGAATGTGGTTATAAAGAAGTAGAATAGTAAATTATTTGCGCATATTGCGATTGACAAACCACAAATACTTGCTATACTAATGAATGGATAGGTTCAGAAATGGCTTATACAGGCGGGTTTCTGGATCATATAAGTTAAAAACGATGACAGAGACAGTACGGAGTCTGCGAGATCAGCAGCGAGCCGGGGGCGGTGCGAGCCCGGTGACAGTAGAGACTTTCGGAATATCACTCTGGAGTTGCAGACCAAAAGAGATTTGCTCAAGTAGGCTCTGACGTATTTCCTGCGTTAAGGGGAGCGCATATGTTAGTATGTAAGTAATAGGTGGTATAACGAACTCAAAGCCCTTCGTCCTGATTACGACGAAGGGCTTTTTTATATTTATCACAGAAAGGAAAGACGACATGTACGACAAGGTTTCGACTAAACTGGAATTCGTAAACAGAGAGCAGAAGGTATTGGACTTCTGGAAAGAAAATCAGGTATTTGAGAAGAGTGTTGAAGAGACAAAGGATCTGCCAACATACACATTCTATGATGGCCCTCCAACAGCAAATGGTAAGCCACATATCGGACACGTTCTCACACGTGTAATCAAGGATATGATCCCTAGATATCAGACAATGAAGGGACATAACGTAGTCAGAAAGGCCGGATGGGATACACACGGTCTGCCTGTTGAGCTCGAGGTTGAGAAGCTCTTGGGAATCGACGGCAAGGAGCAGATAGAGGAGTACGGACTGGAGCCATTTATCCAGAAATGTAAGGAGTCCGTATGGAAATATAAAGGCATGTGGGAAGAGTTCTCAGGCAAGGTAGGTTTCTGGGCTGATATGGACAACCCATATGTAACATACCATGATGACTTCATCGAGTCAGAGTGGTGGGCGCTGAAGAAGATCTGGGATCAGGGACTTCTGTACAAGGGCTTCAAGATCGTGCCTTACTGCCCAAGATGTGGTACACCTCTTTCAAGCCATGAGGTTGCACAGGGATACAAGACAGTCAAGGAGCGTTCAGCAGTAGTAAGATTCAAGGTTATCGGAGAGGACGCATATTTCCTCGCATGGACAACAACACCTTGGACACTTCCTTCAAACGTAGCACTCTGTGTAAATCCAGATGAGACATACGTGAAGGTTAAGGCAGCAGACGGCTACACATATTATCTTGCACAGGCGCTTGCAGACAAGGTTCTCGGCGGTCTTGCAAAGGAAGCAGCAGACGATCAGGCAGCAGTTCCTGCATACGAGGTTCTTGAGACATATGTCGGTAAGGATCTTGAGTACAAGGAGTATGAGCCACTCTATGAGTGCGTAAAGCCTGTATGTGAGAAGCAGCACAAGAAGGGCCACTTCATCACATGTGACACTTATGTAACTATGACAGATGGTACAGGTATCGTTCATATCGCACCTGCATTTGGTGAGGACGATGCAAATGTTGGAAGAAACTACGATCTTCCATTTGTACAGTTTGTAGATGGCAAGGGTGACCTCACTGAGGAGACTCCATTTGCCGGAATGTTCGTAAAGGATGCAGACCCTGAGGTACTCAAGGATCTGGACGCAAGGGGACTTCTCTTCGATGCGCCTAAGTTCGAGCATGAGTATCCACACTGCTGGAGATGTGACACACCACTTATCTACTACGCAAGAGATACATGGTTCATCAAGATGACAGCAGTCAGAGACAAGCTGGTTAAGAATAATGACACTGTAAACTGGATCCCGGAGAGCATCGGTAAGGGTCGTTTCGGCGACTGGCTGAAGAACGTTCAGGACTGGGGACTTTCAAGAAACCGTTACTGGGGTACTCCGCTGAACATCTGGGAGTGTGAGTGCGGCTGCAGACATGCAATCGGATCAAAGGAAGAGCTCCGTTCGATGAGTGACAACTGCCCTGAGAACATCGAGCTTCACCGTCCGTTCATCGACGCTGTAACTATCAAGTGTCCTGAGTGTGGCAAGCAGATGCACAGAGTTACAGAGGTTATCGACTGCTGGTTCGATTCAGGATCAATGCCATTTGCACAGTGGCACTATCCATTTGAGAATCAGGATATATTTGAGAAGCACTTCCCTGCTGATTTCATCAGTGAGGCTGTTGACCAGACAAGAGGATGGTTCTACTCACTTATGGCGATCTCAACACTGCTGTTCGACAAGGCTCCGTTCAAGAACGTAATCGTTCTCGGACATGTCCAGGATAAGGACGGACAGAAGATGAGTAAATCCAAGGGAAATGCGGTAGATCCTATGGATGCTCTGAACAAGTACGGTGCAGATGCCATCAGATGGTACTTCTACAGCAATTCAGCACCATGGCTTCCTAACAGATTCCATGAGGATGCAGTTGTTGAGTGTCAGAGAAAGTTCATGGGTACACTGTGGAACACATATGCGTTCTATGTACTCTATGCAAATATAGACAACTTCAATCCACTTGAGCATGAGCTAGAGTACGACAAGCTGTCACTTATGGATAAGTGGCTTCTGTCCAAGCTGAACTCAACAGTCAAGGCAGTTGACGCAAACCTTGGCGCATACAAGATTCCTGAGACAACAAGAGTTCTCGAGGAGTTCGTGGATGACATGAGTAACTGGTATGTCCGTCGTGGCCGTGAGAGATACTGGGCAAAGGGCATGGAGCAGGACAAGGTAAATGCTTACATGACACTTTACACAGCGCTCGTTACGATCGCACAGACAGTAGCTCCTATGCTCCCATTCATGGCAGAGGATATTTACCAGAATCTGGTTAGAAATATAGACAAGGATGCACCTCTCTCAGTTCATCTGTGCTCATTCCCTGAGGTGGATGAGAAGATGATCGATCCAGAGCTTGAGGTTGCTATGGATGAGATCCTGAAGATCGTAGTTCTGGGACGTGCAGCAAGAAATACAGCAAATATCAAGAACAGACAGCCAATCGGCAAGATGTATGTCAAGGCTGACAAGAAGCTTTTCGGCGAGGAGAAGGCAATCATCGAGGATGAGCTGAATGTGAAGAACGTTGAGTTCGATGATGATGTAAGCGCTTACACAACATACAGCTTCAAGCCACAGCTTCGTACAGTCGGACCTAAGTACGGTAAGCACCTTGGCAAGATCAAGGAGCATCTGTCAGCACTGGATGGCAACGCAGCCATGGCAGAGCTCAAGGCAGAGGGCGCTCTGAAGTTTGAGGCAGACGGAGAGGAGATCGTACTCACTGAGGCTGATCTTCTGATCGACATGGCTCAGATGGACGGTTTCGTATCTGAGGCAGACGGCGGTGTGACAGTAGTTATCGACACAAATCTGTCAGAGGAGCTTCTTGAGGAAGGATTTGTCCGTGAGATAGTATCCAAGGTTCAGACTATGAGAAAAGAGGCTGGATTCGAGGTTATGGACAAGATCACTGTATACGCTGACGGAAGCCAGAAGGCAAATGACATCATCGCAGCAAATGCGGATGCCATCATCGGCGATGTTATGGCAACAGAGATTATAACCGGCTCGGTTGACGGATACACCAAAGAGTGGAACATCAATGGCGAGAAGGTAACTCTTGGAGTGAAGAAGAACGACTAAGGGATATAATATTAGGGTTTAAAACAGGCATTTTGGAAAAAATTATCCCTGATCAAGAGAATACGGCCCGAAAGGTACAAATCTTAAAGATTTTGTATCTTTCGGGCTATTTTTTTGTGATTTAGGATAATTTTGTACTTTCTTTAAATATATTTGGATATTAGGGGATGACGGTGGAATTACGATTTATTAAGTTTGTGTATGTGTGGTGTTGGGAGTATATTATTGTATGAATAAATCGTACAAAGGACTGCCGTCAATATGTATATTGGCCAGTCAGAAAAACAAAGGAGAAAAAAGATGAGGTAACAGCTGAAAAAAATAAAACAGTGCAAGAAGTAGAAAAGCTAGATACTCAAATCTCAGATTATGAAACGCAAATTGATGAATTGAATACAAAAATAGAAGAATTAAATAATAAAATTCAAGAATCACAAGAAAAATTAAATAAAGCACAGGAAGATTATACTAAACAACAGGAATTATTGAATTCAAGACTTGTGGCAATCCAAGAAGCGGGAGAAACTTCTTATTTGGATTTTATATTATCTTCAAACAGCCTTACAGATTTAATTTCTAATTATTATTTAGTAACAGAATTGACTACAAATGATACAGAATTACTAGATAAAATACAAAAACAAAAAGAAGAAATAGAAAAAGCTAAAATAGATTTGGAAAATAGTAAAAATGAATTAAATACATCAAAAGCAAGTAAACAAAGTGTGTCTATTCAATTGAAAACTGCTAAAGATGAAAAAAATAAACAAGTTGCTCAATTATCAGAAGATGAAAAGAAATTACAAGAACAAATAGATGAATTAAACCAAGCAAATAAATCTATAGATGGTCAAATAAAAGCAGCTCAAGTAGCAATAAAGAAGGCACAAGAGGATGCAAAAAGACAACAACAATCTGGTGGTAATAGTGGAAGTGGAAGTGGTTCTTCTGGAAGTGGAAGTACAACAAGTTCATCAGGTTTTATAAAACCAGTAAATAGTTATATCACAACAGGAATGTATTATTCTAGTGGTCAATATCATGGCGCTGTGGATTTTGGTGCAGCAGGAATTAATGGCGCTCCAGTATATGCGGTAGCAGATGGATATGTAGTAACATCTACAAGATTAAATGGAAGTTATGGAAATTATATTATTATTGCACATTATAATGGTTTATATACTTTATATGCACATGGACAAGATGGATCTAGAAAGGTTTCAGCTGGTCAAACAGTAAAAAAAGGACAACAAATTATGAATGTAGGATCTACAGGAAATTCAACAGGACCACATTTACATTTTGAAATAAGAATTTCAGAAAGA
>ENA-ORSB01001257-ORSB01001257.1-human-gut-metagenome-genome-assembly--contig:-NODE-1257-length-24690-cov-6.338177_pt1 | contig 24690 bp, 25 predicted proteins | sample MGYA00242180_ERZ509144 | MGnify/ENA primary metagenome ERZ509144 (study PRJEB26280, sample SAMEA2338661) | human gut metagenome | biome: human gut; feature: human-associated habitat; material: faeces...
GCCGACTTCGCCGAATTACGTACGGTTATCGGGGGCCCGGGCGCCAGCGACCGTTTCGCCGCCCGGATGGTCGCGGAATTGCGCGCACCGGAAACGAAATAACCAAAAGTTATGGACGATTTCACGATACTCCTGCTCGGCGGCGTACTGCTGATCGTCGTCGGCCTGCTGGTAAAGCGGTTCCCGATGCTGATCGCGGGCTACAACACCATGCCGCCCGCAAAGAAGAAAAACGTCGACATCGGGGGCTTATCTTCGTTCATGCGGCGCCACCTCGTGATTATGGGAGCTTTATGGATCCTATTTACGGTCGTCCTGGAACTGACCGGCCAGACGGACACGCTGGCAGTGATTTACGTAATTTACCTGCTGCCTTACGTCGTTTGGATGCTCGTTCGGGCACAACGGTACGACCACAACTGAAAATAACGAAAGACAACGCCATGAAAATCATCTGCATAGCACGCAACTATGCCGCACACGCCGAGGAGCTCGACCGCCAGGTCGGCGGCGGCACGCCGTGCCCGCCGGAGCCTGCCTGGTTCCTCAAGCCCGACACGGCGCTGCTGCGCAACAACGACCCGTTTTACATCCCCTCGTTCTCGCAGGAGGTGCACTACGAATGCGAATTGGTCGTGCGGATCAACCGGGTAGGCAAGTGCATCGAAGAGCGTTTCGCGCATCGTTACTACGACGAAGTGGGACTGGGCATCGACTTCACGGCCCGCGACCTCCAGCGCGAGGCGATCGCCCGAGGGCTCCCCTGGGAGCGTGCCAAGGGCTTCGACCACTCGGCGGCCCTGTCGCCCGAATTCATCCCGCTCGCGGAGCTGGGCGGCGACGTGCAGCGGCTTCACTTCGAACTGACCATAGACGGCCAAGTCCGGCAGCGGGGCGACACCGCCCGAATGCTTTTCGGCATCGACCGGATCATCCACCACATTTCGCAATACATCACGCTGAAAATCGGCGACCTGATCTACACGGGCACCCCCGCCGGCGTAGGTCCCGTGCATCCGGGCGACAACCTGAAATCCTCGCTCGAAGGACGCACGCTGCTCGATTTCGACATCCGCTAACCATTTTTCACGCCATGAAACCGAAATTGCTACTTTCCCTTCTGCTGGCAGCTCTCCTGCCGATGACCGCCTCCGCCCAAAGCGGAGAGGGAGAATTTCCCGATCTTTTCAACACCTCGGCGGCATACGACATGCTCGCCGTTTTTCCGCAGGCGGACAAACTCGCCGAAGACCCGTTTTTCACCGGCACACTGGGAGCGGACACGCTGTTCTTCGACCGGGCGCACCGGATCGATTCGGTCGTCCGTCCTTCGCAACTCTGCAACCTTTACAGTTTGAGCGGAGGCAGCAAAGACGATCCGGAACAAGTCGTCGAATTCTTCGCCTCGTTCGACCCCGAATCGCTCCCGCAAAAGGTGCGGGGTGCCTGGATCGACGAAATATGCAGCGTCCGCGACGAACTCTCTTACTGCCTGCAACGGCTCGCACAAGCGGGTTACGCACAATATTGGCAGGAGCAGGGGCGGCCCTGCCTGAACAACGCGATCGAACAGTACCGGATCGCCCCGGAACAACTGGGCGCCATCCATCAGGAAATCACCCGTCTGGCCGGCGGGCAGCCTCTGGACGCTACGGGTTCCCGAATCTACATCCTCGGCAACATAGACAACGCTTTCGCCCTGCTGGACGAAACATTCTGCTGTACGCCTCTGCTGCTCGATCCCGAAACGGCCCGCCAATACCGTATCGACTTCATGCAGGTCTATATTCACGAAAACCTGCACCGGCTCTCGCTTTCGGGCGAACTGCTCGACATGTTGCAGACGCTCTACGACAACGACGACTTCTACCGCACGCACGAAGACCGGGCACGCGCCTATGGCGAAGGCGGCAACGAGGCATTCGTCGTAGCGGCCGAACGGTATGTATCCCGCCGCCTGGGGCGCATCGACGACAAGCAGGTATTGGACGAATTTCTCGTTTATTGCGACGGCACGCACGTATTGGCGCCAATCGTTTACCGCTATCTGCCCGACCTGCGGGACGGAGAGTCCTTCGACGGCTTTCTCCGCCGGCTGTTCGACCGCCGCATCCGGCCGGGCAAAGTCGAAAGCCAATACCGCCGGGCTATGAAAAAACTCGCCGGAACCCGGAAATCCGAACCAACGGCGGCGGAAACCCGGTCCTGAATCCCAAACCCGTAACGCCATGCTGCTGCACGACAAACTCAAACCCTACCGCCTGATCCTGGCCTCGCAATCACCGCGACGACAGCAACTGCTCGCCGAGAGCGGGCTGCCGTACGAACCGGCCCCCCGGTACGACTGTCAGGAGGTCTATCCCGCGACGCTGGCCGCGACGCAGGTGCCCCGCTACCTTTCGCAACTCAAGAGCCGTGCTTATCCCCGGCCGCTCGCGGAAAACGAAATCCTGCTGACGGCAGACACCGTCGTTATCCTGAACGGCGAGGTGTTGGGCAAGCCCGAAGACCGCGAAGATGCGATCCGGATGCTCGAACGGCTCTCGGGCCATCGTCACACGGTGGTCACGGGCGTCACGCTCCGCACGGCCCGCCGGCGCCGGAGCTTCTCCGTACGCAGCGATGTCTGGTTCCGGGCTCTGACCCGCGAGGAGATCGTCTATTACGTGGACAACTTCCATCCGCTGGACAAGGCCGGCAGCTACGGCATTCAGGAGTGGATCGGCTATGCCGCCATCGAGCGCATCGACGGCTCGTTCTTCAACGTCATGGGGCTGCCGATCCAACGCGTCTATACCGAACTCAATCAATTCATTCAATAAAAAACAATTCATGAAACGTATCTTTTCGACTCTCTGCCTCGCGCTGCTTTCGCTCACGGCACTCGCCGATGAGGGCATGTGGCTGCCGAGCCTGATCTCGTCGCGCATCGACGATATGCGCGCCAAAGGATTCCAACTGACTGCGGAAGACATTTACAGTATCAACAAGGCTTCGCTCAAAGATGCCGTCATGCTCTTCGACGACGGCTGCACGGCCGAGCTAATCTCTGCGGAAGGATTGCTGATTACCAACCACCACTGCGGCTACGGAGCGATCCAGCGCCTTTCGTCCGTCGAGCATGACTATCTAACCGACGGCTTCTGGGCACAGTCGCGCGAAGAGGAGCTTCCCAACGAAAACCTCAACGTCAAGTTCCTCAAACGCATGGAGGACATCACCGAGCGTCTGGCCGCCGGCGAGAGCCGCGAGGAAATCCTCGAAAAAGCCCGCGAGAACGGCCGCTACAAAGCCTCGATCGAGCAGATGTACTACGGCAACCAACAGTTCCTGTTCGTCTATGAACAGTTCGACGATGTCCGCCTGGTAGGCACTCCGCCCTCGTCGATCGGCAAGTTCGGCGGCGACACCGACAACTGGGCATGGCCCCGGCACACGGGCGACTTCTCGATGTTCCGCATCTATGCGGATAAAGACAACCGGCCTGCGGCCTACTCGCCCGACAACGTACCCTACCGCTCGAAAAAACATTTCAAGATCTCCACCGAAGGTATTCAGGAAGGCGACTTCACGATGATCTACGGCTTCCCGGGCAACACCCAGGAGTACATCCTCTCCGACGCGGTCGATTACATCGTGCACCGCAGCGACCCGATGAAAATCCGTATCCGCACCGAACGGCTCGATCGGATCAATGCGGCGCAGGAGAAAGATCCCGCCATGCGCATCATGTACGCGGCGATCAACGCCGGCATCTCGAACGCCTGGAAAAAATGGCAGGGCGAAGCGCTGGGTCTGACGCGTCTGAACACCGTGGCGAGCAAACAGGAGTACGAACAGGCCTTCCAAGCCTGGGCCCAGGACAAGCCCGAATACCGCGACGTGCTCAAAGAGCTCAAGGCGGAGTACGCCCGCATCTTCGACGCCTACTTCGCACTCGAACTGATGAGCGAAACCATCCGGACCGGCGAGTTCAACCGGATTTACAACCGGCCCTCGTTCGGCGACGAAATCTATCCCCAGGTGAAGGCGCTCAACCGCGACCTTTTCCGCGTGCTGTACCGCGAATATTACGACAACTGCCCGCAAGAGTACATGGTACCGCTCTTCGCCGCCGAAGTAGAGCGTCTGGGATCGCCCGAAGCATACGCCGAGCTGATGTTCGAAGCCACGCACAAGGAGGACGAATCGACCGAGGCTCCCGAACTGGAAGCTCTGCGGGCCGATATTCGGACGACGGTCACCCGCATTTTCGATGAACTGGGCAAGTGCTCGACCCGCAACCTGAACAGCGAGCGCCTGAACGAACTCTACACGACCTATATCAAGGGTCTGCGCGAATGGGATACGGAGCGTGCCTTCTATCCCGATGCCAACCTCACGCTGCGCGTGGCTTACGGTAAGGTAGGCGGCTACCGGTATGCCGACGGAGTATATCACAAGCCCTACACCACTGTCGAAGGTATTTTGGAAAAGGACAATCCGGAAATTTACGACTACAACATCCCGCAGCGGCTCCGCGACATCATCGCCGCCAAGGACTACGGACGCTGGGGCGTGGAGATCGACGGCCGCACGACCGTTCCCGTCTGCTTCCTTGCGGACAACCATACCACAGGCGGCAACTCCGGCTCGCCGGTACTCAACGGCCGGGGCGAGCTGATCGGCGTGAATTTCGACCGCACGTGGCTCTCGACCATGAGCGACATCGCCTTCGATCCGGCTTTCTGCCGCAACATCGCGCTCGACATCCGTTACGTACTTTTCGTAATCGACCGCATCGGAGACGCTTCCTACCTCTTCGAAGAGATGGACTTCGCCGAATAAACCGCTTTCCGAAGCAACCGTGCCGCCCGCTGCCGGGACCGCTGCACGCTTCGAAAACAACGTCGAATTGCCGGGTCACGAAACTGACCCGGCAATTTTTTTGCCGTATATTTTGGGAAAAACAAAATAGTCACTATATTTGCACACCTGAAAACCCGCTGCGGCGGGAATCGAGGCCCAGGTGGTGGAATTGGTAGACACGCCACTTTGAGGGGGTGGTGGGCATTAGCCCGTGTGAGTTCGAGTCTCGTCCTGGGCACAACAAACCGGTTTAGAATAATTTCTAAACCGGTTTTATTTTTCCTGATCGTGATTGCATACTTCATGACCGCTTGGGACGCTATGCACCCCAAGCCCCCCTCCGAGAAGAGAACGCAGGGAAAGTGCAGAATTATAAACGTAGCCGCAGGCCGCGAATAAGCGACCGTCGGATTCGATCTGTCTCGCAACGACATTTAGAGGAAAACATCCTTTTCCCTGATCGTAATCCGGTTATTCTTCCTCGTCTTCTTTTTCGGCCCAGCGTTCGAGTATCTGACGCACGGCTTCGTCGTGGTCTCCGTTGGTGATACGATAAGTCCAGCAAACGCTGTTTCCGTCCACCTTTTCGGATACCCACTGCAATTGGTCGCGCGGCGTACCGCGTTGCAATTCGGTCATAGGGTCGAAGAAAGAATACATAGCACACGTGTCATCTCTATAACTAACTAAACGATAATTACGGTCTGGATCTTCTGTTTTCATCAATTCTTCCATCGACATATTCGCATCCACGAACTCCGGCTTTTCTGGTTCCGGCTCCGGCGTGGGCTGTTCTTCCGGCGGAGTTTCCGGTGCCGGACTTTCTGCCTTGTCGGAACAGCCCAGCGGAGCCAAGAACAGGAGCAAGGCTCCTACTGATAAATAGACACGTACTTTCATAATCGAATTTATTTAATTTAATAAGTTGATTCCGATCCCGCCCAAAAGACTCTTACAAACTCACCGCAACCCGATAGCATTCCGGCCAGAACTTCTCCACCGAAGCTCAACGATATAAGGATATGGAAAAAATTTCGCTTTCCCAACCGCTTTTTCCCGACAAAATCCACCCCCCGAAAAACGCCTCCGGAAGGCCCTGTAAGGGCGAAAATAAATTCGAAAAAATTTCCGTATGGCAGATTAATTGCACGTAAACCGGACGATCGGACCTATATTAACCTACCGCTTCCATGAAAAAAGAAAAGAAAATAATCTGGCTCCTGACGGGCATCGCCGCCGTGTCGCTCCTCGTACTCTGCACCGTAGTGATAGTCCGCACCGCGACCTATCCCTTCATCCGCACCACCGGTCCGGACGGGCCTCCCCGGAGCGTCGAACCGTCCGCCCAGGCCGTCGAACGATTGGCCGGCGGAATCCGGATTCCGACCGTAAGCGATGCGATCGACCGGACGGACGACAATCCGTTCCAAGCCTTCAAAGCCTATCTGCCGCAGGCATATCCCGCGATTTACAGTCAGTTGGATACTCTGACGATCAACGAATACGGGCTTGTATTCCGCTGGCCCGGCAAGAACCCGGCCCTGCCCCCGATCCTGCTCTGTTCCCACTACGACGTGGTTCCCGTGCTCAATTACGACCCGTCGGCTCCCGATGCACCCCTTCCGGGCTGGGACTACCCACCCTTCTCCGGCGCCGTAGCCGACGGACGGATCTACGGGCGCGGCACGCTCGACATGAAAGGCATGCTGTTCTCGATCCTCGAAGCGACCGACTCGCTGCTTGCGGAGGGATTCCGCCCGGAGCGGGACGTGTGGATCGCCCTCGGATTCGACGAGGAAACCGGCGGCACGCAGGGTGCCCTGAAGATCGCCCGCTATTTCGAAGAACAGGGCATCGCTTTCGACGCCGTCTATGACGAAGGCGGCATCATCATCGCCCCCGGGCTGGGAGGAATCCAACGTACGGCTGCCCTCGTAGGAACGGCCGAAAAGGGATTCAGCACGATCCGAATCACGGTCCGGGGCACCGGAGGTCACTCTTCGATGCCGCCGGAAAAAGGATCGCTCGTACTGGCGGCCGAGATCATCGAACAACTCAACCGGGAGCAGATGCCCGCCTTCCTGACAGCTCCGGTCATAGCTTTCCTCGATCGGATCGGCGGCTCGATGGGAGTCGCCCAGCGCACCGCGATCGCCAACCGCTGGCTGCTGGAGAGCCTGCTGCTCCGCTCGTTCGAAAGCAACCCGGCCACCAATGCCCTGGTACGCACCACCACCGCCATCACCATGGCCCGGGGCAGCGACGCGGCCAACGTACTGGCTTCGGAAGCCGAAGTCACGGTCAATTTCCGCCTGCTGCCGGGCAACACGACGGCCCAGGTGAAGCGGCATGTCGAAAATATCTGCAACGGATACGACGTCCGGATCGAGGAACTCTCGACCCGCGAACCGTCGCAAATCTCCCCGGACGATGTCCACGCCTTCGAAATGATCCGCACCTCGCTCGCCGGGCTCTACCCGGGTACGATCGTAACGCCCTACCTGACGCTCGGCGGCACGGACGCCTACAAATACGAGGCGGTGAGTCCGAACGTATATCGTTTCATGCCGGTACTCCTTACCGAACAGGAACAGGGTACGATCCACAACGAAAACGAATCGATCTCGCTCGAGAACTACGGACGAATGATCGCCTATTTCCGCGACCTGATCCGAAATTACCGGTAACGGGAGCGGATCGGTCATCGCAGCGACAATGGCAATAACCTTTAGTTATATGACATAACTTTTTCCCCGTTGTTTCAAGGGGATAAAGCCTGTATATTTGCAGCATCGTTTACAAAAAGTTATTAGCACCGTATGAAACCGCTGCAACTCACGAAATCCATGCAATCCGCAAAGCTCAACTGGCGCCAAATCCTTTTTGCCGGACTGCTCACAGGTTCGCTCTTCTGTTCGCCCGTCGTCACGCTCTTCGCGGGCATTCTCTTCGCCCTGACCCTCGGCAATCCATTTCCGGTCTGGAGCAAGAAGGCTTCGAAAAAATTGCTGCAATACTGCGTCGTCGGACTGGGATTCGGCATGAACTTCCACGAATCGCTGGCCGCCGGGCGCGAAGGCATGACCTTCACGGTGGTTTCGGTAGTCACGGTAATGATCGTCGGCGTAGTGCTGGGACGCCTGCTGCGCATCGACCGCAAAAACAGCTACCTGATCTCGTCGGGCACGGCGATCTGCGGCGGCAGCGCCATCGCAGCGGTCGCACCCGTTATCGATGCCGACGAGAACCAAACTTCGCTGTCACTGGCCACGATCTTCATTCTCAACGCCGTCGCCCTCTTCGTATTCCCCGTCATCGGGCATTGGCTCGGCATGGGGCAGACCCAGTTCGGAACCTGGGCCGCGATCGCCATCCACGACACCAGTTCGGTCGTCGGCGCCGGTGCCGCCTACGGCGAGGAGGCGCTCAAGGTAGCCACGACCGTCAAACTCACCCGCGCCCTGTGGATCATCCCCCTGTCGCTGGTGTCGGCCCTGATCTTCCGTCAGAAAGGCAAGAAGATCCAGATCCCCTGGTTCATCTTCTGGTTCGTCGTTGCCATGCTCGTAAACACCTACTGCAACCTGCCGACCCAGCTCACGCACGGCATTTCGGTCGCCGCCCGCTGCGGACTTTCGGCCACGCTGTTCCTGATCGGCGGAGGACTCTCCATAGAGGTAATCCGCAAGGTAGGCCTCAAGCCTCTGGTGCTGGGCATCATCCTCTGGGCCGTCATTTCGGTCGCATCGCTCGCCGTGATCTTGCTCTTGTAGGCAGCATCCGATTACCATAAAACAGCCCGAAGATCGAAAAGTCTTCGGGCCGTTTCCATTATTACCTAATTATATTCTAAAGGTATTACTCCTTTTTTCCGTGACAGGAATAACGAAGGACCGGATCGCGGACGAAGCGTTCGAAACTGCGGCACTCCTCGTCGGTCATAGCCTTCGGATAGCTCATCAGTACCAACTGGTGCGGCTCATAAGGACGCTGGAACGACGGATGGACATAATGGTAATCGTTGCGCACGACCCCCAGCCGCTCGTAAAATCGGAGGCGGCGAACGGCGATTTCCGTCTCCGGCGGATCGATTTCCAGCACGATGCGTCCGGCCTTCCGGCAAAAAGCCTCCAATACCCGGCTGCCCATATTGGCACCGCGCAGGTCGGGCGAAATGGCCAAATGCTCGATATAGACATATTCCGGAGCCGTCCAGTAATAAAGAATGCCTGTCAGCCGGCCGTCCGACCAGATGCCGTCGGCCGTATAGTGCGGATCGGAAAGAGCTTGCAGATGGTCTTCCAGCGAACGGATCTCCTTCTGGGGGAAAGAGTTCTGATAGATCGCCCACGCCTCGTCCCAACCCGGGTCGGCAGGCGATCGGAAAGGTCTGAATTTCAAATCGGTTTCCATAGATAAAATTATATATATTTTAGCATACCTCTTCGGAAACGTAGTGCCCCCTCCGGGGAAGGGGTCCAGAGAAGGTCCGCATTACGACACGGCCACAAGCCACGAATAAACGACCAATGGTTTCCGATGACAGACCACCGCATTCTCGAGTACCCGAACGGATCCGGCGGCGATCCCACATCCGAAAACGACCCGTAAAATCTCGCAGAAGCGCCGCGAAGGATCAGGCCGTATGGCGGGCGAACTCCACGAAACGTGCGGCCAAGGCATCGCTGCGTCCTTCGGGCCAGCAGAACGAAAACTCCCGCCGGATCGTACAGCCCTCGATGTCGATGATGCGGAGTTCGCCGCTGCGCAGCTCATCGACGATCGATGCCACCGACACGATGGCCATGGCGTCGCTGTTGCGCACGAAACTCTTGATGATCTCGGTACTGCCCAGTTGCATCACCACACGCAGCGAAGCGAGCCGTACATCCGCCGCCGCGAGGTATTTCGAAATCACTTCGAGGGTTCCCGAACCGCTTTCACGCAGCACCAGGGGCACCGTCTGCAACTCCGCGAGCGTAACCTGGTCGCAACGGCCGTACCGGCCTTTCGTGGAAGCGATCAGCACCAGTTCGTCGGGAATGAACGGTTCGTAATGGAACCCCGGATGCCGGGCGCTGCTTTCGACCAGCCCCAAATCGGTATCGTGACGCGCGAGGGCCGCCTCGACCTGCTCGCTGTTGCCCGACACGAGCGAAACCTTCACCTCGGGAAACCGGGCCGTAAAACGGGCCAGCACCTGCGGCAGAACATACTGGGCGATGGTCGTACTGGCTCCCCCCTTCAGTTCGCCGCCCAGCCGGTCGGTGAAAAGATCCATCTCGTACTGCAGACGGCGGTAGCCGTCGGCAATGCGTTCGGCATGCTCCAGCATGACACGGCCGGCTTCGGTCAGCGCCAGACGGCTGCCGCTGCGCTCGAAAAGCTGTACCTTATAGCGGGATTCGAGTTCGCCGATATGCTTGCTCACAGCGGGCTGCGAAATGAAAAGCTGCTCGGCGCATTTGGTGAAATTGAGGGTTTTGGCCGCCGTAATGAAAACCCGCAAGCGGAAATCGTCCATAGCGACCTAATCCAAACCGCCCTGGGCGGCGAACTCGGCTACGGATCGTTTGAAATGCTCGATGGTTTCCCGCATCGTCATGAAAGACTTGCCCCCGGCCGCATTGCGGTGGCCGCCGCCGTTGAAATACTTGCGGGCGAAAAGATCCACGTCCACCCCGCCCCGCGAACGAAGCGACACCCGAATGAATTTATGCGTGGCAATGAAAATCGCCGACATTTTCATCGACTTGATCGTAAGAGCGTAATTCACGAACCCCTCGCTGTCGCCGGGCTGGAACTGAAACCGGCGCATCTCGCTCTCCAAAAGCGACATATAGGCGACCGCACCGTCGTGGATCACCTCCATCTTGCGGTTGATCGCATAGCCGAACAGCCGGGCACGGCCCTCGGTGAAGGCGTTATAGACATTGTTGTGGATCGTGGGAATGTCGATGCCCGTTTCGACCAGCACCGCGACGGCCCGGTACAACTCCGGCGTCAGGAACGAAAACGAAAAGTTCCCCGTATCGGTCATCATACCCACGTACAACGACTCGGCCATACTCCGCGTAATCGCCTGCGTGCCCAGCATCTTTTCGAGGATCCGATAGATCAGGAAAGAGGTGCTCGACGAACCGGTACAGGAAAACATCAGATCGAAACCGGGTCCCGGCGACAGATGGTGGTCGATCAGGATTCGCCTGGCCGTCGTATTGGATTCGATCACCTCGCTCAACCCCTCCAGACGGGATACGGCGTTGAAGTCCAGGAAAAAGATCAGGTCCGACTCCTCCACCGCACGGCGGGCGACTCCCGCTTCGTCCGTCTTGAAAAGCACCAGGTTCTCGATACCCGTCATCCAGTCCAAAAAATAGGGGTATTTGTTGGGCACGATACAAGTGACGCGATGCCCCATCTCCAGCAACGCCTCGCGCCACGCCAGCGAAGAGCCCACGGCATCCCCGTCGGGATTCGTGTGCGACACGATCACGATATTCTGCGCAGGCCGGGCAAGCAATTCGCGCAGCCGTTCTATATCTTCTTGGGAAACCATCATTGATGCAAAGATACGATTTTATCCGTTAAATATCAAATCCGCACCCGTTCCGGGGCGTTTCTCCGTTCCGAAACCGATCGTGGAGCGGATGTTCAATCTTTCCGGACAGCGTCCGGCGGCAGCAGGATCATACCCTCCGGCCGACAGGATATTTCGGGCAAAGAGAGGCCTTCGACCAACCGCACGCCCGGCCTTCTCTGCGCTGCGGGCTCGGAAGAACGGACGGATTGCCCGGTGATGCTCGTCACCGCATACTCAAGACAGTCGTCGTCCAAACTGCCGAACTCCTCGTACCCGTTGTTCCAATCAGCCTTCAAGGCATCCGGCGCAAGACCGTTCGGGTCCACCGTTTCGAGCCGGGCGTTATATCCCTGGAAAGAAACCGGCATGAAGAGGTATTCGTACGCTCCGTCCTCCAGACAGACACCCTCCATCCCCACATTTTTGCCGTTGGTCTTCTGCCCGACCAGCACCAGCAGCGTTTCCTGCGCCGAGGAGAGCGTCCCCTCCAGCACAAGGCTGCCGAAGTAGAGCAGCACGGCGGTGAACAGTAGCGGCATACCGCCCGTCAGCCGGTCAATTATGTTCTTGAGCAGCAGCGGCGGAATCAGCGACGCGACAACCGATGCTGCAACGCACAGCAGCGTACTGATCGTCAATATCCGATGCGACCGCACCGCTGCCTTGAGCGCGGAAATCACGCCCGCTTTTTTCTGATTACGCATGTGCTTCACCCCCAACTTGGCTCTCGTAAAGCCAGCGGTATGTCGGAACGGATGCCATCAATTCGTCATGCGTGCCGACCGTCGTCTTGCCGTCCTCCATGAAAATCACCTGCTGCATTTGCGGGAAGTGGTACAGTCGATGCGAAATCAGGAAAACGACCTTATCCTTGGCGTATGCCTGCAAATTCGCAAACACAGCGTCCTCCGTCTTGCGGTCAAGCGCGGAAAACGGGTCGTCCAGAATCATCAGCGGACGCGGATGGGCAAGCGTTCTCGCCAGCGCCAGCCGCTGCGCCTGACCGCCGGAAAGCCGTGCGCCGCTGCTGCCGACGACCGTATCAGCGCCATTTTCCATCGCCAGCACTTCGTCCGTCAGGACGACGGCGTTCAGCTGCGGCAGAACGTCCTGCCTGCTGCCGAAAAGCACGTTGTTTTGAATCGTGTCCAGGCTCAGTTCCGGATCATGTCCCAAATAGCCGACCATACCGGAGATTTCCCGCGGCGAGAAGCTCGAAAGTTCCTTGCCGCCGAAGCGAACCGAGCCGCCATAGGGCATTTCGCAGAGAAATACGCGCCCGAAGGTGGATTTGCCGCAGGCGACAGGGCCAGTCACGCCGATGATGTCGCCGGGATGCGCCGTCAGCGAAAGATCGAAGAAAATCGGCGCGTCTCCGTAGGTGAAGGACAGATTGTCGAGCGTCACGTCGGCAGACTGCGGGATGCGGAGGTCGTCCAGCGCTTCCGGCGACTTCATCAGCGGCTTGATGCGCTTCCACGACACTTCCGCTTTCTGCACGGAGTTGAACAGCTTTGCCACCTTGGAGGACTTCACCGTCAGCTTCGTGAAGCAGGACAGGAAGGTGGTGAAGGCGCCGATGTCCCATGCGCGCCAGCCTGTGCCGAGTACGTTCTTCGCGCCGAACCACAGGATGAACAGCACCCCGGCTCCTGATGCCGCCAGATACAGCGGCGGCAGGGCGGACTGCCACACGTTGGAACGCACAGCAGCCTTTTCGTAATTCTTCAGCGCACCCTCGTAGCGTTCCGCGCGTGCTTCCTCGCAGCCGTAGATTCGGTAGGTGACGGCGTTTTCCGCGCGGTCGAGCGTCGCACTGCTGAGCGCGCTCGCCGCTTTCTTGTACACCGCTCCTGCGCGCTGAACGGGCTTCTTCATCTTTGCTGCGCAGAAGTACGAAATGGGCGTGAACAGCAAACTCAGCAGCGCCAGATGCCAGTCGTAAATCAGCAGCATGACTGTGTAGCTGACCATCACCACGCCGGTGTCAAACACTTCGGTGGTGAATTTGCGCATTCCTTCCACGCAGTCGTCCACGTCGGAAATGGCTTTCGTCATCAGCTCACCAGCACCTTCTTTTTCCAGCGACGTGCGGCTTTCGCGTACCAGATTGGCATACAGAATGCCCTTCATACGTCGGTTGATGTTGTTGGCGAAGCGCCGAACGTAGAATCGCTTGATGAAACGCGCGCCCTGAACCACCAGCGTGATGACCAGATACGCCAGCACCAGCATCGCCATCGCGTCCGCGGTTTGATAGCCGCCCAGAATGTCAGTCAGGCACTGGGCAAGCCGCCCTTCGAACCACGGCGTCGCCAGCAGACCCACGTTGTAGAACAACCCGGACAGCGTGACGAAGGTCAGCGACAGCCATTCGGCACGAAAATAGGAGCTGACTTTGTTCGGACAGAAATTCTGCTTGTCTTGCATCGTCTTTATTTCCTCTGCGCCTGAATAAAATGCGGGAATCCCGCGCGGCTTTCGGTTTTCGATGCTGCGTACAGCTTGTTCAGCAGCACTGCGAAGGTTTTGGATTCATCGTCCGTCAGCACAGAAGTCAGGTACTCGTAGAAGGATGCTTCGATCTCTGCTTTGGAGGCTTTCATGGCTTCCGCCTTTTCCGTGGGATACAGCAGCTGACTGCGGCGGTCGTTCGGAGCCTCCTGACGCACCAGAAAGCCTTTCGCTTCCAGATTTTTCGTCCGCCGCGCGATGGCTGCCTTGTCTGCGTGCAGCAGTTCCGCCAGCGCCGCCTGTGTGCAGCCGGGATGATGGCGCAACGCGTGAATCAGGTCGATTTCCGCCGTGCCGACGCCCTCTTCCCGCAGGGACAGCAGGACGAGTTTCTCTGTTTCCCGCGCGATTTTTGTGATTTTCCGTTCGGTGATATCCATATGTGCACCTCCGTGACGCTGATGGTTGTATGTGCATCGTTGTACATGCAACTATTATAATCAGGGACAGTACAATGTCAAGGGCGTTTTTGCAAGATTGCCGCGAAATTTGAAACTCCCTGCCGGAACATCCTCGGCAGAGCGCATTGTTATTCTTATGAAACTTCCCTTGCCTATCGTGTTCTGTTGACACATGGAATCAGCCGCAATGCTGACGGTGTGCTTACGTTGGAGCCGTATGCGGAAAACGCGGATGCTTGTCAAAAACGTGACGTTCTCCTGCCAATCCGCCTATTTCCGAACATTCACCTAAATTGTTCGCAAAAAAGTCGGATTTTTTCTGAAAAAGGCTTGATTTTTGTGCCGAATTTGTGTACAATGGGTCATGTTTCCCGGAAAACGTTCGCTTTTTAGCGAATGGTTACACCGTTTTCACCCATCGAATGGAGGAGGACTTGACCATGAAAAAGTTTGCATCTCTGCTGCTTGCGCTGGTGATGTGCCTGTGCTGCCTGACGACTGCTGCACTGGCTGAGCGCGCGCCCGTCGCGAAGGATGACCTGAAGATCGGCTTCATCTTCCTGCACGACGAAAACTCCACCTACGACCTGAACTTCATCACTGCGGCGAAGGCTGCCTGCGAGAAGCTGGGCATTGCCTACGAAACCAAGACCAACATCCCCGAAGGTCAGGAATGCTACGACGCAGCTGCTGAATTGGCGGACGCAGGCTGCGACATCATTTTTGCGGACTCTTTCGGTCATGAATCCTACATGATTCAGGCTGCGCTGGAGTTCCCGGAAGTCGAGTTCTGCCATGCGACTGGCACGAAGGCGCACACCGAGAACCTGCCCAACTACCACAACGCTTTCGCGACCATCTATGAAGGCCGCTATCTGGCGGGCGTTGCGGCTGGCATGAAGCTGAACGAAATGATCGAAGCCGGCACGATTACGGCGGATCAGGCGAAGATCGGCTATGTCGGCGCTTACCCCTACGCGGAAGTGAAGTCCGGCTACACCTCCTTCTTCCTCGGCGCGCGCTCTGTCTGCCCCTCCGCGACGATGGAAGTGACCTTCACCTACTCTTGGTACGACGAGGCGATGGAAAAGGAAGGCGCGCAGATGCTGATTCAGAAGGGCTGCGTCCTCATTTCCCAGCACGCTGACTCCATGGGCGCTCCGACTGCCTGCGAAGTGGCGGGTGTGCCGAACGTCTCCTACAACGGCTCCACGGTGGCGGCTTGCCCGAACACCTTCATCGTTTCCTCCCGCATCAACTGGGAACCCTACTTCGAGTACATCCTGAACTGCATGATGAACGGCGAAGATATCGCGCTTGACTGGACTGGCACGATTGCGACCGGCTCTGTCGAGCTGTCTGCTATCAACGAGCAGGCCGCGGCGGCTGGCACGGCTGAGAAGCTGGAAGAAGTGAAGGCTGCGCTGGCGGCTGGCACCATCAAGGTGTTCGACACCACAACCTTCACCGTGAACGGCGAGGCGCTGACCTCCTATCTGGCGGACGTGGACGACATGGGCGACTTCGTGGGTGACACCGAAGTGGTCATCGACGGCGAATTCAAGGAATCCTTCTTCCGCGCCGCTCCCTACTTCGACCTGAACATCGACGGCATCACGCTGCCCGAAGGTATGTAATTCCATTTTCGACTGCCCCGATCTTTTGCATGGGGTCGGGGCGGTCGAATTTCTTGTTGACACTGCAAATGAAAGTGCAGGCAAACCCGCTGCATTCCCATTTGCAGTGTTTCCTATTCATTCGCGTCATTTACGATTTGCAATCATAAAGGAGTGAGCCGGTTGGAACAGAGAACCGCAGCCGTCAGCGTTCGCAATGTGACCAAGCGCTTTGGCCCTGTGCTGGCCAATGACAAGGTGTGTCTGGATATTTACCGCGGCGAAATTCTTGCACTGCTGGGCGAGAATGGAAGCGGCAAAACTACACTGATGAACATGCTCTCCGGAATTTACTACCCCGACGAGGGCGAAATCTACATCAACGGCAAGCCCGTGTCCATCTCTTCCCCAAAGGAGTCGTTCCATCTGGGCATCGGCATGATTCACCAGCACTTTAAGTTGGTGGATGTGTTCACGGCGGCGGAGAACATCATCCTCGGTCTGGATGAAAAGCTGGATATGAAGTCCGCCATCCGCAAAATTCGGAAAATCTGCGACCAGTATGGCTTTGATATCGACCCGAACCAGAAGATTTACGATATGTCCGTTTCGCAGAAGCAGACGATTGAAATCATCAAGGTGCTGTATCGCGGCGCGGATATCCTGATTCTGGATGAGCCGACCGCCGTGCTGACCCCGCAGGAGACGGACAAGCTCTTCGCCATCCTGCGCAATATGCGCAACGCGGGCAAGGCGATTGTCATCATCACCCACAAGATGCACGAGGTGGAGTCGCTGTCCGACCGCGTGGCAGTGCTGCGCAAGGGGCAGTACGTCGGCGATGTGATGACCCGCGACACGAATGCCGAGGAATTGACGAACATGATGGTCGGGCATCCGGTAAAGCTCAACATTGAGCGCACCGAGCCGGTCAATCCCCGCCCGCGCATCGAGGTCAAAGACTTGATTGTGCGCAACGAGGAAGGCACGACGAAGCTCGACCATGTCAGCTTTACCGCCAATTCAGGCGAAATTCTGGGCATCGCGGGCATCGCGGGTTCGGGTCAGAAAGAACTGCTGGAAGCGATTGCCGGGCTTCAGCCTGTCGATTCTGGCAGCATCAGCTACATCGAGGACGACGGCACGCATGTGGAACTGATAGGGAAAGATCCGTTGACTATTCAGAACATGGGCGTTTCGCTCTCCTTCGTACCGGAGGATCGGCTGGGCATGGGCTTGGTCGGCAACATGGACTTATCCGACAACATGATGCTGCGCACGTTCCGCAAGGGGCACTCGTTCTTCACCGACCGCAAGAGCCCGCGCAAAATCGCGGAAAACGTGGTCAAGGAGCTGGAAGTCGCGACGCCGAGCCTGAGTACGCCGATTCGCCGCCTGTCGGGCGGCAACGTGCAGAAGGTGCTGGTCGGGCGCGAAATCACCTCCGCGCCGAAAGTGCTGCTGACGGCGTACGCGGTGCGTGGGCTGGACATTCATTCCTCCTACACGATTTACAACCTGATTAATAACCAAAAGAAGCAGAACGTGGCGGTTGTCTACGTCGGTGAGGATTTGGACGTGCTGGTGGAGCTGTGCGACCGCATTCTGGTGCTGTGCGGCGGCAAAGTCAGCGGCATCGTGCCCGGCCGCGGCGCAGACAAGCGAGAAATCGGCATGATGATGACCCGCGTGGGAGGTAACGAGCATGAGTGAAGCCAAACGGGAGCCGCTCTTCCACATTTCCAAGCGAACGGATATTTCGTGGCAGAAGGCGCTGCTGATTCGCGTGATTGCCATTGCGCTGGCACTGGGCGCAAGCGCTATTATCTGCCTGCTGCTGACGGATGACGACCCGCTCGCCATTTACAGCACCATCATCAAAGGCACGTTCGGTACGCCGCGCAAGACGTGGGTGACTTTCCGCGACGTGGCGATGCTGCTGTGCATTTCCCTCGCCGTTACCCCTGCGTTTAAGATGCGCTTCTGGAACATCGGCGGCGAAGGTCAGACGCTGATGGGCTGCCTCGCCTCTGCCAGCTGCATGATTCTCCTGCGCGATGTGCTACCAAACTGGGCGCTGATACTCGTGATGCTGCTGACCAGTATGCTCGCCGGCGCGATTTGGGGCGGCATTCCGGCGCTCTTCAAGGCAAAGTGGAATACGAACGAGACGCTGTTCACGCTGATGATGAACTATGTCGCGACGCAGCTGGTCGCGTACTTCTGCATCTTCTGGGAGTCGCCGAAGGGGTCGGGCAAAATCGGCATCATCAACCAGCGCTCGCAGATTGGCTGGCTGCCGAAGGTCGCTGACCAGCAGTATCTGCTCAACATCATCGTGGTCGGTGTGCTGGTGCTGCTGATGTTCCTCTACCTCTATTACACCAAGCACGGGTACGAGATTTCCGTCGTCGGCGAAAGCCAGCGCACCGCCCGGTATGTAGGGATCAAGGTGGAGTGGGTCATCATCCGCACGATGCTGATTTCTGGCGCACTCTGCGGCTTGGCGGGCTTCCTGCTGACTGCGGGCAGCGACCACACGCTGACGACGACGCTTGTAGACGGGCGCGGCTTCACGGCGGTCATGGTGTCATGGCTGGCGAAATTTAACCCGTTCGTTATGATTTTTACCAGCTTCCTGCTCGTTTTCCTTGACCGCGGGGCTGGCGAGGTATCCTCGAAGTTCGGGCTGAATCAGTCTTTTGCGGACATTATCACGGGTGTGATTCTGTTCTTCATCATCGGCTGTGAGTTCTTTATCAACTACAAAATTAGCTTCTGCAAGCGTAATGGGAAGGTGGAGAAGCTGCGTGTTTGACCTCATTTCGTTCATTCCCCGCGCGGTAGTGCAGGGTGTTCCGCTGCTTTACGGCAGCACGGGTGAAATACTGACGGAAAAGTCCGGCAATTTGAACCTCGGCATCCCCGGCATCATGTATGTCGGCGGCATCTGCGGTGTTATCGGCTCGTTTTTCTACGAAAACTCCCTGCCCAGCAAGGCGGACATCAGCGCACTTCCGGCAATTCTGATTCCGATTGTATGCTGCCTTCTTGGTTCGCTGCTGATGGGGCTGCTCTACTGCCTGCTGACCGTTACGCTCCGTGCGAATCAGAACGTGACAGGCTTGGCCATGACAACTTTCGGCGTGGGTGTTGGCAACTTCTTCGGCGGCTCACTGATTAAGCTGTCTGGCAGTGAAGTTCCGTCTATTGCCCTCTCCGGCACAAGCTACTTCTTCCATCGCCCACTGTTCGCCGAGAGTGAAGGCTGGTTCTATCAGGACTTCTTGTCCTATGGCTTCATGGTATACCTCGCGATTGCCATCGGCTTCTTTGTCGCTTGGTTCATGAAGCACACCCGCACAGGTCTGCACCTGCGTGCGGTCGGCGAAAATCCGAACACCGCCGACGCCGCGAGCATCAACGTGACGAAGTATAAGTACATGGCAACATGCATTGGCAGCATGATTGCAGGGCTTGGCGGCTTGTACTACGTCATGGACTACGCAAGCGGCGTGTGGTCAAACAACGCGTTCGGCGACCGCGGCTGGCTGGCGATTGCGCTGGTCATCTTCACCATCTGGCGCTCGAATGTTGGCGTGTTCGCGTCGATTCTCTTCGGTGGACTCTACATCCTGCACATGTACATCCCGACCGGCTCAAATCCGGCAGTGAAGGAACTGTACAAAATGCTCCCCTACATTGTGACCATCGTGGTGCTGTGCATTTCCAGCTTGCGCAAGAAGCGGGAGGACCAGCCGCCGCAGCATTTGGGGCTGCCATACTTTAGAGAAGAAAGGTAAACAAATAGAAGAACCGCGGCGGGTGCTGAAGAAAGGCACTCACCGCGGTTAGCTTATGATGCTTATAGAATCTTTATTGCGCTTTTCGATGGATTGTGCTACAATAACGAAGTGCAATCGTAAAAATACATGCGCGCAGTTCGACAAAAGCACCTCGGAGGAAAGAACATGGCACGAGCATTTTCAGCCAAAGACGCTAAGCAGCTGATTCGGCAGCATCAAAAGCTAAGGAATCAACTGATAGATAACTACAATTATGCGGAACGCCAGAAAAAGGACAGCAATTCGATTGCAAGCAGTTTATTTTCTAGGAATGTATTTGCATCGCTTTTTGCGGTTGAATTGCTATGAGCGAATCAACGAAAAGAACGGAAAAAAAGGAAAGCAAATAATCGTTTGACTGCCAGCATATAAAAGAGGATTTGCGCCTGTTGAAACGCAAATCCTCTTTTCATACTATTGACAAAATTCTTTAATAGGCTTCCTTGCTTATTGCTTGCTAATCTGCCTCGCCACATGCACCCCGCTTGCGGACGCGTGGGACAGAGAGTGCGTGATGCCGCTGCCGTCGCCGATGATGTAAAGCCCGTCGTGGCAGGTCATGAGGTTGCTGTCCACCTCGACCTCCATGTTGTAGAACTTCACTTCCACGCCGTAGAGCAGCGTGTCGTCGTTGGCAGTGCCGGGGGCGACTTTATCCAGCGCGTAAATCATCTCAATGATGCCGTCCAGAATGCGCTTGGGCAGCACGAGGCTCAGGTCGCCCGCGGCGGCGTTCAGCGTCGGCACGGTGAACGACTCCTTGATGCGCTTCTCGGTGCTGCGCTTGCCGCGGATGAGGTCGCCGAAGCGCTGGACGATAACGCCGCCGCCCAGCATGTTGCTCAAGCGGGCAATGCTCTCGCCGTAGCCGTTGGAATCCTTGAACGGCTCAGAGAAATGCTTGGCGACCAGCAGTGCGAAATTCGTGTTGTTCGTCTGTTTTGCGGGATCCTCGTAGCTGTGACCGTTCACAGTTACAATCCCATTCGTGTTTTCGTTGACGACAACGCCCCTGGGGTTCATGCAGAAGGTGCGTACCGCGTCCTCATACTTTTCGGTGCGGTAGACGATTTTGCTTTCATACAGTTCGTCGGTCAGGTGCGAGAAAATCTCGGCAGGCAGTTCCACGCGGACACCAATATCAACGCGGTTGGAATTCGTCTTGATGTGAAGGTCTTTACAGACTTTTTCCATCCACTTGCTGCCGCTGCGTCCGGCGGAAATAACGCACTTGCGCCCTTCAAAGAATTTGTCGCCGCTGTAAATGCGATAGCCGTTGTCCGTCTTTTCTACCGTGTCGATAGGGCAGTCAAAATGAAACTCCACCTGTTCCTTCAGATAGTCGTAAAGGTGCTCGAGCACAATATAGTTAATGTCCGTTCCGAGGTGGCGAACGGAAGCGTCCAGCAGGTGCAGACCGTGCTGCATACAGGTTTTTTTCAGGCTCGTGCCGGCGGTCGAATAGAGCTTCGTGCCCTCGCCGCCGTAGCGCAGATTGATGGTATCAACATATTCCATGAGTTCCGTGGCAGCCTTTTTACCGATGTACTCGTAGAGCGTGCCGCCGAAATCGTTGGTGATGTTGTACTTGCCGTCGGAGAATGCGCCCGCGCCGCCAAAGCCGCTCATGATAGAGCAGCACTTGCAGTGGATGCAGGATTTCACTTTCTCGCCGTCAATCGGACACTTCCGGCGGTTGAGCGGGTGCCCTGTTTCAAAAACAGCGACTTTCAGGTCAGGGCGGCGCTCCATCAACTCATAAGCGGTAAAAATTCCTCCGGGGCCAGCACCAATAATGAGCACATCGTACATCGTGATTCCTCCATCAAAAGCTGCAGTGGGGTGGCTGACAGGGACATTTCCCCATTCTGCAAGCATATAGCAACTATTTTATTATACCATACCGAAGTGCTGGTGACAAGTGCAAAATGCGTTATTTTCCCGCCTTGACAAGCGGCATCATCGGAATCGTCTCTTCGGACAGCACAACTTCTTCCATAGTGGCGAGCATGAATCCGCCGCCAGCAGCCTGGCCGGAATCTGCGTCATTATGCGGCAATGCTCAGCACGAAACATCTACTGCGCAAAACGCTACATTTTCACACGCCTGCGCCAAAGTTTGCGTTGCGTCGCAGTCCAGATTCAGCCAATCCTGCTTTGCATTGCTTGTTAGAATGACAGGCATCCGGTCGTGGATGAAGCGAATCTGTTCGGCGGGCTTACGCGTTAGAATGGTGAACACTGCGCGCCCGTTCTCCACGCGGTACAGCCCCGCCATGTATAGCAAACCTGCATCCGCCTGTCGGATGGCGTACTTGATTTTCTCCCTGCCGCGCTTTTCCCACTCAAAATAGTTCGTTGCTGGAATCAGGCAGCGGTGCTGGCGCATTGCGTCCTGAAAGAGTGCCTTCTCTCCTGCCGTTTCGCTCCGAGCATTGATGAGCAGGCGGCCGTCCGGCAGCGTGTATCCCCATTGCATGGAAAAGGGCATGACGCGCCGGTTTCGATTGTTCGCCAGCACAGGCACGGTATCCGTCGGGAAAATTTCGCCCGTCTTGACGGTGGCGCCGCGCCGATTCAGCTGATCGATGATGCTGCGAAGTTCGCCAGAATTGTCACTATCAGCAAGGAAAAAACGCCCGCACATGTGCAAAGCCTCCTCGTTCAGCCTTGCAGCGGATGCTTCATCATTCGCGCTTTGCGGCTGAGATAATACTGGTATACTTCGCCATACGGAATCCAAATTCCTGCTTTCACAATCTGCACATACGCATTGTCTACCACGTCCTCTGCCTCCCGCCCGACGGGATAGCGCTGATGGCGCGTGTAGTAGTCGTTTGTCTCCTCGCGCAGCCACTTGGCGATCTGCTCGCGCTGGCACAGTTTCAGGTCTGAAAACCGTTTGTCCAGCTGCCGCGGCTGCTGATGAACGTTCAAGCCCCATTGCATAATTCATTTCTCCTCTATCCTATTTTCCAATAAGAATGCGCCAAGATGCGCCGCCGAGTTGTGCGATGCCGCCTTAAATGGAGCCACTGACGCGGGCGGATGCCATGTGGTGTTACGCGACTTTCCGGCGAACCGGCCGCACAACCGTAATCAGCCGCCCCAGCCGATGTGCCGTCTCGATGGTCTGCGCCGTGCCGCCGGGCTGACCGTCAAAACATGCCAGCAGCACGCTGCAATGCGACACCATGTAGTAGTTCCGATCGAATAGGCAGCGCTTGGTATACTCGTGCGCAATCCATGTGATGACATCCGCTTCCTCGCGGATGCGCTCCGCCCGGTCGCGCAGGGATTGCGGCCACTTTGCAGTCTGTCCGTCGTGCGGAATGGCAATCTCCAGCGTAATTTCCGGGTACTGCTCGCGCAGCGTCAGCACCGCCTCCGCCGCGTACATATCCATGCCCAGCGCCCCGCCGGAAATGAAGTGCGTGTACCCTTCCAGAATCATCATTTCAATAGAATTGCACAGCCGCCGCTTGAAATCCACGCAGCGCGGGTCGGCTTCATCAAAACCAAACGGCAGTTTTTGCGGACGATGCCCAGTGAATGCCACGCTGTGCCGCCAATCAGCAGGTTCTCGGCGAATGATTCTGTCCATTTCAATTTCCCTCCGTCGCTTCTACAAACCAGCGCCCGACGATGGCAGTGCGTTCGTCTGTCGGACGCTCAAAAAACAAGTAGCGCTCCTGACCTGCCAGCATCACCGTGTATCGGTCACCCTGCCCGCCGGATTTGCGCGCTGCCGCGGGCACAATCGCTTTTACACGCGAAATTTCGTATCGCCGTCCGTCCACCCAGTGGATGACCTGCGGCCGCATCCGCCCGGAAGTATCAAACACAACATCTACGTTGATATACTGCTTGCGATATTTCAATGCTGACTCCCTCCTGAATCATTCTGCACGGCTGAAGCACCGAAATTCCACATTGTCATTTACACGACCTCCGGATGTGATTTACTGTGTCTATTATAACGCGAAAGAACGTTCTTGTCAACAGTATAGCGCTATTATTCTATGATTTTCATTTCCGACGGTACACAGTGTGCAGATATTATCTATGTCTAAACCTTGACGCGTTTTATTCTGCCTATGGGAAAAAAGGCACTCACCCGCAGGAAAAAACACACCATATTTCTGCGCAAGCATTGACATGTTGGAAATTTCGTCTTACAATAGAAATGCCTATAGGCACTGCCCGGAGCGCATACGCGCAAGTGCGAAACGGACACCATCATACAGAAAGTCGTGAGGGTGAAATGGATGAGTGAAAGTGAGATTACCGACGTATACGACAAGATGCTGGAGGATCTCGTGCGATTATGCCGCATTCTGCTCAATTACCAAATGATTCATGGTGTGGATGCGGAAGATATTGTTCAGCGAGTGGTACTGCGGGCGCTGGAGAAGAAGGAGCAGCTGGCGAATCACAAGAATCTCTACGGGTGGTTCGTCAACGCCTGCAAGCTGGAGTGCATCACACTGGCGCGTCGCTCCCGCATCGAACGCAGACGGCTGGGTATATCACTCCCGCTGGAACCGGAAATCCTCATCGAGAAACAACAGGACGAACTCATCCAGTGGCTGCGAAAGAGCGAGATGAACGAGCTGCTGGAGGAACTGCAAGCGCGCCTGACCCCGCTGGAGAAGTCCGTCTATCACCAGTATTACGAGGAGGATAATTCCGCGGCGGATACAGCGGACACGCTTGGTATCAAGCGCAACACGGTCAACGATGCCGCGCGCCGCATCCGCAAAAAGGCGGCGGGACTGCTATTCGTCACGCTGCTGCTGTGCGTACAGGGCGGCACGTTTTTGATTCTATAAAGGCACCACCGCACAATTCGGCGGCGCGTCTGGCGATGTCTTTTCCGCCAT
>ENA-ORSB01001258-ORSB01001258.1-human-gut-metagenome-genome-assembly--contig:-NODE-1258-length-24688-cov-4.643568_pt1 | contig 24688 bp, 25 predicted proteins | sample MGYA00242180_ERZ509144 | MGnify/ENA primary metagenome ERZ509144 (study PRJEB26280, sample SAMEA2338661) | human gut metagenome | biome: human gut; feature: human-associated habitat; material: faeces...
TCTGCCAGTTCAGGTTCGAGTCCTGATATCTCAACATCACAACTGGTCACTTAGGACGCGGGGCCTGACAAGGTCGCTGAGCCAGCCGAAGTGACCGGTTGTTTTGTCTTCAATGGAGGAAACAGTATCATTAACAATATAATGCCATGAAAGGAGTATTCATATTCCTCGCGGAAGGGTTCGAGGAGATCGAGGCCCTCGCCACCGTGGACATCCTCAGAAGAGGAGGGATCAACGCCCGGACAGTTTCCATCAACACAGACAAGGAAGTAAAAGGCGCTCACGGGGTTCCCGTCACCGCCGACCTTGACTGGGACGGATTCCGATCCGAAGTCAAGACAGAGGGAACCGACCGGAAAGATGTTATGGTTTTCCCGGGCGGATTGCCAGGAGCCAGGCACCTTGCCGACAACCACGATCTCATGGAACTGATGAAAAGCCACTACGCCGAAGGAGGCACCGTCGCGGCGATCTGCGCGGCTCCCGGGCTGGTGGTCTCGCAGCTCCCGACCCTTGAGGGACAACGGTTCACTTGCTACGACGGATTCGAGGAGGAGCCTATCGCTAAAGGCGGCGAGTACGTCAAGACACCGGCGGTGACTTCCGGCAACCTGATCACAGGACGCGGGCCGGGATGCGCCATCGATTTTGCCCTTGCCATCGTTGGACACGTGACAAGCCCAGATCTTGCGGAAGGCATCCGCGCCGCCATGATGCTCTCATAGTGGTTAACAGGAAAGCAAATGGGCAGACCAGGCGAGACTGAGGAACTGATGTGGTTCGCGATGCGGGTCACCTACCGCCGTGAGCTGGAGGCCAAAAGGCTTCTGGACGAGAAAGGCGTGGAAAACTTCATTCCGATGAAGTACGAGAAATCCGCCAGAACCGGAAAAAAGCGCCTCGTACCGGTGATCCACAACATCATATTCATACGCGCCACCGCATCCGGAATCCAAGAGCTTAAGCAGCCCACCCGCATTCCCATGCTGCAATACATGATGGATCAAAGACTCGGCAAGAAGATCACTGTCCCCGAGAAGCAGATGAGGACATTCATCGCGGTGGCGGGATCCTATGACGAGTCCCTGCGTTTTTTCGGCCCCGCCGAGATCAATTTCACAAAAGCGCAGAAGGTCCGGATAACGGGAGGATTATTCGAAGGATGCGAAGGTGTGTTTGTCAAGGTCAAGGGATACCGCTCCAGGAAAGTCATCGTCGAGATAAAGGGCGTGGTCTCCGTCGCATTGGTCTCCGTCCATCCCGACCTTGTCGCTCCGATTGAATAGGAAGCCTTCCGGTTGCCCGGACATGCCCTGGAAACCGGCCCGGAATTCAGGAACATTTCAATTTTTCCGACCGATCGACTTGCCTTTTAGGATAGATTTTCATATATTTGATGCAATGTTACTGAGCATGTTCGACTGTTCAATGAATAAAGCGAATTCACTATTAATCGCCTTCGAGTCGTTCGCCGATCTAACTAATTGACACCTAACCTATTGCAGCAGGTGCCAAGCCCCAAGAATTTCCCTAGACACAACATAACACTTTCAAAAGATGATCATAGCGGTTGACTTTGACGGGACCATCGTCGAGCACAAGTACCCCAAGATAGGCAAAGAGATACCTTTCGCCGTGGAAACGCTGAAACGCCTTCAGGCCGACCATCACACCCTGATACTTTGGTCGGTAAGGGAAGGCCAGCTGCTGAAGGACGCCGTGGATTGGTGCCGCGGCCGCGGCTTGGAGTTCTATGCCGTGAACAGCAATCACCCCGAGGACTTCTACGAAGGTGAGGACACCCCGACCTCCCCGCGCAAACTGAAAGCCGACCTCTTCATCGACGACCGCAACCTGGGAGGACTTCCCGACTGGGGCGAGATCTACCACGTGATCACCGAAGGAATAACCTTCCGCGACTACTACCTCAGCCAGTCTGACGACCGGCAGGCTTCATCCCAGAAAAAACCCTTCTGGAGCCGCCTGAAGAAATAAATCCTCAGCGGACATATTCACACAATGAAAGCGACAACACCTATCACCTCCGCCGTCATAATGGCCGCCGGCCTCCTCTGGTACGAGATCGACGACTCCAGCGACATTAAATATGCCGAGGCGCGCATAATCAATAAGATAGACGCGCTCTCCGCCGCATCACGCCATTGATTAAACCCTCCTCCTCCGAATATTCCTTATAGTCCAGACATTTTATGGATGCCAAGAAACTTAAAGCGATCATTATGATGGGAGAATCCACCACCGTCCAATTCAAAGAACGCGTGGACGATTCCTATAAGATCGGGTGCGAGTTCGTCGCTTTCAGCAACTCGCAAGGAGGGCTTCTGGTTGTCGGGGTAAATGATAAGACGGGAGAAGTCACAGGCTTGTCCTACGAGGAGATCCAAAAGACATCGAACCTATTGTCAAATGCCGCGTCAGACAATGTCAGCCCCTCGATAACAATTATGATCGAGACCGTAGTATTGGATGGAAAGACTGTTGTTGCCGCACGCGTGGCGCAAGGACTTGACAAACCGTACAAAGACAATAAAGGAATAGTCTGGATAAAGAATGGCTCCGACAAGAGGAAAGTGTTCTCCAATGAGCGGTTAAGGATCTTGATGCAGAGCTGTGGCAGGCTATTCGCAGACAGGGACAGCGTTCCGGAATCATCTTTTGAGGACATATCCCTACCTACCCTGAAGCACTTTCTGATAGAAAAATATAGGAATATTCTCGCTGACGACTTTCAACTGTCAAGGTTGGACGATTTTTCAGTCGAGAACCTTGTCGGCAAGATCGCACCCGGAATCACTCCGAAACAGCTACTGCAAAACACCTCCCTGATGGACAAAGAAGGCAGGCTGACATTGGCCGGCCTCCTGCTTCTTGGAAAGAATATTCTGAAGTTCTACCCAGTCTTTACAATCAGATGCATCTCTTTTGTAGGCAACGACTTGAGCGGAGACAGGTTCAGGGATCGCCTCGTCGGCACCGATATGGAAGGAAATCTTCTTACACAGTTCAAGGCCGCTATGGCATTCGTCAACCGGAACCTGAAAAGCCGTCAGGTAGAGGATGAGTTCAACAGTCTCCCGGCACTGGAGATTCCACCGCAAGTATTCGTCGAGTTTATCGTCAACGCCTTGATACATCGAGACTTTTACCAGACCGCACAAATAAGGCTACTGATTTTTGACAACAGGGTCGAGATTCATAGCCCAGGTAATCTGCCTATGGACGTGACCGAAGACACTCTGTTAAACGGGATTTCCAAGCCACGCAATCAATTGCTGTTTGACAACGCGGTTTACCTTCTCCCATACGTAGGCATTGGCAGCGGAATCGTCAGGGCGTTCAAGGATTTCAAGGACATAACTATTGAAAACAATCTGGCGACAGAGGAATTTGTCGTCACAATAAAAAGACCTGATGAAATGACAAAGCCGCCCATTGTCGTAGATAATGTCGTAGATAATGTCGTAGATAATGTCGTAGATAATGTCGTAGATAAAACTCCGGAACTTTCTGAACGGCAGCAAAGAATCCTCAACCTCATCAAAGAAGACCGTTCAATATCTTCGGCAATAATCTCGAACGCTTTATCCGTTAACCCAAGAACCATCCAACGTGAAATTCTGAAACTAAAATCCGCCGGACTTATCTCTCGCATCGGCCCTGACAACGGAGGCTATTGGAAGGTTAATGTCAAATGAATATGATTTAAAAAGGATTAAGAAAGATGAAAACCACAAGATTCATAATCATATTGATAGCGGTTGTGTTTGGCGGCGCTCCGCTCCACGCTCAAGAAGAGCGGGCGGGTCAAGGTCGGCCGGCTGTGGAGAATCCATGCGAAGTCACGAACGCGCAGCTGCATCAGGATCTGAGCGAGATCATCGAGCTCAAAAACAAGATTTACGACGAGAAGCTGGAACTGATTGAGAGCAACACGAAGAAAGACAATCTTAAAGACGGATGGAACGCCCACGGTTGGTGCGCGATCGCCCTCCCCCACCCGCCGCAAGTCCCTCTGGCCCTGGTCCGGGAAATAGTTCCCGCCCACCGCACCTAAGCGACACCAAATGTCAAGCGACTCGGAAAACACAATAAACAACAAACGCATCGCAAAGAACACCGCCCTGCTCTACGTCAGGATGCTGTTCCTGATGGCTGTAGGACTGTTCACCAGCCGAGTGATTCTGGCGAGCCTCGGAGTTGTCGACTACGGAATCAGCAACGTGGTTGGAGGAGTCGTGGCCATGTTCGGCTTCCTGAACGCGGCGATGACGACCTCGACGCAGCGTTACCTGACATACGAGCTGGGACGCGGCGAGACAGGCCGCCTAAGACTGACATTCATGACCAGCGTGTACATCCACATCATCATAGCCGCGACCGTAGTTCTGCTCGCGGAGACGATCGGCCTGTGGTTTCTGAAAAACAAGATCGTCATCCCGTCAGGACGCGAGACTGCGGCCATGTACTGCTACCAATTCGCGATACTATCCACTGTCGTGTCAATCCTGAACTATCCGTTCAACGCGGCAATTGTGGCACACGAAAGGATGGATGCGTTCGCCTACATTTCGATTCTGGACGTTATGCTCAAACTCGGAGTGGCATACACCATCTACGCCGTAAATCTCGACAAACTGATCGTCTATTCAATCCTCATGCTGCTTGTCCAGATCGTGATGACATCTATCTATGCGATCTACTGTAAACGGCATTTTGAGGAGACCCGCTTCAAGAGGCTCTGGGACACAAGCCTACTTAAGGAGATGGGATCATTCGCAGGGTGGAACATGTGTGGCAACGTGGCATATATCCTTTTCACACAAGGACTCAACATTCTCCTTAACATGTTCTTCGGCCCGGTTGTCAACGCAGCAAGAGGTGTGGCAGTCCAGGTTCAAGGAGCGATAATGCAGTTTGCCGGAGGCTTCCAGACAGCGATCAACCCGCAAATCACAAAAACATACTCACAGAATGACTTAAGGAATATGCACACCCTCATATTCAGAAGTTCCAAATTTACGTTCCTGCTTCTGCTTTGCCTGTCTCTGCCGGTCATGCTCGAAGCTGACGTGATTCTGAACGTCTGGCTAAAGACCGTTCCTGAATATTCCTCAATATTCCTAAGGCTCATGCTGTGCGTCGCGATCATCGACGCTGTCGCCAACCCTTTGATGATTTCCGCCGCAGCGACAGGCAATGTCAAAGTCTATCAATCTGTTGTCGGGGGTATTTTGCTCGCGATAGTACCGATCTCCTACGTGGTTCTGAAATTGGGAGGGAACCCGTATTCCGTTTTTATCGTACACCTCTGCGTATGCATTGTCGCTTTCATCGCGCGACTATTCATCGTCAGACCGATGATCAAGATCAAAGTTTCCGACTACGCCAGAAACGTGATTGCACGATGCGCCGTGACCGCTTTGCCAGCAATAGCCATATCGCTGATGTTCAAGGCTTTTCTGCCAAATTCAGTACCATTTGCAGCATTGGTCTGCTGCCTAAGTGCCGCCACAGTGGCCGCATTCGCCTATTACATCGGGCTGACGCGGCACGAACGTGAGGTAATCGGAAGCAGAGTCGCAGGAATCATAAGCCGCTTCAAAAAATGATAAGCATCAAGGACAAAATAGACTGCTGTGGCTGCTCGGCCTGCGTCCAGACGTGTCCGAAGCAATGTATAAGGCTTGAGGAAGACAACGAAGGTTTCCTCTATCCGTCAGTCAACAAGTCTTTGTGCGTCGAATGCGGGCAATGCGACAATGTCTGTCCTATGCTCCATGGGCATGAGCCACAAGAGCCTGTAGGTGTCTATGCAGCAACCAACCCTGATGAGGGCATAAGGATGCAAAGCAGTAGCGGAGGCATCTTCTCGCTTATCGCCGAAAACATTATCAGACAGGGCGGAGTGGTGTTCGGCGCTGCGTTCAATGAAGATTGGGAGGTCACTCACTGCTTTGCGGAGACAGTTGACGGAATCGCAAGATTCAGAGGCTCGAAATACGTCCAGAGCCGTACCGGAACAACCTATGCCGAGGCTGAACGTTTCCTGAAGGCCGGACGGAAGGTTCTATACTCGGGGACTCCATGCCAGATCGCCGGCCTTAAGAGCTTTTTAAGAAAGGAATATGGCAATCTCCTGACGGTAGACTGCGTCTGTCACGGAGTTCCAAGCCCTGGAATATTCAGAGAATATCTTAGATCAGCTGTTCAGCCAATAAACAAGGTCAACTTCCGCGACAAAAGGACTGGTTGGAAGCATTTTAGCGTAACTGTCAAATCTGAGGACAAAGAGTCGAGTGGTGTCTATCACGACAATGGCTATATGCAAGGCTTCCTCGGCAATATATTCCTCCGTCCTTCTTGTTACGGTTGCCGCTTTCGCGAAGGGAGATCCACCAGCGACATCACCTTAGGCGACTTTTGGGGCATTGACCAAATCAGACCCGAACTGGATGACGACAAAGGCATTAGCATAGTCATCACTTATGCCCCCCCCATGCAGATAATCTGCTCAAGACGCTCAGGGGAACCTTATCCGAAATGCTACTTGAAGATGCCATGGAGCATAACCCAAGCATCAGAACATCAGTCAGCGTTCCATCCCTGCGACGAGTTTTTTTTGCCCTATGGAAGCGCATTGGCTTTAAGGCCGCCATGAAAATCTGCACGGACTCCTCTATTCCTTACAGAGCCTTCAGAAAGATTATCCGGACATTTGTAAGATGAAAATAGCTATTCTTACCCAGCCCCTACACAACAACTACGGCGGCATCCTTCAGTGCTATGCTCTGCAGACAGTACTGGAAGGTATGGGGCATCAAGTGACAGTCATCAACCGAAGGTGGGCAAGACCCGGCATGAAACTATTGGCAATGAGGTTTGCAAGTTTGGCAAAGTGCATGGTCAGGAAGTGCTTGATGGGGCGGCGAGACATCGCTCTATGCAACCCTTGGGCGGAAAATTACAGTATTCGGAAACTGTCAGACTCGGCAATGAAACGGAACAGCGAGATGAAGCGTTTCATTAATGAATATATTCATTCAACAAAGCCGCTACGAAGTTCAGAGGAGCTAAGAAACTTTTTCACATCTAACACCTTTGACTGCATAGTAGTTGGCAGCGACCAGGTGTGGCGAGAGATCTACAGCCCGTGCATCGAGGATTTTTTTCTCGGCTTTCTTCCAGAAGATAATAACACGTTGAAAATCACGTATGCTGCTTCATTTGGAACCGCCGACACTCCAATCTCCGATGAGCATCTTGCGAATTGCATCGGCTTGTCAGGTCGTTTTTCCGCGATTTCCGTCCGCGAACAGTCTGGTGTTGAGATAATGAAGAACATTTTTGGCCACGAGTCGAAACTTGTGCTTGACCCCACACTTCTGCTGACAGCCAAGCAATACACATTCCCGTTGAGCCAATGCCCCAAAGGAGGACTGGTTAGTTACATCCTGGATGAGACCGAGGAGAAAGACGCTGTCCTTCAAGCCGTTGCTAACGCTACGCAACTTAAACAAAGCAAGATACGAGTCATGGCCACCAAGTATGATGACAATTCCGCCATTTTCCCTTCCATAGAAGAATGGCTGTCGGAATTCGCCGCTGCTGATTTCATCGTCACCGACTCCTTTCACGGTTGTGTCTTCTCCATCCTCAACCACAAACCCTTCATCGCCATCGCCAACAAAGACCGAGGACTCGAAAGGTTCACTTCCTTGCTTGGAACCTTCGGGCTTGCTGACCGCTTAGTATTTGACTTCAACGAGTTTAAGCAAAAAGAATGTCAACTGCTTCAGCCAATCAACTACAAACAGGTAGATTGCAGAAAACAAGAACTTGTTCGGGAAAGTATAGACTTTCTGGATGATGCAATCCATAGAAAAGTTCTATAATCAGTCATTTGCAACGGAGATATCACAATACAATATATCCCATTCTCTCGACTTCCGTTCATTATATTGGATGAAAAGTTGTACTTTTGCAATAAACATAGATAGAGATCGTATTATGATAGATAGTATAGAAATCAATAATTTCCGCGGAATTCATCACGGCAAGATTGACGGATTGTCACGGGTTAATCTTTTCTTTGGAAAGAACAACTGTGGCAAATCATCATTGCTTGAATCAATCTTTCTTGTATGTGGCCAATCTAATCCGCTTTTGCCTGCCTCAATCAACGCGATGAGAGCCTATAAGCGTTTGGAAGAAAATGACATCCATTACTTTTTCTATAATATGGATCCATCGCGTGAAATTCAGATTGCCACAGCGGGCACTCAGGAACGCCATCTTGCAATCACAAGTTTTCGGGAGGCAGTCACTGATTCAAACAGCGTAACTACAGAACTACCCTTTCATTACGGCCTACGAATGAAGTACTATACCAAGGAAGGAGAATATTCTTCAGAGGTATTATATGATGTGGGTGGCTCTAATCAATTAAAACAGACAGCGCACATTGATAACAGATACTTGGAAAAACTAAAGTGCGTTTACCTCAGTCCACGTTATGACTCCAATGCTTCCGTAGAGGGACTCCATAATATTATTATGAATAAAGATGAAGACTTCCTTGTAGAAGCCTTGCGTGTTTTGGAGCCTGGCGCAAAGAGACCTGTCTTTATGGATAATATTATGTTCGTTGACACTGGTTTGCCACAACGCCTCCCTATTAATTTGATGGGCGATGGCATCAGAAAGATCGTTTCCTTCCTTACCAGTATCTATCAGTGCAAGGGTGGCGTGGTGTTGATTGACGAACTCAGCAACGGATTTCATTATTCTGTTATGAAGCCTATGTGGGATGTTGTGATCCGAGCTGCCATCAAGAACGATGTACAGATCTTTGCTACCACACACGATGAGGATTCCATTAAGGGATTTCAGGAGACACTACAGAATGTAAAACAATACAGAGATCCCGAGGTGGCCGCTGCATTTAAACTTCAGCGGATAGCCGAAGGTGAATTGAAATCATACCGTTATTCTGTAGACCAACTTGGCTATGCAATGGAACAGGAGATTGAGATAAGATAGGAGAGCATAGTATGGTAAACATTTTCATAGAAGCGAAGGATAGGAAGACTTCAGAAGCGGAATTTCTTACTGCCATACTTAATCGTTTGGGCATTCCTGCTGACACTTATTCTCTGAAGCCCACTAACGGGTACACCAATCTGATGGATTCTGATAAGGCGGTAAACATCAATGCGATGCGTGTAAATACCGATGCCGGTGAAAAGAATTTAGTGGTGTTCGATGCTGACAGCGGCAATAATAACGGAGGTTTCGAGAAGCGGCGTGACCTGTTATTAAAGAAAAAAGAAGAATTAGGTTTGGAGTTTGAATTGTTCCTTTGGCCTGACAACGGCAGAGATGGTGATGTAGAGGTTCTTATGGAGAGTATCGCACGCAAAGACCTGTACCCGGAATTCTTTGACTGTTTCAGTAAGTACGAATGCTGCATCTCGCGACGAAAAGATGATAATGGCAAGCAATTTTACAGCACGCCTAATCGTAAGGGGAAGCTACACACCTATGTTACATCGCTTCCCATATCCAAAACGAAGAAAGATAAAGTGGGAAGTGGCGATTGGCAGTGGTACAATCCGGAAATATGGGATCTCGATTCTGACTCATTGATACCGATCAAGGAATTTCTTAAAGAACATCTGCTTTAATGGATAATAACAAATGGACAGCGGAAGCTGTGAGTGATGCCATTCTGAAGAACAATAGTCATCTTGATATAGTGTTCAGCAATTACCTCAGGACCTTTATTGAACGGCTTGAGGATTATGACATCAACCTACAGGAAATTATCAATGTTGACCAACTGTATCGAAAGATCCAGGATGGAATAGAAAAGCTGGAACCTATGCGGAAAGAATTTCTTTCCGTAGTTGAGATCTTCGCACCAAGCAAACATCCGTTTTTAAAAATCTATCTGCCGGTCTTTTTAGAAAAGTTGCTGAATTTCTACGAAGAGCAAGGCATAAACCTTTATACAGGTACTAACATTGACCTCATCCGCAACGACCATTATCGCTTCTTCAACCAGTTTCTCTTGATATCGCTCGCTGCGATGCTTGTTGAGAACAACTGTTTTGATGCTTTGCAGGCGATTCTTCGTTCAAAATATAGGGTGTATGACAAAGAGTCTGGCATCACGCTTGAGGTGAATTTTATACGCTTCCGCGAGTATAACTATACTTTGAATGAGTTCTTGAACATTAGCCAGCCTAAACGCTTAAGCGTAACAGCGGACTACATGTACAAATATACGGGAACTGGTTTTGAGAGACTAGTCAAGGCTGATATCTTGCTTTATTACATCTCAATATGGAATCCAACCAATAAGATATTAGATCCTTTTTGGTATCCAGAACTAAACGTCTACAACCGCGATAAGTCTATTTTGCCCAACTTGGTGTCAAAGAAATATTTCGATGCTGCTAAAGTTCTGTTTGGAGTGGATACCGTGAAACAGTTCAAAGATTTGTTGGATAATACCGATGACAGTATGCAGCACAAAGGCTTGTACAGAGTCCCTCAGCTGAAAGACGGGTTGATGTACAATACCGTGGCAATCGAAGAGTGAATTTATACCTGAGCGAGTTGGGTTGCTCGGAATGACGATGCATGTGTATTGCAATAGGGACAACGCACCATACAAGGTAATGGATAACTTTGTCCGCAACATCTTGAAGAAGATAGTACGGAAATTCTTCGGTAACACCTTCGAAGATATAGTATCAGATGGAGAAGCATCCTACCCGCCTGATGTTGTACTTTGCTTTATTAGCAACCTGAGTTATGATCGCCGATGCTTGATGATACAAAAACACAAACGTTGACAGGCAGTATCTTCTTGACGACCAAAGCCAACCACACAAGAAAATTCAGCACTTTCTCTATTTATCAAAATGTCGTTTTGCAAGGCTTACTGCAACACCACGAGGTGAGGTGTGGCCAATGTTCAAGACCATGTGGGACGAGGACGAAGATTCTTAATAGTTTTTAGTAATGTACAGCTTCACTTTTCGCACAATTCACTAATCTTTTCTGAACTCCTTTTAACCAAATCAATCAAATGAATGCCCAAGATTTCAATAATAGTTCCCGTCTATAACTGCAAGAAGTATTTGAGACAAAGCCTTGACAGTATCCTCTCCCAGACATTCAAGGATTGGGAATGTCTGTTGATTGACGACGGCTCAACAGATGAGTCCGGGAGCATTTGTGACGAATATGCCCGGAAAGACAACCGCTTCGCGGCTTACCACAAAGAAAACGGAGGGCTAACAAGTGCCAGAAACTATGGCTTGGAACGATCCGTAGGCGAATGGATCATGCATGTTGACGGCGACGACTGGATTGAAGTTGACAGCATAGAGCGACTACTCCAAACTGCAAAAGACACGGCTTCAGACATGGTATTTGGAGACTTTAGATTCAGCTACCACGATAAAACAATAAATCAAAGAAACACACAGTGGAGGGGCAACAAAATTGATTCTCTGAACAATCACATTTCGTTCGTATGGACAACCCTTTGGTCAGGAATCGCAAAACACGAAATATACATAAAGCATAATCTAAAAAGTCCATCCGGGATCACGTATTGCGAAGATTTTCACCTAATAACGAGACTATGCTGGTTTGCGAAAAGAATCTCAAATTGCCATTATGCATTTTATAATTACAGGCAGCATCCCAAGTCTATAATGCATAACCTGAATAAGGAAACCGAGACAGACGAGCAATGGGTCTATTCAGACATTGCACAGTTCTTCAAATCAGAAGGAGTTTATGAACAGTTCAGGCGCTCATTAAACTGGAGGCTATTGAAGTCTACGCAAGACTTGATTCTTTCGCCTTCTGATCATAAGAGATTCCTGGAATTGTGTCCGGTATCCGGTCAAGAAATCTGGTCTTGCCCATTCATAAACAAGAAGCTGAAAATTATGGCATGGCTTCTTACTCACCATGCACGACCGATAGTTGTGCTTATAAATAAAGTTAGAAAAAGTATAATTTATTCATTTAACCAATGAAGCTCTCCCCGAGAATATCAATAATAATCCCTGTGTATAATTGCGAGAAGTATCTTCACCGTTGCCTCGACAGCATATTGGTACAAACATTCCGCGACTGGGAATGCATACTGATTGATGACGGTTCAACAGACCTATCCGGTAAGATTCTTGATGACTATACTGAAAAAGATCAACGATTCATAGTATTCCATAAAGTCAATGGTGGAGTTAGTTCTGCTAGGAACTATGGGTTGGATATAGCTAATGGAGATTATATAGTTTTTATCGATGCTGATGACTATGTGTCAAAGACGTACCTACAACACTTACTGTATGGGATTTCTAATGACAGTGACTTGTCAGTTTCATTCTCTATAAAATGTAATGGATTTGGTGATAGCATAAAAGAAATTTACAATGGAGCAACTTTAACTCCTTATAATTATGATAGATTATTCACCGATTTTGATTTTGCTTGGCATACATCTCCGTGGGGGAAGATGTATAAGAAATCGATAATCGAAATAAAACATCTTCGCTTTGATGAACATCTCAACATTGGAGAAGATTTATATTTCCTATATTCCTATATCCTTAACTCTAGTAAGATACAAATAACATCATTCACAGACTATTATTATTACTATAATAATAGCAATTCATTAACAAAAAAAACATACTCTCTAGACATCGAGATGTATACATATAAACAAATCTCATCCATTATATATAAATTAATAGATGAATTCAACTTCAATAGCGCTGCTATAACACATATAATGTGGACGAAAGCATCATATTGTCGCAGAGTACTTAATGCTCTTTATGACAATAAAACAAACAAGACGTTACGGCTAAATATTCTTAATACTATTGATATCCAAACGTATTGTATGTATATTAATACTTCTTCAAGAAAAGAACAACTATACATATATCTATTAAATAGGGGATACTATAAATCATATGATGCTTTGCGGTATTACATAAAATATTTTAAATCTAAATTATGCCTTTTTAAATTATGGAGTATACAGTAGCAATCAGGACACTAGGAAAGGCAAAAGAAAAGTACCAATGTCTGCTTGATTCCTTGGTTAACCAGACCATCAAGCCCTCTCGAATTTTAGTATATATTGCAGAAGGATATGCTATTCCTAAAGAAACAATAGGTTGGGAAGAATACATCTATGTTAAAAAGGGAATGGTTGCACAACGAGCCCTGGATTACAGAGAAGTGGAAACCGAACATATTCTATTTTTAGATGATGATGTGTATCTTCCTCCCGATGGAGTTGAGTATCTGTTCAATGCTATGAAGCAATACGATGGTGATGTGATATCGCCCGATGTTTTCAATAATGCCGGAAGATCAACTAAACAAGAGATACCATTGATTTTGTCTGGTAGAATATCGGTTAGATATAAAGATAATACTTGGGGATATAAGGTTATGAGGAATGGAGGATATTCCTACAATAAACGGTTCTTCCGCAATTTAGTTGAAGCACAGGTCGCTGAAGACCATTTTTCGTTTGAGCAGGTCAAGAGATGCTCGCCCAAACATTACTCGCTTTACAGCTTTTAGTTTGTTCACGAAGCCTTCAACGATGCCATTTGAGATGTCCAAAGTGATAGCATTCCTCACGGCTTTCAGATCCATCCTGATTCCATAGGCAAACGACCGCAATTCCTTAATAGGAGACTTCCCGTAGCTATCCAGCCATGAGTCCAGCTCATCAACATCGTTTCCCATTATAGTCGCATGGAAAGAGGACGCTGCATTGTATATATCTCTGAACCACCCATATGACATCATCTTCTCTACAAGTGCAACCTCCGCATGAACCATCTTCTCTTTTCGAATGGACTTGTCGACAATATGTGCGATCTGGCGTATTGGCAGCAGAGGCTCCCTGTCGCAATTTGGACGTTGTTTCATCTTCTCGACCTCTTGTCCGGAACGGTGTCCATGATGGCCGTCAGACAGGTAACTATAGTGGTCGTAGAAAGGAGTCAAGGAACCCGGAAAGCCTTTTCCCTTGATTTCCAAGAAGATTTTACGGAGATCCTTACCATGCCGATACTCTTCTTCCACATATGTGTCGTAAAGATAATAAGGCAATCGCTCCTTGCCGGCCCTTTTCGGAAGAGTGTCGCGGCCCATATATTTCCTTACGGTCTGCCTGGCAATATCCAGTTTCTTGGATATCTGGGCGATGTTGAGTCCCTCGGCCTGTAACTCTTTGACTTCCTTGAACATGACTTGTCGAGAATCGACCTCCGGAGTTTCTTGAACTTCCTCAGGGCGCACGGCGCTTCTATATTCATCGTAATGAGAACCGATAACTTTAGTAACACAATCCGACATATTCATGTTCAGATGGAACCTGTCGGCCACCTCTGTGATATTCCGCCCCGTCGCGGCAATGGCTGCGGTATAGTCTGTAGATCTATCGCGGCTGACGACCTCCACTTGAACATGCTCATCCAACCATGCTTGAAAGCTTTTTACATCCCTGTCACCGAGAAGGTCTATGACAGACCCGGTTTCAAGGCTGACGATAATACTGCCGTATGTGACGCCCTTGCGAAAGGCCCAATCATCTACGCCAATCTCCTTTACTTCGCATCGCTCTGGAACCGACATGCGGTGGACATCTCGGAGTACGGTGTCTCCGCTGAGGGGCACTCCTGTCGCCGATAACAACTTCCGGGCTGATTCTGAGGAGCATTTCAAGCCATGCTGGGTTACAGCCATCTCACAACGCCTCGTCCGCCGTCGGTATCTGAACACCTCATCCCCTGGTTGTTCAGCGAAAGTCTTTTTCCGACAATCCGGATTGTGACAAAAGAACTTGCGCGCCTCAAACGTGATGATAACCGGATGGCCAAGAATCGAAAGATCTGCAATAGTCCTGTGATAACGGCTATGAACGCTACGACTCACATGGCCGCAATATGGACAGACCCCATGAGGAAGATTACATCGTGCGTATACATGATAGGTGCGCATATCTTCGAGCTCCACTTGTTCAACAGACAGGTCACTTGGAGAATAAAGGGCCGATAAGTCGGCTTTCGCAGAGGTTGATGTTAGGCATTGCCGTAAAAATGTTGTAATTTTGCTTTTGTCAGGTGCTTTACACATCATCTATAACTTTATACTGTGGTAAGCATAAAGTTACGAAAAAATTATGTAAATACCTAATAATCAATTAGTTAAATTGCACTAAAACTACGGTTTTTTGATATTTAGCTAATTGATTTTTCGCGTCTATACCAGGTTCCTTTGCTGACAGTACAAACTCCGTCTTTCAACTAAATTGCGGAAGAACCCAATAAACACCCACATCCGATTATGAAATCACAGACAAATGCTGGTCCGTGTTTCCTGTGTAAAAAAAATGATTTTGAAAAGATAAGATTCCAAGAAGAACTATGGCTTGACGATATGCCCTATGCATTGGGAGAAGATCAGACAATGTTCTATAAAATGTTCTTATCTGGGCTGAACGTTCTCACTTCTTATGATTCCGGAATAAAGCACTTGGATGCTGGCACTACAATCAAAAATGTTGAGAAAGAAAAAGTCTTGGCTTTTTGTGACTGTAGGTTTAAACTGATCTTTTGGAAAAGATTCTTATTTGACAATGTTACTCGTGCAAACAAGGTCGTCAATTTGATTTGCTTCGTTTATACAATGATTATTAATTTGTTGATATCGTTGATTAAAGGAAATACGACCATATTCAAGCAAAAATATTCTGGGTATAGATCAGGATTTCAATTCTTAAAGACAAATTCAGCCAAATGATCCCTAAAATTATTCATTATTGTTGGTTCGGGGGGAAAGATCTTCCACAAAGCGCTAAAAAGTACATAGAGTCTTGGGAAAAGTTTCTCCCTAGCTATGAAATAAAGCGCTGGGACGAATCAAATTTTGATGTCAACGCCATTAAATACACTCGGGAAGCTTACGCCGCTAAAAAATATGCTTTTGTTAGTGATTTTGCTCGCTTTTGGATCTTGTTCAACTATGGTGGACTATATTTCGACACAGATGTTGAGATTATTGAAACTCTATATGATATTATAGAACAAGGAAGTTTTATGGGTGTTGAATCAAGGAATGATTATTCTATAAATATCAACCCAGGTCTTGGCTTCGGCTCCGAGGCGGGAAATGAATTTCTTGGGAGGATGATAGAAATTTACAAGACCTTTCATTTTCTAAAGGATGATGGAACTCCTTGTCTTAAGAACATCGTGCAAATCACAACTGAAGAGCTACTGTCAAATGGTCTGCAAAATAGAGAAGGAATACAAGAATGTTGTGGATTTACGATTTACCCGAATGATTACTTTTGTCCAATAGATTACGATACCAGAGAACTTAGAATAACCTCCAACACAAGAACGATTCACCATTATGCTGAATCGTGGGTACCAAAATCCGTTATATTTAAGAATTGGTTGCGGCGAATCTTTGGGCAACATGTCATTAATTTTCTCATAAAAGCAAAAAGAAGAATAGTACATTAATTATGGCTAAAGTCTCGGTCATAGTTCCAATTTATAATGTTTCCCGTTTCATCAAGCGATGTGTTGAAAGTCTGTTTAATCAAACACTTGATGATGTCGAGTTCATTTTTGTCAATGACTGTACACCTGATGATAGCATTGACATCCTGAAAAAGGTTATTGCCGACTATCCGGATCGTAACACTATGATTATTAATCACGAGGTCAACAAAGGTTTACCCGCCGCCAGAAATACGGGACTGAAAGCGGCTTCAGGAGACTATATATTCCATTGTGACAGCGATGATTTTATTGAGCCTACGATGCTCAACGATTTGTATTATACGGCTTGTGACGATAATGCTGACATCGTTTGGTGCGATTGGTATCTTACCTTCGAAAAGAACGAAAGGTATATGAAACAACCCGACTACGACACACCAAAGGAAGCATTGAAGGCCATGTTGACTGGCAAGATGAAGTATAATGTATGGAACAAACTGGTTCGCGGATCATTATATGAAGAGAATGGCATCTTCTTCCCATCCGGTTATGGTATGGGTGAGGATATGACTATGATAATGTTATTCGCTTATGCAAAGAATGTAAAATATTTGCCTAAAGCATATTATCACTACGTCAAACTTAACACGAATGCCTTTAGCAATACATATTCTCAGAAGCATCTTGAGGAACTCAAGTATAATGTCGGAAGAATTGATGAATTCATTCACAAAATTTACGGAGACTCTATGGATGTAGAGATTGGATTATTTAAGCTTGATGTCAAATATCCATTTCTGATAACTGACAACAGTGAGAAATATAGATTATGGAGTGACTGGTATCCTGAATCTAATAAATATATTAATTCTAAAAGAGATGTCGGAATAAGACGATTATTTTTGGAGAAGTGCGCTGCAAAACGTCAATACTGGATAGTATGGTTGTATTATAAGTTCATACATAGTGTTATTTACGGAATAATCTATAAATAAACCATTATACAATGAAAAACATTATATCTACTATCATAATTCTCATTATAACCAGTTTATACTTTTTCCCTTTCGAGCCATCTTTCCTCCCAGAAATGAACACCAAGATGGCTATGGCTGGAATAGGGCTCGTCGTACTTGGGTTCCAATTAGTAAAAGGGAATAGAGTTAATATAGATAAGAATCTTATCACAATAGTGGCTCTCGCACTGATCGTTTCATTAATTGGCCTTACCTCCATATGCTATAATAACACAACTGACACAACATATGCAACATACATAATATCAATGTTTGTTTTGGCTTAGTGCCGCAAATGTTGTCATTAGTTGCATAAGAAGTTTAAACGGTAGGGTTTCTGTTGAGACCATCTGCGATTACCTTATTGCTCTATGCTTTATTCAATGCCTGATTGCAGCTTGTGTTGATAGAATCCCATCAGTAAAAGCATTCGTTGATTCTCTGATAAACTCCCAAGGTTTTATGGGGAAAAATGAACACAGAATGTATGGTATTGGATGTAGTCTGGATGTCGCAGGAACTAGATTCAGCGCAATATTAATAATGATTGCAGACCGGCTCTGCACTATAACTAAAGATAAAGACAGGCGAAACAGAGTTATCTTATACCTTACGGCCTTTGTGTTCATTACTATTGTTGGAAATATGATCGCAAGAACTACAACTATCGGTGTAATAGTAGCTTTGACATATATTGTTGTCTTATCAATTATAAATCAAAAACAAAGCGGAACAAATTATAGTTTTCTATGGAAATGGATTACTGCAGTTGTTATTATCACCATAATTGCCGTCACTTTTCTCTATAATACCAATCCCAATATACGCTCTAATATCCGATTCGGATTTGAAGGATTTTTCAGTTTGGCAGAAACAGGCAAGTGGGAAGTTCATTCTAATGATATTCTGAAAAATATGGTCGTTTTCCCAGATAATTTAAAGACCTGGGTTATTGGAGATGGTTATTTTGAGAATCCTTATGATTCAGAGCCCTATTATACAGGAACAATGTGGAAGGGATATTATCAGAATACCGATATCGGTTATTTAAGATTCATTTTCTATTTTGGGATATTCGGATTGATTGCTTTCATATGGTATTTCATCAAAGTCGGAACAACCTGCATAAAACGTTTTATTTCTCATAGATTATTATTCGCCATTCTGCTTTTGTTAAATTTCATAATCTGGTGCAAAGTCTCCACTGATATATTTCTTGTATTCGCACTATTCTTATGTCTTAGAGAAGAGGAATGGGATAAACCTGAAGAAATGACCATAATCAAATGAAAATCCTCTACTGCATGTGCTCCCTGTACAACCCTGGCGGGATGGAGAGGGTGCTGCTGAATAAGGTTCGATACCTCAAGGAACGGATGGGATGGGACGTGGCGGTTGTGACAACTGACCAGCATGGCAAACCCACGTTTTACCCCTTCCCGGATGGGGTAAGAATCATTGACCTCGGGGTCAACTATACGGATGACAACGGGAAGAATCCTGTTATCAAGACGATCGGGTACCTCTGGCGCAGGAGGAAGCACAGGAAGGCTCTGACGGAGCTGTTGCTCAAGGAGAGGCCAGACATCGTGGACTCGCTCTACCCTTCCGAATCATCATTCATCCCATCAATCAAGGATGGCAGTAAGAAGGTGTTGGAACTGCACTTTAACAAGTACTTCAGGCTTCAGTACGGAAGGCACGGACTGTTGGGACTGTCAGATCGGCTGAGGACAAGACAGGATGAGAAGATTGTGCGGAAGTTTGACTCATTTGTCGTGCTGACGGAAGAGGACAAAGGCTATTGGGGCGAACTACCTAACATTGAGACGATTCCAAATGCGGCAATCACAACGGAAGCCTCCCGATCAGACTGCACGGCCCACAGAGTCATCGCTGTGGGCAGACTCGACTACCAGAAAGGATTTGACCGGTTGATCGAGACTTGGAGCATCGTCAAAGAGGACTCTGAATATTCCGACTGGCAATTAGACATATTCGGTCAAGGCGAGTGGAAGGATATGCTCGAAAGGATGATTCAAGAGAAGGGGCTTGGTGACAGTGCGCACATCAACAGACCAACGAATGACATTTGGAATGAATATGCCAGAAGCTCAATGTTGGTTATGAGTTCGCATTTTGAGGGACTGCCGATGGTGCTGATCGAGGCAATGACTTGCGGCCTGCCTGCGGTGACGTTCGACTTCAAGTGCGGCCCTAAAGACATCATCGAAGATGGCAAGAATGGTCTTTTGGTTCCAGAAGGTAATGTCCAGGCTCTTGCCGAAGCGATGAAAAGGCTGATGAACGATGAATCGCTTCGCCGCAAAATGGGAACCGAAGCGTTGAAAATCAAGGAGAAATATGCCGAAGAGGCCGTGATGAGCCGATGGATTCAACTGTTCAAAAGGCTTACCTTAAAATAGAAATTTGTCACAGATAATTTTTATTCTTACTTTTACAAGAATAACATAAACTGTAAAATAGGTGAATATGTTAAGCAAAAGTTTGAAAATACAGCATTTCGGACCAATCTGCAACGGATATATGGATAATGACGGGTATTTGCCCATCAATAAAATCACCGTCCTTTGTGGTCCTCAGGCTGTTGGGAAGAGTAGCATCGCCAAATTGTTCGCCACCTTTTCCTGGTTGGAAAAAGCTCTTGTCCGTGGAGACTTTTCGATAGCGTATCTGACGAAGTACAACCGTTTCGCCAAAACTTTTTGCTCTTACCAAAGCATTCAAGACTATTTCAAGGATAACACATTCCTGCATTATATAGGATCCGCATTTGAATTTATTTATGAAAACAAGAAACTCAGAGTAAAGACTTGTGCAGGATCCGCCTACGAACGCCCTCAGATCTCATATATTCCTGCGGAAAGAAATCTTCTGAGTGTGATTGAGGATGCCGAGAACGTCAAAAGGCTTCCTCAGTCTTTGGCCTCTATGCTTGGTGTTTACACCACTGCTTGCAGGAATATGAAATCAGACCTGACACTTCCTATAAATCAGGCAAAATTTCATTATGACGCGTTGAACAAACGCTCATATATTCAGTCTATTGACTACAAGGTCAAACTTAATGAAGCTTCAAGCGGAATGCAGTCTCTGACCCCTATGTACGTTGTCTTGGACTACCTCTCAAAGGTTGTAACAAAGACAATTCAAGTTCAGCAGAGCGACAAGAGCCTGAAAGAGAAAGAATTGATTCAAAAAAGAGTATCCGAGATTCTAAAAGATGATTCTTTGGATCCTGAGGTTCGCCGTCTTTTGTTGGAACAAACCGCCGACACGTCCAACAAATACCTCCTTAGCATAGTGGAAGAACCCGAAGAGAATCTGTTCCCGACCTCACAGCGTGAAATCCTGAATTCACTTCTATCTTTCAGTTCTGTTGGAAATAATGAACTACTGATTACCACTCATAGTCCATATATTCTTAACTACTTGGCTTTGGCTATTAAGGCAGGAAATGTCGCAAGAATGACCAGTGATTCAAAACTAACATCAAGGCTTGATTCCATAGTTCCAAAGGCAGCGCAAGTCAGAGGAGAGTATGTATCCGTTTATCAAATCAACGAGTTGGGGGATATTTTGTCATTGCCATCCTTTGACGGAATGCCATCAGATGATAATTACCTCAACAATACTCTTGCGGAATGCAATGATCTGTTTAATGAATTATTAGATGTGGAAGAGCTATGCAAAGAGTGAATTTCTTGGCAAAAGAATATAGACTTGAACCGGTGAGAAATGAGGAGATGATTGGTATATGCGATCCTGAGGGCGAAAGACCTGCATATTCCACATCTGATAAAAATTCTCCTGACAAATGGGTAGCTACCATAAAGAATACGGGGAATGAGAACATTCAATTCATTCCCGTAGACAAAAATATTGTGTACTACCGAGATGACGGACAGAAAGAATCTTCGTGTGATGGAATGATTCTATACAACGATGACAGCAGTATTTGCTTTGTTGAACTAAAAGATGTCAGGACTTCCGGATGGATCTCTGATGCTATAGATCAGTTAAAGGAAACGATCAAAGTGTTCAACAAAAATCACGACTATCACAATTTTTCCGACAGAACTGCTTATGCGGCCAATTGCTGTCACCCAAACTTTCAAACCTCCTGTCGCGAGCGGCTGCAGGAATTCAGAAGCCAAACCCATTTTCGTCTTGCCCCTCAGGCAACTATTGAAATAAAATCATTCGGTAATTCAATCATTTGATAGCAAAATGCCGAAGTTGTTACAGATAAATCCGGTACTGAGGATGAACACCTCGACGGGTAGGATAATGCAGGAGATTGGGGATGTCGCCATGTCCGCCGGATGGGAGTCTTTTGTGGCCTACAGTAAGGGACGGGACGGAATGCGGGAAAGCACTTCAAAGACTGTCCCGGTGGGCAATCGTTTCAGTGTGGCTGTGCACGGATTGGGGACAAGGTTGTTTGACAGGCACGGACTTGCTTCCAACGGAGCGACCAAGGCTTTTATCAAGAAGATTGAGGAGATTGATCCGGACATCATCCACATCCACAACATTCACGGTTACTTTCTGAACTACCAAATTCTGTTCGATTATCTTAGCAGAGCCGGTAAACCTGTGATCTGGACAATCCACGACTGCTGGCTTTACACAGGACATTGTTATTATTATACTTCAGCCGGATGCGACCGCTGGAAGACCGGATGCGGACATTGCCCGCAAAAGCGGCAGTTTCCGGCCAGTCTTGTCTTTGACAGGTCGGCACAGAATTTCAAGGACAAGGCCAAGGCCTTTTGTTCAATGCCGAAAGATCTTATGACAATTGTCCCGGTGTCCGAGTGGATGAGAGACGAAATGAGTGAATCTTTCCTCAAAGATTATCGCTTCAGAGTTATTCACAACGGAATAGACACCAGCATATTCATACCGCAGAAGTCGGACATGACAATCCGTGAAAAGTATGGCGCCGGCAGCCGAAAGATCATTCTTGGCCTTGCGAGCATCTGGTGCCGGGAGAAAGGTTGGGATGATTTTATCGCTCTTTCAAAAGCGCTTCGTGATGACGAGGTGATAGTGATGGTAGGTGTCAAACCAGACAAGGCGAAGTCACTCCCGGCCAACATCATACCGATCGCAAGGACGGAGAATGTCCGGGAACTTGCGGAACTATACTCTGCGGCGGAGGTGTTCGTGAATCCTACGTGGCAGGATAACTACCCCACCGTCAATCTGGAGGCGATTGCCTGCGGCACTCCCGTTATCACTTACAACACTGGCGGCAGCATCGAGTCTGTCACTCCAGCAACCGGCATCGTCATCCCGCAGGGTGACATCAGCGCGCTGCGGCAAGCAATCTCACTCATTGAGGCTGACGGCAAATCTCGCTACACGACTCCTTGCCGTGAATATGCCCTCGCCCACTTCCGTAAGGAGGACCGCTATGCGGATTACATCAGGCTTTATGACGAACTTGTAGGTAGATAATATCGACTCATCGACGGGCTCAGGGATCGAAGGCAGGGGGTCTCGGGAGCAAATCTGGCGGTTTGGCGCACGGGAGGGGGCCGGATGAGGGTCTCGGGAGCAAATCAGGCGGTTTGGCGCACGGGAGGAGGTTTTTCGAGCGATACGGGATCCACTAGGCGCTGCGAGGGGCGTGGCGAGTTAAGAATGTGAGCGCAGAAAAAAATAGGCTCGCCGACCGAAGGAGCGGCGGGGCGACCGAAGGAGCGGCAGGGAGGCCCCCAAAGGGGTTTGCGGCCAAAGAAGGGGTTTAGGTGCTTTGGGGCTGAGGTGATTATTCAATAGTACATAGAACCGGAAATGAAAATACTACAATTGGGGAAGTTCTACCCTGTACTGGGCGGAGTGGAGAAGGTGATGTTTGATCTGACTGTGGGACTCTCGGAGGTGGGACTCTCGGAGACGGGGCTTTCGGAGACGGGACTTTCGGAGGTGGGGCTTTCGGAGGAGGGGCTCTCGGAGGAGGGGCTCTCGGAGGAGGGGTTCTCGGAGGAGGGGGTGGAGTGCGATATGATGTGCGCGGGAAGCGACGGGAGGGGGACGGAGGTCATCCGGCTTAATCCGCACGGGAGGATACTCTGCCACAGGACTTTGATCGAGGCGGCCAAAACCACGATCGCGCCGTCGATGGTCACGCGGCTCAGGCGGATCGCCAAGGACTATGACATCATCCACATCCATCATCCGGACCCGATGGCGGCGATGGCGCTCAGGCTGTCGGGCTACAAAGGGAAGGTGGTGCTTCACTGGCACAGCGACATACTCTCGCAAAAAGCGCTTTTGAGATTCTATCTGCCGATTCAGAATTGGCTCATCAAAAGAGCCGACACCATCGTGGGAACGACTCCTGTCTACCTTGCGGAATCACCTTACCTTCAGGGAGTACAGGAGAAATGCCGCTGCATCCCGATCGGAATCGAGCCGGTCATCAGCGACAGCGCGAGAGAGCAGGAGATCAGGAATGAATATTCCGGGCGGCGGATCATCTTCTCGCTCGGGAGGCTTGTGGAATACAAGGGGTACCGCTATCTGATCGAGGCGGCAAAGTACCTCGATGACAGTTTCATGATCCTGATAGGAGGTGGAGGCCCGCTGCGGGAGAGCCTCCAGCGAGAGATCGACGAGCTTGGTGTCGGAAGACGGGTCAAACTGCTGGGCAAGGTTCCGCAGGAAGACCTGGCATCCTACTACGGAGCCTGCGAACTGTTCTGCATGAGCAGCGTTATGAAGACGGAGGCTTTCGGAATAGTCCAGATCGAGGCGATGTCTGCGGGAAGACCGGTGGTCGCCACAAAGATTCCGGAATCAGGAGTCTCCTGGGTAAACGAGGACGGGGTCTCGGGAATAAACGTCGCACCACGGGACAGCAAAGCCATCGCAGAGGCGATCCGCACCATCACAGACAACGAGACGACGTGGAAAAAATTCAGCGCGGGGGCGGCAAAACGCTTCGCAGAGAACTTCACAAAAGAAAAAATGATCTCAAGATGCTTGAATATTTACGCGGAAACATTATCTTTGCACTAAGTGTATTGTCCTGATTTAGGTTGACTCGTG
>ENA-ORSB01001266-ORSB01001266.1-human-gut-metagenome-genome-assembly--contig:-NODE-1266-length-24576-cov-3.712410_pt1 | contig 24576 bp, 27 predicted proteins | sample MGYA00242180_ERZ509144 | MGnify/ENA primary metagenome ERZ509144 (study PRJEB26280, sample SAMEA2338661) | human gut metagenome | biome: human gut; feature: human-associated habitat; material: faeces...
ACTTAATGGTTCTTACCATCTGGCTTGTGTAGCTGTTCTCGTTATCATACCAAGATACAACCTGTACCTGTGTATTGCCGTCTTCCATAGGAGCTACCATTGTCTGTGTAGCATCGAATAAGGAACCGTATGTCATACCGATAACATCAGAAGATACGATTTCATCTGTGTTGTAGCCATAAGACTCTGTCTGAGCAGCCTTCATAGCCTCATTGATCTGATCCTTTGTTACGTTACCCTTAACAACTGCAACTAAGATTGTTGTAGATCCTGTAGGGGTCGGTACACGCTGAGCAGAACCGATTAATTTGCCGTTTAATTCAGGGATAACTAAGCCAATAGCCTTAGCTGCACCTGTTGAGTTAGGAACGATGTTGCAAGCGCCTGCACGGCTTCTTCTCTTGTCACCCTTTCTCTGAGGTCCGTCAAGGATCATCTGATCACCTGTGTAAGCATGAACTGTTGTCATGATACCAGACTGGATAGGTGCTAAATCGTTAAGAGCCTTAGCCATAGGTGCTAAGCAGTTTGTTGTACAAGAAGCTGCTGAAATAACTGTATCAGAAGCCTTTAATGTTTCATGGTTTACATTGTAAACGATTGTAGGAAGATCATTTCCTGCAGGTGCAGAAATAACAACCTTACGAGCTCCTGCTGTGATATGAGCGGAAGCCTTCTCCTTGGATGTATAGAAACCTGTACACTCAAGAACAACGTCTACCTTTAATTCTCCCCAAGGAAGCTTGGAAGCGTCTGCTTCTTTGTAGATTGTGATCTTCTTACCGTTAACTGTGATGGAATCCTCACCAGCTTCAACAGTCTTTGCATACTTGTATGTTCCCTGTGCTGTATCATACTTTAATAAGTGAGCAAGCATTTCAGGACTTGTTAAGTCATTGATTGCTACTACTTCATATCCTTCTGCATCGAACATCTGTCTGAATGCAAGACGACCAATACGACCAAAACCATTGATTGCTACTCTTACTGCCATTTTAATTTCCTCCTAAAATAGATAAATTAAATTTTATCATTTTTATCTTGTCCAAAATATCCACGTTTACACATGAATGATTGACAAAATTTTATCAGCAACTTTATTCTACATAATTATGTTTCAAAATTCAAGTCATATTTTAAAAAAATACTATAAATTTTTCCTTTTATAATTACGAGTACTTAGCCCATGAATTCCCTTAAAGGTGTAATATCAGATGCTGCTGCCCTCTGATATGCCGCATCTTTCTTGATACCTGCAGCTGCCGCTTCACCAAAAGCATCCTTATAATCTTCATAATAATCATATCTGGTCAGGCGTATGTTCATTTCACTGAGCAGTTCTTCCTTACGGCTCAGAGGACCTTCAAAAGACAGATCATATGCTTCCATATAAGGAACCAGTGCATTGTATTCTGCTACAAGACGTGCATTGGTCATGCTCTCCACAGGTGTACGTGCGTCAAACCAGTCCGGCATTTTAGACGGATTGAGTGGCGGAAGCGGGTCAAGTGTCTCTGTGGTTGTAGTGGTTGTTGCTGCAGCAGCTGTCTGTGTCGGCTGTGCTACCTGTGTCTCTTCTGTAAAGGTTGCAACTCTGCCTTCAGCCTTTCCATAAAGCATATAATGATTATAAAGTGCTGTTGCATCATATCCAAATGCTGCTTTCAAATCAGGATAGGTATCTGCATAAGTCTCATAGTCAAAAGTCTCCAGACTTTCTGCCGCGTTTACCGGAAGCACACTTCCCAACATAACCAACATTCCTGCCAATGCTACAAGATTTCTTCTTTTCATAAAAATCGCCTTCCCTATACTTTTGTTAGTAAGTTATTTTACTGTATTCTAGCATTTTGTTCTGTCTTTTTTAACGTTTTCTTTGTAATTAATGTATATCTTATTTCTATAAGCATATTTTATCAACAATCATATATAGTATCTTGAAATATTCTGCAATATCATTTTTCTCCTTTTCCTATATGCTCTGTTCAATCTGTGTTATTTATGATACGATAAAGCATACGATAAAATTTTAAAAAGGGAGGTTTATCATCATGGCATTAAAAGCTGACTTTCACCTTCATTCCAGCTTCTCCGGTGACAGCGATGCTCCAATGGAGGAGATCATAAAAAAAGCCATCAGCCTTGGGCTGACACATATATGCTTTACAGAACATTATGATCCTGACTTCGTATATCCAGCCGGCGAATCCGGTACTTTTGAATTGAATACGGATTCCTATCTCTACGATCTATTAAGATTCAGGGAAAAATATTATGGTCAGATTCAGATCATGTTCGGTGTAGAGTTGGGATTACAGCCCCATTTAAGAGATGCACTCGAATTTTATACAGAAAATCATGACTTTGACTTCATTATCGGTTCTTCTCATATCTGCAACCGCAAAGATCCCTACTATCCTGAATTCTTTGAGGGAAGAAGTGAAGACGAAGCACACCAGGAATATTTTGAATCCATCCTGGAATGTGTAAAAGAGACTCCATATTTCGATGTATACGGTCATCTGGATTATGTTGTACGTTACGGTCCAACTAAAAATCAGAACTATTCTTATCAGAAACACGCTGATATCATTGACAGGATTCTTCATGCCATTGTGGAATCTGGAAAAGGCATTGAACTGAACACCTCCGGCTTCCGTTCCGGTCTTGGTCAGCCTAATCCATGTGTAGACATTCTGAAAAGATATAAGGAACTGGGCGGTGAAATCATTACAGTAGGCTCCGATGCCCACAAGCCAGAACATGTCGGTGCTGACTTTGATAAAGCCTGCACTATTTTAAAGGACTGTGGTTTTCAATATTATACAATATTTGAAAAACGCGCTCCTGAATTTATCAAGCTGTAAAACGAGAGGCGGCACCTATAAAATAGTGCCGCCTCCAAATACATAATCATTCTGGTAAAATACTACCGACTGTCCTGGTGTAATTGCCCTGACAGGTTCTTTAAATGTACATTTAACTTTATCTTTTTCCACTTTCTCTATGATACATGGCGCCCCACTGTGAGAATATCTTATCTTGGCAATCACCTCTACAGGCTCTGTAATATCCTCTACCGCCATGAAATTCAGATCATTGCACCACAATGTATCTCCAAACACGTCCCCTGCTTCTCCAATAACAACCTCATTGGTCTCTGGTCTGATCTCTGTTACGAACACAGGATGTCCCATAGCCAGATTCAAGCCTTTACGCTGTCCTACCGTGTAATGAATAATGCCTTTATGACGTCCTAATACTCTGCCATCCTCTGTAACAAAATTGCCTTCTGCCGGGATCCTGTCCGGTGCTTCCTGTTCAATTACTGCCGCATAATCATTATCCGGTACAAAGCAGATATCCTGACTGTCAGGTTTCGATGCCACAGGCAATCCAATGCTCTCTGCGATCTGCCTGATCTGCGGCTTCTCATAATCTCCTACCGGCATCAGTGTATGCGCAAGCTGATTCTGTGTCAGATTATACAGTGCATAAGTCTGATCCTTATGAGCCGTAACAGAATTACGTACCACATATCTTCCATTGGCAAGCTGCTCAATCCTTGCATAATGTCCTGTCGCAATATAATCTGCCCCAAGCGCCAGACTTCTTTGCAGCAGCGCTTCCCATTTCACATGGCGGTTGCACAGAATGCAGGGATTGGGAGTTCTTCCATGAAGATAATCTTCAACAAAAGGATCCATTACATATTTCTTGAATTCCTGTTTAAAATTCATTACATAATACGGTATATCCAGTCTCTGAGCCACGCGTCTGGCATCATCCACTGCGCTGAGTCCACAGCATCCTCCATGTTCTTCCATAGCTGCCTGGGACTCGTCCTGCCATATCTGCATCGTGACTCCTATTACTTCATATCCCTGTTGCTTCAACAAGTAGGCTGCCACGGAAGAATCCACTCCTCCAGACATCCCTACTACTACTTTCTTTCCCATATGTATATGCTCCTTTCGCAAGCATGCAATTCGTTCAAATGTTCGATTCATATCATACCATTCGCGCTTATTCCTGTCAACTGCCTTCGCAAATGTCAATAGTAAATGCGAAAAAAATTGAAAATTTATTTTTATAGCGCGTCAAGGCATTCTCGGAAGCACATTGCAGAAGTTTTCCAGCCCAATATTTCACGCGGATAGTTATTGATCCATTGTTCAAGGTTCTTTATTGCGGCGGTTGATACCTTCCCGAAGTCTGTTCCTTTAGGGTATCGCCGCCGTATCATTCTATTTTGGTTTTCGTTTGATCCCCGTTCAAAACTGCTGTACGGGTGACAATAGTAAAAGCGTGTCCGCTTTCCCTTGCGGATCACGGATTGTTCCAACCTTTCCACATTGGAGAATTCCCCGCCATTATCAACGGTGATCGTTTTGAACACTTTGCGGAATAGCGCGCCGAACCGCCGTTCTATACGGTCAAGTGCCTTTATGGTGCTTTCCTCCGTCCGATCCGGCATACGCTCTATAATTTCTTGTCGCGTCTTCCGCTCCGTCAGCACAAGAAGGGCTTTCTTTGAAGTCTGCTTCCCGCTGTAAACGGTATCCATTTCCCAATGTCCGAAGACTTCGCGCCCCTCCACTTCGGCGGGGCGTTTTTCTATGCTCTTCCCGCGTGGGGCGCGTTTGGCCGTCTTCACTTTGCGATATTTCCGCTTTCGTTTTGCCTTTTCCGGCAAATCCTTGTTTGTCAGCATAAGAAACACACCCTTTGTTATGTAGCCGTAAAAGGTGCTTGTGCAAATTGTGGTTTTGAATTCCAGCCCCTCTAAAGCAATGTCGGCAAGTGCGGCGGCGGGGGATCGGCCTTCTTCAAGCACTTTTCTTTCCAGATATTCCGCAAGGGCGTAATCACGGCCAATTTTCAGCGGCGCGCCTTTTGCCGAAAGGTTTTCACGGTATCGCCTGTGTGCTTCGTCCGGATTATACCTTTCTTCCTCCGTCCAATCCGAATTACGGTGAACCATGCGGGCGCGTTTTACTTCGCGGTAAATAGTGCTGATATGCACATGAATTTCCGCGGCGATCTCCTTTGCCGAATGGCCGTTATTCAATAACGCTTCGATCTTGTATCGGTCTGCCTTTGTCAAATGGCTAAAACAATGCCCCATGCTCCACGCCCCCTATAAACAAAAACAAGGGGCGGTTTCCCGCCCCCTGCGCCTGAAATTAACTCCTTCTTTTGTCGTATTCGTCCAGCCCTTCCAGCGTGGCCGGATCGGTGAGAATATCCCGCAAGCTACATTCAAGGGCGTTGCAAATTTTTAATAGTGTCGCCAACTTTGCCCCGTTAATATCCCGCGCGCCTCTTTCGTAGTCTTGCAGGATACGCACGGAAATTCCCGCCGCCGCCGCAAGCTGTGATTGTGACATACCAGCCGCCAGCCGCGCGGCCTGCAATTTCTCGTTTCTATATGCTATTTTAACGCTAATATCCACGCGCCGAACCTCCCTTGACATTTTCGCGTTTTATCGGTTATAATAAAGGCAACGGGCGGGGATACCCGCCGCCGTATCTGTTAGGACTGTTTGTTCTTCTTGTTTGGCTTTATGCTGATTGTGATACGCTCCACCGTTTCACTCTCCAAAGCCTTTTTAAGAAGTTCAAGCAGTTCTTTTATTTGCTCTTCGGTCAATCTTCGCACCCCCTTTCCGGTGGTGTTGTCTTCTCCTTTCGTTTTACTCGGCTTCCCCTTGCCTGTGATTTTATTATACGGCATTTGCAGTATAAAGTCAATAGCTTTTCAAAAAATAATTGCGAAAAATAGCAAAAGCGGCGGGAAATTCCCGCCGCTTCATTCGTTTTCATCGTCAAGCAACCAAAGAGGGGACACGCCCAACACTTTAGCAAGCACTTTCAATTCATAATCGGTAACAAACCGTGTTCCGATCTCAATTCTTGAAAGGCTGTCCCGCTCCATCGTCACGCCTTCAATTTGCAGTTTCGCGGCTAACGCCTCTTGTGTAAACCGCTTCTTTTGCCGTGCTTCTCGCACTCTGTCGCCGCATATATTCTTCCGGCCTTTATAGTCGTATATCTTCACCCACGATCACCCGCGCCCCTCTCGTTGTGCTAAACATCAGCACTTTTCTTGACTTTAACACAAAAAGCCTGCATAATTGTGTTAAAGGTCAGAATACGAAAAGTATTCTTCCCTCGTTGCCATAATTTAAGCACACGAAAGGAGTTATTCAAACTATGAAAAAAACTGTGTTGATCCTGTGGGGCGTTGGTGCGCTGTTCCTTATTTCTTCAATACCGCTATTTGTCGAAGGCGATATAGGGGCGGGCGTTTGTGGGATTGTGATTGCCGCCGCGCTGTTTTTTATTGGCTTGCGAAAAAAGGCCGCGCGGCCTGAACCAAAGAAAGAACCACCCGCGGCCACGACGGAACCGAAAGAGGCCGCCGCGCCTGCTCCTAAAGCAGATACAACCGCACATGTTACACCCGCCGCCGATCCGCGCCCTGCGAAAGCAGAAGCCGCCGCACCCGCTCCGGCTTCCGAAGCAAAGCCCGCTTTTGAATTTCTTTCCGTGAAGGTTGCGGGCGTTACCTTCAAGAACGGGCGCAAAAGCCGTCAAACCATTTTGCGCAAAATCCACTTCAAAGACGAACCTTTCGACAAGGGCACAATGGAATTGACTTTGCAACGGGAAGAATGGGAAGGCAAGCCCGCTTTCGGTGTCTATGTCAACGGCGATCAAATCGGGAATATTCCCGCCGAATATGTTTCGTATGTGAACGACAATTTTTCACGCCTCGACGGGATCGTAAACATAGAGGTTTACGGCGGCGGCGAAGGCCGGAACTATGGCGCGGAAATAACATTGCGCTTCCGGAATGAGTAAGCCCCGCAAAACGAAAAAAACCCCCCCCCCCCACCCAAAAATGGCCGGGGTGGGGGCTTCTCTATGTTCTGTTACTCTTTCCATGTGCCGCCAAGCGCGGCGATCGTGTATCTGTCCGCGCGTCCGTTGACAATCAAGCCTTTTGACGCTTGAAAGCACCGCACGGCGTAAGCGGTCAACCTTCCGTATGTCCCATCGGCTCCGTTTGTGCCGCAATGGTAATTCCGTTCGATCAAGGCCGTTTGCAACGCCTTCACATCGTCGCCGCGCATAAGGGGTTTTGTTACTTTCAGCACGCGGGCAACCTCAAAAGAACCCGCCGCGGGCGGTGTCTGTTCCGGCTTCGCGCCGTCATGCTCCGATTTTCCCGCCATCTGTTCCGGCGCGCGGGCGGTTTGTTCCTCTTCGGCCTTCACGCGATCCGGCGCGGCTTCCTCGTTCTGCTGGACGGGCGCGGCCTGCTCTTCGGCAACCTTTTTCCGCGTGCGCGTGGTTTTGCTTTCCGTATCCTTCTTCGGCGCGCGCTTGCGCGTGCCTGTGGTTTTTCTCCGTTCGCTCATGCGTAAAACCTCCCGTAATGAAATAAGCCCCCGCCGCCGCGGTTCAGCGGAAGCGGGGGCTTCGTGGTATCAGGCGGGCGGCATGTGGCCGCCGCCTCCATCAAGCCGCGGGTGGTAAAGGAGTAAACCCGCGCGCGGCGCAATGGCAATTAAGTATTCAGGGCTTCCGCGGTGTCGGTATGCGTCTTCGGAAGCGCAAAAACAGCGGCTTCGATCGCACCGTCAACAATCTTCTTCAAATCGTCGTCGATTTCAATTCCCGCCGCTTCGATGAACTGATAGACAAGTTTTGTTGCCTCTTCCTTCCGCTGTCCCTCTTCAATTTTGCTTGTTTTATAGAGCTGTTCGGCGGCTTCTGTCGCCTTCTGCGCCCACCCAATCACCTTGTCAATAACAGTGATTACGGGAACTTCGGGGAAGAACTCTTGCAGGGTATCGACCACATGATCCGCGGTGTCAAGAACGGTTGTCGTTCCGGTCAATACGCCGGAAACATTGATCCCCTTCTTTATCAGATAGGGGATCAGCACGATCAGCCCCACAAAAACGACCGCGACGACGGCCACAACCACAAGAACAATTACCATGTTATCCATTTTTCAAAGCCTCGCTTTCTTTTTTGTCGGTGTTTATATTTGTTACTCCTTTACAAGCGTGAGATCGGAAACGCGCACGGCGGCCACGGTCACGCCGCCGTAGGTGATAACGGCACGATCGCCGTTCAGCTCCGAAACGACATGATCGCGGCTATACACGAAAGAGGCCAGCCCGCCGCCTGTGTAGGTCTTCGCGCCCTGCTTTACGCGCACGACGCTTCCGGCCTTGATTGCGCCGCCTGCGCCCGCTCCGGTGTCCGGTTTGTCCGGCTGAACGGGGGCGGCGTTGTCGTATTCGATATACGGAAGTTTGCCATGCTTCGTCCATGTGCGGGCGTTATACCCGCTTTTTGTCCCCATGTTTTTAACTGCCGTGATCTGCACATCGTTTTCAAAGGCGGGGGAACACTCCACGGCCAGCCCGCCGCCGATATAAACACCGATATGCCCGCTACACCAAAGGGCTTCGCCAACCTCCACATTGGAAAAGTTGGTTGAAACGCCCTTGCACTTTGTAATCATGGTATCCGCGCCAATATCCGGAACGCCGTTCACGGCATAGGACGCGCCGCCGTAGGTTTTGGACGCGTCGCCGCGCCAGCCCCACAAAATGCCTTTAATCAGGCATACGCAATCGAACCCGAAAACAGGCGGGTTCTGGTTTGCGGCGGCTTTAATCATTTTCGTTCGGGCGGCCTGCTTGTTGTATGCGTGGTTATTGCAATACCGCGATACATTGCCGCCCGTCAGGGGCGCGCCAAAGCACCCCATGACATAAAGGGTTTTGTAATTCTGCGCAACATCTTTCAGTTTCGCAACAAATTCACTTGCTTTCATAACTGCCATTGTTTTTCGCTCCTTCGCTATTATTCTTCGTGTGCGCGTTCCAGCGTGTCAATTCGCTTGTGCGCCTGCTTTGCGGACGCTTCAACGGCGGTCAGGCGCGTTACAAACTCGGTGTTCGTTTTCCGCTGTTCCTTCTGCTCTGCCTTGATTTCGTCCGTATTCGCTTTGATATACCCTATTTCCGTAAGTACGGTTGCGTCGTTTTTCGCCTCGCTTTCCGTGTCGCTTTTCCGGTTGCGGGCAAAAGCCGCATACCCGAACACGATTGCGCAAACCGTACTAACCACGGAAAGAACGGTCAAGAACTGTTCCATGCTTCCACCACCTTTACACTTTTTCCCATTGCCACAAACCCGCCGTGTCGGGCGGGTAAACGCAATTCGGCATATCGGCCTTCGCCAGATATACCGCGCCTTTGTAGCTGTAATAAAGCCCCTCAACCACATTTACGACGATCCCCGCGGTTTCCGGATACGGGATCGGATCGTCAAGCGTCCCCGCGTGTTCCAGCTCGACAAGGCGGTAATATGCAAAGGTGGTTTGCACGGGATACGCGGCGGCGTTGGAAGTGTGCGGCGCGACGATTTCATAATAAAGGCCGTCGTACCTGATAATTTCGCCTTTTGTCTTGTATTCGTGGTTGTCCTGATACTCCGGATAATCCACAATATCCGTTGACGCAAGGATCATTTCATCGGTAATCGCGTTCGTTCCCGCGGCGCGGTCTGCGACAATCTGCGCTTTGAAAGAAAGGGAAAGAAGGGCGGCGCCGCCTTCACAGTTTCAACTTCCTTCTTCAATTCCTCTGTTTCGTTTGGCTTGTCCGGCCTGTATGTTACGCTCATTCAAAATTACCCCCGATCGAAGATACCCAACACGCGGAAATAGCGTCGCCGCGCTCCACCGTTACCCGAATATTCATGCCGAATTTAACGGCGGTGTTTATTGTGTTCTCGAAGACATGCGCCACGCCCTGAATTACGGCATTTGTGCAATCCTCCCACGCGGGGGAAGGATCAAACGGATTGTTTGTTGCCTCAACTTTGAAAGTTGCGCCCGCTGGAATTTCCCGCGTTACTTTCACATTTGCGCGCGTGGGCTGTGCCTGCGCTTCCAGCGGTGCGGCCAGCGTGATAACAAATCCGCTGATCTGTTTTGTGAAGGTCAGCGTGCGCACCGCTTTATTTCCCACGGTGTCCGTTGCGGTAATGGTGATTGTGTGCGCGCCGTTGGAAAGGGCGGTGAAGTCGTGCCCCGTAACATTCATCGTGTTTTCTTCTCCAAGCGTGGGCGTGTAGCTCCGCAAGGTGGTTTCGTCCACCTTTTCAACCACTGTCACCGTGTCACCGTCCGGATCGGTCACGGTGTACTTGTAAGAGAAGTCGCCGCTTTTCGTTCCAAGATCGGCGTTTTGTCCGGAAATGACGGGCGGTTGATTGTGAATTACGGGAACCGCGGAAGAAGTCACATACGCACTTTCGTTTCCGTAGGTGTCCCGCGCCTTCACGCGGTACTTAATCGTGTTCCAGCTTGTAGAAACGACTTCCGTAAAGGTGCGGGCGGCGGTTTCCGTTACTTTCGTATAGCTCCCGTTATTCACCGACCGTTCCAGAACATAGGTGATCGCGTCGCCGTCCAGATCGACGGCAATTCCCCATGTTACGGTTATGTCCTGTGTGCTGTAACAGCTTTCCGGCACGGAAATTCCGTCCGGCGCGCTCGGTGCGGTGTTCCACTGGAATTCATAGTTTCCGCGGCTGTTTTTGTTATCAGATACCAAAATATCAGATTTCAAATTACAAAGCGGACGCACGCCCCAGTAGCCGAGGTACGCGTGGTTGAAGTACAACGCCCCCGAAGTGTGGACATTGCGCACATAGTACGAGTTGCCGGAAATCGGCGTGCGAAGCCACCAATACCACGCCTGCGAAGTCGTCGGATCGCTCCCGTAATTACTTTTGTCAATGGCCGCTTGCGTACAATAGGCAAGGCGGCTTGTGTTGTCGCTGAACAAGGCCAGCTTTGAACCCTCTGCAATCCCGTTTTCGTTTGCAAGCCCGACTTCCGTTGTGCTTGCAAGGAACATTTTTGCGGTGAAGGTTTCATAGCTCCCGCCGTCTGTAACGGTGTTTTTGGCAACGGTAAGCGTGGTTGTCATAAGTGCCGCTACAAAATCGTCGTCAAGCATAGCAAGGAACCCCGCCCATGTGTCATAGGGGTTTACATTGTCCCATACATTCGCGCTTGACGGCGGCGCGTCCTGCCCGTGCTTCGCGCTGTACCATTTTCCCGCCGCGGCGTTACTGTTCAGCCATTGAAGGATATTGGAATGAATGTGCCTGTTGTTGCCGTAGCTTCTCCGGTTGCTGTCGCTGTTGTTTGGCTCTTTTGCGTCGGAACAAAGCAACGCTATGATCTTGTCGGTAATCAGGGTAATAGCTCCGGACGGATAGCCCGAATGGTTTTTGTCTGCCATTTTGAAAACGACATAATCACCCAAGAACGACCGATAAGCCGACTTTACGGGCACTTCAAAGGTTGTCCCCACGCCAAGCGTGCTTAACTTTTTCGACATTCTTTGCCTTCCTCCTTTTCTTCGGAAACAGCAACGCCGCCACGGTTTCCCGCGGCGGCGTACTGCCCGAATAATTTGTTGTAATGCTGATCCATGTTCCGGATCAGGTGATAGCAATTCCCCTTCGACGCGTGGCCGCGCCAGCTTTTATAAGATTGCTCCACCTTTTCCGGCGTGATTTTTCCAGCTTCCAGCAACCCGCGCATTTTGGTTAAACGGCGGCGGGCGTTGTTCTTTGACTTCCGGCGCACCTTGCGGATCACCGCGCCGCTTTCGGTCAAATACGAATGGAAGCCCAAAAAATCAATTCCGTTTTTCAACGGGTAAATATTTGTCTTCGCATTCAGCGAAAGCCCTAATTCGTTTACATGTCTTTCAATCTCCTTCCAGCAATAGCGCAAATATTCTTTATCTTCGTGGATCAAATAAAAATCGTCCATGTATCGGCCATAAAATTTTATGCCTAACTTCTCTTTTACCATGTGATCCAGCGAAGAAAGATAGAGAAGGGCGAATATTTGTGAAGACTGGTTGCCGATCGGAATTCCTACATTGCCTTCGGTGCTGTCTATTATCATATCCAGCAACCAAAGGCAATCAGGATCGGAAATATACTTGCGGATTAAGGATTTTAACGCGTCGTGCTTGATGTTATAGAAATACTTTGATATGTCGCATTTCAATACCCAACCGTCAACACCTCGTACACGGTAAAACCTCCGCATAAACCCTTCCAGCCGTTCAAGGCCGAAGTGCGTTCCTTTTCCAACCTGTGAAGCGTAATTGTCTTTTATGAAGGTGCTTCGCACCCTCGGTTCAAGAACATTATCACAAAGCGCATGTTGCACAACCTTGTCTTTGTAGCTGTTCGACATTACAACCCGTTCTTTCGGTTCGTAAACCTTGAATGTGTTGTAGGGCGAAAGCCGGTATGTATGGCTCTGTAACTGCACGCTTAACAGGTTCAGGGCTTCCAGCAAATTAACTTCAAACTTCGCCGCCGCTCCTTTCCACCTTTTGCCGCGGCGCGCCTTCCGGTACGCGCGGTATAGGTTTTCAAAATTATAGACTTTTTCAAAGTCGGTCATGTTAAAAAATCTCCTTGCCGTGTATAACCTCGGCCATACCCGCGGGCAATGCTCCGGTATCGGCAATCCTGTATTTGTCCCCGCCGTGGATAGCAGGGGACGGGAAACGCCTTCCTTTGATGGTGGTACATTGCTTTCGGCCTGTGGCCTACTCGATCGAGTGATCCACCGAAGCGGACGCACGCCCCTGTTGCCGTTGTACGCGTTGTTGTTGTTCAACGCCCCCGAAGTGTTGACATTGCGCACATTGTACGAGTTGCCGGAATTCGGCGGCGGGGCGGGCAGAAGGCGAAAAGAAAACCTACAAGGCGTTCCCCAAACGGTTTTTATGCTCTCGCTTTGTCCCGCTTTTTCCACGCGGCGATCATGTACTTTACTTCAAGGGCAAGTTTCGACCAATATTCGCAACTTTTCATAGAAATAAAGCCCATTTCTTGCGAAAGCTCTATAAAAAATAGAAGCTCCTTGCAATAGGTCAACGCCTTTGCTTGTAGCCTCTGCCGTTGTCGGTGTTCGTCCGGTTGCCGCAAATCTAATTCGTTCGCTTCAAGCGTCATTTCGTAAATGTCAACCGCTTTTTCCTGTATGCGGTTCACCAGCGTAAAACGGTATTTTTTCGGGTAACGCTCCGTGCTGTTCGTGATCGTGAAAGTATGCTTTACAAGGTCTTTCGCCTTCACAATCACATTGAATTCGGACGGCTCTTTGCGCTCCCTCTCTTGTCCCTGCATAAATGCACCTTGCCTTCCTGATCCTCTGCAAAAGCGCGGTATCCTCCGCGCACCCCTCAAAATCAAAGCCCGCCGCCGTCAAAGTTATTGTTGCTTCGTGGCCTGTGGGCGTGATCCCGCGGATTGTCACCGCCTCGCCGCCGCACATGTCGCACGGCGGGCGAAGCTCCGTGAAGATATTTCCGATAATGCACGACAATTCCGCGCCCTTGCAGGCGCACCGCGTCAACATTCGATCCGTTGCAACGCCGCGTTCCAAACGCCCGTTGCGGTCACGCCGTCCAAATCGTCAAAGAGGATCAAGAACGGGTTTGTTGTAATGTCATTGAAAAGCACGGCTTCCAGCATTTCAATTCGCGCGGTGTTGTTCTGGATCAGGTTCAGCAAATGCCCCGCGGCGTCTTCGTCAAGGACATTTTGTAAGGTTGCGAACCATGCGTTGAAGTCGTTTTCTGCGTCGGTCTTAAAGTCGTTCATGTAGGCTTCAAGGGTGGCGTACTGCTGATCGCCCAAAAGCTCCAAACTTTCCATATAGGAAACAAGATCGTTGAATTCGTCAACGCTCATTTCCTTATAGTCAGCAAACCACGCTTCAAGTTGCGCGTTGAATGCGTCGGTGTCTATCTGATCCACCACGCCCGCAACCACGCCGCACAAGGAACCATCAAGGCGGCGATCCGTTATGTTTGCCTGTGAAATGGCCGTAACGCCTGCGCCTACAAGCACATCGGCAAGACACAATTCGTATGCGTCCGCGTCCCTCTGCAAAGCAGGGGCGACGGGGGAAGTTGCAGGCGCGGAAGACTTCACCGCAACGGAAATTTTGCGTTCGGTCAAGTCCCACCGCACAACAATTCGGTCAATACGGTTCAACACGCCGTCCGCGGTTGCCAGCGTTACGGGCAAATCGCTTGTGTTGTAATAAAAATATCCGTTGACCCACGCTTTACCCGTTTTCACGGCGACGGCCATTCCTGAACCCGCTACCACTTGAAGGCTTGTGGAAGGGACAGGGAACACGCCGTTTCCAATGAATGAAGCAAAATATTCAGCCCATTCTTCCGCGCGGTACACGCGATCGCCGGAAACACTGTTGAAGAAACTTGATTTTTCCATATTTGCACCCCTTTACTTTGTAATCTGCCTGATCTGTGTAATCAGGGCGGGCAAGCTCTCCCCGAAAGTAATGTCTATTTCCTCCATGTTCTGTTGATAGGTTTCCGCAACCTCCGTTATCCGGACATTGATTTTTATACCCCATCGTTTATTAACGCATGTCACACGATCGCCCAAGTCGTAATCTTCCCTGTACTTCAAATTCGCGTGCGTGTTGATCGTGCTGGAAAAGCTCAATGTTTCGGCGTATTGTTCCAGCTCCGACGCGCCGCGCTCTTCAAGACAGGCTAAATATTCTTCATCGGTGCGCGTGATCTCTTCGTCGTTCTCGTTGGTGTATTTCTTCGTAATGTCCGTTGCATTCACAAAGACTTCTTCACGGTCAAGGCCAGCCGCGCCGCCGCCAACTTCGGCCACAACGCGCGGTTCGGCTTCTTCGCCGCCCACATAAGCCGTTGATTTCAGGTTTTCAATGCTGTTTGTGTATTCCTGTTCCGTGATATTATCGAATTCCTGTGAAAAAATGCACGGCGGGTTTTCGGTTTGGTCTGCGGTCAAATCGCGGCCTTTATACACACTGAAATAGTGCTTTCCGGTCTTCACATCGGTTCGCAACCGGAAGCCCAATTTTGCCGCCTTCGCCGCGGTTTCCACGGCAAGAAGGGCGTTTGTGAAGGCTTCGGAAGTATAGTCTATTTTCCCGCTTCCGGTGTCTTCGTCCGTGGGATCAATTAAGACATTCGGGATCGCGCGGGCGGCCACTTTCGGGGAAACGACCGTTTCGCGGACAATCCGGTATAAAATATCCTGCGTCCCGCTCGTTGCGGTGATCTGATCGCGTACAATGCGCTTCCCGATCCATTGCGTGATAAACTTTCCTTGCACTTCGATTTCTTCAAGCCCCTGTGAATTCTTGCTAATGTGAACATACCTGATTTCTGCCGCCTCGGTGTCCCCGCGCTTCATTATCAGGTTGTTTTTTACCAGAAGGGAAACATGCTTGCTTGTGAAAGGCACAAGCAACTTGAATTCGCCCGCCGACCAATACCGCCGCGTCCAGATTAACGAATTGATTTCATCAATTACGCCGTGCAATATCATGTCGCGGTCATAAATATATAGCTCCATTCGTCACACCCCCAAATAAAGATCGTCGTGATAAATGGATACTTCCAAATTTTCAAGGTTTTCTTCCGCGGAATACCTGTAAAGGTTATCACCGACCGAAAGTTGAAAATATGTGCTGTCCACATCAAGATAACGGAACGCGTCAGAAGTCACGCCGTCGCGTTGCAAGGTCACTTCTTTTTCCCCGTATCCCGTGGACACACTCAAAATGTTGCCAGCTTGAAGCGTGATATTCAGCTTTATAAACTCCTGTGTGTCCACATTCAAAAGGGAAGGATTTTTGACAACGCCAAGCGCGCGGAATTCAACGCGAATACCCGCTTGCACATCACCTTCGTTATAGACATTCACGATCAAGGAAGGCTGTCTGTACCCGATTTCCCAACCTTCTACAAGGGGGATTTCAACGGGGAATTCAAGGCCGCCGATCCATGTCGCTATATCGTCCCGCGTCTTTGCCTCTTTTCTCCAAAACGGATTAAGGCAAAGAAGCTGTATTGTGAAATCCTGAAAAATAGCCTTCCGCGTGAAGGCGGGCGCGTTGTCGATCTTGCAGTCAATCACGCGCCGGAAGTCGCCGTATTCGTATGTCAGTGTCGCGGAATACTGCGGGTTTAACACACGGTTCATTTGCCTTCGGTAATCCCGCATTCTGTCCTTGTCCCGCTCCCTGATACTTCCGACAATCTCAATTTCGCGGGATTGAATGCGGTTGCCTAAATAGGTGTCGCCGTCCTGTCCCATGCTGTTAATGCTGTAAATCTCGTTGCGCACATCAGAAAGGCCGCTAACCTCGTTTGTGTGAAAAATAGAAGCGTGGGAAAAGGTGATACTTTCCCCACGCTCATTCGTATAAATCAGCTTTTCGATTTTCTTTGCCATCAGCCCATAACCTCCCGTGCAATCAAGCGGAATTGCTTTGCCGCCTCGCGCTGTTGTTGTGCATAGCTCGTTTCGTTCGCATAGATATTTTGAACCACTTGCACGCCGCGGGCGGCGTTGTCGTTCCTGCTGATCCTTCCGGACGGTCTTTGCGGCTCCGGAACGGTTGAAGCCGTCGCCCTGCGGATTGTCTTTTCAACATTCTGCATTTCACGGGCGAAGCCTTCGCCTAAACCTTCGGCCATGTATGCGCCGATCCCTGCAAATACCTTCGACGGGGAAGCAATCTGCATTTCCGCTTCTACGGCGGCGACAATTTCGCGCATCATAGAACGCACTTTGCTTTCCAGCCACCCCGACATATTTTGAAAGCCCTGCCAGATACCGCGCACCATTTCTTCACCCGCCGCCGTGAACTGCGATACAAACCCGTTGATCGTCGTTAAAATCGACTGTATGATCTGCGGGATTTTTGCCGTAATCTGCGGCGTGCCCTGCACCATGCCGGACGCTATGGCCTTGTCAATATCAACGCCCGCCGCGGTGAACTTCGGTTGTTGCGCGGTGAAGGCGGTAATAATCGACTGGACGATCTGCGGGATAATGTTTGTAATATTCGGCGTTCCCGTTGTCATGCCGGAAGCAATATACTTCGTCATGTCAACGCCGATCTGATTAAGGCGCGCCGCCTGCGCTGTAAGCCCTGCTGTTACCCGCTCGACAATGGCCGATACCGCGCCGTCAAGCGCGCCGATATTCGCTATAATGCCATCGTTTACGGCTTGCACGGCTTCTTGTGCTGTAAGTGTGCCTGCATTTCCCATTGCGCCCTGCATGTCCGCGGAAACGGTATCCATACCGCCGCCGAAGCCCTCGCCAACGCCCGCGGCCATGTTGCCGCCAATGTCAGCGAAAACCGTTGAAGGGGAATGAATGCCAAGAAAATTCTTGATACCGTCCACAATGCCGCCAAAGAAGCCCGTTACCTGATCCCACAACCAGCCCGCGGCGTTCTGGATCCCCTGCCAAAGGCCGGAAACAATATTGCCGCCGATCTCTACGATCTGATATGCAAGGCTTCCGAACGCCTGCACGATACCCGTTACAATCTGCGGAACCGCCTTCACGATTTCGGCAATAATTGTCGGAAGGTTTTGGATCAGGGAAACGAATAGTTGAACGCCCGCTTGAATGATCTGCGGGATATTGGAAACAACGGCGTTCACCAACGCGCCCACAATCTGCGGGATCGCGGGTACAATGGTTTGAATGATCTGCGGCAACGCCTGAATAAGCGCAACCAGCAAATCAATTCCGGCTTGCACGATCTGCGGAATGCTCCCGATCACCGCCGTTACAATTCCGTCGATAATCTGCGGAATAGCTGTAACAATGGTTTCGATAATCTGCGGCAACGCGTCGATCAGCGCGGTTAATAGGTCAATTCCCGCTTGAATGATCTGCGGGATAGAGGCAAGCAGATTTTCGACAAGGCTTGTAATAATCTGTGGAATGGCCGCAATCAGAACGGGGATCGCGGCAATCAGCCCTTGCGCAAGCCCTGTTATCAACTGCAACGCCGCGTCGATCAGCATAGGGATATTTTCAACCAGCGTTTGCACCATAGCAACGACCACTTCAACGATTTTCGGTAACAACTGCGGCAACGCCTGTCCGATCCCGTTTGCCAGCGCAAGGACAATTTGCAACGCGCCTTCGACAAGCAGGGGAAGGGCGGCGATCAACCCGTCAATCAGGGCAAGAAGAATTTGTGTTGCGGCCTGCGCAATCGCCGGAAGCGCGGCAACCAGCCCTTGCACAAGCGCGGTTATCATGTCCACCGCCGCCGTTGTGATCTGTGGTAGGCTTGCTACAAGCCCATCGACCAGCCCTAACACAATTTCGGTTGCAAAGTCCGTTACTTGCGGAAGGATTGTCGAAAAGTCTTCAATCAGCCCCGCAAGGGCTGTCCCGAAGGTGTCGGACATTTTGGAAATATCGCCGTTCGCGGAAGCTGCGCCCGCCGAAAGCTCGTTGACAAAATCAGAAAGGGCGGGCAACGCTTCTTCGCCAATCGGAAGAACAAAATTCGTTTTCAGCACGCGGCCAAGCCCCGACATAGCGGAACCGAAGTCGTCATATTTAACGGCGTTGATTTTGGAAAGCGCGTCGGTTGTGGTGCTGATCTCCCCGTTAAGGTTCGTCAACGCCTGCATACCTTCAACGCCCAAATCTTCCCACATCGTACCGAACAAGGCCACGCCCGCGGTATTCTGCGCTAAAGGATCGTCCATTGCGAAAAGGGCGGTTGTCACATCGTCAAAGGCTTTCGCGGCCTGCTCCCCGCCTGCGGCAAAGGCCGCCGCGGTTTCATCGGCGTTCAAGCCTATATCCTTGAACGCCTGCATTGTGCCGTCTGATCCGTCTTTAACCCTGATCCCGAATTCCTTTACCGCGTCGCCCAGCTTGTCAACGGAAAAGGTGCCAGCGTCCGCGCCGTTTGCAAAGCTGTTGAACATGTCTTCCGCGTCCAGCCCTAACGACTTGAAATGCACGGAATATTCGTTGATACTGTCCAGCAAATCCCCGTTTTTATCAAGGCCGTTTTGCGCTCCCTGCGCAATCAGATTGAACGCCTCTTCACCAGATAGCCCAAACTGATCCATAAGCATATTGACGGCGCGCATTTGCTCTTGAATATCAAAGCCGAATGTATCGCGCAACATCAAAGCGTTTTGTGTCAGCTCTTCAATTTTCGTCGGATCAACTTCGCCGGAAGTCTGCGCCACGGTTGCCATTGACGCGGCTATATCGTCCATGTTCTCCCCGAAGTTGTTGTTGTAGATACGCAACATTGCGTCTTCAAAGCCGTTCGCGGCGGCCTCCGCAATGCCTGTTGACGCTTCAAAATCGTTCATTGCGCCTTTGACTTCATCAGCGAAGCCCACGGCGTACCCGATCCCCGCAACCATAGCCGTTCCAATGGCGGCCACGCCTACGCCGATCGTTTTCAAACCTGTTCCAAGCGCGCCAGCTACGGAAGAAACTTTGCCGCCCAATCCGTCCAGCGCGCCGCCTGTGCTTTCGGCTTCCTGTGAAATATCCTCCAAGCCGTCCGAAAAATCGTTTGAAGCGTTGCGCACCTCTTCTAATCCTGCGTCAAGGTTTCTGATCTCGTTTTCCGTTTTAATCATTGCGGCGCGGGCGTAATTCAGGTTTGTTTCCATCTTTTTAGCCGCTTCGGAAGTCCCTTGCCCCGCGTCCTGATACTTTTTCAAGGCGGCTTCCGCTTCGGCAACCTTCTTTTTCTGCTCTTCAAGCCGCTTGTTCAAAACATCTTGCTTCGCGGTCATTGCCTCTATGCTGTCGGCGTTCCCCTCGAAAGTTGCCGAAACAACCTTCATTTCGGACGCAATGGCCTTCAAAGAAGCGTCGATTTCTTTACAAGCCTTCTTGTATTCCTGTTCGCCGTCAACGGCAATTTCGGTTTTGATCTGGTCTTCTTTTCCGGCCACTTATAACCCCCCTAACACATCGTCAATGTCCGCTTCTTTTTCCTCCGGTTTGAAGCGATCCGGATTGAATTCTCTGTGAATTCGGAACAAAGCAAGGATTTTATACGGTGTCATGCGCCACACTTCGCGTTCCGGCCAGTGTAGAAGCGTAACGCCGATATAAAGCAGGCGGGCAAGGTCTATTACTCCTTGCCCGCCTGTGCGTTTTTTCTCTCTTCTTCCGCGTATTCCGGTTCGTCGTCTTCATCGTCCTGCGGCGGCTCCGTTGTGCCGCTGTTTCCCATTGCAAACGCCTTGAAAATCGCGGTTTTAACCTCGTTGAAGTTGCCTGTGTGGATCATTTTTCCTACCTGTTTTTCGGTCAACTGCTCTTCGCCGTCGTCTGCGCCCTCATTCAGAAGCAGGGTAAGAAGCCAGCGAAGATTTTTAATTCCGTCTTTGCCTTTCAGCATTTCGGCCAGCTTGTCAAAGCCCCCGAATTTGTCTTGCATTTCGTCAATGACATTCAGGGAAAACAGCAAATGCCGTTCTTTATCAAGGACGATCGGCAAACGCCCGTCTTTAATCGCACTCATAACAAAATAGGGGAAGCCCCGTCAAAGGGCTTCCCCGTGCCTCCTTTTCATATTTTGTTTTGTGACAGGCGGCCAGAATTAGCCGCCCGAAGTGTTGTTCTGTTCACGAACCTTCGTAAACCAGCCTTGCGCCGCGGTTTCTGTGGGAAGTGCCACATGCTCCGCTTTCCAAAGGCCGTCAGGCCGCTTGATAAACTGCCCTGTGATCTCCGGCGTGGTGAATTCGATACTATCGCCCTTCGTCTGGTAACTCTCCGAAGGAATAGCAAACTTCACCTTGTAAAGCCAAATATACTTATACATGCCGTTCGCCTTCTTCGCGCGGAAGCCGATTGCCATATACGGGGGATCGTCGTTTTCTCCCGCATATACAACCTGATCGTCGTCCTGCGTCTGCCCCAAAATGGCCGCAAGATCGGCGGGCATAAGATCGTTTACATTCAGCGTCAGCTCTCCGGAAACGAATTCTTTTACCACTTCGTCCGCGCCGTCGTCCGCGTAAAGGATTGCTTCCGCTACCTCTACGGACATTTCCGCGCTAATGGCCTTCGCCATGCGCACGGGCGTTCCGTATGTTTCTTCGCCATCTTCGCCCACGGTGATCGGCGCGCGGTAAAGATCGCGTAAACCAATAGTTGCCATAGTTTTTATACCTCCGTTTGTTCGTAATATTTCGCTTCAATCGGGACATGGTAAAACCCCGTGTCCCTCTCGTACACTTCCGGATCAATTACAAGCCCGTAAAAGCCCGCCGCCTTCAACGCCTGCTTCACACGGCGCAAAAGGGCGATATAATCGCGTTTCGAGTAAATATCAACCCTGTATGTGTATTCCGCGCCGTGCGTTTCGTCGTCTGCGGCGGCCATATCTTCCGAAGAAACAAGCTGATATGTGATATATGTACCAGCCTTCCCGCGGAAGAAGAGGCGCGCCACATTCGGGCAAAGCGCGTCAAGCGTGGATTTTAACAGGCGGTCAACTGTATCTATCATTCCTGTTCGTCCTCCCATGCCTGCCGCATAGCCGCTTGAACTTCCGGCGTTGCCTTCTGGTGCGAACGCGTGAACCACGGGCGCGCGGGCATGTTGGTTCGCCCGTATTGGTGGACAAAGCCAACGGTTGCGTTCCGCTCCCCGCGGCGGTTTTTCCCGTGCGGGTACACTTCCACGCATTGCCCCGAACCCCGCTTCTTTACGGCGGTGCATTTGATAGAATTTGCAAGATCGCCAGTAACACGGTTACTTGTAAATGTGCGCCGTATTTCCTCCTGTTCGGCCTTCACAAGCACCGCGCCGCCAGCTTTTAACATCTTCGGAACGGCCTTCGCCGCCCGCTCGCTCCGGCGCAAAAACGCTTCCTGCGCCGCTTCAATTCCGGATACCTCAAACCGCGCCATTGCCGCCGCCTCCTTCCGCGCCGCTGTCCGGTTCTTCGCTTTCTTCGACCGGAAGATCGGAAAGCGTCAATTCGGTAATTTCTCCGCTTTTGTTGACATAGGTTTTCAAAACCCTGTACCGCTTCCCGTTCAGTTCCGCGGCCTGTTGCCCCTCGTATTCTTCCGTGTAAACATCAACCTTCAATTCCACTTGAAAGCCCGCTTGCGCGGCCTTGTAGAACTCGGAATAACCCGCGGATTTCACATTGCAAAAAATGGATTTCCGCGCTTCTTCCGGCTCATTCTGGAACCCGTTTGCGTTTACCGCTTCGTCGGGCGGCTTCTGCGCGATCAAGGTAATTTCATCACCCCAACGCATGATAATCACCCGCCAAACTCAAAGAACATTTCAAGTAATCATAGGCCGCGCGGTATTTCTCGCTGTCTTCGGAATATCCGAAGTTTGCCTTTGCGTAAAGGACAATCGCCCGCGTGATAAGGGGATCGCCCGCCGCGGCCTCTTTGCCTTCGGCGGGCGTATCCTCCGGAACATTCACACCGACAAGGCGCAAATCCGCTTTGCAAGCGTCGATCAGGTCTTGTATTTCATCGTCGAAAGCCGCCGTTTTTACGCGTAAGGCGTTTTTCACCTTGTCAAGCATGGTTTATCCCTCCCGAATTACGCGCCTGCGGCCTTTGCGACGACAACAAGGGAATTCTTGTCAATCACCTTGCCGTCAACAAGCATGATCGCCTTCGTTACCATGTCGTCCGTGTCGTTGTCCTCGTACTTCTTCACGGTCATGGTGTAATTGGTGTTCAGCACATAGTCCTTGAAGTTGAACAGGAACGCATACGCGCCGCCCTTCGCCGCGGTTGCCACGGAAGGCACATAGTCGCAACAAATGACGGGGCGGCCAAGCAAGGCGCGTTCCGGCTTGCCTGCAATGCCGTAATTCACACGGCCTACGGGCTGTCCGGTTTCATCGACAAGGCCGTAATACTGCATAAAGGTTTTCTTTGCCATGCACCACACCGCGCCGTTTTCGTATGCCTGCGGCAATGCGGCTTCGGCGTTCACAAGGTCTTCGTATGTGGGCGTGTCGCTCTCGATCTTCTGCCCCTCGTTCGGGGTTTCGGTAAGAATGCCCTTCGGCTGTCCGCTACCCGTGCCGGATACAATGGCCTGTTCGGTTGCCTTCGTCATAGCCTCGACAACATTGTTGACAAGGGTATTTTCAAAGGCCGAAAGTGCCATTGTGTCCACTTCAAGGGATACGGCCACGGCGCAACGCAACTTGTGGTAAGCAAAAGTAATGCTTCCCGTGGTCTTCTTCTGCTTGTCGCTCCCTGCGCCTTCCGCTACCCAAGAGGCAACGGGCTTCGCGCTGGAAGTAGGGATAGAAACGCCGCCCTTGTACGCGGTGCGCGTCACAAGGGGAAGGATCATTCCCACGGCCTCCATTTTCTCGACGATCCGGTTAAGAATGGTTGTCGGGATCACCGCGCCATTGTCCGCGGTTTTGGAAACAGCGTCCGTGCGGAACTCTGCGGGAATAGGCGTGCCGCGAAGGGCGTATGCCATAAATGCGCGGCGATATTCCATGCTGTCCAGCGGATCGGCTTCGTTCCTCTGTTCACCGCCTGCGGGGGAAGAGGGGGAAGGGAAGGTGCGGACAACCGCGCCGCCGCTTCTGCCCTCCGCAATGGAATTCAGAAGGTTGTTGCGCTGTTCGGCGGCGGCCATCAGCCCCTCCCGCTCGGTTTTCAGGTTGTTCACTTCGGTTTCAAACGCGGTCAACTGCTCCGCGGTCAGCTCCGCGCCTCTCTGCTCGATCTCGTTCGCAATCGCGGCAAGGCGGGCTTCAATTTCCTGTAATCTGTTCATAGTGTCATACCTCCAACATGATTTTTAGTTTTAATAGCTGTGCTTTCCGCGCTAACGCCTCCCGCCTCTCTGCTTCGATCACTCCGTCGAAGAAAGAACGCGCGGATATTTCGGTATCGCTGTTTGCGGGGTAAGATACCGCCGAAACATCGTAAACCTTCTTGATCTTCAAAATGGTTCTTGTGTGCGTGTCCCTGTCGTATGCGTCTTCTAAAACCTTGAACGCCCACGACATTTTTGTAATTAAGCCGTTGTTGATCTCTTCGTAAAGGTCTTGTGCGGCACGGCTTTTCGATAAATCGGCAAAAGTAAAGAGGCCGCTTTCGTCGGCCTCTATTCCAAGTGTTTTATTCGATTGTCGGGCAAGCACCTTGCCTTCGTGGTTGTATTGCATGATAACATCGGACATGTCCGCGCCAACAAGCGCGTTCCGGTCTATGACTTCAAAGTATTGCACCCCGTCGAACTCATAGAGAAGATACGGCTTGTTGAAGGTGGTTGCATAACCTTCTACATAGAATTCGCTGTCAAACCTCTTCGTCGCCTTCTTCGCCGCCGCCGTCAACGGAAGCACCATCGACCGATATTCCCGATCCTTCATTACCGGCATTTGTGTTCGCCTCCTTTCCAAGCTGTGAAACTTCGGTGTATTCCTTGCGGATATAGTATTTTTCGCCGCCCTCCACATGCGCCATGTTCCAAATGTCCATAACGCCGTTTCGGTTCAGCAACCCGCGATCGAAAAGCTGTGTTGAAATGTTCAGCTTCGTTTGATTGCTTGGATCTATGTCAATACTTTGGACACAAAAAGTTGAACTTTTCTCCCAGCATAAC
>ENA-ORSB01001271-ORSB01001271.1-human-gut-metagenome-genome-assembly--contig:-NODE-1271-length-24520-cov-3.403147_pt1 | contig 24520 bp, 20 predicted proteins | sample MGYA00242180_ERZ509144 | MGnify/ENA primary metagenome ERZ509144 (study PRJEB26280, sample SAMEA2338661) | human gut metagenome | biome: human gut; feature: human-associated habitat; material: faeces...
TAAATTTTTAAAGATCATTTCGGCTTTCGCCGCCGCTCAGTTTCGTGAGCGAAGAGTTGAAATTTTACTCGTTTAAAATTTTCTGTCAAGCGACTGGAGAATTTCAAATGTAAAACTTCGTTTCTGTATTTTCCGCTACACTACTGCGTCGAAAAACGGAGGCGAATTATGAATGCTTATTTTGAACTTGTCAAGTCAACAAAATTCAACTTTCTTTCAACAGATTTTTTATCTCAATAAAGGCTTCAATGTCACGCTTACGTATTAGTCATTATTGTCCCTACTCGGAGGCTCTTCTTGCGTTGTCTTTGAGGAGAGCTTTTCCTTGAGTTCCAGGAGGTAACTCAACCGGCCTTCCGCATTCTTTAAAAATTTGGCTTGGTTTTCTTCGTACACTCTGTTCTTGTTGTTATTTTGTGAAGCACGCTTGCTCTTAGCCAGCAAATAGCCTGCCCTCGCTTGTTCTACTTTATTCTGAGCCGCGGCTATTTTTTCTTCGATTGCCAAAAGCTCAGTATTGTCGATGTTTAGAACTGCTGATACTTCTGAAGCGTCCTCTAAAGTTTTACCGGCTATATCCGCAAGAGCTTTCAGCAACTCAGGAAAACACGATCCTATTTGATCGGGGTCTTTATCAGAATTCTGGTACTGCACCATTGCAAATGACAATTTCGAGTGGAGTTCTTCTACATAACCCAATCCATTCTTCTTGTAGCTAGGCCACTGTTTCATAAGGGCTTCCAAGCTCTCTTCAGGATCGAATAATTTGTAGTAAACCAGCCCAATAATTTCCTTTTCCATGCTTTCAGAAACTTTGAGCAGTTGAGTTTGTGTCGGGCCAGGAAAACGGACTGATGCTGTTAATCCGCATGGAAGTTTTAAAAAGTGCATCAAGAACCAAAGCTCTATGCAGGGATTGGACCAGCAAAGACGAATTCTTCTATTGCGAGAAGCTAGTTCGAAAGCTTCCCGGTAGGAAGGATGTCTATCCCGATCGAAAACACACCAAACATCTCTTAATGTCGTTCCTTTTAATTCATCCAGCGCCAGAATTCTGGCTGCTTCCTTTACCATTTCAGCCGGTGAATTGCCTGATGGCTTGATAATGGAGATCTTATTCAGCACACCAAGTCTTCTCGCATAGGCAGAAATGTAGTTTCCTTCCGTCTCGCCTTCGACCAAGAAACAAAGGTGATCGGGCGAAGCTTCCAATGTTTCTTTAGGAACCAGGGCGCGCTTCAATGAGTCAACTAGGTCTGCGATGATTTCGGGGCAGCCCCCCGTAGCTTTGCTAATGATTTCAACCCTCAACCCTTCCCTGTACCGAAGAATAAATTCTTTGACTTCTGCTGCTTCAAGCTCGGTCTCCATTGTTTTTGTGAAAACACTGATCTCTTCAATTTCTTCATTTGTCAATTTCAGATTAGGCTCGAACTTAGCTGGATAGACGGTGAAATCTACGGTAGCTGCCTTTTGATTGATTTTCGCTCGCTTGCCCTCAGAACCTGCTTCGAAACGCACGATTTTGTACTTCAAGCCGTTTTTAGAAGCTATGTATTTCAGTTCGCTCATGATGAAACACCGACAATAGTTTATTTGTTTCATCGTCCTCCTTAGTGCGTCAGGTGATGTCTTACGTCCTAAAACAGCAAATGACAAATCAGACTTTTGTAGGCTTCAGTCAAACGATATGTTCGGGATACACTGTCCTTTTGTTCGATTCAAAATCCAGGAGTAATACAATCAAGTGATAACTCAGATGTTCGGCATTGGCCGAACACACTTTGTAGATTTATTGCGAATGAGTAACGAAACAAAAAACGAAATCAGCGGAATTCTCTTGGCAGGCGGAAAAGCCCGAAGAATGGGAGGCGTAAATAAAGGAGCTCAGCTTCTTGGAGGCCGAACACTCGCAGGCTTGGTCATCGAACGCATGAAACCTCAAGTCAAGTCCATATTCATTAGCTCTAATGAGTTTGCCGCCGAATTTGATTCTTACGGTTATCCTGTGTTCAAGGATGTTCGTCAGGATTATCCGGGGCCTTTAGCCGGAATCGAAACTATCTTAAAACAAGACTTAGGCGGTCCTTGGTATTTCGTCTCACCGACGGATACCCCGTTTCTACCGAGAAATCTGGCCGGACTTTTGCATAAGACAGCGAAAGAGAAACAGGCACTCTGTGTTTTTCCAACTCACAAAGGTAAAAAGGAACCTCTGCACTGCCTGCTTCATAAAGACGTCCTGCCCTCGCTAACCTCATTCTTGGATTCAAATAAACGGAGCGTTCTGGGATTCCTAGAGCATCTTGGTGCACTCGAATTGGAATGTGAAATCGATGAAGGCGATTTCATGAATCTCAACACGCTTGAAGAGCTGGAACTATTAAACAAAACGTTAGAACAGGAGCTTTCCGATGGAAGTTAAAACCTACACGCAGACACTCGAATTTCTGCGTTCCTATATCGAGCCTGTGGCTTCAACAGCAGAAAAGACGATTTCCGAAGCGCTTGGTTTTGTATTAGCTGAAGATCTTCACTCACCCATCGACCTTCCGCTTTTTAATAACTCAGCGATGGACGGCTGGGCTTTTGGTTCGGAAGACATCAAGCCTGAAGGTTTTACGTTAAAAGAGGTCGGATCTTCTTTTGCCGGTCATCCTTACCCGAAAAAGCTGCAGTCAGGTGAATGTGTTCGTATTATGACCGGCGGAGAAGTACCAGAAGGAGCGGACACCGTCGTCAAACAGGAAATTGTGAAGGCCGACGATAAAGAAATTACTTTCCCGTCGGAAGTAAGGGCTGATGACAATGTCCGCCGAAAAGGAGAAGAGATCAGGAGCGGTGACGTTTGCATGACGAAGGGTACGCTGCTCCATGCGCCCGAAATAAATTTCCTTGCAGCGCTCGGCATTCACAAGGTAACTGTTTTTAAAAAGGTGAAGGTCGGCTTTTTCTCCACGGGCGACGAACTTCAAAGCATCGATCAGCCACTTGCTCCGGGAAAAATTTACGATTCGAACCGTTACTGCATCGGAGCGATGTTAAGAGAAAAAGGCTTTGACATCATCGATTACGGTGTTATCAAAGATAATCCTGAAACCTTGAAAGAATGTCTTTTAAGAGCTTCTCAAGAGTGCGATGCCGTGATTACCTCCGGCGGTGTCTCCGTGGGAGAAGCCGATTTCACAAGAAAAGTTGTCTTAGAGATCGGGGAACTCATTTCCTGGCACTGTCTAATTAAGCCGGGCAAACCTTTAGCTGTCGGAAAAATCGGAAAGGCATATTTCTTCGGTCTCCCGGGAAATCCCACTGCTGCACAAGTCACTTTCTATGCCATTGTCTCCATTGCCTTGGCATTACTCTCCGGTCAGAAGGATCCTAAATTGGTCTATGCCTTAGCGGCGGCAAAAGGCAAGTTCAAGAAGAATGTAGGTTACACAGATTTCCAAAGAGGTCTGTTGACAATGGAAGACGGCCGAGTAACGGTGACGCCTGCAGGTTCACAAAAAACGGGCGCCTTAAAGTCCATGATAAAAGCCAACTGTTTCATTTACTTGGCTGATAATCAGGCTGCACCCGCTGACGGAGAACTTATCCCTGTCGTTCCTTTTTGGGGAGCCTGTTAGACCATCCCTTTCTTGAAAACCGATTGAATCGATTGAGACGCCGGAACTTAGAAGCCGGCGTTCTTCTTAACTGAGTTTTCACCGGAGAAGGTGCAGACCGGACTTTTGCTTCGAGCTCACGCGGATCGACCTGTGCGGGAACGATAACGTTTCCTTCTAAATCAATGATTCCGCGAAGTCCGATTCCGCGTGCGCAGAGTCCGTTGCACGGGCAATAGCGCTTGCTTTCATGCTGGTGGGCGTGAAAGATAATTTTGCAACCCATTTTCACAGCAAGATCGTCCAAGGCTTTGAAGCCTTTCGGATGCATCGAGGGGGCTTCATGCGTAATCAGGATGTCAGCCTTGCATTCCTTGAGTTTTTCATAGACACTCTGGAAAATCGTCGAACGGTGTCTGCGGGGAAGACCGCCGCGCCACATTCCGCTCTTGCCGATCTTTCGGATGAAAAGGCTTGGAGAAGCATAAAGCGGCATTGCCGGAGGCATCCAAATTTGGCCGCGGAATACACCGCCTAAACCGGCCACTTTAACGCCGCAAACGTCCTGAACTCTGCCGTGGAGATTATGTTTAGCGAAAGAAGACCTCCAAAGACGGTCATAAATAAGGTCTGAGTCAGTGTCGTGATTACCCGGAATCCAGTAAATCTTGGTTCCTTTAACACCTTTAAAAATCTCATCCAAGGAATGAGACGGCGTCAGGTCGCCGAGAATCAGAACCGCATCCGGGTGCCATTGGTCTATGGCGCTCAGGATGTGGTCAAACTCTCCGTGCGGATCGCCGCATAGAAAAACCTTACTCATTCATGCCTCCGTTGCTAACGAAGGCAGAGTTCACCCGACTTCTCGCCGGACGAAAAACTTCGTTCTTTGTGTCCATCAATACAAGCCGGCCTTCTTTTTACTTATAAGGGACTGGATTAGAAGACCTGGCTCCCCGTGTGTTCTGCTACTCGGAGAATAACACTATTTAGCGCCGTCTAAAAATTAAACCGACTCTCCCCACAAATTTGGGCATAAAAACTGACAAAAGAAACACAAATCGCACAATTTTTTCTAAAAAGAGAAGCACTGCGCGTTATCAGCCGCAGAGTACCTGGCTAAAAATTCAGATTCCTGCGCCAGGCCGGAACAAAGATTCTTCACTTGACTTCGATCACGTCCGCACCTTTAGGAGCCGTGAATTTAAAAGTCTCGGGGCTTAACTGAACATCAGTCTTAAGATCGGAAATCGTTAGATTTGTCTTCTCACCCATCGATCCGACAAAAATGAGTTTCTCAAGTTTTTCAGACTTAAATCCGAAAGAAACTGAGTTCACCGAAGCGTCCTTGGCTTTAGGCGTTAGCGTGATCCAGGTATATCCGTCTTCTTGCTTGGGTTGTGTCGCATTCCAATCTTTTTTGTAGGACTGAGTTCCGAATAGGATAGAGGCAGGACTCTTAGGAATAGCTCCTTTAGCCGACCGAACAGTCACTTGGTTTAAATCCTCATCCCAAATATAGATTCGGCTGCCGTCGCAAACCATCTTCTGAGGATACGGGCTGGTATAAGTCCAAACAAATTTTCCGGGCCGAGAAAACGAGAACGTTCCTTTCTGTAATTCTTCTGCAGGTTTTCCGTCTTTTTGAAAGGTTTGTTGCTCAAAAGCACCGGAAGCCTGTTTTGTCTCATTCAAAAAATTATTTAACAGATCCAACGGCTGGGAAAAAACAACGAACGGAAATAAACCGGTAATGGTCAAAAGTGCTGTTTTTTTCATGAAACGCTTCTTCCTCAATCTAACAAAAGTTAGCGATGAACTAATCATAAATGATGATTAGTAGTTTTACTAAGACTAGCGTTTTCTTGCAAACATTGTTTGCGATTTGTTTGTTCCCTCAGGCTTTTAATCAAAAAATCTCATCTTATTTTTGCTATGCTCCTAGCTCATGAAAACAGGAACAATCCAAATTCAAGAAGAAAAACTTCTGTCTTTTTGGAGGGCTTTGCGCAAGCCCAAGAATAACTGTTTTCTTCAACGGCCTTCCCAATTTCGGGAGGCCGTTTTTTTACAGGAATTGAAATGAACTTGGAAACTCCTCTTACTATTCGCTCGATGATTGAACCGGTCATCAAAAGGAACGGCGGATGGGTGAATACCCATGCTCATGCCGACCGTTCCTTTACGCTGAGTCCGGATGTACTGCATATGAGAAAGACTTGCACGCTGCAGCAGAAATGGGATGCGCTGGATAAGCTAAAGTCAGAATCCACTGAAGAGGACTTCTACAGAAGGTTTTGTCAATTCTTCGAGCTCATGATTTCTCAAGGCGTCACTGCCGTCGGTACCTTCGTGGACATCGACCCGCAGAGCAGAGACCGCGCTATCAAAGCCGGCGTTCGAGCAAGAGAGCATTACGCAGACCAGCTGGCTGTTAAATTCGCTAACCAGACGCTCAAGGGTGTTATCGATCCTGAGGCCAGACAATGGTTCGATATCGGCTCCGAAATGGTCGACATCATAGGTGCCCTTCCTAAACGCGATGAAAAGGACTACGGAAAAGGCTCCGAAGCTTTTGACATTATTTTGAGCACTGCAAAACGCCTCAATAAGATGGTTCACGTTCACGTCGATCAATTCAATGAATCGCTTGAATATGAAACCGAAGAGCTGTGCGCTAAAACCATTGAACACGGTATGCAGGGCAAAGTTGTGGCCATTCACGGTATTTCCATCGCAGCTCACTCCAGAATGTATCGCCGCCGCTTGTACGATCTGATGAAAAAAGCCGACGTCATGATGATCGCCTGCCCTACTGCTTGGATTGACACACCGCGTTCGGAAAGTATCGGCCCTGTCCATAACTCGATGACTCCTGTCGATGAGCTCGATCCTGCCGGCATCACGGTTGCCTTAGGTACGGATAACGTCTGCGACGCCATGGTGCCTTGGAATGGCGGCGATATGTGGCACGAACTGATGACGCTTGCGACCGCCTGCCGTTATGACGAAATGGAAGCCCTGGCAAAGATTGCAACGGTCAACGGACGCCGAGTCCTCGGTCTGCCGCCGCTGGAAAACACCGACTTCTCTATCCAAATCTAGGAGTGTCAGCAATGCCTACTTCTTTTATCGCTCAAGATATCATGGCTGAACACCTCCTCAGTCATAACGCCATCGTATTTCTCAAAGACAAGCCTATGCGTCTTCGCTCGGGTCTGGTCACTCCGATCTACGTTGATAACCGTATCCTTCCTTCTTATCCGGAAGCCTGGAGAGATATTGTTGAAACGATGGCATCCCGCATCGTTGAACTTAAGCTGGACTTTGACGTCATCGCCGGCGTTGAAGGCGCCGGAACTTCTCACGGCGCCGCCCTGGCTTACCGCCTCGGCGTTCCGTTCGTCACGGTTCGCCGCGCTACCAAGAGTTACGGCAACCTCAGTCGAATCGACGGTATCGACGTCAAAGGCAAAAAAGTTCTCATCATTGAGGACCATCTTTCTACCGGTCTTTCTTTATTGGATGCAGCCAAAGTACTTCGTGAAGCCGGCGCCATCGTAGAAGCCTGCTTTGCAATCACTAACTTTGATATGCCGGAGACGATGAGAAACTTTGAAAAGCATCACATCACCGCTTATCAGCTTCTTCCTTTTGCGTTCATTGTTGAAAAAGCCGAAAAATTAGGCCTTATCGACGCAAACGAGAAAGAACAAATCGATGCTTGGCTGGATACGCCCTGGACATGGGCAGCTGAGCGCGGTCTGTTTGCTCAAGCTTCTGAAAACTAATCAGTTCCCATTAACAGAAAACGGAAGGCCTCGAAACCTTCCGTTTTTCATGTGTGAACGTTTAATCCATTGAGGGACCGGAACCAACTAAAACTCGGCGTTTGCCCATACTGTTCGGTTTAGACACCACGCCTTCCTGTTCCATTTTTTCGATCAAGTTGGCGGCACGGTTATAGCCGATGTTTAGACGGCGCTGCAGGTAGGAGATAGACGGGCGATTTTCCGTCGTAACCAGCTGAACTGCCTTGTCATAAAGTTCGTTACCTTCATTGCGGGCGGAAGAAGTTTCTTCAACCTCTTCCTCTTCTTCCTCAGGTGCGTCAGTCACACCATCGACATATTCCGGCTTGCCTTGTTCCTTGAGGAACTCGGTCACACGGTAAATTTCTTCGTCCGGAACAAATGCACCGTGGATGCGCTGCAACTGAGCACTGGGCTTCATATAGAACATGTCGCCGCGACCAAGCAATTCTTCCGCACCCGGAGTATTCAGAATCGTCGTCGAGTCATAGCGGTTGGAGACCTGGAAGCTGATACGCGACGGGCAGTTAGCTTTAATCACCGGCGTGACAATATCAGCACTCGGACGCTGTGTGGCGATAATCATGTGCATGCCGGCCGCTCGGGCTTTTTGGGTCAGGCGCATGATCTGAGTCTCTACTTCCTTGCCGTAAACCATCAGCAAGTCAGCCAACTCGTCGATGATGATAATGATGTACGGGATCTCTTCCAAAGGAATCGGCGGCTGGGCATGCGGATTCATAATCGGAGTACCGGCTTCCTTCGCTTCGCGAATTCGCTGGTTGTAACCGTCAAAGTTTTTCTGTCCGGCCATCTTCAGCAGTTTGTAGCGTCGATCCATTTCGCGGACGGCCCAGGCCAGACAATGAGCCGCCTTGGCCATATCCGTAATCACCGGGGTCAAAAGATGGGGAATATCTTCGTAGGGACTGAATTCCACTTCCTTCGGATCAACCAGAATCAGCTTGAGCTTATCAGGCGGATTCTTATACAGCATCGACAGAATCATGGCGTTGATACCGACGGACTTACCGGAACCCGTAGTACCGGCGACCAATAGATGAGGAGCTTTAGCCAAGTCAATAACGACGGGGTCGCCCGCAACGCCTTTACCAAGTGCCAAGGTCAGCGGAGAAGTACTCGACTGGAAGGGGTGACTGTTGATAATTTCTTTCAGATAAATCGTCTGTACCGACTGAGAAGAATTCGGCACTTCAAGACCAATACAGTCAGCTTCCTGCATATTCTCTACAATACGAACATTGGGCTGTCCTAAGCCGCGAGCCAAGTCTTTTGCCACTTCCACGAACTTACGAGAGCGGACGCCCGGAGCCGGCTGCAGTTTGAATCGGGTAATAATCGGCCCCGGCAGAGCAGAAAGAACCTTAGCGTTAATTTTATAATTTTGGAGTATGTGTTCGATACGCTGAGAGGTCAGGTTCAATTCTTCCCTGCTGACCTGAACCGCTTCAAACGGAGGATCGTTCAGCAACGACACCGGAGGCAGGACAAACTCCTTCGGTTCTTCCGGAACTTCTTCGATCAGCCGGGCTGGCTGTTCAACGACATGATCTTCGATCGGCAGATCTTTGACACTTTCCTCTTCATCGCGGATATCTTCAATATCGAAGGGTTCTTTTTCCATCGGCGCAACGGTATTTTCGGGCGTAGGGCGGAGTGAGGCCGGTGCCAAGTCTTCCGGATCGCGCTCATAATCAATCGGTTTAAATTGATCCGGACCTTTCACCTCGTCTTCCTTATCATCAGCGAATAAAAGTTCCTCAGTTTTAATCTCTTCAGCCCGCGGCTGAACAACCGGAGCGGAAGCAGCAGGAAGCGCAGGCAGTTCGGGAGAAGGCCCTTGTCGGTCCTGAAGCGACTTCTCTCTTTCCTCCATAGAGGCTTTCGCAAAAGCGTCATCTTCTATGCTTTGCTTAATTGAAGCCACTCTGCGGAATAAACGCTCAAAAGTTCTTCCGATTTGTTCCGCGACCGACATCCAAGAAAAACCGAAAAACACGGAAGAACAAAACAGAACTAAAACAAGAACGAAAGCCGTGGCTGCTTCTAGGCTCATCCAATAGAGGAGCTCGGATCCGATCGCGCTTCCAAGCGCTCCGCCTGTCGTGCCGGGAAGCCCTTCGGAATGAGTATGGAACCGAAGGAAGAACAGCGCACAGCAACTAAGGACCAACACACAGAAAGCCAAAATACGGAAACCCATCGGGATCGGAGAAACGGAAACTTTTTTTCCTCGCAGGCGTTTTAAGCCGCGAACCAGAAAATAAAAGAGTCCGATAACAAAGACCCAGGCGCCCCAGCCGAATAAAAGATAGAACAGATCGGCCGTCCAAGCACCCTGCACTCCGAAGAGGTTGCTGACTTGGAGCTTGGTATTGAAGCGTGAAAATCCCGGATCCGAGTAGTCATAACTTCCCAGAACAAGAGAAAGAGCGATACAAGCCGCCGCGCAAACGCAAAAGAGAACCAGACCCCAGAGTTTTCCTCCGGCGCCGACCTCGTCTTCGGAATTATTCCGAAACCGGGGGAAATTTCTATATAAGAAGGAGGTTTCTATCGAGTTGCTCATTATGTGTTAAATGGTGTTTCCGTAATTCTAGTTGTAAACCAACGCTCTATAATCGTTGGACAATTTGTGAATATTAAAGGAAGTAGAACATGACTACCAATACCGAACACAGTAAAGTTTTGATCATCGGTTCGGGCCCCGCCGGCTATACCGCCGCCGTTTATGCCGCCCGCGCTAACTTAAAACCTACTCTCATTACAGGTATGGAGCAAGGCGGTCAGCTGACAACAACGACTGAAGTCGACAACTGGCCCGGCGACCCCAAAGGCGTGATGGGTCCGGAACTTATGCAGCGCATGCTCGAACATGCTGAGCGTTTTGAAACAAGAATCGTTTTCGATGAAATTTCCGAAGCTCATCTGAACGAAAAACCGATCCGTTTGGTCGGCAACAACGGCAACTACACTTGCGACGCTCTGATTATTGCTACCGGCGCCAGCGCTAAGTATCTCGGTCTTCCCAGTGAAGAAGAATTCAAGGGCAAAGGCGTTTCCGCCTGCGCAACCTGCGACGGTTTCTTCTACCGCAACCAGGAAGTTGCCATCGTCGGCGGCGGCGACTCCGCAATTAAAGAGGCCATCTATCTTGCCGGTATCGCCTCCAAGGTTCACATGATCCACCGCCGCGACCAGTATCGCGCTGAAAAAATCATGGTAGATCGTCTTAAAGCCGTCGCAGCCGAAGGCAAGATCGTTCTCCACGAGTTCTGCACGCTGGACGAAATCCTGGGCGACAAGACCGGTGTGACCGGCGTCCGTTTGAACAACCTCAAGACGGGTGAAAAGGAAGACATTCCGGTTATGGGCGTTTTCATTGCCATCGGCCACTCCCCAAACACCAAGATGTTCGAAGACCAGCTGGAGATGAACCACGGTTACATCGTCACTAAAGGTATTGCCTCCGGCGCTGCTCAGGCCACCAACCTCCCGGGTGTCTTTGCCGCCGGCGACTGCCAGGACCAGGTTTACCGTCAAGCCATTACCAGCGCTGCTTCCGGCTGTATGGCTGCTCTGGACGCCTTAAACTATTTAGAAACAAACGGTTTGGTTGATTAACAGAAATGAATGTCGATAAAGAGTCTTTCGCTTCTCTGATGGGCTTGAAGGAACAACTGAAAGTCAAACAGGAAGAAGAAGCACGAATCGCTGCCGAAAAGGAACAAAAGCGTAAAGAGGCTGAGGCTAAAGCTCACGAGTTCGAGAATGCAATGAAAGAACTCGGAGTCAAAAAAAAAATAGGCAGGGAAGATAAAGTCTTCCACGCCATGCCGAAGCCGGCACCCATTCCTCGTCAGCGCTACGCCGACGAAAAGGCGGTGCTCGAAGACTCTTTGTCCGACAACATCAGTATCGATCACCTTCTGGATTCCGATGAACGGCTGTCTTATCGGGCACCTTCTATGGCGCCCGATGTTCCCAAGAAACTGCACCAGGGCGCATGGTCCGTTAAAGGTACCTTGGATCTTCACGGGTACACGTCGGAGGAAGCCAGACTGCTTCTGGTGGAATTCTTAAACGAGGAGAGAAAAGCCGGACACCGTGCCGTGCGAATCATCCACGGACAAGGATTCGGCTCTGCTGGACGGAAGCCTGTTTTAAAGGAAAAGGTTCCGGTTTGGCTGGCTCAGCGAAAAGAGGTGCTCGCCTTTGTACAGGCGCCGCCTTATGACGGAGGAGCCGGCGCCGTTTATGTTCTTTTAGCGCCTTAACCGGCAGAAAAAAAATTCGACCGATGCTTTGCGGCATCGGTCTTTCGTTTTGTTAGACGGCAGCGTTTCCGGTTTCACCAGTTCTGATTCGAATCACCTCTTCGACCGGCATCACGAAAATCTTTCCGTCGCCGATCTTGTTGGTACGGGCGGTTTTCATAATCGCTTCGACCGCCATGTTGACCAGCGAGTCGTCGACCACGCACTCAATCTTCATCTTGGGCAGAAAGTCCACGACGTACTCCGCACCACGGTAAAGTTCGGTATGTCCTTTCTGACGGCCGAAACCTTTGACCTCGGTCACGGTCATACCCTGAACACCAATTTCTGCGAGTGCCTCTCTCACTTCGTCAAGTTTGAAGGGCTTGATAATAGCGACGACTTGTTTCATTTTTTCTCCCGAAATTTTTTCAGAAATTTTACTCTTAAAGTCTGTATTTATTAGTGACCGGGAAGCGCCAATCCCGCCCGAAAGCGACTTTTGTCACCTTAGGTCCGATCGGAGACTGGCGGCGCTTGTATTCCGCACGGCTGACCATTCTTAAAACTTTGTCGACGACGGCACGGTCAAAGCCTGCTGCAACAATCTCTTCCGGCCCTTCACGATCTTCGATGAAGCGGCGAAGAATCTCGTCGAGCACGCTGTAATCCGGCAGAGAATCCTGATCCTTTTGATTCTCACGAAGCTCCGCGCTCGGAGCACGAGTCAGTATCGTTTCCGGGAAAACCGGATTCTCTTTACTGCATTCGTTAATCCAGCGGCACAAAGCGTAGACCTGAGTCTTGTAGACGTCTTTAATCACGGCGAAACCGCCTGCCAGGTCGCCGTACAGGGTTGAATAACCGACCGCCATTTCGCTCTTATTCCCGGTCGTAGCAACCATCGAGCCGAACTTATTGGAAATAGCCATCAGAATGACACCGCGGATACGTGCCTGAAGGTTTTCTTCAGTGACATCGTGCGGCATGCCGTTGAACTGCTTGGCCAGCATGAATTCAAATGCCGTGTAGCCGTCCTGAATTGAAATCGTCTCAAGGCGTACGCCCAAACGAGAAGCCAATTTGGCCGCGTCACCACGGCTTAATGAAGATGTATAAACGGACGGCATCATCACGGCGAGCACTTTGTCGTTGCCCACGGCGTCCACCGCGATCTTAAGGACCAGTGCAGAGTCCACGCCTCCGGAAAGGCCCAGCACGACACCCTTAAATCCGTTCTTATTGATGTAGTCCCGCATGCTGACAACCAGGGCTTCGTAAAGCACGGCCCAATCAGACAGCGGCTGGGAATCCTCTCCGCGGCAGATTCTGCCTTTTCTGACTTCCACAGAAAGAAGCGACTCTTTCATATGAGGCGCACGGGCCAGAACCTCGTCGGCCGAGCAGGCAAAAGTTTCTCCGTCAAAAACGATTTCATCCTGCGCTCCGCACATATTGACGTAGCAGGCGTCCATTCCGATGGCGTTCACATGGCGGCGCACCATATTTAACCGCTGTTCTTCCTTTCCTTCTTCAAACGGAGAAGCATTGGCGATTAAGAGAACCTGTGCGCCCTGCTCTTTGGCTTGCGAAGGTGCTTCCGGGAACCAAATATCTTCACAAATATTGACGCCGAAGCGCGTATCTCCGACATCAAACGTGCAGACGTCTTCTCCGCCCGGCGTGAAGTAGCGTTCTTCATCAAAAACACCGTAGTTGGGAAGATTCTTCTTTCGATAAGTAAGGAGAATTTTGCCGTTGAGGATGACGGAGACCACGTTATATAAACGGCCGGCTTCTTTTAAGGGATAGCCTGCAAGAATATGCAGTTTCGGAAAACGGGTTGAATATTCAACCAGCTCATTGAGTTTCTTTGCACAGTCTTCTAAAAAACTGTCCAAAAACAATAAATCTTCTGGAGGATATCCGCACAAAGAAAGTTCAGGGGTCACTAAGATGTCGGAATGCTTCGCTTTTTCTGCGGCTTCGGCTATCCGCTTAAAGTTTCCTTCCAAGTCACCGGCAGTCTGATTCAGCTGCGCCATTGAGACCACTACTTTTTCAATCATCCGTGAACCTCCTAATCGATTGCGGACTCCAAACCCGATGTTCTAGATCATACAAAACAAAGTGCCGTCCGAGTGCTCAGCGGAGGCCAAAAATAGAAAACCCGAGCGAATTGCCCGGGTCTCATCCTAAAAAACAGGGATCGAAAGATTATTTAGCGTTGTTGTAAGCTTCAACGCCTTTCATGATCACCTTGCAGGCTTCTTCAGGACCGGTCCAGCCGGAAACCTTAGCCCATTTGCCTTTTTCCAGATCTTTGTAGTGTTCAAAGAAATGGCGGATCTGAGCAAGATAATCTTCAGGAACATCATCGATGGTCTGAATCTTGTTGTAGCGCGGAGTCAGCTTCTGAACCGGAACTGCAAGCATCTTCATGTCGCCGCCGCTTTCGTCTTCCATCAGGAGCATGCCGAGCGGACGGCAGCGGATCACGGATCCGGCCAGCAGAGGGAACGGAGTAATCACGCAAACGTCAACGGGGTCACCGTCATCGCCGAGGGTCTGAGGGATGAAACCGTAGTTTGCAGGATAACGCATGGAAGTGCCGATGAAACGGTCGACCAGAAGAGCGCCGCTTTCTTTGTCAACTTCATACTTGACGGGGTCGCTCTGTGCGGGGATTTCAATCACAACATTGAAATCGTGCGGCAGGTCTTTTCCTGCGCTGATTTTGCTCATATCCATAATATTTTTCCAACCTTCATTAATTAGGAAATAATCTATTAATTTTAATCGTTAGTTCCTTACTCTGCCAAGGAGATCAATTTATCAGCAAGTCCGCTGCAGCGGGACTCCACTAATTCGACGTTCTTGAAACCCTCCTCAAAGAGATGCTCTTGAATGCGGGGATGGATCGTCAGAACTAAAGCCGACTTCAGCCATCCGGCATTGTCTCCTCCGACGTTTTCTTCGAGGGTTCGTATGGCGTCCGTGCTCGTCAGATAAACCACCGGCGCTTCTCCGCGTCCGATCCACCTCTTTTGATCGCCTGAAGCCTTCAGCGGGATTCTCTTATAGATAGGTGCCACGGTCACAGGAACACCTTTATCCCGCAGCACGTCAATCAGGAACTGACGGCCCGTGTCGCCTCGAATGAGGACAACTTCCGGAGGAAGACCTTCTTCCAAAAGGAGTTCAAAAAGCAGTTCGGAACCGCTCTCCAGAGAGCTTCCGTGCGGAAAAAGAATTTCGTGTGCTGCAGGAAAAGCCGCGGTCAAAGCTTTAGCGGTCGGTTCGCCGACACAGGCAAAGCGAGCAGATTCAGGAAGCTGAGGAAAAATGTCCTTCATGAAGCTGACCGTCGTCGGACTCACGAGAATCAGCAACGCGCCTCTTTCAGCTCCTTCGAGAATTTCTTTGACGCTTTCCTCGTAATCTTCCGAACGATCAAACGTAAACGCCGGCCAGTAAACCGAACCGGCCGTTTTTGCTTCCAGTTCTTCCTGAAGCCGCTGCCCGCCGGGCCCCGGCTTCATGTTTAAGATCGTGCGCATTACTTTCCGAGCACTTCTTTCAGAAGACGCTTAGCGCCTTTTTCGATCAGCTGATCCAGCACCTTGCGGGCATTTTCTTCAGGCTCATTTGCCAGGCCCGTGTATTCAGCCGTCACATATTCACCGGTCATGTGGTTGCCGACAAGTGCGCGGAGGAACATCTGACCGTCGTCAATCGTGGCGTAGGCAGCCAAAGGAACCTGGCAGGAACCGCCGAGTGCTCTGGAAACCGCTCTTTCCGCCTGAGTGCACAGACGAGTGTCTTCGTCGTTGAGCGCTTCGACGTATTTCTGTGTCATTTCGTCGTTTCCAACCGCTTCAATGCCGATAGCACCTTGACCCGGCGCCGGAAGGGAAACTTCAGGCGGAATAATGGAACGAATGCGATCGGACAAACCGAGGCGCTTCAGACCGGCTACCGCCATCACGAGGGTGTCGTACTGTCCGTTGTCGAGCTTAGAAAGACGAGTGCCCACGTTACCGCGAATCATCTCGACCTTGAGGTGCGGGAAACGGGAACGAACCATCAGTTCACGACGAAGGCTGGAGGTGCCGACAACGCTTCCGGCCGGCATCTCTTCTAAAGAGGCATATTTATGAGAAACCACAGCATCGCGCGGATCTTCACGGACCATCACGGCAGCCAGTGTGAACGGCTCAAGAAGATCCATCGGGACATCTTTCAGACTGTGGACGGCGATTTGAGCTTTGCCTTCAAGCATAGCGGCTTCAAGTTCTTTAACGAACAAACCTTTTCCTCCGATCTTGGAGAGCGTGACATCCAAAATTTTGTCGCCTTTGGTAGTTAAACCTAAAAGCTGAACATCAAGCTCGGGGAATTTTTCTTTCAGGCAGCTCTGAACGTACTTTGCCTGCCAAAGCGCCAGCGGGCTTTCGCGAGTGGCAATAACCAGATGATCTTGCTGAGTCATTTTTTAACTTTTTAGAGAAATACAAAGAATGAATGGGAGTTTATCAAGATGGGCGGGAAGCGCGTTACACCGGTCTTAACAATCGCTTTCGAAAACCACCTCTAACAACAAAGAAAACCTTTTGTAGACAATCCGTTACCCGACAATTCAGTCATTACTGGCTATAATTGGCCTTTTTCATTACTGACTGCAAAAGTTATGGCCCAACACAATCCTCTCTCAGTTCATGCCGATCCGCTTGCCTCCAAAAAAGAAGCTTGGAGCGGACGCTTTTCTGAGCCTATGGCCGAATTTGTCCTTCGTTACACCGCCAGCGTGAACTTTGACAAGCGTATGGCTGAAGCCGATATCGCAGGCTCCGTGGCCCATGCCAAGATGCTTGCCAAATGCGGCATTATTTCCAAAGAAGATTTGAATGACATCGAACGCGGAATGCGTCAGATTCTTCAGGAAATCAAAGAAAACCGCTTCGAATGGAAACTCGAACTCGAAGACGTTCATCTCAACATTGAAGCCCGCTTAACGGAACTTGTCGGAGACGCCGGAAAGCGCCTTCACACCGGCCGCAGCCGTAATGACCAAGTTGCATTAGATATTCGTCTGTACCTGCGCAATGAGATCGACCAGATCATGGATCTTCTCTCTCATCTGCAGAAATCCCTGCTGACGGTTGCCGAAAAGAACATCGACACCATCATGCCGGGCTACACCCACATGCAGGTTGCTCAGCCCGTCACTCTCGGCCATCACTGCCTGGCTTATGCCGAAATGTTCGAGCGCGACCGCGAACGCTTGGCTGACTGCCGCAAACGCGTCAATCGTTCTCCGCTCGGTGCCGCTGCTCTTGCCGGCACCACCTATCCGATTGACCGCGAATACACGGCAGAACTGCTCGGATTTGAAGGTGTGACTCAGAACTCTCTGGACTCCGTCAGCGACCGCGATTTTGCAATTGAATTCTGCTCCTGCGCTTCGCTCATCATGATCCACATTTCCCGTATGTCCGAAGAGCTCATCTACTGGATGAACACCAACTTCGCATACATCATGCTGCCGGACAGATTCACGACGGGTTCCTCCATCATGCCGCAGAAAAAGAATCCGGACGTTCCGGAAGCTGCCCGCGGCAAGTCCGGACGCGTGGTCGGTCACCTGATGGGCCTTCTGATGCTGATGAAGGGACAGCCCCTTGCTTACAACAAAGACAATCAGGAAGACAAAGAGCCGCTCTTTGACACGATTGATACCGTCAAAGACACTCTGCGCGCTTTCATCGAAATGATCCCCGGAATCCAGGTCAACAAGGCCCGTATGCGTGAAGCCGTCATGCTCGGTTATCCAACCGCTACAGACTTCGCCGACTACCTCGTCCGCAAAGGCCTGCCCTTCCGTGACGCTCACGAAGCTGTCGGCTGCGCCGTGCGTCTTGCTTCTGAGAAAGGCTGCGGTCTGCATGACCTCACGCTTGAGGAATTAAGAGAATTCAGCGATAAAGTCGGTGAAGATGTTTACGACAGTCTGACGCTTGAAGGCTCCATTGCTTCCCGCAACCACACCGGCGGCACGGCACCTTCTCAGGTCGCCAAACAAGTCGGCATTTGGAAAGAGCGTCTCAAGAACCGCGCTCATAAATAATTCAGGAACGCACGGGAACCTTAAAAGTTCCCTTGCTCCCACGCGAAACGCCCGGATCTCTCCGGGCGTTTCGCTTTTGCTATTCAGCAAAAATTATTCAGCGTCAATCTTGACGACCCAGCCTTCAGGACCTTCGATTTCGCCCATCTGGATACCGGTCAGTGTTTCTCTGAGCTTGGTGCAGATAGGACCCATCTTTTCCATGCCGGATGGGAAGTAGATATCGCCGTCAGGTGTATTGACCATACCGATCGGAGCCAAGACGGCAGCCGTACCGCAAAGAGCGCCTTCAGCCATGTCTTTGAGTTCGTTCAGCTTAACGGGACGCTCAACAACCTTATAGCCCAATCTCTTGGCAACGTCGATTAAAGAGCGGCGTGTGACGGAAGGAAGAATGGAATCGGACTTCGGAACAATGATTGTGCCTTCCTTGTCAACGAAAATCAGGTTGGCACCGCCGGTTTCTTCGATATAGGTGCGTGTAGCCGGATCAAGGTAGATGTTTTCGGCGTAGCCGTGGCGATGAGCTTCCATTGTCGGATGCAGACTCATAGCGTAGTTCAGACCGGCTTTGATATGACCGGTTCCGCGGGGAGCGGCACGGTCGAACTCAGGAACCGTCAGCTTAAGCGGCTTGATAGCGCCTTTGAAATATGCGCCGACCGGCATCACGAAAATTCTGAAAATAAACTCATGGGCCGGCGCCACACCGATCTGAGGACCGGAACCGATCATGACGGGGCGGATGTACAGCGTTGCGCCGGTGCCGTAAGGAGGAACCCAAGCAGCGTTGGCTGCGACAACGTCCTTGACGGCCTGAATGAATTTTTCTTTCGGGAAAGCCGGCATTTCAAGGCGTTCGGCACTGCCCATCATACGTTCTGCGTTCAAATCCGGACGGAAAGTAACGATATCGCCGTTGACGGTGGTGTAAGCTTTCAACCCTTCAAAACAGCACTGGGCATAGTGGAATACGCAAGCGGCTTCGGACAGTTCGATATTGGAATCAGTGATCATCTTACCCTCATCCCATTTACCGTCTTTCCAATGAGCTTCGAAACGGTAGTCGGTCGGTGTGTAGCCGAAGCCTAATTTGCTCCAGTCAATATCTTTTTTCTGCATTTTTTCTCCTACGAGATTCGTTTTGTTATAGATCCCTAATTGTAATAATTTGAAAGAAATTATTCGGACTTCTGAGGAGAAATTAGCAGGAGCGGCTTTTTTCAGACTTAAGAATTTCCGGCAACGGTCATTTCTTTAATCAGCACCGATCCGCTGAGGTAGCAGCCGTTCAAGTCCACGTCGTCTGACATCGCTTCGATAGACATGAAGATGTCTCTGAGATTGCCAGCAACGGTAATGCCTTCCACCGGGTAAGCGATCCTTCCGTTCTCCACCCAGAAACCGGATGCGCCCTTAGAGAAATCTCCTGTCGTGTAGTTGACGCCCTGCCCGATGAGCTCAGTTACTAAGAGGCCGGTTCCCATACGGGAGAGCAATGCGGAAAGCGTTTTTTCGGAGGCTTCCGGTGCTTCGGAGAAGATGAGGTTGTAGGGTCCGCCGGCATTTCCTGTTGTCGTCATTCCCAACTTGCGAGCCGAATAGCTGCTCAGAAAAAGTCCGCTCAGCACACCGTGATCGACGACTAAGCGTTCAGAAGGACGGACGCCTTCATCATCAAAAGGCGCCGAGCCCCAATAGCGCGGGATGAACGGATTCTCCAAAATGGAAAGATGATCGGGGAAAATCGGTTTATTCAGCATTCCTTCGAGGAAGGAGGTCTTGCGGTACAACGCTGAACCGCTTGCCGCATGAACAAAGGTTCTGAATAAGCTCTTGGCAACCGGTGCTTCAAAAACGACCGGGCACTTGCGGGTCGATAAACCGCGTGCCGACAGATGATCTACAGCTCTTTGGCCGGCGATCATGCCGACCTGCTGCGGCGAGAGCAAATCCATCGACGAAACGCCGGAAGTGTGCCAGGAGCCGACCTGCATTCCGTTTTGGTCCTCAGCGATCACTGAGGTGTCAATCGAATGGTCGCTAAAGGGATAGCCGTGCAAAAAGCCTTCGGTATTTCCCAAGATAAAAGAGCCGATCGTTGTCGTGACCATTGCGCCGTCGGAATTCACCACGCGTTTATCGACACTCAATGCCGCTTTTTCTGCTTCGACCGCCTTTTGAACCTGTTCTTCAATCGAGATGTTCCACGGATGGAAGAGATCAAGCTGACGTGGGTTCGTGCAGAGTCGTTCTTTATCCGGCAGGCCGTTGCATTCATCCGGTGTGGTGTAGCGCGCCATATCAAGCGCCGCTTTGACCGTTCTTAAGATCGATTCTTTGCGAAAGTCTCCGCTGGAAGCCACAGCCTTAGATTTACCGAGATAGACGGTAATTCCGAAATCTCGGTCATGGGTATGTTCGATGGATTCCGTTTCCCGATTTCTTACCGTAACACATGTCCCCTTCTCTTCACTGACTTCTACCGAAGCGGAAGTTGCACCTAGAGAAAGCGCTGTGTCTAAAGCATGCGAAACCAAGGAACCGAGCTCTTCTGAGCTACTTATTGTGGGAGTTTGACTCATATTTTGAAGCGGAAACTAAAGATTGGAGATTATGATAGCGCTTGATGCAAATATTACTAAAGAAGGTCACGCTAATATGAAGAATACAAACGAAAACCTTGAAGAAGAGTACAGCGGTCCGAGCAAAAGTGAACTGAAAAGAAGGGCCGAGCATCTGCAGGATCTCGGTAAAGAACTGATCACCCTGGGTGCCGAAACGCTGGCAAAAATCGAACTTCCCGAAGTCATTCTTAAAGCCATTGAGGATTATCACCGTGTTCCCTCCTTCGGTGCCAAACGACGCCAGCTCCAGCTTATCGGCAAATACATGAGAGCATTAGACGGAGACGCCGTTCGTCAGGCCATTGACCGTGCAACAGGCAACGATAAAGCGGCGGTGGCCGCACTGCATAAGAGTGAACGTCTGAGAGATGCGTTGATTGCAGATGATGCCGCTCTGACAAAATTTATTGCTCAGTTCCCTGACGTCAATGTTCAGGAAGTTCGTCAGCTTATCCGTAATGCTCGTAAAGAAGCCGAAGGCAATAAGCCTCCGAAATCCGCCCGTGCACTCTACAAACTAATCTACGCAATGGTTCTTCCTCCGATCGTGTTGGAAGCGACTGAGGAGAAAAACGATGAAGAATAGCAAAGCAAAAATCGGTCTGGTTTCCATTTCCGATCGTGCCTCTTCCGGAACTTATCAGGACAAAGGCATTCCCTCTTTAAAAGAATGGCTCGCTAAGGCTTTGCTTTCTGACTATGAAGTTGTGGAAAAACTCATTCCTGATGAACAGCAGCTTATCGAAGCGACTCTGAAAGAATTGTGTGATCAGGAAAACTGCGATTTGATTCTGACAACCGGAGGCACCGGTCCGTCTCGTCGTGACGTGACGCCTGAAGCCACGCTGGCTGTCGCCACTCGTACCCTTCCGGGATTCGGAGAACAAATGCGTGCGGTTTCTCTTGCCTTTGTTCCGACCGCGATTTTGTCCCGCCAGGTCGGCGTGCTTCGCGAAATCAAAGATCATGCCGCTTTGATCATTAACCTTCCGGGGCAGCCCAAGGCTATCGCTGAAACTTTGGAAGGCATTCCTTCCAAAGGCATTCACGGTATTTTTGCGGCAGTACCCTACTGTATTGATTTGATCGGCGGTCCGGCCATTGAAACCCGTCCTAATGTCGTTAAGGCTTTCCGCCCGAAATCCGCGCCGCAGCCTCATGTCATTGATGCAAAAATCATTGAACCAAAAGAAGGCAAAGCGGACTCCACGATCATCATGCTGCACGGCTTGGGCAGCGACGGATCGGATTTCGAACATTTCCGAGAGGAACTTGCAGCATGCGGCGCACCTGTCGAACAGGCTCGTTTGATTCTTCCGACCGCACCTGAACGTGCGATTGCAGCAAATAAAGGCTTCCTGATGCGCGGCTGGTTCGATCTTCTCGACACCGACGGAATCGGTGCCAGCGACGAGCCGGCACTTATTGAGAGCGCCCGTATCGCAGAACGTTTAATTGCCCTGGAAGAGACGAAAGGCATTAGACGGGATCGAATCTTCTTAGGAGGTTTCTCACAGGGCGGCTGCGTTGCGCTTTACACGGCTCTGAAACTCGACCGTCCGATCGGCGGCATCTTCTGCCTGAGCGGCTATCTGCCCATTGAGTCTGCTGACGATATTGAGCATGTCGGTCAAGGCATCCTCTCTCCGATTTTCCTCGCCTATGGAAAAGAAGACAGCGACGTACCGCCCGTGTACCCTGAGATCAGTGTTAGAGAACTTCGTAAGCTCGGAGCGACCGATCTTTGGTCCAAGGGATATGACGGAGCCGGTCATGATTTAAGCATCGAGGAAGTCACAGATCTGTCTGACTTTTTAGAAAAATCTTTAGTAGCTTCCCAATAAAGCTTTGTATCCGATTTGAGGCAAAAGTGCGCTTTTTTAAGGCGCTCTTTTTTATGCTGGAATCCTTAGGAAAAATATATAAAAACTAAGATCATGGAATCTTTTTGGGACAAACTGTTAAGCGGGTCGGAGGCGATCCTTGAGCCCTTGCACGTACCGCTGTTTACGGCCGGCGGCAGTCAGATCGACACGTTCGATATTCTCGAGTTCTGCTTGGTCTTTCTCATTGCTTATTGGCTTGGCAAGTTAGGAGAAGAAAGCATCAGGAAGTTCGGCTCCCGTCACAACTCCGTCCGTCCGGAATCCCTTTCAATGTTTGCCCGCTTCATCCACTGGGGCATATTGGCCGTCGGCATTCTGATGGGCTTATCGATGATCGGTCTCCCGATCACACACTTGGCGATCTTAGTTTCTGCCTTATCAGTAGGCATCGGCTTCGGACTACAGACGATTGTCAATAACTCCGTTGCCGGTTTGATTTTGATATCGGAACGTGCGGTCAGCTTAGGCGATATTATTGCCACTCCGAGCGGCCAGGTGGGCCGGGTGACCATGATCACGATTCGTGCCACGCGTATTGTAACCCCGACTGGTCAAGCAATCATCATCCCTAATGCTTCCCTGATTAACGGCTCTTTTACCAATTACACCATGGATCGCCGAGGCGTTCGAAAGATCTATCCGTTCTCGATCCCTTACGGCATTGACTTTCGCAAGGTTAAAGAAATTATTGAAAAGGCTGCCGTCTCAGTTCCGTTCTGTATTAAGCCCGATGCACTCCATGAGGTAGAGTGCGGTATCACCGGATTCGGGAATTTTGGCATTAATGTAGAACTGGTTGTTTGGGTTGATCCGATTGAATTGATGGAGCCGTACCGCCTAGAGGCGGCCTTTTTGAACGCTATCAATGATGCGTGTGTAGCCAACGGCATTGTGATGCCGGGACCCTCCTATGGGGTCACTGTCTCCCCGACACCGACACCTGTTGCGTTCAATGCTCAGGTTTCAGGCACCTCTTCTCCTGTGCCTTCTAATCTCCGGGCACCTGCTCCTACAAATCTTGTTCCCTCGGCAGATCCTTCGGAGAGTGCGAAAGCCATCGGACAAGTTCCGCCGGCACAAGCTGCAGCCATCATAGGAGTCCCGCAGTCTATGACTGAAAATCCTTCTCCAAAGAAAGAAAAAGAGGAATAGTTGACCTCGTAATTTCTCCTCAGACTAAAATTTCATTATCAGTTTGAGGAGATTTTTTTTGAGTCATTACATCGGACGCTTTGCACCATCCCCAACCGGCCATCTACACGCCGGAAGTTTGGCATGCCTTTTAGCAAGTTATCTCGATGCTAAAGCTCATAGAGGAACGTGGATTATTCGCGTCGAGGACATTGATCCGCCTCGTGAACCTGCGTGGGCAGCAGAGGATCAGCTCGAAACCATCGAAGCGTTCAAGCTACACTCAGATCGTCCAATTCTCAGACAGTCAACTCGAATTGAGGCCTATCAACAGGCCCTCAACTTTTTAATCGGTAAAGGTCTGGCCTATGGGTGTGCTTGCTCTCGCAAAAGAATCGAAGCCGCCTGCTTAGCTGCCGGCTTGCCACAGGGCGCCTATCCCGGAACTTGTCGCCATGGAACAGGCGGTGCACCGATTCGTGCGTGGCGCTTTCTTGTAGACGACGGTTTCATCTCTTTCAATGACAGATGGCAAGGTACGTTTAAACAGAACGTTTTGAGAGAAATCGGCGATTTTGTTATTCGGAGAGCCGACGGACTCTGGGCCTATCAACTCGCCGTTGTCGTCGATGACGGATTCCAGGGCGTGACACACGTTGTCCGCGGTGCTGACTTGATAGACAACACGCCGCGACAAATTTTGCTTCAGATAGCATTAGGTTTAACTACACCAGGGTACATGCACATCCCGCTCGTACTAGACAAGAAGGGGAACAAGCTCTCTAAACAGACATTGGCCCCAGCGATTGATCGAAGCAAGCCCGAAGAAGAAGCCGCACGTGCCTGGACTCACCTAGGATTCAAACCTTTTGCTTTCGATACTCTCGACGAGTTTTATTCAGAGGCAGTTAAGCGTTGGAGAACGAGATTCCAAATTAAAGCCTAGTTTCTGCGGCCTGTTCCACCTAACAGAACTGCAACTTCTCTCTTCTCCCCAGAGACAGATCTTGAGAAATTTTGTGGGGCGGGTTTCTTTCCAGAAGAACGACCTGGTA
>ENA-ORSB01001279-ORSB01001279.1-human-gut-metagenome-genome-assembly--contig:-NODE-1279-length-24451-cov-2.552673_pt1 | contig 24451 bp, 20 predicted proteins | sample MGYA00242180_ERZ509144 | MGnify/ENA primary metagenome ERZ509144 (study PRJEB26280, sample SAMEA2338661) | human gut metagenome | biome: human gut; feature: human-associated habitat; material: faeces...
TTCCTCAGGCTGTCCCCCGGCTTCCAAAGCCAACGTGATGGCTGCCGTTGCATTTTCAACATTCAACCGCCCCGGTATTCCCAGTATCAATCCTTCGATATCTACCCCACGCCCATGATAATCGAATACATAACGTCCCTGTTCGATCCTCAACCCATCGGCATAACAATCGGCTTTCACCTCTACGCCGTAATAACCGGTTACCAGCGTCTGCTTCAACTGCAATCCTTTTTTCAGAAACAGTCTCCCGCCCTGTGGGTTCACTTGTCCGGCAAATGCTTCGAAAGCCTCCAACAGATTGGCTTTATTCTCATAGATATCCAAATGATCTTCATCCATTGCCGTGATTACCGCTATTTCCGGACTCAGATGTAAAAACGAACGGTCGAATTCATCTGCTTCGATAACGATATACGAAGAATTACGATCCAGCAATAGATTAGTTCCAAAATTCGCCGCTATTCCGCCCAAAAAAGCATTACATCCTACGGTTGAATTTTTTAACAAAAAGGCAGTCAGCGTAGATACCGTCGTTTTCCCATGTGTACCGGCTACACAGATCGCCTTTCCTTTCCGGGAAATCATACCCAGGACCTCCGCCCGTTTATGCAAATCGAAACCCGCCCCTACGAAATAAGCCCGTTGCCGGTTATCCCCGGGTATCGCCGGAGTATATACCACCAACGTCGTCGTTTTATCCCGGAATTCAGCCGGAATCTCTTCCTCTTCATCGATATAATTAATCCGGATTTCTTCTTCAGCCTGCATTTTTTGAGTCAATGCCGAAAGAGTCCGGTCATAACCGGCCACTTTGTACCCTTTAGCCTTAAAATAACGGGCCAAAGCACTCATACCTATTCCTCCGATACCCAGGAAATAAACGTTTTTTATCGTCTGTTCTAACTCAACCATACTATTTTCAAACACTTAGCCGATCACCTTCAATATTTCTCTCGCAATCTGCTCATCCGAATCCCGGATAGCCAATTTCGCTATATGCTTTTCCAGCTCTTTCCGTTGTTTTTCATCCGATAGCAAACCGGTGAGCACCTGTTCCAACCGTTCTTCAGCTTCCGCATCCCTGATCATGACAGCAGCCCCTTTATCGACCAGCGCCATAGCATTCTTTGTCTGATGGTCTTCTGCCACATTAGGCGAAGGAATCAATACCGCCGCTTTTTCCAATAAGCAAAGTTCGGATATTGTCCCTGCTCCGGCACGGGCAACGACAATATCCGCAGCAGCATAAGCCAAATCCATCCGCTTCAGGAAAGCCAGTAATTTTACATTTTCCGGTAATTTACCGTCCAGCTGTTTTTTCAGATCCTCATAATAATAACTACCACACTGCCACAATACCTGTACCTCTTGCCACTGCCCTATATCCTTTAAACAACGCATCACCGCTTTATTCAATGTGCCGGCACCCAAGCTTCCTCCGGTCACCAATATCGTCTTCTTCGAGGCATCCAGTCCATAGAATTCTATTCCTTCAGCCCTGATTTCCCGGGCCTGTAACAGATCTTTCCGCACCGGGTTACCGGTAAAGATAATTTTCTTTTTTTCAAAAAAACGCTCCATCCCTTCATAAGCCACACAAATCTTACAAGCTTTCTTCGCCAGTAGTTTATTCGTCACCCCTGCATAGGAATTCTGTTCCTGCAAAATCAAAGGAATACCTGCTTCTGCAGCTACCCGTCCGATCGGCCCACTGGCATATCCACCGACTCCCACCACAGCATCGGGTTTAAACTCCCGGATAATCTTTCTGGCTTTACGCAGACTCTTCCAAAGATTATACAATACTTTCACATTTTCCAGAGTCAGTTTACGTTTTAGTCCCCTCACCGGTAATCCTTCGATGCGATAACCCGCTTCAGGCACTTTTTCCATCTCCATCTTCCCCTCGGCCCCGACAAACAAAATCTCGATATCCGGTTGCAACCGCTTCAATGCATTCGCAATCGACAACGCCGGAAAGATATGTCCTCCGGTACCTCCTCCGCTAACAATCACTCTTTTCATATCACAAAAGTATTAATCTATCTTCAAATCAAAAATCCGTATATAACTTAAATTTATAAACTTCCAATTTATCTTCCCCTTCGCTTCAGCTCATTCAATACTTCCCGGCCTTCACTTTCCAGCTCGTCCCTGATCTCTCCGATTCCTTCCTCACCGAGAATATCGAAATCCCGATCTTCGTCGTACTCTGCCGGTTTTCTCCCCCGCCGTCTTCCTGTCGGAGGCGTTACGGTCCGGGGTTGCATCTCCGGCAATTCCCCATCTTCCACTTCATCGACCAGCACTTCCTCGGGTTCGTATTCTTCCCGTCTGTTCTTCCGCCCCTGTTTTTCACTTTTCATCTTCAGCCGTTCGCTCTCTTCCTTTTCACCCTCCGGTGAAAAGGTATGGGCAATACTGAGAATCACACCGAAAGCTGCACTGGTAAACAAAAGCGACGTACCTCCCATACTCACCAAAGGCAAGGTCTGTCCGGTCACCGGCAATAACCCCACACAGACTCCCATATTGATCATTGCCTGTAAAACGATCGTCAACCCTAAACCGACGACCAGCAAAGCCGGAAAAATATCCGGCATACCCCGATCATTCAACACTTCCTTCCTCATGCTCTTTCGCCCGATCACTCCTACCCGGAACAAAATCACCGCATACAGCAACATGATGAAAGCACCGCCTCCCAATCCGTATTCTTCAATCACAATAGCATAAATAAAATCGGAATAAGGGTGAGGCAAAAAATTACGCTGCGTACTGTTACCGGGTCCGCTCCCCATCAATCCCCCCTTAGCCACCGCAATACGAGCCTGTACCGACTGATAGGAATAACCGTCTCCATCCTCTCCGCCTTTGGCAAAATCTGTAATACGGTTAACCATCGTACCGATCCGTCCCCATTCTTTCACCTGAGGCACATAAATTCCCAGAATCAACACCAAAGCAATCGCCGCCAAAGCGGTTCCCAAGGTCATCGCCAACAACCGCCAGCGCATCCGGGCTATCATAAACAGGATAAAACATACTGCCCCGATCAAAGCCGAGGTAGAGAAATTATCCATAAAAATCAACAAAATCACCGGTCCCACAAAAAGCAGAAACTTCTGTAAAACACTATCGTCACAATGCGTGTCGGTCTGAGCCTCGGACAAAATCCGGGCTGTAAACATCATGATAGCGATTTTCGCCAGCTCGGAAGGCTGAAAAGTAAGACCGATCAAAGGCAAACGGATCCATCGCCCGGCTCCGTTGATATTCGTACCCCCAAAAGCTGCACAAACCAATAAAATCATAGATACGAACAACAACACTCCGGCATATTTATAAAAATACCGGTAATGAATCGACTGTACGATAAACATCACTCCAAAACAGCCTCCGATCAGAAATAATTGCTTGATCAGATAGAAAAACGTATTCCCCGCCTTCTCGTTATAAGCCAGACGTCCTGTAGAGGAATACACCACCATGACAGAAACGATCATCAGCATGATAACGATATACCAGAGAATCTTATCTCCCTTAAATGCTATTTTTTCTTTCCAGTCGTTCATTTCAATCGAATCCAGATTTCAGTTCACAATTTCCTACAGCTCTTTTACGGCAGCTTTAAAAAGTTCGCCGCGGTTTTCGTAATTTTTAAACAGATCGAAGCTGGCACAACAGGGAGAAAGCAGAACCGTATCTCCTTCCACCGCATACTGCCGGACAGCTGCCAGCGCATCTTTCAAACTATGTGTATCGACTACCTGACAAATTCCGGAAAAATTATCGATCAATTTCCGGTTATCCACACCCATACAAATCAACACTTTGACTTTTTGACGTACCAGATCGAACAAGACACTGTAATCATTTCCTTTATCCGTACCTCCGGCAATCCAAATCACCGGAGTAGTCATACTATCCAAGGCATACCAGGCAGAATCGACATTGGTGGCTTTCGAATCGTTGATATAAGTCACCCCCTCCACAACCCGTACGGTTTCGAGCCGATGTTCCACCTGCGGGAAGGTCCGCAATCCTTCAGCGATTTTTTCGTCGGAAACACCGACCTGCATACAAGCCAGAATCGCAGCCATCGCATTATAGACATTGTGTCTCCCCTGAATACTGATCTCCTGTTTGGCGATCCGGAACTGCCGGTTTTCCAACTGCACGACCACCTCTTCTCCTTCCATCCAGGCACCGCTTCGACATGTATTTTTCTCCCATATACTCCGGTCAGCATAAATAAATCCGGCCATCCGGGGTACAACTCTCACCTGCCGGAGTCTATGCTCTACCGCCTCGCTATCCAAACCGTAAATAAACAAATCCTGAGGACGCATATTATTCAGTATCCGGAACTTCGAATCGATATAATTTTCGAACTTATGGTCGTACCGATCCAAATGATCCGGGGTTATATTCGTCAGAACGGCAATATCCGCCCGGAAATCAAACATCCCGTCGAGCTGAAAACTCGAAAGCTCGACGACATACAGCGGATGTGCATCCTCTGCCACCTGTGCAGCCAGACTACGCCCCACATTTCCGGCTAATCCGGCATCGATCCCCGCTGTAGTCAAAATATGACAAGTCAGCAAGGTAGTCGTCGTTTTCCCATTGCTCCCGGTAATACACACCATTTTCGCCTCCGTATGCCTGCCGGCAAATTCGATTTCCGAAATCACCTCGATCCCCCTTTCGCGCAGAGCTACGACCATCGGCACCGTATCGGGAATCCCAGGACTCTTTACCACCAATTCAGCAGCAAAAATCCGATCCATCGAGTGCTGCCCTTCTTCAAACGCAATCCGGTGTGTAATCAATTCGTCCCGATAAGATTCAGCCAATTTTCCCTTATCCGACAAAAATACTTCATATCCTAAATGACGGCCCAACAAGGCTGCACCGACCCCACTTTCTCCCCCTCCTAAAACCACCAATTTCATAGACTTCAATTTTTATATTTATTTTCCTCCCTTTCTTTCCCCTCCTTCTATCCCATAACTTCCAGCCTTCAGCTTATAGCTTATCGCTTTTAGCCTTTCAGCCTTTTACTTTCTACCTTATCTTCAGCGTCACAATCGTCACCACTGCCAGAATAATACCTATAATCCAAAAGCGGGTAACAATCTTAGGTTCGGGTATACCTTTCTTTTGGAAATGATGATGTAGAGGTGCCATCAAAAAAATCCTTCTTCCTTCTCCGAATTTCCTTTTCGTATATTTAAAATAACTGACCTGCATCACGACAGACAGATTCTCCATCAGGAAAATCCCGCACAAAGCCGGTATCAATAATTCTTTATGAATGATAATAGCGAAAACGGCAATGATCCCTCCCAATGCCAGACTTCCGGTATCCCCCATAAACACCTGGGCCGGATAAGAGTTATACCACAAAAACCCGATCGTCGCTCCGATAAAGGCAGAACCGAATACCACCAATTCTCCGGAATGCGGAATGTACATGATATTCAGATAATCGGCATAGACCATATTCCCCGACACATAGGCCAGGATTCCCAGCGTCGCTCCGATAATCGCCGACGTTCCGGTAGCCAGACCATCCAGACCATCGGTCAGATTCGCCCCATTCGACACAGCTGTAATGATAAAAATAGTAACCAAAACAAACAACAGCCACCCCAGCTCGTCGGCATATTTTCCCGCAAAAGAAGTAAACCAGGCATAATCGAACTCGTTATCTTTAAAAAAAGGAATAGTTGTTTTTGTCGATTTGATATCTTTCGTACGGACCTGCTGGGTACCCTCGGCAGAAAATCCTTCATCCACCGTACTGGTCACCACACCGATTTCACTCACCGCAGCCCTCTCCCGGATGACGACCTCATCATTCATATAGAGGGTCAGTCCGACAATCAATCCGAGCCCTACTTGTCCGATCACTTTGAAACGGCCTTTCAACCCTTCCTTATGCTTCCGGAATACTTTGATATAGTCATCGGCGAAACCGATCAATCCCAACCATATTGTCGAAATAATCATCAGTTGGATATAGACATTATCCAAACGGGCGAACAAAAGTACCGGAATCAGGATAGCCAGTAAAATAATGATCCCCCCCATCGTCGGCGTTCCTTTCTTCTCCATCTGGCCCTGCAAACCCAAATCACGGATTTCCTCCCCGATCTGCTGTCTCTGCAGCATCCGGATCACTCTTTTCCCCACCACGGTGGCAATGATCAAGGACAAAATAATAGCACAGGCCGAGCGAAAAGTGATGTATTGAAACACCCCGGCTCCCGGAAAATCAAAACTCTCTAAATATTGAAATAAATGATACAACATTACGTTTAAAAGTTAGGAATTAGCGATTAGAGAGATCAAAAATCTCCCGGATAACTTCCTTATCGTCGAAGTGGTGTTTTACTCCTTTCACTTCCTGATAATTTTCATGTCCTTTACCGGCAACCAATATGATGTCTCCTTTTGAAGCCATACCAATCGCTTTCCGGATAGCCTCTTTCCGGTCGGTAATGGCTTCTACCCGGTACTGAAATCCTTCTTTCACTCCGGTCAGCATATCACGGATGATCTGTTCGGGATCTTCACTCCGCGGATTATCGGAAGTGAGGATGACATGATCACTATAACGGCAAGCTGCATCAGCCATCTCCGGACGTTTGGTCTTATCGCGGTCGCCTCCGGCTCCCACAACGGTAATCACCTGATTATCTCTGCCCTTCAATCCGCAAATCGTCGACAATACATTCTCTACAGCATCCGGAGTATGGGCATAATCGACCACCGCCATCACTCCTTCGGTCGAAATCAAAGTTTCGAAACGTCCGGACACCGGCACCAGCAAACTCACATATTCCAATACGTTCTCTTTCGTGAACCCCAACAAACGGGCAGCAGCATATACTGCTAACAGATTGTAAGCGTTGAAATCACCGGTAAACTTGGTCCATACCTCCTCTCCGTCGAGCCGGAGCAAGGTTCCGTCCAGATGTTTCTCGATCACTTTAGCTGTAAAATCAGCCATCGTCCGGCAAGAATAGGTATATCGGTGTGCTCTGGTATTCTGCAACATCACCAGGCCATTTTTATCATCAGCATTGGTCAAAGCAAAAGCATGGGCCGGTAAACGGTCGAAAAAAGCTTTCTTCGCTTCGATATAAGCCTTGAATGTTTTATGATAATCCAGATGATCGTGCGTAATATTGGAAAAAATAGCCCCGTCGAAATCCAGACCGGCAATCCTTTTCTGATGGATCGCATGCGAACTGGCTTCCATAAAACAATACCGGCATCCGGCATCTACCATCCGCCGTAATAATTCCTGGATAGACAGCGCATCCGGAGTTGTATGTGTCGCCGGAATCTTTTCCTCTCCGATATAGTTACATACCGTCGACAACAGTCCGGCCTTTTCTCCGGCCAATCGAACCAGTTCGTACAACAAGGTTGCCGTCGTCGTCTTTCCGTTTGTCCCCGTCACCCCGACCAGTTTCAGTTCCCGGGAAGGATTATCCCAGTAATTCCCGGCCATTACCCCCAAAGCTTCGGAGGTATCTGCAGTCCATATATAAGTTACCTCTTCCGGTCTGTTTTCCGGCAATTTTTCACACACTACCGCAACAGCCCCGCGGGTCAACGCTTTGTCGATAAAAGCATGTCCGTCCGCATTGACTCCTCTCTGAGCGATAAACACATCCCCCGGTTCGATTTTGCGTGAATCGAAATGTATATGTCCGATCTCCCGGTCGGTATCCCCATATACTTTTCCGACATTTACTCCGTTTAATAATTCCTTTAATTTCTTCATCTCTTTGTGCAGCCCTGGCCGCGTTATTTAATCTCTTATCTTAATTCAATCCGGATATAAGACCCTTTGGGAACTTCCGCCCCGGGTTGGAGCGATTGCCGCTGTACCATTCCGGCACCGGAAAAATCGACTTTCAAACCGGAATTTTCCAATACGTACAGTGCATCCCTCAAACCCATCCCCTTCACATTCGGCACCGATGAATAGGAAATCCGCCGGGGTTTGATCACGATATTTTCCCCTTCGTTGCTGGCCGTGACCACCCAATCGGCACCATCCGCATCCCTCACCCCGTCTATATCCATATCCAATTCATCGAAAATAGTTCTAAAATCTTCTTTCAGGCCATTTTTACATACCGGCAAAGTTTTATCCGCTTCATATTCGGGTTTACCGTATTGTACGTATGCCATAGAGTAAACCTTATCGGCAATTTCCCGGAAAACCGGAGCCGATACAGTCGTGGCATAATAACCGTTCGTCGGATTATCGATCACGACAATACAGGAATACAAAGGCCGTTCGGCAGGGAAATATCCCACGAAGCTCGCCCGGTAACGTCCACCTCCATATCCGCTCGACCCGCTTGCCAAACGGGCTGTACCCGTTTTACCGGCGATCCGGTATTTAGGCGTATAAATATTCCGGGCCGTACCGTTTTCGACGACTCCTTCCAACATATCTTTTACCTCGTTCAACGTCTTCCGGCTACAAATCCTTCCCCCGACTTCCTCCGGCTCGAAGGATTCCACTACCTCTCCCCGGTTCCGGATCTCTTTTACCAGGCGCGGACGCATCCGCTGACCGTCATTGGCTATGGCATTATAAAAAGCCAGAATCTGCAGAGGAGTAACTTTTAATTCATACCCGATACTCATCCAGGGCAAACTGATACCGCTCCAGCTTTTATCTTTGGGATATTTGATATAAGGCTCTATCTCTCCCGGCAGACAAATACCGGTTTTCTTATCCAACCCCATAGCATACCAGCGGTTTACAAATTTCTCCGGCCGGTCTTTATAATGATCATACACCAATTTCGCAATACCGTTCGACGATTTTTCCATTATCTGTTTTACCGTCACTTTCCCTAAACCATCATGCGATTCGGTCAGATAACGGTCATAAAATTTATATCTCCCTGAAGTACCCAGGTCGATCGTATCGTAAGGAGTGACACACCCGTCCTCCAGCAAGGCGATCATAGTCGCTGCTTTGATTACAGATCCCGGTTCACCGGCACCACTGATAGCAAAATTCTGGTTTTCAATATATACCCCGTCCTTTCTGGCCAGGTTGGCGATTGCTTTGATATCCCCGGTTTTCACTTCCATCAGGATAGCCGTACCGTGTGTCGCCTCGCTTTTCTCCATCTGTTTTTTCAGGGCATGCTGCACGATATCCTGGTAATCCACATCTATCGTGGTCACGACATCGTGTCCATCTACCGGTTCCTTACGGGTAATGACCATCCAGGTCCCCGACATCATCCGCTTGATCCCCTGTCCGCATTCACCCTTCAACTGGTTTTCAAAAGTAGCTTCCAGTCCTACCCGTCCTTCCCTTTCCCCGGTCTCCGATTCGTTCAGATAACCGATCGTCCGGCCGGCTAAATTCACATGGGGTTGTAATCTTTCGTCATTGACTATAGCCTGAAAACCACCTTTATTCTTTCCCAGACGGAAAATCGGGAATTGACGGATTTGTTTCAACTCCTTATGATTCACTTTACGTTTATTGATCAGCAAATAACGGTCGGGACGAGGTTTCCGATTGCGGGCACCCACCAGCTTATCTTTATAAAAAGCCTTACTTCCATCCTTAAAGAACCGGGATAAACACAAAGCCAGACTATCCACTTCAGCATCGAACACTTTCTTATTCACCGCAATTGGATCGAAACGGAGTTCATAAAAAGGAACCGAAGTCGCCAGAATCCGACCGTCGGCTGCCCAGATATCTCCCCGGTTGGGTTCTATTTTGACAGGCTGCACCGGCACATTTGCCGACGCCATCTTCCGCCACTTTTCCCCTTCCACAGTCATTACTGCACAAGCTTTAGCCAGAATCAGACAACCGAACAGTACGATAAACACATAAACAATTATGGTTCTCCACGTTATGTCATCCTTTATTGCCATTTCGATCACCGATACAATTTTACCGGAGGTTCTTTACTCTCCTCCAATGCTAATCCTTCATTTTTTATCCGTTTGATAATCTCCGATTGCTTGCGCATCAACATCAAATCCGCTGCTGCAGAAATCGACTCGAAACGCAGATCGGTTACTTCCTTTTCCAGAAGAACCCTCTCCCGATGCAGCTTTTCAGTAGAATATCCATTGGATATATACCAAATCCCTAAAAAAGTAGCAAAAAGCACAAACCGGATATTCTGCCGCAGTTTTTCTGCGAGCAGACTTCCCTCCAATACACTTTTCACCGAGGACGCCGTTTTGGCCTCCTCTTGCCTCTTCTCCTCCACCGGCACATCTTCCGTTACCTTTTTTCTACTAAAAACTCCCATCTCTTTCCTTATTGTCTCTTAATCCTTCTTTCTCGCAATCCGAAGCTTTGCACTCCTGGCCCGCGGATTACGCACGATTTCCTCTTCCGAGGGAACGATCACTTTCCGGTTGACCAATTCAAAGTTATGGTGTACATGACCGAACACCAGATCCTTTTCCAATTTACCTTCCGCATTCCCGGCCTTCAAAAAATTCTTCACAATCCGATCTTCCAGAGAATGATAGGTAATAATCACCAATCTGCCCCCCGGCTTCAATACCTCCATCGCCTGTTGCATCATCTCCTCCAAAGCTTCCAGCTCCCCGTTCACTTCTATCCGTAAAGCCTGATAGACTTTTGCCAGATATTTTTTTTCTTTCAACTTCGGAATACAAGGCAAAATAATCTGATAAAACGCCTCGGAAGTTTTTATTTCCTGATTTGCCCGGGCTTTCACGATCAAATCCACCAACCTCCGGGCATTCTCCACCTCCCCGTAATTCCTGAAAATAGCGGCCAACTGTTCTGCATCGTAGGTATTCAGCACGGTAGCGGCTGTCAGCTTACTCCGTTGGTTCATCCTCATATCCAATTCCGCTTCGAACCGGAACGAAAATCCCCGGCCGGCTTCATCGAATTCATGAGAAGATACCCCCAAATCCGCCAGAATGCCATCCGCTTCTTCATACCCATAATAGCGCATAAAATTACGCAAATATCTGAAATTATGATTCACAAAAATAAAACGATCATCTTCCGGCACATTAGCCAAAGCATCCTCATCCTGATCGAACCCCAGCAAACATCCCTCTGCATCCAATCGTTTCAATATCTCCCCGGAATGTCCTCCCCCCCCGAAGGTCAGATCCAGATACACACCTCCCTGCCGGATATCCAATCCATCGACAGACTCTTTCAGCAAAACCGGTACATGATATTCGGACATATCTATCGTATATTAGTTTTTAAAAATTTCTTTCGCCATCATCCCTAACTCTTCTCCACTAATCGCCACCTCCTCATACACCCTGGCATCCCACACCTGTATCATCGAATCCTGCGCAGCCAACACCATTTCCTTATCGATTCCGATCTCATCCAGCATCTTCCGGGGTAGTAAAATCCGGCCATTGGTATCCATCTCTACCTCCTGCGTTCCCCGACAAAACTCCCTAAAAAAAGCCGCATGTTTAGGATCGAACAAATTCAGACGGGCACGTACCCCTGCAATCATATTTTCCCATTCCTGCAAAGGATACATATCGATGCACTTCCCGAAGACATTTTTCCGCAAAACAAAAAACGTCTGTTGCGAAGCCACCATCACTCTCCGGAAAGAGGCAGGCACCACAACCCGACATTTGCTATCAGCTTTACAGGTATAATCTCCGATAAATGAAGCCATCGTATTACCAATTAATTCTATAACAACTTATTACAAACATACACTACTCCCGAAAACAAGAGGTGGATTTGTGATGTAAAGTTAGGAAATATTTCCCACTTTAAACCACTTTATCCCACTTTTTTATTAAAAATAACGTATTCCCAAGCAGGACAAGTATATGAACGATGAAGTACCCATATAATCCGCAAAACGAATTGTGCACAATTCGTTTTGCGGATTATAGTATTTGGCAACACCCGTACCCCGATTTTTAATCAGAGAACGGCTAAGTCTTTCGAAGGCTATGCTTTCCCTAAGGTTCCTCCATACATCAGCTACTATAAAATCAATTTAAACCTATATTAAAACCAATTTATCTAACGTTTAATATGGATTTGATGTGGATTTAACCTGGATTTAATCTGAATTTGAAGATACGAATCCCAGGCGCATCCCTTAGGCATCCCTAGCTTTGTCTTCCCCGGACAAAGTATCTTCAAAAATTCCTGTTGTTTTTCAGGAAAAATTAGATATTTTTGTCTGGCATGAAAAATATTAATTTCAAATATCTATACCGACGCACCGAACAATTGCTGATGGTTCCGGAGACTGTATGGCCGGAAGCCCTGAACGAAACTAATTCCGGAAAGGAATTGTATCGGAATTATCTGATTCCCATTACTATGGTTATCTCGATAATGGTTCTGTTGATCAATTTGATCAATTATAATTTTTGGCAAGCTACCGGTCTGACAATCATTAATCTGATAGCAATGCTCATCGGTAACTGGTTCGCCTATCTGATTACACGGGAATATTTGTGCCGGAAACTCTCTTTCGATACGAACCTGGCCTTAAATCTGACCGTATACAGTGGAGTGATTTTCATTATTTTTCATAGTATTGGAAATGCTCTGGGAAATATTTTTCTAGGCCAACTTTTTACGTTGCTCAGTTTTACTTTTATACGGACGCTTTACAAAGGACTTGGCCAAATCCCCCGATTGCATCCGGGCCAGAAAACCAATATTCTCGTCATCAGTTCACTGGCGATTATTTGTATTCCAGTCATTATCAATCAACTTTTGATGATCATCTTTGGAATTTCTGCTTTCAATATTTAATTTTTCAGTTTATGCCTAACGAAGTCAATATACGAAACAAACGAGCCTCCTTCGACTACGAATTTCTCGAAGAATATAATGCCGGCATCGTACTTACCGGTACCGAAATTAAATCTATCCGGGCCGGGAAAGCCAGTCTGGTAGATTCCTACTGCTTTTTTAACCGGGGAGAGTTGTGGGTAAAAGGGATGCATATCGCCGAATACAAACTAGGGACTTATTACAATCACGAAGAAAAACGGGAACGAAAACTACTGCTCACTCACAAAGAGCTGATCAAACTGCAACGTAAAGTGAAAGAATCCGGCCTGACCATCGTACCGGTGAAAGTTTTCCTCAACGAAAAAGGATACGCCAAACTCCGGATCGCCCTGGCTAAAGGCAAAAAGGAATTCGACAAACGGGAAAGCCTGAAACTGAAAGATGCCAAGAAAGATATGGAGAGGGCGATGAAAAGGTAAAAGGCTAAAAGCTATAGGCTAAAGGCTGTAGGCTAAAAGCTATAGGCTAAAGGCTGTAGGCTAAAAGCTATAGGCTAAAGGTTATTCGAGGAGATAAAAGAGAGAGGTTAAAAAGTGGGGAGATAGAAGTTGAGAGAAAGGGCTGTAACCGTTATAACTGAAAAAACAAAGGATAGACTTGAATACTAAAATTCTGATAAACAATGAAAAACACAATTATTTTACTGACCATGCTATTATTCAGCGGTATTGGATTTGCACAGGAAAGCAACAACGGCAAACAGTTGTGGGCAAAATCTTTTCTGAACGAAAAGGCACCGGAACTAACCGTAGAAACCTGGATTTCTAAAAAACCCGATACTGAGGGAAAATTCGTCATCATCGACTTTTGGGCTACCTGGTGTGGCCCCTGCCGGAAAGCAATTCCCGAGCTCAACGAGATTGCCAAAGAATTTTCGAAAGATGTCGTCGTTATCGGCATTTCGGACGAACCGGTAGAAAAGATTAAAGCGATGAAAGAACCCGTTATCGAATATTATTACGGAGTAGATACTAAAAAAACAATGGACAAAATCCTGGAAATCAAAGGTATTCCCCATGTCATCATCATCGATCCGAAAGGTATTGTCCGCTGGGAAGGTTTTCCTCTGCTCGAAAATCATAAATTAACCCCCGAAGTCGTTAAAAACCTGATCGAAAAATACAAGTAAACTAAAAAGGACGATTCTATACTTTACAGATAGAGTTGTCCTTTTTCACCATACTATTGATTATATATATCCGATCCGCAAACCATTACAGCAGTTTTGTCCGGTATTCTCCCCTATAATTTTATTACGCAACAAATTCTACACACAATTTACTCCCACTTTTTACCTTTTACCTTTTACTTTTTACTTTTTATTGCCTACCTTCGCATCGTTTGTGAGTGAAAGATTTTAATCTAATATAACAACATTATGGTTCAAGGTATAAAAACAGTATCATTTGAAGAAGCTGTCAAAGTGGTGAAATCGGGCGACCGGATTCATATTCACAGTGTAGCTTGTGCACCTCAGGGTTTGATCCAGGCTTTGTGTGCCCGCGGACGTGCCGGAGAGCTGAAAAACATTAAATTGCAACATCTTCATACGGAAGGCGCTGCTCCTTATGCAGAGCAGGAATTCGAAGGTGTATTCCAGCTGGAATCGTATTTTGTCGGCCACAACGTACGGAAAGCGACTCAGGACGGTTGGGCAGACTATATTCCGGTACACCTCAGTGAAACCCAGAAATTAATCCGTATGGGGATTACTCCGGTAGATGTGGCCATGATTCAGGTATGTCCTCCGGATAAACACGGCTATGTATCTATGGGTACTTCTGTAGATGCCCCCCTGGCTGCCGTTCAAACGGCTAAAACAGTAATTGCGGTGATCAACCCTAACGTGCCGCGTGCCTGGGGAGATGCCATCATCAAATTATCCGATATCGATATCTTCTGCGAAGACAACACTCCGCTGATTGAAGCTAAACCGGCACAACCATCGGAACAGGATATTCAAATCGGTAAAAATTGTGCCGGCCTGATCGAAGACGGTGCTTGTCTTCAAATGGGAATCGGAGCTATTCCGAACGCCGTATTGTCACAGCTGGGTAACCACAAAAATCTGGGGATCCACACCGAAATGTTTGCCGATGGAGTATTACCTCTTTATTATAAAGGAGTAATCAACAACCTGAATAAAAAATACGATAAAGGGAAAATCGTTTCTACTTTCCTGATGGGTTCTAAAGCGGTATATGACTTTATCGACGACAACCCGGCAGTAGCTATGATGGACGTAGGCTATACCAACGATCCTTATATCATTGCCCAGCAACCGAAAATGACTGCCATCAACTCTGCACTTTCTATCGACCTCACCGGCCAGGTAAACGCCGACTCTCTGGGATGCAAATTCTACAGTGGTTGTGGAGGACAGTTGGACTTTATCCGGGGCGCAGCAGCCAGTGAAGGAGGTAAACCGATTATCGCCATGCCGGCTATCACAGCCAAAGGGATCAGTAAAATCAGTCCGACCCTGTTGAATGGCGCCGGAGTGGTGACCACCCGTTTCGATGTGCATTATGTCGTTACGGAATACGGGGTAGCCGACCTATATGGAAAAACCTTACAGGATCGCGCTAAAGCCTTGATCCGTATTGCTGCTCCTCAATGCCAGGAAGAACTGGACAAAGCTGCATTCGAACGCTTCGGAAGTCACTTCCACTTCATTACAAAATAAAAAGTAACCTTATACAAAGAGGCTGTCCCTAAAGTATAAACTTTTTGGACGTCTCTTTGTTTTTCAACCTATTATTCGATCTTATCTTCATTGCTTTACCTATGGATTGGAATCAACTTTTATCAGCCCATCGTTATCATCCGGGAAGTACCACTTCGTTGTTTCATTCGCACGACCGTTCGCAATTTCAACGGGATTACGACCGCCTGATATTTTCATCTCCTTTCCGTCGCTTACAGAATAAAACGCAGGTATTTCCCCTTCCGGGTAATATTTTTGTTCACAACCGTCTGACTCACAGCCTTGAAGTAGCTAGTGTAGGACGTTCGCTCGGAAATAAGGTCAGCCAATTCCTGAAACAACAGCAAGTAGAGATCGAAAATCCGGAAATTCTGGAAGAAATCGGAACCATTGTCAGCACCGGTTGCCTGGCCCACGACCTGGGGAACCCTCCTTTCGGCCACTCGGGCGAAGAAGCGATTTCCTATTTTTTCAGTGAAGGTGAAGGCCTGTATTTCAAAAAATTGCTTTCCGACGAAGAATGGAATGACCTAAGCCATTTCGAAGGTAATGCCAATACCTTCCGTCTCCTGACCCACAGCTTCAACGGACGCCGCCCGGGAGGCTATACCATGACCTATACCACCCTGGCTTCTATCGTCAAATACCCCTTCGAATCGACAAAAGCCAATCCCAAAGGATTCAAATACGGTTTTTTCCAGAGTGAAAAAGACATTTTCCGGCAGGTAGCCGGGGAACTGGGAATCCGCCAGCTCGGTGACCATCCGCTGCAATATGTACGCCATCCGCTGGTATACCTTGTCGAAGCCGCTGACGATATCTGTTACCAGATTATGGATATCGAAGACTCACATAAACTACGCATACTTTCTTATGACGAAACCGTCGCTATTCTGGAAAGCTTTTATGACAAAAATGAAGACAAAGAAGATCTGAAAATCATCACCAAAACTTTCAAGACGGTTACCGACAAAAATGAACGGATTGCTTTTTTGAGAGCCGGAATCATCAATAAGCTGATCAATGCCTGTGCCGACGTATTCTGCCAGAATTACGAAGCGATCATGAAGGGTGATTTCAACAGTACCCTGATCAAACAAGTCAGCGGAACGAACAAAGAAGCCTACGATGCCTGCACCGCCTTAGCTTACGGACGAATCTACCATACGAATATGGTAACCCAGATTCAAATTGCCGGTTTCAAAATACTCGGAACCATCCTCAAAGAATATACGGATGCAGTACTGAAACCGGAAACTTACTATGCCCGGAATATCTTATCGATCATGCCCGAACAATACAAGGTCAGTAAGGCAGATTCTATGTATACAAAGATTCAGACCGTAGTGGATTACGTCTCCGGCATGACCGACTCGTATGCCCTGAATCTCTATCGCAAAATCAAGGGGATCGATTTACCGGAGATTAAATAAAATCGGGAAACTTTATATTCAACGATCCTTACGTGCTCACCCCAGCAATTCCTTTACTTTAGCCGAGATCGCTTTACCGTCGGCCAGACCGGCCAATTTTTTGGTAGCGGTGCCCATCACTTTTCCCATATCTTTGGCAGAAGAAGCACCCACTTCGGCAATGATAGCTTTCAAAGCTTCAGTCAGTTCAGCTTCATCCAGTTGTTTCGGTAAGAATTCTTCGAGCACGGCCACCTGCCCGCTCTCCTGCTCGTACAAATCTTCGCGGCCCTGTTGTCTGTAAATTTCTGCCGATTCTTTCCCCTGTTTGGCTAATTTTTGAATCAGCTTGATACATTCGGCATCATCGATCCGGTCATTGGCCCCCGGGCGGGTTTTGGCTTCCAAAATCACTTTCTTGATATTACGCATCGTCTCCAGCCGAACTTTATCGTGAGCTTTCATGGCATTTTTAATACCATCGTTTACTTGTTCTTCTATCGTCATCATCTTAATTTATTACAACACATTCAACTGATTCATCAGTCTTAAATTCAACAAGAATATCCCGCAAACTTAAAAATCATATTTTTTAATGATTCAATAGTTGATAAGGAACTGACAATTCTTAAAACTTTTATGCTTAGAATCTCATTATTAATACTGTCTTCCTTTATTTTTTTTGCAAAATTAAAATTAATATTCCAAAACTTATTCACAGTCCGCCAATAATTTAATAATTGTTATGTATCAACAAAGTTTTTTAAGACCAATGAATTCAAAAGTAAAAATTATAATGGTCATATTCAAATATGCCAAATATAAATCATAAAAATAAATATGATTGTGAGAATTCTCACAGCAATAATCTATGGCAGTATAAAAGAACGACAGACTACATCGGATGGGATAAAATGAAGGACTTTCCAGGGAATTCAAAAATCGGGGCCATTGCTTTCGTAATCGAAAATCTTATGTAGGCTTAGGCAGATCTCAACTCAACGGAACCGTCTATCTTTGTTTCGGTCATAATGCTCACGAATATAGCCGGGATGTTTATAAATTCAACCCGGAAGAGTTTCGCTTTATACCGTTAAATACTCTTTTACCTGATAGATATCCGGGAATTACACGTTCCTATGCTTCTTTTTAACTATCGACGGACAGGAATATGCTTATATTGTAGGAGGAGAATTAGGATTAGATACAGCTCCACCTTATTGGTATTGTTGTCGTTATAATTACTTGACAGACGAATGGGAAGAAGCACCTCCAATGCCAAGGACTCATCCTTATGTAACAACATTCACAAAGGACAACGCCGGATATGTCATATTTAATGATATCGCCTATAAGTTTGTATATTAGTACAAAAAACAAGAAATCTATTATTCGAAGTAGCTTATATTGAAAAGTGGTTATTCCCGAAATGAGGGTAACCACTTTTTTATTTTATCCTATTTTTGTATAATAAGGTTATTATAGATATAATCTGAGAAAACGAACCGATCAGAACCAGATGTGAATATAAAACCTAAATGATATCCGTTTCGTAATCTGATAATAGATTAGTAACCTCTTTTATCCGATAGAGTCGATAGCCATTGGTATATCATTGTCATAATATAAATTAACACATATAATTCCGATTGGCACAAATTTTGAAGTAAATTTGGCACATTTAAGAACAACTATGAAACTATTACTTCTTGTCCTGCTACTGTTGGTAGCGATCCCTGCATTTACACAGCAAGATTCTGTAAAAATCACGACACCGGGAGATACCGTCGTTGTGACCGAGACCTGGACCGTACGCCAACTGAAACAATTTGCCCGCCAGCAAAGGCGCGATTCGATCCGTGCCCATAAAAAAGTATGGCTTTCCATTCTTGGAGGTCCTTCCTATAACCCCGAAGCTTCGCTGGGAGTCGGTGGCGCCATGTTGATGACTTTCCGGATGAACCCCGACGATACCATCAGCCAACGGTCTTTTATCCCGGTAGGCTTCAATATCTCTATCAACGGGACTTTCGTCGCAGCAGGAGCCGGTACGTTGTTTTTCAATGAAAATAAATTCCGTATTTACATCAAATACGGTTATCGTACCGAACCGGCCAATTTTTATGGCATCGGCTATGATGAAATCAAAAAAGCCGAGGAACTAAAGGACCGTTACGATAAGGATTCGGTGACCTTTCATAAAGCCAGCGTGCAGTTCTTTCCCCGTTTTGTGTGGGAAGTGAAACCGAATATATACGTAGGTACACTTCTGGATTTCAACTATAATTATACGAAATCCTTGGCCGACTGGATGAAAACCAATCCGGCCATCCTGAAATATGGTAACCGTTATCACAATATCGGAATAGGTGCTTTGTTCCAGTACGATACCCGGGATGATGTCGCTACCCCTTTCGAGGGCGTATTCCTAAGCGCAATGGGAACCCTGTACGGGAAATATCTGGGCGGAAATTACAATTATGAAATGCTGGAACTGGAATACCGCCAATTCCGTCAGGTCTTCAAACGCCGGAGCACGCTGGCCTGGACAGCCAAAACCCAGATCGGTATGGATAACGTCCCTTACAGCGAACTGCCGAACTTCGGTAATCCCTTCGATCTGCGCGGTTACGCCTGGGGTAAATACCGGGATAAATCGATGGCTTACGGCATTATCGAATACCGGCACATGTTTATGTCGCAGGAAGCTTATGCCCGGGGCGCCTTTTGGTCGAAGTTCGGAGGGGTTGCCTGGATCGGTACGGGTACGATCGGAAAAACCCCGGCCGACTGGGATAAATGGAAACTCAACTATGGTATCGGACTTCGTATTCAGTTACAACCCCGCAAAAATTTCCGTCTGGATATCGGCAAAGAACCCGGACAGAAATGGGGTATTTATATGAATATGACCGAAGCTTTCTAATCGTTCCCACAGCACATGAGAAGCTCTGTAAAAAATAAAATCATCTGGACGATAGCCCTTCCGATTATCTTCGGAAATCTGGCACAAACCCTGATCGCCTTAACCGATACGGCTTTTCTGGGACGGGTCAGTGCTGTCGCTTTGGGAGCTTCGATGATGGCAGGTATTTATTATTATATTTATTCGACTTTAGCCTGGGGATTCGCCATCGGTATACAGATCATCGTTGCCCGCCGCCTGGGTGAAGGGCGTCTGGACCGGATCGGGGTGATTTTCGAGCACGGGTTGTTTTTCGTGCTTTTTCTGTCTACAGGTCTGTTTCTGATACAACATTATTTCACCAACGATATTCTGGCCAGGATCATCCAGTCGCCTAATATCTACGCCGCTGCAGTAGAATATATGGATTACCGGCATTACGGTATTATTTTTGTATGTTTTAATTTTTTGTTCCGTTCTTTATATATCGGGCTGTCCGATACCAAAGTCATCAGTTTCACGACAGCCATCATGGCTATGGTGAATATATTCCTCGATTATGTCCTGATATTCGGTAAATGGGGTTTCCCCGAAATGGGTGTCGGTGGTGCAGCACTCGCTTCTGTATGTGCCGAAATATCCGCTACATTTTTCTTTATCGGGTATACGCTCGTCAAGCTTCCGCTAAAAACTTATTCCTTATTCTATTTTCATAAACTGGAAGGCTGGCTGATGAAATCGGTTCTGAAACTGGCTTTTCCCACCATGATCCAAAAGTTACTTTCTTTCGGGACATGGTTTATTTTCTTCGCTCTGGTCGAACATATGGGCGAGACACCGATTGCGGTGTCCGGTATTGTGAGAAGTGTTTATATGCTCGTTATGATCCCCGTATTTGCTTTCGGTGCAACGGCCAATACGCTCACCAGCCGCCTGATCGGCGAAGGGAAACAAAACGAAGTGATGCCGACTGTCTTCAAAACGATCGGACAAGGGCTGATCGCCATTCTGCCGGTACTCTTATGCTGTTTGTTTATCCCTCATACGGTGCTGTCTATCTACACCGACGATTTGGTCTTAGCCGATGCCTCTATTCCTTCTTTGCTGGTTATCTGCTGTGCTTCGATCGCTATGAGCTTCGGAATTCCACTGTTCGAAGCCGTATCAGGTACAGGTAATACGACCAATGCGTTGATACTGGAATCTGTCGTACTGATCGCCTACACCTTTTCTGTCTGGTTTTTCGCTTCTTACATATCCACCCGCGTAGAATGGGTATGGACCAGTGAATTTACTTATGGAACCCTCATCGGTCTGGTGTCCTGGCTTTTCATGAGATTCGCTTCCTGGCAGCGTAAGAAAATCTGAACATGTAGAAATTTAGTATTTTTGATACGGGATTCAGCCAGTGGCTTTTGCGAATCAAGCGGAATACTTTATCTTTGCATAAAAGTCGCGCAACAGATAACTAACGACGAAAGCATGAGTATGGAAAAGACATATGCCTATGAAGTAGAAAAAATCTTTACTTCCTGGTATAGTTCGCTGTGTTATTTTGCCTTTCGGTATGTACAGGACGATGAAACGGCCCGGGGCATCGTTCAGGAGGTTTTTGTCCGCTTAATGGAAAAGCGACAGTCAGTCCAAAGTGAGTAACATCTGAAAAACTTTTTATATCTGACCATAAAAAAACGATTGTCTGAACCATTTACGCAACCGTCTCTCGCGGGAACACTACCTGAGTTATCTGAAACATGAAGGAGAACAGGACGAATTCGAATGCCGGATGATCGAAACGGAAATTTTCAGCCGGCTGAGAAAAGCAATAGAAAAATTACCCCGGGAATGCCGTAAAGTATTCGAGTTGTGCTATTTCGAGGGGATGAATAACGAGAAAGCGGCCCAAACCCTGCGAATCAGTATTGAAACGGTAAAAGCCCAAAAGAAACGGGGCAAACAGATACTGCGAAAAAATCTGCAAGAGTTGTACCCGCTGTTCGCCTTATTATTCGGTCTGTGATTTCGGTTACTTTTTCCTTAATTAATCCGAAGTCACCGGTAAAATAAAAAAATTCATTTTCATTTACCCCTTTTTGCATATCATCGTGTAATAATACAAAATGGTTGCAAAATGGGAGTAAAAAACGACATTACTATTATCCGGCTTATTCTGGGTCATTGGGCTGGGAAACTATCCGAACCGGAGAAAAAAGAACTGGACAACTGGCTGGCACAATCGGAAAAACACCGGATTTATTTCCAAAAATGGTGTGACGATGAACGGCAAAATGAGTTGTTGTCCAAAATCGGATGCTACGACCCCGGGGAAGGGTGGCAACAGGTGGTCCGTAAAAGAAACATGCGGCGCAACCGCCGGTGGTGGCTGGTAGCAGCAGCTTCTGTCGCTATTCTTTTCGGGGGACTGGCAGTCTACCGGTATAGCAAGATTCCTGTTTCTCTCCCCTTAGCCAGCGAGGAGACCTCTCTATATCCCGGAAAACGCATGGCCCGGCTGATTACCCCTTCAGGCGAAACAGTATTATTGGATACACTACGGCAAACGGATACACAGCAAATGAAGTTGCATAACGATCAGGGACGGGTGGTCATTCAAGCCGCTTGCGGAGATGCAAACGGTGATCAACCTGTTTACCATTGCCTGGAAGTACCCCGGGGTGGAGAATTCAGTTTCCTGTTGCCCGACAGCACGACCGTATTTCTGAATGCCGAGAGCCGTCTGCGCTTCCCTGACCGATTCGTTCCGGGGAGTGAAAGAATCGTATATCTCAGTGGTGAAGCTTATTTCGACGTGAAGCGTGATCCCCGTTCTCCCTTTCTGGTTTGCCTGGAACACTCGGCGGTAAAAGTGACAGGTACTTCCTTCAATGTCAAGGCGTACCCCGACGACACGAACGAAGCGACCACCTTGATCAGCGGAACCGTATCGATGGGGATCGGCACTACGGAACAATGGATCGTCCTGAAACCGGGCGAACAGGGGTATTACGACGCTACCCGGAAAACACTGTTGCAGCAAACCGTGGACGTGAATTATTATACAGCCTGGAAAGACGGCGTGTTTGCCTTTTACCGGCAACCCCTGGAAGAGGTCATGAAAACACTGGGATGCTGGTATCTGTTCGACACCCATTATCAGAACGAAGCATTGAAATCTATTCTTTACACGGGGAAAATCAATCGTCATGCTTCCATCCGGGAGGTCTTGCACACCTTCGAGCTGATGGACGAACTTACATTCGACATAAAAGGAAAGGAGGTTATTGTCAGGAGAAAATAAAAAAAGCAACCGCTTCTTCTTGCACAAGAACCGGTTGCAAACTTGTATAAACAATTTACAAATCGTTTTAACACAACAAATTTATGAAAAAAAACAATCGGTTGTTGCCGGATTGGAAAGATTCCGGTGGCTTGCAACAAGTAAGCAGAATGATGAAATGTGTGCTATTCTTTATGCTGACACTCGTGTGTGGTGTCCAGGGGAAAGTGTATTCCCAACAGTATACACTGGACCTACATCTGAAACAAACTTCTCTGGAAGAAGTTTTCAACCGGATAGAGGCCCAGACCGGACTGAAATTTTTGTACAATACCCTGCTCACCGACTCAAAAGGGAAAGTGGATGTCGAAGCCCGGCAGGAAGACATCCGCAAAGTGCTGGATGAATTATTGAATCCCCTGGGTCTCACCTATATATTGAACAGTAATCATATTGTGGTCAAGCAAGCAGATGCTGCCGCCCCACAGGAAAAAACGGTGATCAAAGGGAAAGTGACGGATAGCAAAGGCAGTCCCCTACCCGGCGTGACGGTACGGATCAAAGGAACCAATATCGGTGCCGTGACGAATGTAGACGGCAAGTTCGTAATAGCAGAAGCACCCGCTTCGGCACAACGGCTCGTAGTGTACCATGTAGGTATGGAACGCAAAGAGGGAGATGTTGCTCCCAACGTATACATTCAGCTTCAACCCGTAGAACAAGGCTTTTCGTGGAATGTGAAAGCCGGTGTCAGCCTGTTCAGTTATCGCCGCCCGGATGGACTGGACGAACGGACCGGATTCAGTGTCGGTGCCGGTGTGGAATATAATTTCAGCAGACACTGGGCCATACAGTCGGGATTGATGATCACCAGCAAAGGAGCAACTGCCGAATACGAAGGCTACTCTCCACTATCTTCGTCTACCGATCCCATCTCCTACAAAGCTAAGATATCTCCGATCTACCTGGATATCCCCATCCTGGCAGCTTTTAAAATAGATATATCGAACCATGTTAAGTTCGCGATCAATATCGGTCCCTATTTATCCGTAGGTATGGGTGGAAAATACGAATACAGGCGGACATAAAGACGAATCACACAATCCTTTTAAATCCTACTCCTCCACAGCCGAAATGAAAGATAAGGACGCCTTGTTGAAACGCTTCGACATTGGAGTGCAGGGAGGCATCGGATTTGAAATATGGAAGCATTATCTGATCAATGCCTCTTTCCAGCACGGATTCATGGACCCGATCAAAGGAGGAACATTGTATGCCGGTGATA
>ENA-ORSB01001290-ORSB01001290.1-human-gut-metagenome-genome-assembly--contig:-NODE-1290-length-24246-cov-3.895994_pt1 | contig 24246 bp, 17 predicted proteins | sample MGYA00242180_ERZ509144 | MGnify/ENA primary metagenome ERZ509144 (study PRJEB26280, sample SAMEA2338661) | human gut metagenome | biome: human gut; feature: human-associated habitat; material: faeces...
GGAGCAGGTTGCGGACAATTTCTACGTCGGCTTCACTGATCGGATTCTTCTGGATTTTACCGGTTTCGTAGAAGGGGAGGTCCAGGAAGTGACAACGTTCCAACGGAATGTTGTTGTAAGTACAAGCTGTGCGCGCTTCGCCACGGCGGATCAGACCTTTGATGGTCAGGATATCGCGTGTATCCATATCGCCGTCTTTTTTGTCTTTCAGGAATTTACGGATTTCGGCGTACTTTTCACTGATCACCTGATCTTCACTGTTTATAAAGATTTGGTTGAATCCGTTGATGAAATGCATGAAGCGAACTACTTCTTCATCGCCTACGGCAATGTTTCCCGAAGTTTGGTAAGCTACATGGACTTCATGTTTCTGTTCTACCAGACGGCGGATCGTACCACCCATAGAGATCACATCGTCATCGGGATGCGGAGAAAATACGACTACTCGTTTCGGATATGGTTTTGCACGTTCCGGACGATATGTGTCGTCTGCTTTCGGTTTACCACCCGGCCATCCGGTAATGGTGTGCTGCAGGTCGTTGAATATCTTGATATTTACGTTATAAGCAGATCCGAAGAGGGCAAGCAGCTCGCTCAAGCCATTTTCGTTGTAATCTTTATTGGTCAGTTTCAGGATTGGTTTGCCGGTCAATTGGCACAGCCACACGATTGCGCTACGGATCAGTTTGTCATTCCATTCGCAGGAAGTGACCAGCCATGGACGTTGAATGCGTGTCAGGTTGGAAGCTGCTGACAGGTCGATAGCTACATGTGCATTGTTGTGGGTCTGTAAGTAAGATGCCGGAATGGTATCTGTTACGTTACCTTCTACACACTCTTTCACCATGTGGGCTTTTTCTTCACCCCATGCCAACAAATAGATTTTCTTAGCAGCAAGAATTGTGGCTACACCCATCGTAATAGAACTGATAGGAGTGTTGTCGATGGTGCCGAATATCTTGGATGCTTCGTTGCGTGAACCGCTATCCAGCAAAATCAGTCGGGTGGTAGAGTTCAGGCGTGACCCCGGTTCGTTGAAGGCTATATTACCTACACGGCCGATGCCTAACAGGGCGATATCGATACCGCCGAAGCTTTCGATGCGCTGTTCGTACAGGCGGCAGTATTCAAAGATGGTATCTTTGGCAATCGTACCGTCCGGAGTAAAGATATTCTGTTTATCGATATCTACATGATCGAGGAACATCTCTTTCAACGCATTGAAATTACTGTTGATTGCATCTTGAGACAACGGATAGTATTCGTACATGTTGAATACAATTACGTTACGGAAACTGAGTCCCTCTTCTTTGTGCATGCGAATTAATTCGGCATATACGCTGCGCGGAGAATTTCCACCCGGCAATGCCAGTACGCAGAAACGTCCTGCTTTCTGTTTATCACGAATAACCTGTGCTATTTCGCAAGCGATATGATTTGCACCTTCTTCTACAGATTCATAGATGTCTGTAGGAATTTTCTCTAATCGGGTCAATACCGATCTCTCGAATGCATTCTCTGGTCTGTAATACCTGGGGGAGACCCTGTTGAGAGTAATCTGAGAACTAAGATTTGTCTTCATAAGTTTGTTATTAATTAAGTTTGACTGAGTCTTTGTCGTTATTGGAAACTCTGAACAAATATATATAAAAACAATCAACTATGCGATAAGGTTGACAGGGAAATTAAATTAAAATCTTTTTTTACCTATAAATAGGGAGGAGGGAACGATAAATGATGGGAGATAAACGATGAACGGTTTTGAACAATGAGCGATAAGTAACAGGCGATAAATAACAAACGATTAACGGGCTGCACCGGCACAGCCTGTTAATCGTTATCGCTCAAAAACGTTTATCGTTTAGAACAGGGTATTTGTTTCAGGTACCAACTTACCCATGGCCCATACGGCTCTTACGTTGAGGTCTTCGTCCAGTACCAGAATATCGGCATCCTTACCTTTTTGCAAGGAACCTTTGCGATCATATACCCCCATGATGCGTGCCGGAGTTTCGGAAGCCATGCGAACTGCATCTTCCAGTGGGATCTCTGCTTTCTGCACAACGGTGCGGATCAGGCGGTCCATGGTGGCGACACTTCCCGCCAAAGCAGAATGGTCGGCCAGTTTGCAGACTCCGTCTTCGATAATTACGCGCGGGTCGAAAGCCTCTTTGCTGTCACTATCGGCACATGCAAGGGCATCGGTGATCAGACAGGTTCTTTCCACACCTTTTATTTTATATACGAGTCTCAGGATCGTAGGGGGGACATGAATACCGTCGGCTACTACTTCTACTGTCATGTCATCCAACAGATAAATGCTTTCGACTGTACCTTCGTACTTGTACTCTCTGCGTTTGTGGAAGCCGGGCATTGCATTATAGAAGTGGGTTGCATGAGTGTATCCGGCTTCATAAGCTGTACGGATATCTTCAAATTCGGCTTGTGTATGTGCTACGGAAGGCAGTATGCCTTTGGCAGCAATATATTTACCGAATTGCATGGCTCCCGGAAGTTCCGGAGCAGCATCCCAACGCTTGATGCAATGATACTGTTCTACGATCGGAATGTATTCATTCGGATCAGGATTTTTAATGTTTTCCGGAATTTGTCCTCCTGCCATTTTCATGTTCAGGTAATGACCTTCGAGGTGCAGTCCCAGGATAGGGCTGTTTTTCTCTTCCATCAACTTGGTACAGGTTTCTGCAGCTTGTTGAATCATGGGGACTGTAGATGATGACAGTGTGGGGAAGATACTTGTTGTGCCATGTTTCATGTGAGTATGGACCGCTGCCCGGAAAGCATCTTCCGTACATTCCATAAAGTCGCGGCCTCCACCACCATGCACGTGGATTTCTACTCCACCGGGGACTACATACATACCTTTGACGTCAATAAGTTCAGCTCCGATAACGGCCAGATCGCAGTTTGTGACTTCTAAAATCTTATTGTCTCTGATAAGCACGGAACCGTCTTTCATCCATCCTTGGGGGGTGAGTATACGTGCATTAATTAATTGGGTTAACATTCGTGTTATGAGTTAAATTAGGGTTTGTTTTTTGGTACAATAAATTGATTGTCTGGCAAAATTAGATACTTTTTTGCATTTATATACTATAATTCAAGAGATATTTTTAGTAAATACGGAAATTTAGGCTTGGATATTTAGTAAAGGAGAAAGGGGTCTGCATCTTTCCAGCAAGGGAATTTATGACGAAAAGTAGTGAGGGCTTCCAGGCTAAGTTCAATGGTTTGTATTTTTTCTTCCGAATCGGGAGTTCCTGCCAGGTTTTCTCCTTTAGGTCCATATAAAGCGGAATACCCCGGATAGCAGAGCCCGTTGCCGTCCTGTCCTATACGGTTCACACCGCATACATAACATTGATTTTCAATGGCACGTGCGCATAATAATGTATTCCATGCCTGAATACGTGGAGTCGGCCAACTGGCTACATATATAAGGAGGTCATATTCATTGTTCACATTCCTGCTCCAGACAGGAAAGCGGAGGTCGTAACATACCTGCAGGCAGATGTTCCAACCATTGTAGGGAATGATCACTTTCCGGCTGCCTGCCGAAAAATGTTCCGCTTCGTGTCCCATGCGGAAGAGGTGGCGTTTGTCATAGTAAAATTCCTGTCCATCGGGAGTGATCAGGAAAGCCCGGTTATAATAAGAACCTTGTTCTTCACAAATGAAACTCCCGGCCAATGACAAATGAAATTCTACGGCATAATTTTTGAGACTCCGGAGCGTGGTACCGGAAACCGGTTCGGCTAATAGCCGGCTGTTCATGCTGAATCCTGTTGTAAACATCTCCGGTAAAACAACAATCTCCGTTGTTCCGCGAAGAGGTGATAGCTTTTCGCGGAGCAAACGGAGATTTTCCTGTTTATTTTCCCAGATAATATCTGTCTGTACAATCGAGATTTTCATGAATAATCATTCAACGTCTCCAATGGAGAAGTTCTCGGGATGTTTTCCCTTGAAATCTTTGAAATAAAGTTTTATTTCACGCATATCCTTTTCAATGTCTCCGCTGGGCATGATTGCTTTGGTGGAGGTAACTGTTTTCGTATTGTAATCGATTCCGATCAGCACGATAGGGACTTGCGCTTTCAATGCGATGTAGTAGAATCCTTTTTTCCAGTTGGGGTTGCGTTTACGGGTTCCTTCGGGAGTGATTGCAAGATGAAACTTAGGTCTTTTGGCAAAGACCTCTGCCATTTGTTCTACCAGTGAGCTTTTGCGTCCTCGATTTACGGGGATGCCGCCTACGGCCTTGAACAAGATTCCTAAAGGAAAGAAAAACCACTCTTTTTTCATCATGAAACTGGTTTTACGGCCTATCGCTCCATAAAACAGTTTACCGATAAAGAGGTCCATATTCGTTGTATGAGGTGCCGCACAGATTACACATTTATCATAGTTCGGTACCGTTACATTGGTTTTCCACCCCAACAGGTGATAGTAGATAAAGCTATATATTGCTTTCTTCATTCTTAATTCAGTTTCGCGATAGCGTCGATGATTTCATTTACCTTTGCATTGAAGTCCGAACGGAATTTTTTGTAGAATCCTTTCACGTTACCCGGTTCTGTATGACTGATTCGACTGATGAATTCATCTTGCATTTTCATAATTTCCACCATCAACTCGTCAGCTTTCTTTTTGTCGGTACCCGGTATAAACTTACTGTTGATCAGACACTCCGAAAATAATTCACCTGCGATATAATTTACGTTTTTTTTAAGTTCTCTTCTCTTTGCCATTATTCCAAATGTTTTATGTGAGTATATAGAAAATATTTTCGGTAAAGATAATGACTTTCTTTGGTTCTGAGTAATAAATTTGAAATAATTAAATAAATCCGTGCTCTGTCTGTCCGGTTGTCCGGTCGTCTGAGAAGGGACCGAAATAGGGTGTAACCATCCGCACGGTAGGGCTACACCCTATTGCCCGGATGGCTACACCCTTTGCTTCATAAGGCTACACCCTATCGGTATACGGGTTAAGTTTCTTAAAAAGAGAATCCTAAATTTACGTAGAATCCCACGTCTTTGGATTGATTGGAATATCCTAATGAAGCTTCCAACGGACCGAACATACTGTCCAGTCCGTATCCGATACTGCAACCGTAAATCCGGTTACCTTTCAGGATTTTGAAAAAATTGTCATCACTCAAGGCGAAATTTCCGGCCAACGTGATATAATGTTTGCTACCCATGCGTTGGCGTAGTTTCAAGGAAGCCACGGCAACGGAATTGTGAGTTAGTTCTATATTGTAAATTCCTGCAAACGGGAGTTGTTGAGGAAGGTAACGGCCGAATACATCGCCTCCTAACGCATTTTCATAAGCATAAGGGATCTCTTGGCCGATCAATACCCTGCCATAAAGTGCCGGGATCAATGTCAGGCGGTTACTTATGGAGAATACACTTTCCCAGGAAGCACTGAGTGCAGAGAAGGGGGCATGTCCGTTATATCGGGCAAAGTTGTCTGTGTACAGCGAATAAGCTCCGGAGAAGTTACTTCCCTTAGATGGAAAATACCCTTTGTCGAAAGTGTTGTAACGCAATTGTGCAAAATAGCTGATGAAATATTCGGAATTGACATTCATCGTAAATTCCGGTTTCTTGAAGAGGAAATCTTTGTATTTGAAATACTCGATTCGTGCTCCGAACCCAAACCGAAAGTTTTTATACCATACATCCGAAAATCCAAACTCACCGGAATGATATTTGTAAGTAGTGTTATAGGCGCGTTCTCCTTCTTCATATATGTTGATGTCATTATACTGAAACATATACGAAAAATTGAAGTTGCGCTGTTGCATAGGCTCTAATGTATAGTCAATGCGCGCCGCATACCGTTTCCCTAATCGCCCGGTAAGAGATAGTCGGGAAGGAATATGAGTTTTGAGGTCTGCCGTTCCATTGATTAATAAAGAGGCTATTTCTTCCGAATCGAAACGGATCCCCAGATTAATTCTTTTTTCATACTTTGCTTGCAGTAGGAAATTGAGGTGATAACCTTCGGGAGTGTCCGTCAACGTATAGCTGGCACTGGAATAAGATTGGCTTCCTCTTAATTGATATAATGCCTGTTCTATCTGTTGGGTGGTAATATTACTATTTTCTTTCAGGTTGCATTTTTTCATTAGCCATTTCTTGTCGTCAGCTTCTACACCGGAGAATGATATGTCTGTCACATAAATTGTACGTACATTGGAGAGGGAAGAATACGGACCATGTCGTTTGGGAACATAATTATCGGATATTCCTATCTTCTTTTTCAAAGCGAGTAAGGAATTCCATTGTGCTTTAGCTGCTTCTTCTCCTCTTCGCATTAAAGTGTCAATAGCGGCCGGAGTAAAACTAGCCGAAGAATAACCGTCTACGTTTACACGAATGTAAGTATCGGTAAGGTCTACATTCTTTTCATGATTGGATTGGCAGGTAATATCTACGATTTGCCCTAAGATATCAGGAGCACTGTTCAGCTTATCCGCTTTTTTCAAGGCGTTTTGTACATCCACTCCGATGATAACATCAGCTCCCATAGCTTTTACAACATCTGCCGGATAGTTATTTACAATTCCACCGTCCACCAATACCATACTGTCTTGTCGTACCGGTGTAAATACACCTGGGATAGCCATACTGGCCCGCATGGCAGTTGACAGGATCCCGTTGTGGAATATAATTTGTTCTCCATTGACAACATTTGCTGCTACACAAGCGAAAGGGATGGGGAGTTTATCAAAGTTGATAGAATCATGATAGCCCATAGTCAAGTCTGAAAATAGATTGGCAAGATTTTGCCCTTTGATAATTCCGCCCGAAGAAGCCGCATCTTTGGGACTTTTGGTGAAAGGTATGGAGACAATGAACTTTTCCGACCGTTCACGGTCGGTCAATGACATGGCACTTCGTTTGATACGGTCGCTTAACAGAAACGTCCAGTTTTGTTTTCGAACCATACTGTCCAATTGCTCGGGAGTATAACCAATAGCGTAGAGTCCTCCTACAATGGCTCCCATACTAGTTCCGGCTATGTAATCGATAGGAATACCCGCTTCTTCGATCACTTTTAATGCTTTGATATGCGCCATTCCTTTGGCACCGCCGCCACTCAAAACTACACCTACCTTTTTGCGTTGCTCCTGAGAATATAAGGAAAAAGGCAATAGTAGGCACATTGATAAAACTAATGTTGAGAAGATTTGTTTTTTCATTAGGACATGGTCTAGTGTTGATGATGTATATATAAATACAAATGTAGGGCATAATTTGTTTAGTTGTTGAAATCGGAATTAAAAAAATGTTCCAAAAGTCGGAAATGTGGATTAATTCTACACTTTGCAGCTAAACTCCCCATTCTCACGAAAGAATGTGAATGACATAAATGGTTGATTATTAGATAACAAAAGATCAAAGTGATTTTGGCACGCAAATTGTATAAATGTGGATATAACAAACATAAGTTAAATTAAATAATAAGATTCGATATGAGATTATTCTTTTCGAAACATGAATTGAAACTGAGGAGAAAGAGAACCATTGCTGCTATAATCTGTGCGGTAGTTGTGTTGGGCGTGTATTGGATGTTGACCCGACCTCAGAAGGCTACGCCGGAAATGCCGACAGTCATTGTTGAACCGGTAGTAAAAGATGATGTAGAGATATACGGGGAATATGTGGGACGAATTCGTGCCCAACAGTTCGTCGAAGTACGTGCCCGGGTGGAAGGTTATCTGGAAAATATGCTTTTTGCAGAGGGTACGTATGTGAATAAGAATCAGGTTTTGTTTGTAATCAACCAGGATCAATATCGGGCAAAAGCCGACAAGGCCAGAGCACAGTTGAAAAAAGACGAAGCACAGGCTTTGAAGGCTGAACGAGATTTGAAGCGTATACGTCCATTGTTTGAACAAAATGCTGCAAGTCAGTTGGACTTGGACAATGCTGAAGCTGCTTATGAAAGTGCCGAAGCTACGGTCGCCATGAGTGAGGCGGACTTGGCGCAGGCTGAATTGGAACTGGGATATACCATTGTCCGGTCGCCATTGTCTGGTCATATCAGTGAAAGAAATGTGGATTTGGGTACCTTGGTGGGACCCGGAGGAAAATCTCTACTCGCTACTATTGTGAAAAGTGATACCGTACTGGTCGATTTCAGTATGACAGCACTTGATTATCTGAAAAGTAAAGAAAGAAATATTAATTTAGGCCAGCAAGACTCGACCCGTTCCTGGCAACCGAATATTACGATTACTTTAGCAGATAATACCGTTTATCCTCATAAAGGTTATGTTGATTTTGCTGAACCTCAGGTAGATCCTCAGACGGGTACTTTCTCCGTACGTGCGGAAATGCCTAATCCCAAACAAGTATTATTGCCGGGACAGTTTACGAAAGTAAAGCTGTTGCTGGATGTTCGCGAAGGAGCCCTTGTTGTTCCAATGAAAGCTGTTACTATCGAAAAGGGCGGAGCTTATATTTATACTCTGCGTAAAGATGACGCGGTAGAAAAACGTTTCGTGGAATTAGGACCGGAAGTCGGAAATAATGTAGTAGTGGAAAGAGGTTTGGCGGAAGGAGAGAAGGTTGTAGTGGAAGGTTTCCATAAATTGACACCGGGAATGAAAGTACGAATCAGTACACCGGAAACAAAAGTAAAAGACACTACAACTGAAACTGGAAATACTTCGATAGAAATGAAGGATAACACAAAAGGAGAATAAGAGATGAAAGTTACTTTTTTTATAGATAGGCCGGTTTTCTCGGCTGTAATTTCTATTGTGATAGTGATTGTCGGAATTATCGGTCTGACAATGCTTCCGGTAGACCAATATCCGCAGATCACACCTCCGGTAGTGAAAATCAGTGCCTCATATCCGGGTGCCAGCGCACTTACCGTGTCACAAGCGGTAGCTACTCCGATTGAGCAGGAAATCAACGGTACACCGGGGATGCTTTATATGGAATCAAATAGCTCTAACTCTGGAGGTTTCTCGGCAACGGTTACTTTTGATGTATCTGCTGATCCGGATTTGGCGGCAGTTGAGATTCAGAATCGTGTGAAGCTAGCTGAATCCCGTCTTCCGGCAGAAGTGATTCAAAATGGTATTTCAGTAGAAAAACAGGCTCCTAGTCAATTAATGACGCTCTGTCTGACTTCTACTGATCCGAAGTTTGATGAAATCTATTTGAGTAACTTCGCTACAATCAATGTGCTTGATGTGATTCGCCGTATCCCGGGAGTAGGACGCGTTTCTAATATTGGTAGCCGTTATTACGCCATGCAGATATGGGCACAACCCGATAAGTTGGCAAATTTTGGGTTGACCGTACAGGATTTACAAAATGCTTTGAAAGATCAGAACCGTGAATCTGCGGCAGGTGTATTAGGACAGCAACCGGTGGAAGGATTGGATATTACTATTCCTATCACTACTCAGGGACGTCTTTCCACTGTCGGACAGTTCGAGGATATTGTAGTACGTGCCAATGCTAACGGTTCTATTATCCGATTAAAAGATGTGGCACGCGTGTCGTTGGAAGCTTCTTCTTATAATACAGAGAGTGGGATCAATGGAGAGAATGCTGCTGTACTTGGTATCTATATGTTACCGGGTGCTAACGCAATGGAAGTGGCCGAGAGAGTAAAAGAGGCTATGGATGAAATTAGCGAGAACTTTCCGGAAGGATTGAGTTATGAGATTCCATTTGATATGACGACTTATATCTCCGAATCTATTCACGAAGTATATAAGACTTTGTTTGAAGCATTGGTGCTGGTAGTATTGGTGGTATATCTGTCTTTGCAAAGCTGGCGTGCAACGTTGATTCCGATTGTGGCAGTTCCTATCTCGTTGATTGGTACTTTCGGATTCATGTTAATATTCGGTTTCTCGTTAAATATATTGACATTACTCGGATTGATTCTTGCTATTGGTATTGTCGTGGATGATGCGATTGTGGTGGTGGAAGGTGTGGAACATATAATGGAAACGGAACATCTAAGTCCTTATGAAGCTACCAAGAAAGCAATGAACGGACTTGCCAGCGCTTTGATTGCTACCTCATTGGTGTTGGCTGCAGTATTCGTTCCGGTTAGTTTCCTGAGTGGAATTACGGGACAGTTGTATCGTCAGTTTACGGTGACTATCGTGGTGTCCGTACTTATTTCTACAGTGGTTGCTTTGACACTGAGTCCCGTGATGTGTTCGTTAATATTGAAGCCGGATAGTGGAAAGAAAAAAAATATTATTTTTCGGAAGATCAATGAATGGCTAGGTGTTGGTAGTAATAAGTATGTAGCTGCCGTAACCCGTACAATAAAGCATCCTCGTCGGGTATTAAGTGCTTTTGGAATGGTTCTGATCGCTATCCTATTAATTCACCGTATTATTCCGACCAGTTTCTTGCCGGTGGAAGATCAGGGATATTTTAAAATTGAACTTGAGTTGCCGGAAGGCGCTACATTGGAGCGTACCCGTATTGTGACGGAACGTGCCATAGCTTATTTGGAAAAGAATCCTTATATAGAATATATTCAGAATGTGACGGGTAGTAGTCCGCGTGTCGGTAGTAATCAGGCTCGTTCTGAACTGACTGTGATTCTGAAACCATGGGAAGAACGGAAGAATACCAGCATCGAAAAAATTATGGATACAGTAGAGAAACATCTCAAAGAATATCCGGAATGTAAGGTCTACTTGTCTACTCCACCGGTAATACCGGGATTGGGTAGTTCCGGAGGTTTTGAGATGCAGTTGGAAGCTCGTGGAGAAGCGACTTTTGATAATTTGGTAGATGCCACCGATACCTTGATGTACTATGCTTCCAAACATAAAGAACTGACAGGATTGTCTTCTTCTTTACAGTCAGAAATTCCGCAACTCTATTTTGATGTGGACCGGGATAAGGTGAAAATGTTGGGTGTACCTTTGGCAGATGTGTTCTCTACCATGAAAGCTTATACGGGTTCTGTGTATGTGAATGACTTTAATATGTTCAACCGTATATATAAGGTATATATCCAGGCGGAAGCTCCTTACCGTGAACATAAAGATAATATTAATCTATTCTTTGTAAAAGCGTCTAATGGTGCAATGGTACCGCTGACTTCTTTAGGCAATGCATCATATACCACAGGTCCGGGAAGTATCAAGCGTTTTAATATGTTTACTACTGCGGTGATTCGTGGAGCTGCTGCACCAGGATATAGTTCCGGACAGGCAATGGAGATCATGGAACAGATTGCCCGCGATCACCTACCTGATAATATCGGATTGGAATGGAGCGGACTTTCTTATCAGGAAAAGCAAGCTGGAGGTCAGACAGGTATGGTTATGGCACTGGTATTCTTGTTTGTATTCCTCTTTCTTGCTGCGCAATATGAAAGTTGGACAGTACCTATTGCTGTATTGCTTTCTTTGCCGGTAGCTGCATTGGGTGCCTATTTGGGTGTCTGGGTATGTGGATTGGAAAATGATGTTTATTTCCAAATAGGCTTAGTAATGCTGGTGGGATTGGCGGCTAAGAACGCTATTTTGATTGTAGAATTTGCCAAAGTGCAGGTGGATAAGGGAGAAGATTTGATTCAATCTGCTATTTATGCGGCAAGATTACGTTTTCGTCCGATTCTGATGACTTCGCTTGCATTTGTGCTTGGTATGCTTCCAATGGTATTGGCAAGCGGTCCTGGTTCGGCAAGCCGCCAGGCGATTGGTACGGGAGTATTCTTCGGAATGATATTTGCTATTGTATTTGGCATCATTCTCGTGCCTTTCTTCTTTGTAATGGTGTATAAAACAAAGTCGAAAATTTTAAAACATAAGAAATAATGAAACGAAAGAAACTATATATGGCTATCTTATTATTTGCAGGAATATTAACTTCCTGCAAGGTAGGGAAAAGCTACGTTCGTCCTGACCTTCATTTACCTGATAGTTTGGCTCAACATCAGGATTCTGTCAGTTTCGGAGATCAGGACTGGAAAGATATTTATGCTGATTCCACTCTCCGCAGCCTTATTGACCGTGCCTTGGAGCATAATAAGGATATGTTGATAGCGGCTGCCCGTGTGAAGGAAATGGCTGCACAAAAACGAATCTCTACTGCAGCTTTGCTTCCGGATATAAAAGGAAAAGTAACAGCTGAACGTGAATTGGAAAATCATGGAGGGGATGCGTTTAAGAAAGCAGACACTTTTGAAGCCCAATTTCTTGTTTCATGGGAACTCGACCTTTGGGGAAATCTGCGTTGGGCACGTTCGGCCAGTATTGCTGAATATCTGCAATCTATAGAGGCGCAACGTGCACTCCGGATGACGATTGTTGCCGAAGTAGCACAAGCTTACTATGAATTGGTAGCATTGGATACAGAGTTAGACATAGTTAAGCAAACATTGAAAGCTCGTGAAGAAGGTGTTCGTTTGGCACGTATCCGTTTTGCCGGAGGATTGACTTCCGAAACTTCCTATCGTCAGGCACAAGTGGAGTTGGCACGTACGGCTACTTTAGTTCCGGATTTAGAACGTAAGATTTCTCTTAAGGAAAACGATATTGCTTTTCTTGCAGGTGAATATCCTAACCGTATTGCCCGTTCCCGTTTGCTTCAGGAATTCAATTTTCCGGAAACACTTCCGGTTGGCTTGCCTTCCACTTTGTTGGAACGTCGTCCTGATATCCGTCAGGCAGAACAGAAATTGATCGCTGCTAATGCGAAAGTAGGAGTAGCCTATACGAATATGTTTCCGCGTCTTGCTCTGACCGGTGGTTTTGGTACGGAGAGTACTTCATTGTCAGAATTGTTGAAATCTCCGTATGCAGTAATGGAAGGGGCTTTGTTGACTCCTATCTTTGGTTGGGGAAAGAACCGTGCGGCATTGAAAGCGAAAAAAGCGGCTTTTGAAGGTGAGGTGCATAACTATGAGAAATCCGTGCTGACAGCTTTTAAAGAGACACGTAACGCAATTGTGAATTTTAACAAGATAAAAGAGGTGTACGAACTTCGTGCTAATTTGGAACGTTCGGCTAAGAGCTATATGGATCTGGCACAGCTCCAATATATTAATGGGGTTATTAACTATCTGGACGTATTGGATGCCCAACGTGGATACTTTGATGCACAAATTGGCTTAAGTAATGCTATTCGTGATGAGTTGATAGCCGTCGTACAGCTTTATAAAGCGCTTGGTGGAGGTTGGAAACAATAAGGAATCGTAAATAAAATTGTGCTTCCTCTTTTATAATTCACGGAAAAATGCGAAATTTGCAACGCTTTTCAAGTTTAAGAAGAAACTTACTAACACCTTTAAATAAAAAATTAAAGAAAATGACTAAAAGTGCATTGCAAATCGCAAGGGCTGCTTACCAGCCCAAACTTCCGAAAGCATTGGCATCAGGAGCCGTTAAAGCTGTAGCAGGTGCTGCTACTCAGTCTGTAGCCGATCAGGAAGCTATCAAAGCATTGTTCCCTAACACGTACGGAATGCCGTTGATTACATTCGAAGCTGGTGAAGCTGTAACTCTTCCTGCTATGAACGTGGGTGTCATCCTTTCTGGTGGACAAGCTCCCGGTGGGCACAATGTAATCTCCGGTTTATTTGACGGTATCAAGAAATTGAACCCGGATAATAAATTGTATGGTTTCATTTTAGGTCCTGGTGGTCTGGTAGACCACAACTATATGGAATTGACTGCTGACATTATCGATGAATACCGCAATACAGGTGGTTTTGATATCATCGGTTCAGGTCGTACGAAATTGGAAGCTGAAAGCCAATTTGAAAAAGGATTTGAAATTATCAAAGAACTGGGCATTAAAGCATTGGTTATCATTGGTGGTGATGATTCTAATACAAATGCTTGTGTGTTGGCTGAATACTATGCTGCTAAGAAATACGGTGTACAGGTAATTGGTTGCCCGAAAACTATCGATGGAGACTTGAAGAACGATATGATTGAAACTTCTTTCGGTTTTGATACTGCTTGTAAGACTTATGCGGAAGTAATTGGTAACATTCAACGTGACTGTAACTCTGCCCGCAAATATTGGCATTTCATCAAATTGATGGGGCGTTCGGCTTCTCACATCGCGCTGGAATGTGCTTTGCAGGTACAACCTAACGTATGTATCGTTTCTGAAGAAGTAGAAGCAAAAGATATGTCTTTGGATGATGTAGTGACTTATATCGCTAAAGTGGTAGCAGATCGTGCTGCACAGGGACATAATTTCGGTACAGTATTGATTCCGGAAGGATTGGTCGAATTCATCCCGGCTATGAAACGTCTGATTGCTGAATTGAACGACTTCCTGGCTGCTAATGCTGAAGAATTCGGTCAGATTAAGAAATCTCACCAACGTGATTATATCATCCGTAAACTTTCTCCGGAAAACTCTGCTATCTATGCAAGTCTGCCGGAAGGTGTTGCACGTCAGTTGACTTTGGATCGTGACCCGCACGGAAACGTTCAGGTATCATTGATTGAAACTGAAAAACTGTTGTCCGAAATGGTAGCTACTAAATTGGCTGCATGGAAAGAAGAAGGTAAGTATGTTGGTAAGTTTGCTGCTCAGCACCACTTCTTCGGTTACGAAGGCCGTTGCGCTGCTCCATCAAACTTCGACGCTGACTACTGCTACTCTTTGGGTTACACAGCTTCTATGTTGATTGCTAACGGTAAGACCGGTTATATGTCTTCTGTACGTAACACAACTGCTCCTGCTGCCGAATGGATTGCTGGTGGTGTACCTATCACAATGATGATGAATATGGAACGTCGTCACGGTGAAATGAAACCGGTTATTCAGAAAGCATTGGTGAAACTGGATGGTGCTCCTTTCAAGGCATTCGCTGCACAACGTGATCGTTGGGCTATCGAAACGGATTATGTATATCCGGGACCAATCCAGTACTTTGGTCCTACTGAAGTTTGCGATCAGGCAACTAAGACTTTACAGCTGGAACAAGGTAAGTAAACGATAAACATGAAGCGGTGAACAGTAAATGCCATGCAGAATGTATGGTTGCTGTTCGCCGCTTTTTTTTCATTTGTCACCAATCACTAATTTTTAATCACTAAGACACTTGCCGTCACGTAATAATCCGATAGCTGCCGTTCAAAAGAAGAATGCTGCTTCCACCACTAGAAAAAAAAGAACTGTTTCTTCTTCCAAATCTCCCCGTGCTTCGAAAAAAGTACAGGAGAAGTACGGACGTGCTATGCCTATCTGGTTGCGTAATATTCTGACAGTGATGATTGTCGGTTGTTTTTCTGCTGTTTTCTACTATTTTTTCATTCGTCCTTATGCCTATCGTTGGAAACCTTGTAACGGTTTAAAGGAGTATGGAGTTTGTATTCCTTCCGGATATGATATTCATGGTATTGATATATCTCATTATCAAGGAAAAATTGACTGGGAGAGACTTCAGCGGAACCAGCAAGCGGCTACTCCTTTACACTTTGTTTTTATGAAAGCGACAGAAGGGGGGGACCATAACGATACTACATTTGAGGTGAATTTTGCCAATGCTCGTAATCATGGCTTTATTCGTGGGGCTTATCATTTCTATATCCCTGGTACGGATGCTTTGAAACAAGCTGACTTTTTTATTCGTACGGTAAAACTGGATACCGGTGACTTACCTCCCGTGCTTGATGTGGAAGTGACCGGAAGAAAGGAAAAACAAGAACTGCAACAAGGTTTGAAGCGCTGGTTGGACCGCGTAGAATCACATTATGGGGTGAAGCCCATTCTTTATACTTCTTATAAATTTAAAACCCGTTATCTGGATGATTCCATTTTCAATGCTTACCCTTATTGGATTGCACATTATTATGTGGATTCAGTGAAATATCAGGGTAAATGGAGTTTCTGGCAACACACTGATGTCGGGAATGTGCCCGGTATTAAGAAAGATGTAGATCTGAATGTATTTAACGGTACATTGGAGGACCTCAAAAAACTGACAATTAAATAGCGGGCATTATTTTTCTGAACAACTAATTTCTTCTTTCATTTGTTATAATCGTATTATTAATAAAAAGATATACGATTATGAATTTTGATATAGCTATTATTGGGGGTGGCCCTGCCGGATATACGGCCGCCGAACGGGCAGGGGCGAACGGACTGAAAGCCGTTCTTTTCGAGAAAAAAGCAATAGGTGGGGTGTGCTTGAATGAAGGGTGTATTCCTACTAAAACTCTGTTATATTCTGCTAAAATTCTGGATAGCATTAAGAATGCTTCCAAGTATGGCGTGTTTGCCGAATCTCCTTCCTTTGATTTATCTAAAATTATGAGCCGCAAAGATAAAACGGTGAAAATGCTGACGGGTGGTGTGAAAATGACTGTCAACTCTTACGGGGTTACGATTGTGGAGAAAGAAGCTTTTGTAGAAGGGGAAGAAAATGGGTTGATTCGCATTGTTTGTGACGGAGAGGCGTATTTTGTAAAGTATCTGCTGGTATGTACCGGCTCCGATACAGTGATTCCTCCGATACCGGGATTAGCGGAAGTTGATTACTGGACCTCCAAAGAGGCATTGGAGATAAAAGAACTACCTAAAACGTTAGTAATTATCGGTGGGGGAGTAATTGGAATGGAATTTGCTTCTTTCTTTAACAGTATGGGAGTGAAGGTACATATCGTGGAAATGATGCCTGAAATATTGGGAGTCATGGATAAGGAAACCAGTGGTATGCTTCGTACAGAATATACAAAGCGGGGAGTTTCTTTCTATCTGGATACTAAAGTAGTGGAAGTGCAACCTGATAGGGTCGTGATTGAAAAGGGAGGCAAGGCTTCTGCGATTGAAACGGATAAAATACTGCTTAGTGTAGGACGTAAGGCAAATTTATCCAACGTAGGATTAGGACAATTGAATATAGAGTTACATCGGAATGGAGTGAAAGTAGATGAACATTTACTGACTACTCATCCTAGGGTATATGCTTGCGGAGATATTACAGGATATTCTTTATTAGCACATACCGCCATTCGTGAAGCAGAAGTTGCTATCAATCATATATTGGGAGTAGAAGATCGGATGAACTACGACTGTGTGCCGGGAATTGTTTATACGAATCCCGAAATGGCAGGAGTAGGTAAGACTGAGGAAGAACTGATAAAACTCGGACTCCCTTATCGTGTTACGAAACTACCAATGGCTTATTCCGGACGATTCGTTGCGGAGAATGAGCAAGGAAACGGTCTCTGTAAATTGATTCAGGATGAAGAAGGCAAAATCATCGGCTGCCACATGCTGGGAAATCCGGCGTCGGAGTTGATTGTCATAGCAGGCATTGCTATTCAGAGAGGATATACGCTGGAAGAATTTCAGAAGACCGTATTTCCGCATCCGACGGTTGGGGAGATTTATCACGAAGTAATGTTTTAATCCCTTATCTTCGAGACCTATGATTCGATGTATATACAGTCCTTATACTGATATTTATTTCCATTTAGCGGCAGAAGAGTATTTGCTGAAGCAGGGAACGGAGGACGTTTTTATGCTTTGGCAGAGCGTTCCTTCTGTTGTGATAGGGAAACATCAGCGTCTTCGGTCGGAAGTTGACAAGGAATGGGCGAAACAGCATCGGATAGCTATTGCCCGTCGCTTCTCGGGAGGAGGGGCAGTATATCACGATTTGGGTAATGTCAATTTTACTTTTATAGAAACCGTTTCGCGTTTGCCTGAATTTGTTCATTATCTTCAGCGAACGTTAGACTTTCTGTCATTCATCGGTATAGAAGCTAAAGGAGATGAACGGCTGGGTATCTATCTGAATGGATTGAAAATATCGGGGAGTGCACAGTGTGTACATAAAGACAGAGTATTATATCATTGCACACTGCTTTATGATACAGACCTCACGATATTAAATAAGGTATTGAATCCGGATGTGATAGCTCATGACGGCACTTTGTCTTCCGTATATGCCGTTCCTTCCGTTCGGAGTGAGGTTACTAATATCGGTAGATATTTGCCGGCGGGGAGTGTGGATGATTTCAAGGAAAATGCTTTTCAATATTTCAGTGAATCACAATCCGTCAGTTCTTTCAGTGTAGAGGAGAAGGAAGCTGTCAACCGGCTTCGTTCGGAGAAGTACATTCGTGAAGAATGGATATGTAACCGTTGATGTCCGGTTAAAAATACTTTAACTTAAAACTTTCTATTTCAACGTATTGTTGTAATGTGTCAAGGTTGAATAATAAATTTACTGTCTATGTCAAGATTCGAAATAAAAATGCCTAAGTTGGGCGAGAGTATAACCGAAGGAACAATTGTTTCTTGGTCTGTAAAGGTAGGTGAGTCGGTTCAGGAAGACGATGTGCTTTTTGAAGTAAACACTGCCAAAGTGAGTGCGGAAATACCTTCTCCGGTAGCGGGGAAAGTAATGGAGATTTTGTGTAAAGAGGGAGATACGGTAGCGGTGGGCACTGTCGTTGCTGTTATTAATTTGGACGGTGACAGTGCTAGTGAACAGGAAACTTCCAATGAATCGAACTCCTCTCAGGAAACTACTAAAGAGAAATCCCATAATGAAGTGCCGAAACCGGGTGTTGCTGTCGAAGAACGTTGGTACTCTCCAGTGGTGATTCAATTGGCACGGGACGCTAAGATTCCGAAGGAAGAACTGGATACCTTGCAAGGGACTGGCTATGAAGGACGATTGAGTAAGAAAGATATAAAAGATTATATTGACAGGAAAAAGAGAGGACTTGTTAGCGAGCCGAAACCGGCAACAATAGGCATAACTTCGACTGCAAATGCACCGTCGGCTATTATGCCTGCTGCTTCAGCGAATCCAAAGTCATCTCCGGTACCTGCTGTACAATCTGTGGCTTCCACTGCTACACCCCAATCATCTGCCCCTATCAATACGTCCGGAGTAGAGATGAAAGAAATGGACCGTGTCCGTCGGATTATTGCCGACCACATGGTTATGTCAAAGAAAGTATCTCCACATGTTACGAATGTGCTGGAAGTGGATGTAACCAAGCTAGTCCGTTGGCGTGAAAAGAATAAGGATGTCTTCTTCCGTCACGAAGGAGTGAAGCTGACCTATATGCCTATGATTACGGAAGCGGTAGCGAAAGCGCTGGTAACTTATCCGCAGCTGAATGTATCGGTAGACGGATATAATATTCTTTTCAAGAAACACATCAATGTCGGTATCGCTGTTTCCTTGAATGACGGAAATCTGATTGTTCCGGTGGTGCATGATGCCGACCATTTGAATCTAAACGGATTGGCAGTCGCCATTGATTCATTGGCATTAAAAGCAAGAGATAACAAATTGATGCCGGAAGACATTGATGGCGGAACATTTACTATTACTAATTTCGGTACATTCAAGAGCTTATTCGGTACGCCGATTATAAATCAGCCTCAAGTAGCTATTCTGGGAGTGGGATACATTGAAAAGAAACCTGCTGTTGTGGAGACACCGGAAGGTGATACGATTGCTATTCGTCATAAAATGTATCTTTCCTTGTCTTACGATCATCGGGTGGTAGACGGTATGCTGGGTGGTAACTTCCTGCATTTCATAGCCGATTATCTGGAGAACTGGAAAGGTTGATTCAACTGATTGTTTCATTAATAAAGAGTTCATTAACTATGAAAAAGTATGATATAAAAAATACAGATATTGAAACCTTGAAGAAGTGGTATCATCTGATGACATTGGGACGTGCTCTGGATGAGAAAGCCCCTTCCTATTTGCTGCAATCGTTAGGTTGGTCTTACCATGCTCCTTATGCAGGACATGACGGAATCCAACTGGCTATTGGGCAGGTTTTTACTCTCGGCGAAGACTTTCTGTTCCCTTATTACCGGGATATGCTGACTGTGCTTTCTGCCGGAATGACTGCAGAAGAAATTATCCTGAATGGTATATCGAAAGCGACTGATCCCGGTAGTGGCGGGCGGCACATGTCTAATCACTTCGCAAAACCGGAATGGCACATCGAAAATATCTCGTCTGCTACGGGGACACATGACCTCCATGCGGCAGGTGTAGCCAGAGCTATGGTGTATTATGGTCATAAAGGAGTTGCCATAACTTCTCATGGAGAATCGGCTACTTCCGAAGGCTTTGTGTATGAAGCCATCAATGGCGCTAGTCTCGAGCGTCTTCCTGTGATTTTCGTAATACAGGATAATGGTTACGGTATCTCCGTCCCGAAATCCGAACAGACGGCCAATCGGAAAGTGGCAGAGAACTTCTCAGGTTTCAAGAACCTGAAAATTATCTATTGTAATGGAAAAGATGTATTTGACTCGATGAACGCTATGACCGAAGCTCGGGAATATGCCATAACCACTCGTAACCCGGTAATTGTACAAGCCAATTGCGTCCGTATCGGTTCCCACTCTAATTCGGATAAACATACCTTGTACAGGGATGAAAACGAACTGGAATATGTAAAAGAAGCTGACCCGTTGATGAAATTCCGCCGGATGTTGCTTCGCTATAAACGTTTGACGGAAGAAGAATTGCTGCAAATAGAGACTGATGCAAAGAAAGAATTATCAGCCGCTAATCGAAAGGCCTTGTCTGCTCCCGATCCTGATCCCAAGAGTATCTATGACTTTGTGATACCCGAACCTTATCAGCCTCAAAAGTATAAAGAAGGTATCCATCAGGCAGAAGGAGAGAAAACTTTTATGGTGAACGCCATTAACGAAACGTTGAAAGCTGAATTCCGTCATAACCCCGATACGTTTATCTGGGGACAGGATGTAGCAAACAAGGAAAAAGGCGGTGTGTTTAATGTGACTAAAGGTATGCAGCAGGAGTTTGGTGATGCACGTGTATTCAGCGCACCGATTGCGGAAGATTATATTGTGGGTACAGCTAACGGAATGAGCCGCTTTGACCCTAAAATCCATGTCGTGATAGAAGGAGCGGAATTTGCTGACTATTTCTGGCCTGCCGTAGAACAATATGTAGAATGTACACATGAGTATTGGCGTAGCAATGGAAAGTTTGCTCCGAACATAACTTTACGGCTAGCTTCCGGTGGTTATATTGGTGGGGGATTATACCATTCCCAAAATATAGAGGGAGCTTTGACAACTTTGCCCGGAGCACGAATTGTCTGTCCTTCCTTTGCTGATGATGCCGCCGGATTATTGCGGACCAGTATGCGTTCCAAGGGCTTTACATTGTTTCTCGAACCGAAAGCTTTGTATAACTCGGTGGAGGCAGCAGCCGTTGTACCGGAAGATTTTGAAGTTCCTTTCGGAAAGGCACGTATCCGTCGTGAAGGAACAGATTTGAGTATTATCACCTATGGCAACACTACCCATTTCTGTTTACACGCTGCCGAACGGCTGGAGAAAGAAGGTGGCTGGAAAGTAGAAGTCATTGATATTCGTTCTTTGATTCCGTTGGATAAAGAAGCGATATTTGAATCAGTAAAGAAAACCAGTAAAGCATTGGTTGTTCACGAAGATAAAGTATTCTCCGGTTTCGGTGCGGAACTTGCGGCTATGATTGGAGGGGAGATGTTCCGCTATTTGGACGGTCCGGTAGAACGTGTTGGTTCTACATTTACTCCTGTCGGCTTTAATCCGATTCTGGAAAAAGAAATATTGCCGGATGAGGCTAAGATATACGAAGCTGCCAAGAATTTGTTGGAATATTAAATTGTACAGATTATGAAAAAGATAGGTTTATTTTATGCTGCTAAGGCTGAAAGAACAAGCTGGGTAGCGGAGAAGATTCAGAAAGAGTTTGGAGAAGATAAGATAGAAGTAGTAGCGATTGAACAGGCATGGCAGAATGATTTTGCAGCTTACGATTGTTTTATTGTTGGAGCTTCCACGTGGTTTGACGGTGAGCTGCCTACTTATTGGGATGAACTGTTACCGGAGCTTCGAACAATGGAACTGAAAGGAAAAAAGGTTGCTATTTTCGGTCTCGGAGATCAGATACGCTATCCTGAAAACTTTGCTGATGGTATTGGCTTGTTGGCGGAAGTTTTTGAAGGAGACGGGGCTACATTAGTCGGCTTCACTTCTTCTGAAGGTTATACTTTCGAACGTTCCAGGGCCTTACGAGGTAATCAGTGGTGCGGATTGGTGATTGATTTGGATAATCAGTCTGAACAGGCAAAGAAGAAAATCAAGGAATGGTGTGAGCAAGTAAAGAAGGAGTTCGCATAAATTTCTTTATATGTGACATCCCTATGTCCGACATTCCCATTTTGTTATATGTGATGTCCGGACATGGGGATATTGTTTTTTTAGGAAAAATCAGTTGGAGGGGATTAGCCTTGATAAATAAACTTTACCTCTGCCCAACGGTTCTTCTCTTTGTAATGTACAAAAGCCAGTCCGTTTTTTTCCGCTTCTTCACGGATAACAGCAATATCATCTACATAGAATCCACTCATATAAAGCTCTGAACCTGGATGCATGCAGGTAATGTACTGCTTCATGTCATTCAATAATATATTCCGGTTGATATTGGCGATGATAATGTCAAAAGGCCCTTTTCCGGTAAGTGATGAAGCATCTCCTTGTGAAACGTCGATTTCGTCTACATGATTCAGTTCAATGTTCTCGATAGAATTGCGTACACACCATTCATCGATGTCGATAGCTGTACAGGGGTGTGCCCCCCGCATACGTGCCAGGATAGCTAAAATAGAAGTCCCACAACCCATATCGAGCAAGGATTTATCTTTCAGTTCGTTGTCCAGTAATTCTTCGATGATGAGGCTTGTCGTTTCGTGATGTCCCGTACCGAAGGCCATTTGTGGGTTGATGACGATGTCATATTCCGCTTTGGGTACATTCTGGTGAAAAGTACTGTGGATTACACAGCGGTCTCCAATAATAATCGGTTGGAAGAAATTTTTTTCCCATTCCTCGTTCCAGTCCTTGTCTTCTGCTTCGGTAAATGTGTAGGTGATTTCCGTATCGGATAGAGGAAATTCGGCGATTACAGTTTTGATAGCGTTTTCATCACATACCGATTGTTGGATATATGCGGTCAGTCCGCCTTCGCATTCAACAAAACTCTCGAATCCCACTTCGCCTAGCACTGCAGTTAGTACGTCATTAACTGTTTCGGTACAAGGACTTGTATGGAACGTGAACTCAAAATACTTCATAGTTGTTTTATTTTCTGGTAAATAATATGCAAAGATACTACAAACCAAGTATAGAAAATCAAGTTTACTTGAATTTTATGCCAAGGTGCAATGTATCTTCTACTAAGATAGTTAGAAATAGGGATTTCCCTATTATCCTTTGGGGAAAATCTCCTTCGGACGAAAAATCTCTTCCTTATCTTTGTAATGTGAATAAGTTTAAGTAATTACATAAACCGAGATGATATGAAAAAGATTGTTTACTTCTTGCTATTTGCCTTGTGCCTACCGATAGGCTTGCTGGCACAAAGCGTTGATGACGACCTTTACTTCGTACCTTCCAAAGATAAACAGGAGAAGAAAGAAACTCCGGTTAAGAAGGAAACGAAACAACAGGTGACCAACATCTATACTTCACCGGGTACTACCGTAGTTGTTCAGGACCGTAAGGGAAAAACACGGGATGTGGATGAATATAATCGCCGTTACGGGGACAAACGGCAAAACCACCTCGGCGCGCATCATTGAGCGCGCCCTGCAAAACGCCGGCAGAAGCGTGTGCGCAAACCGCTCGGGCGCAAACCTCATGCCGGGGATAACCGCCGAGCTTATCATGAACAAAAGCCTGTTCGGCTCTACAAGGTGCGAAAGCGCCGTGATCGAATGCGACGAGGCCGCGTGCAGGCTCGTTCTCGGCAGACTCAGGCCGCGCGTTTTGCTCATTACAAATCTTTTTCGCGATCAGCTCGACCGCTACGGCACGGTGGCGCAACCGCGCGACTGCATCGCAGCCGGATTGCGCGATACGCCCGAGACGATAGCCGTCATAAACGCCGATTGCCCGATGGCGGCGTCGGTCTCGCGTCTGTGCCAAAACAAAACCGTGTACTACGGACTCGGTGAGCATAAGAAAACCTGCGTCGGCAGCGGAGAAGACGATACCTGCCCGGTCTGCGGAAAAAGGCTCTGCTACAAGGGGCTCAGCTACGCAAATCTCGGCGTGTTTTCCTGCTCCTGCGGCTTTGCGCGAAGCAAGCCGGATGTGAGCGCGGAGTCGGTATTCCCGGACGGGAGCTTCGTTCTGCGTGCCGACGGCGATAAAACGGTCTGCGCTCCGG
>ENA-ORSB01001295-ORSB01001295.1-human-gut-metagenome-genome-assembly--contig:-NODE-1295-length-24146-cov-8.331535_pt1 | contig 24146 bp, 20 predicted proteins | sample MGYA00242180_ERZ509144 | MGnify/ENA primary metagenome ERZ509144 (study PRJEB26280, sample SAMEA2338661) | human gut metagenome | biome: human gut; feature: human-associated habitat; material: faeces...
ATCTAGTCTCCTAACAGGAGAGCAGACAAATGGAGCTTGGAACTTGAGCAAGTAGAAAAAATGAACAAAGTTTACATAAAAATAAAATGGTCTGATAAAGAAATAGATACATAATGTAAGTGCTCAATAAAACGACGTAAGATAACCCCAGATTTTTAAGTTTTGCTTAAATTTCTGGGGTGTTATTTTTATTCCAAATTTAGTTCTGTATATTCTTCTTCATAATTTCTTATTTCGTCTGACAATTCTTCTGACCATGGCAAATATTTTTCTATATCTGTGTCTTTTTGTTCTCCTTCTAATTGTGGCAGTATTTCCAATAAATAATTTTTCTCTTTTCTCAATTCACATTTTTGCTTTATCCATTCATCTGGTGCTGTATTTGGCGCAACTTGCTCTTCAATTATACCGGAAGCACTCAATAAAATTGAATTAAAATAATTGGTAAAGATAGAATTAATAAGTTTAAATAAAAAAATAAAACAATATGTTTTAATACAAAATAAGGAATTATTATCTCATGAGTGATATAAAGATACTATAAAAATTATGTAGGAAAAGGATGGAACAAAAAATGTTGTTATTAACAAAACAATTAAAAGGAGTAAGAGAGATTATAGTATCAAGAAGAAAAGATTTTGAAGTGGTAACAGAGGAGTGGCTTAAATACAAAAAAAATACTGTAAAAAAATCTACTTATTATAATTATTCATATAGTGTAGCAAAATATTTATATCCGAGTTTTGCAGGAAAAAATATTACCAAAATAAAAAATTATAATAATTTCATAGAAGAACTCTCAGATACGTTATCACCCAAAACTGTGCGTGATATTGTTACTAAACTAAAGGAAATAATAAATTTTTACGAGGAAGAACATAATACAAAGCTAAACATAAAAAAGATGAGTTTGCCTAAAATGAACAAAAAAGAGATACAAATTTTATCAAATAAAGAGAAACAAAAATTAGAAAAATATTGTATTGAACAAAATAGTTTAAAATCGTTGGGAATACTAATATGTTTAAACACTGGTTTAAGAATTGGGGAAGTTTGTGCTTTAAGATGGGAAAACATTGATTTTGAATCAAAGAAAATACACATAGAAAAAACTATAGAAAGAATATATTCTAAAGAAGAAAACAAAACAATAGTTATTATAGATACACCAAAATCAATAACATCAGTAAGGACTATTCCTATAAATAGTAAATTATATAATATTTTAAAACAGATAAGAGGAAAGAGTAAAAAAAATGATTTTGTATTAACAGGCTCGAGTGAACACTATGTGGAACCAAGAAATTATCAATATCATTTTAAAGAAATTTTAAAAAGAAGCAAAGTAAAAAAATATAAATTTCATACTTTAAGACATACATTCGCAACAAATTGTATAGAGGCGGGAATGGATATAAAATCTTTAAGTGAAATATTAGGACATGCAGATGTAAGTATAACACTAAATATATATGTGCATTCATCAGATAAGGCAAAAAGAAAATATCTTGAAAAAATATAAAAATTATGTTAAAACTAGGATAAATTTAATTATGGTATGAGATTAGAAAAGAGACGAATAATAATGGGAAACATTGTATTATTAGATGATTTAACGATTAACCAAATAGCTGCGGGCGAAGTAATTGAACGCCCTATGAACGTTGTAAAAGAGCTGGTGGAAAACTCTATTGATGCTGGCGCCACGAAGGTGGTTGTAACAATAAAAGATGGTGGTAAAACGCTTATACAAGTTACAGACAATGGTTCTGGCATAGACATAAATAATATGGGTATAGCACTAGAGAGGCATGCAACCAGTAAAATTTCTAAAATAGAAGACTTAGAAAATACATACAGTTTTGGGTTTAGAGGAGAGGCTCTAGCGAGTATATCATCAATTTCAGAACTTACTATGATATCTAAAACAGCTGATGAAATGGTGGGCTACAAGTTATTTTCAAGAGGTGGAAATATACTAGAAAAGGACGAAATTGGAGCATCAACAGGAACTACTATTAAAGTTGAAAAATTATTTTATAATACTCCAGTTAGATACAAATTTTTAAAAAATGATGCCACAGAGTTTAGATATATAAAGGAATTCTTGCAAAAAGTTGCATTAGCCGAACCAGATAAATCGATAGAGCTAATAAACAATGGCAAACAAATACTTAAAACATCTGGTAATGGTGAAATTAAAGATGTTGTATATTTACTGTATGGAAAAGAAATAAAAGACAACCTTGTAGATGTAAACTATCAAGATGGAGACATAAAAATAACTGGAGTAGTCGGAAACACTTTTATAGCTGAAGAGAACAGAAAAAATCAAATTTTATTTTTAAATAATAGAAACATACAAGACAAGATACTTACAAACAGTGCTGACCAAGCCTTTAAAGGTTCTACTGGAATTGGAAAATATGGGTTCTTTATACTAAATTTACAAATGCCAGCCGATTACTATGATGTAAATGTGCATCCAACCAAAAAAGAAGTAAGGTTTAGAGATGAAGATAAAATATACAAGGCGATGTATCATGCTATAAAAAATGCAATTCTTAGCAAAGATTTTTTAGGAAACACCGAAACAGAAAACAATAAAGAAGACTATATAGAAAATGAACTAGAATTTGTAACAAATCACTTTGATATGAAAGAAAATAGCTTCTTGAGTGGATTGGAAAAGGCACAAGCAAAGAACAAAACTGCAATTGAAATGAACTCACTAGACGATGAACAACAAGAAGAAAAAGTAGATGAGAAGCAAGAAAGTAAATCAGATGTAGAGACAGAAATAGAGGCTAAAGAAGAACTGGATGCTCCAAAAGAAAGTTTAATAACACGTGAAGAGAAAAGAAAAATAAATTATAAATACATTGGGATAGCATTCAAAACCTACATAATTGTAGAAATAGAAAATGAAATATATCTAATAGACCAACATGCTGCACATGAAAGAGTGCTATATGAACAGATAAAAGAAAACTACAAGAACCATATACAAAACAATGTGCAAATGATGTTAATTCCAGAAGTATTTACGCTGTCATATAAAGAAGCAAGGTTCGTAAAAGAGAATATGGAATTATTCAAGAATACAGGGTTTGATATAGAATTTTTTGGAGATAATACAATAAAAATAAATGGAATATCAGACCTAGAATATAAAGTGGACAGAGGACACGTATTCTTAGATGTATTAGATGAAATGCTAACAAACGAGAGAAGTTCTCTAAAAGACATAGAGGAAAGGTTTGTAGCAACAGTTGCATGTAAAGCTGCTGTAAAAGCTGGAATGGATTTAAGCAGACAAGAAGTAGAAAACTTAATAAGCAGTTTGTTGGGATTAAAAAATCCATATACATGCCCACACGGTAGACCAACAACAATAAAAATTGACATACATTGAAAATTAAATAAAATTATTAAATTTCAATTTGTTCGCTTGTTTTTTTACTAAAAATACTATATAGTATTTAATGTGGAAAATGAGATAGCGGATATGTTGTGTTTGCCACTCTTCAAATACTCGATATACTCGAGAGCAAGGAGGTGGTTGTTTATGGTAAATTTTTTACTTGTCCTAATATTAGGATTAATGATTTCAATAACTGTAAACGTAGCCTTATTGTGTATAATATACATAATGTGGACTAATAAACAATAAAAACAACACATTCTGCTTTTGTCGGTTGGAATGTGTTGTTAAAACTTTATAAGTGGAATCACACGTTCTGTGACTCTCATTTTCTATTTATATTATACACATAATTTTTTAGAATGTCAATTTTTATTGATTTTTTGAAAAGTATTAACATTTCAATATTAATCCATAATAATTGTAAAAATCGAGTTGAAAATTTTCAACCTTTTTGATACTATATACTTGAAAAAGGTTTTAAAATATTTATAAACAAATATAATTTCAAAAGAGAATAATGTAACATTAATTACCGAAAAAGAGATGGAGATAATACAGGATAAGCGTAGCAAAGAGAAAAAATAGTTGAAAAATATATAACGTAGGAGAAATAAATGGGGAGAGAACAGGACTGGAAAGAGATTGAGAAAACACAGTTAAATTATGAACAAGGATTAAAAGACCAATATAAAGGAATTGATATTGTAAAAATTAGCAAAGAAAACAGAAAAACGATTCATAAAATTAAGAAAATAAATGCCAAGGCAGATAAATTGGTAAGAGCGTTGCTTATTTGGTATATTATATTTTTAATACTATTAATAATATTTGGAACACATATATATATAATGTATCTAAATAATATCAAAAATCGAGTAAACATAGATTTTATAGCTGATTTAAAGGATAGTTATGGTATCAATGCTAAAGTAATAAAAAAAGATGTAGATAAATCTGAAAATGGAAAATATGTGCTTAAGTCAAAAGAAAAAAAGCCTATTGAATTTATTGTAATAAAAGAATTTGGAAGCTATACGTTTGACTATTTTGACCGTACTCTAAAAGAAGAATATGAAAAATCTAGTGATGAAATTAAGAAAACTTTTGAATCGCATGAAGAGTACAATGTAAATGGAGAGTTCAAGTATAATTTAAATTCCAATGCATCAAGTTTATCTGACATAGATAATATAGTACATAAATATGTTCAAATGAGAGATAATGCAGGAAAACATTTTGGATATAACTGGAATGTAAATATAAATTTTGACGGAATGACTGAAAAAATATGGTCTATGGGTTCAAACGAAGATGAAGAATCTATAGCTAGAAGAGTAAAATGCGAATATGTGGTAGCAAAGGTAAATGGAGGGGATAGCACCAAATTTACAGATGAAGAAATAACAAGGTATTACAAGCCATATTCATTAAAAGTATTTATTAATGGCAAGGAAGTTTATATCACAATAATGAATCAGCAGGTGCAACAAACAGCATTATATAGCTATTCAGAAGAAGATTACACAATGCCAATATCTGCACTTGGCGAAATTGAAGAAATTCAAATAACGTATGACAAATATAGCATGCCACTTGAACTTACATTTAAAGATAAAACATATAAAATAGGTGGTTCAACCGTGGATTTGGAAAATAGTACTATTCCGACTTATGTAGAAGTACAAACTTTAAAACAAATAATAGGGGCAAAGTTAGAATTTAACTATAAAGAGCAAAAATTGAATATTGTAGTTAAATAAATGTATTACAAGGGCAAGTAATTATTGTAAATTACTTGCTCTTATGCTATAATCCATTTGCAAATAGCATAAGATTAAGAAGAAATTAAATAGTTTCTTTTAAGGAGGAAAATTTGAAACGCATTTATATAATTTTAACATACAGTGGTACAGTACTTTCAAGAATTGTAAAAGCATACACAGGAGCCGAATATTCGCATGTGTCTATTGGATTAGACGAAAACTTAACGAAAATGTATAGCTTTGGAAGACTGAATCCATATAATCCATTTATAGGGGGATTCGTGCATGAAGGCATAAATATTGGAACATTTAAAAGATTTAAAAATACTCAGACAGCAGTTTATTCTATAATGATTTCGGATGAGCAGTATAATAGATTAAATCAGATAATACATAAGGTTGAGGCAACTTCTCAAGAATATAAATTTAATTTTGTTGGACTAGTAGCAGTTGCTTTACATATGAAAATTTAGAGAAGAAGGGCTTTTTACTGTGCAGAATTTGTGAAGTATGCTATGAAAAAGGCTCAAATTAGGAATAATTTGCCAGATATAGTAAAACCAGAGGATTTCTTAAACTTAGAGAATATAAGATTAGAATATAAGGGTGCACTGAAACAATATAAAGTTGAAGAACTGCCAACTTTGAATGTGGCAAATTTATGAGATAAACATATGCCAAATATGTAATTATAAATTTGAAATAGCTGTAATAATGAATGACAAAAGGAATGTGATAAAATAATGAGTAAAACAAAAATATTAAAGTTAGTGATGTTTGTAGTAGCACTTATAATATGTATTGGAGCAACAATATATTTGTTTCCAGTAATGAGAAACTTATCAACTGTGGAAGGACAAGTTGCATTTAAGCAAAAAGTAGAAAGTTCTGGTGTGCTAGGGCTACTTTCACTGTTTACTCTTGAGGTTGCACAAATATTTTTATTTATAATACCAGGCGAACCGATTGAAATTCTAGCAGGAATGTGCTACGGAGCCTTATGGGGTACAGTCTTTATTATGGCTTCAGCAGGAATTATTTCTACCGTAATATTTTTCTTGGTTAGAAAATTAGGAAAGAAATTTGTATATGAATTTTGTGATGAAAATAAAGTAAAGAAAATAGAAAACAGTAAACTTTTTCAAAATCCTAAAAAAATAGAAATGATAATGTTAATACTATTTTTATTGCCGGGAACGCCAAAAGATTTATTAGTATATATTGCAGGACTGCTACCAATAAAGCCAACAAGGTTTATAGCAATATCTGTACTTGCAAGGTTCCCATCAGTAATATCATCGACATTAGCTGGTGCGAATATTGCAGTGGGTGACTGGAAATTGGGAATTTTATTATATGGAGTAATTGTAGTAGCGGTGGCAATTTTAATATTTATATATCAGAAATTTGATAAAGAAAAAATAACGAGTGAGGCGTTGAAAACGATAAAATAGTTGACTTTTACAGTTTTAATAAGTATAATCTAAGTGAAAATTGTATGATTTAAGCATATATTTTTAACTATGACAAAAACTATATATATGGAGGTAATACAAATGAATGAGAAAATGTATGAAATTATGAGAGATGGAAGAGGTTTTATTGCAGCACTTGACCAAAGTGGTGGAAGTAGTGCAAAGACTCTAAAAAATTATGGAATAGATGAAAGTGAATATAGCTCAGAAGAGGAAATGTTTAATCTAATCCATGAAATGAGAAAAAGAGTTATGACAAGCAAAGTGTTCACAAATGAGCACATTTTAGGAACAATTCTTTTCGAAAAAACAATGATGTCAGAAGTAAATGGAAAATTTACAGCAGATTATTTATGGGACGAAAAGGGAATAGTTTCTTTCTTAAAAGTTGATAAGGGATTAGCCGAAGAAAAGAATGGCGTAAAATTAATGAAAGAAATTCCAAATTTAAAGGAAGAAATAGAAGAAGCAAGCAAAAAGCATGTATTTGGAACAAAGATGAGATCTGTAATATATGAAGCAAACGAAGAAGGCATAAGAGATATTGTAAATCAACAATTCGAATTTGCAAAAACAATATGTGACGGTGGATTAGTTCCAATAATTGAGCCAGAAGTAGACATACATTCAGAGCAAAAAGAACTTTGCGAAAAAATATTAAAAGACGAAATAATAAGAAAACTAAAAGAATGGAATCCAGCAGACAAAATAATGTTCAAATTTACAATACCAACAGTTGCAAACCATTACTTAGATTTATATGATTACGACTGTGTTGTAAGAATTGTTGCTTTATCTGGCGGATACGAGATAGATGAAGCATGTGAATTACTTGCTAAAAACAACAGAATGATAGCAAGCTTCTCAAGAGCATTATTACAAGACTTAAATGCACATCAAACACAAGATGAATTCGATACAGCATTAAACAATGCAATAGTAAAAATATACAATGCATCAATAGACTAAAAGTAGACTAAAACTGGGTAAAAAGTTTTCTATAAACCTTAAAATTGAAAACAGGAGGAACCAGTTGAAAATACAAATATATTATGTTATTATAAATTTGTAAACAAAGGTATTTGAAATGCAAAACAAGAGAAAAGAGGAGTAAAGTAGAATGAATAAACCAGCAAACCCTTGTGGTTGTACACACACACACACACACACACCATGCATTTTACCAAATGCAAACTTTAGTAAAATTTGCTAAGGCTTGTTTGTTGTACTCAAAAATATAAAAGAAAAAAGATAGAAATGGAGTAAAAACTATTTCTATCTTTTTGACGTTAAAAAGACTTGTTTTAAAAAATTATACATAGGAGGGAAAATACTCAAAATGACCAAAAAAGAAAATGGAATTACTATTATTGCACTTATTGTTACTATTGTAGTTTTGTTAATATTAGCAGGAGTAAGCATAAGCTTAATAATAAACAGAAATGGAATAATTTCAAATGCAGAAGTTGCAAAACAGGAAACTGAGATTGCAGATGAAAAGGAAAAAATAAACTTATCAGCATTAGCAGCACAAGCTAATAATGAAGAGGCTGTTATAAGAAGAAATGACTTTGACAAAGAGTTGAAAAAGTTCTTTAATGAAGATTACACACTAGAACCTGATAGTGATGCTGAAGAGTATGAAGTAACTTGCAAAAAGAGTGGAAGAAAATACACTATAAAAAGTGGAATAACAAAGAAAAATCCGGATTACGAATTGAATAACAATAATACAACATTTTCATCAAGCCCAAGTGGTTGGACGAATGGTGATGTAATAGTTAATGTAAAGACAACTATTCAAGAGTATACATTGCAAACAAGTAAAGACGGTAAAAATTGGAATGATTCAAGGGAACAAGTTTTTTCTACTAATGGAATTATGTATGCAAGACTGTGGAATGGAAGTGAATCTGTTTCAGAGTTGCAATATGAAGTAAATAATATTGACAAAAGTACTCCGAAAGTATCTGCAACAGCGATAAATACTAATAGCATAAAAATAAGTGCGTCAGATAGTGAAAGTGGAATAATAGGTTATGCAGTAACAACAAGTTCTACGAAACCAGAAAACTTTACAGGAGTTACGAATACAAAAAGTTTTGAAAATAGTATATCAAAATTGGCACACAATACTACATATTATGTATGGATAAAAGATGAAGCAGGAAATACATCACAATATAGTTTAAAAACACCGGAATTAAAGGCTGGAAGTTTAAAATTATCTAAGGCAATGACACAAAAATCTGATGCAAGTGATGTAGCAAATAATATTGGCTCATATATAGGCAGTACAGTAACAAATTATACTCCTAATGGAGGAGACAAAAATGTCGGATGGAAAATATTTTATGCTGGTAAATCAGATGCGGGAGATTCATCAGAGAATGACCATATATATTTAATAGCAGATGATTATATAGACATAAAGAATTCAGCAGGGGAATATAATACACCAGGAAGTGTGGATGCATTAGTTGACTCTCCAAAATGCGCAGCACTTGTTCATGTAGGAGGTTCAGGTGATAATAGCTTAGCCAAAAATTGGTTAAAAAAAGATTATGGTAGCTCTCCAATAACATATATGTTAGATACAGAAGGATGGTCGAGTTTATATGGAAATGAATATGCTGAATATGCAATAGCAGGACCTACAGTAGAAATGTTTGTGAAAAGTTGGAATAGTAATGATGGATATCCAAAGTTAAGTTATTATTATGATGATTATGGATACTCGATTGATAATATTGAATCTACTGATACTGGCTATAGTGATAGACTATACTTTCAAAGCATTGAAGAAGAAGTAAGAAATAGTTGCAATGGTTATTGGATAATAGGTCAAAGCCGTTGGTATGCAACAGTACCAGTTGGTATAAGTATTACAAATAAGAATGGAGACCACTCGGTAAATTTATATGCACAGTGGGGACTAAATAGTTTAGGCTTCAGACCAGTAGTATGTTTAAATACCAAGGTTAAACTACAAGCAGATGGAATGGACAGCAATGGAAAAACAAGATACAAAATAGTTGAAACATCTAATGAAGAAAGTAGTAATCAAGCTTATACGAGTGATGAATGGAGCTCACAAAATGTATATGCAACTCTTGTTAATGTAACAACAGGAAGTGGAATAAATACAAGCTATGAAAGCAGTGTTGACTCTGCACAAAATGTAGCAACAGGAACAACAAACACAAGTGAAATAAATACAGAAGGAATAACAACATTAAGAGTTAAAACTACTGATGGTACAAATACGGTTTATAGCAATAACTATATTGTAAAAATAGATAAAACATCTCCAACTCCAGGAACCCTAACAATGAAACAAAACAGTAGTACTGGAGTAGAGTATACTAGTGGAATAACAAATAATAATATATATATACAATTAAATAATGGAAATGATTCTACAAGTGGGCAGAGGAGTAATGTATATAAATTAAAGGGAGTAACTGAAAGTGAAAATTTAACAGAAACTTCAATAATTACAAATAAGGGAACTACAGTGGCAATAGTAACAACAGTAGATAATGCGGGAAATACAGCGACAAGAACCTATAATATTACAAAACAATTGCCTAAACTAGCTACACCAAGATTGACTGCAGATGGTAATTCAAAATTGACTTGGGATAGAGTTGAAAATGCAACAAAATATGTTGTGCAAAGTATAGTAGAAACTGTGAAAGTAGGAAAAGATAAAACATCTTATGATGCTTTAACAATGCGTAGAAATTTACTTAATAATGGAGTTGAGATATTTAGCGAAATTGTAAGAATTAAAGCGGTTGGCGATGGCATAAATTATGAAGATAGTAACTGGTCAAACGATGTAAGATTAATGGAGTGCTTATCTGGAGAAACCGAAATCGATATATATGATGAAGAAAAGAAAAAGAGAAGAAAGAAAAAATTAAAAGACTTAAAAGTCGGGGATAAAGTAATTTCATTTAATACAGAAACGAAAAAATGGGAAATAGATGAAGTACTAAATGATGATATGCACGAAGTTAAATTTGAGCTAAGTTATGATATATGGACTTTCTCTGATGGTACTCAAATAACAACAGTAAAGAAGCATGAATTCTACAATGTGAGTCAGGAAAAACTAATGTATATTGATGAATGGAATATGGGAGATAAAATATACAAAGAAGATGGAACAACGCCAAGTTTAATAAAACATGAGCAAGTACAAGAGCCAATACGTCATTACACATTAATGAACCATAACCATAACTATATAGCAAATGGATGCTTATCTGGAACAAGAGAAATGAGAAAAATAAAAGTAGAAGATTTAAAACCAGTTGATATTGATTAAGAGTGAGGAGAAGAAATGAAAGGTAAAAAAATAATTTTATGTATTATTTGTTTAGTAGCAATATTATCAATAATTATCGCATTTGGAGTAAGTCAAAAAGATAATGCAAAAGACAAAACAAATGAAAAAAATCAGAATAATATGCAAATAGAATTACAAGAAGGCAGCAAAATTGATGTAAAAAATCTAGAAAATGCCAAAATTGAAAATGGAATGAAAGTAAACAATTCTCCAAAAGCTCAAGAAGAAAAGATAGTAGAAAATCTTAAATATTCAGAATTTTCAATGGATTCTAAGAATGGAGAAAGCAATTTTAGAGTAAGAGTTACAAATGTAGGAAAAGAAAAAACGGAAGAACAATATGTAAAAGTAATATGCTTAGATGTAAATGGAAATTCGATTGGAGAAATTTATTTATTAGTTTCAGAGCTTAAGCCAGGTGAGTCGATAAGTGCAACAGCAAATATAGCAGATGACTATATAAATTTATATGATTATGAAATTTCAAAATAAAAAATAAAAACAAAAAAGTAAACTAATAGTTGTAAAACTATTAGTTTTTTGATATGATAGGCGTAAATTTAAATGTACAGTTCGGGGACGGAGAAAAAATTGTACAATAAATAGAGGAATAGGTGTTTAAAAAATATTAGAAATTAATATAAAACTTGTACATTTTTTTCTCCGTCCCCGGAATGCTTAGGAATGCTTCGTTGTACATTAAATAAACATAAGGAGGATTTTTTAATGAGTGAATACGAATGTGTTGACAGCGTTGAAACTTTGACAAAGACACTAGAGAGAGTTAAGAATGCACAAAAGGAATTTTCAAAATATTCACAAGAGCAGGTAGATAAAATATTTCAGGCTGCGGCTATTGCTGCGAATGAAGCTAGAATTCCACTTGCTAAGATGGCAGTAGAAGAGACTGGAATGGGAATAGTAGAAGATAAAGTAATTAAGAACCATTATGCGGCAGAATATATATATAATAAATACAAAAATGAAAAAACTTGTGGAGTAATTTATCAAGATGATAGTTATGGAATTAAGAAAATAGCTGAGCCAGTTGGCATTGTAGCTGCTGTTATTCCTACAACTAATCCAACTTCTACAGCAATTTTTAAAACTTTAATTGCACTAAAAACTAGAAATGGAATTATAATTAGCCCTCATCCAAGAGCTAAAAAGTCTACTATAGAGGCTGCAAAAACTGTTTTGGAAGCAGCTGTAAAAGCTGGTGCTCCAGAAGGCATTATTGCATGGATTGATGTTCCATCGCTTGAACTTACTAATATGCTAATGCAGTCTGCTGACATAATACTTGCAACTGGTGGACCTGGCATGGTTAAGTCTGCTTATTCTAGTGGAAAGCCAGCTCTAGGCGTTGGTGCGGGAAATACTCCTGCTGTTATTGACGAGAGTGCTAATGTGATTTTGGCAGTAAACTCTATTATACATTCTAAAACATTTGATAATGGAATGATTTGTGCTTCTGAGCAATCTGTAATAGTAAGCGACAAGATTTATGATAAGGTAAAAGACGAATTTGTTAAAAGAGGATGCTATATATTGAATCCTGAAGAGACGGAAAAGGTTCGTAAGACTATAATTATAAACGGAGCCTTGAATGCTAAAATAGTTGGTCAAAAGGCACACACAATCGCAGAACTTGCTGGAGTTAGTGTTCCAGAAAATACTAAAATTTTAATCGGAGAGGTTGAAAGCGTAGATTTATCTGAAGAATTTGCTCACGAAAAATTATCTCCTGTACTTGCAATGTATAAATCAAGCAGTTTTGACGATTCTCTTGAAAAGGCATATAGATTGATAGAAGATGGCGGACTAGGACACACCTCATCTTTATATGTAAATACTGTTACAGAAAAAGAAAAAATAGAAAAATTTTATAGCAAAATGAAAACGTGTAGAGTTTTAGTAAACACACCATCATCACAAGGTGGAATTGGAGATTTGTATAACTTTAAACTTACTCCATCTTTAACACTTGGATGTGGAACTTGGGGTGGAAACTCTGTTTCAGAAAATGTTGGAATTAAACATCTATTAAATATAAAAACAGTAGCCGAAAGGAGAGAAAATATGCTTTGGTTTAGAGCGCCTGAAAAGGTTTATATGAAGAGAGGTTGCTTGCCTGTAGCCTTAGAAGAACTTAAAAACGTAATGAATAAGAAGAGAGTATTTATAGTAACAGATACATTCTTATATGAAAATGGTTATACAAAAGTTGTAACAGACAAATTAGATGAGATGGGAATAGTTCACGAAACATTCTTCAATGTTGCTCCAGACCCAACTCTTGCTTGTGCAAAAGAAGGTGCAAAATTGATAGATGCCTTCAAACCAGATTGCATTATAGCAATAGGTGGTGGTTCTGCAATGGACGCAGCAAAAATAATGTGGGTTCTATACGAACACCCAGAAGTTGACTTCCTAGACATGGCAATGAGATTCATGGATATTAGAAAAAGAGTTTACACATTCCCTAAAATGGGCGAAAAAGCTTACTTTATAGCAGTTCCAACATCAGCAGGAACAGGTTCAGAGGTAACACCATTTGCGGTAATAACAGACGAAACAACAGGTCAAAAATATCCACTTGCAGACTATGAATTGCTTCCTAAGATGGCAATAGTAGACGCAGATATGATGATGAATGCCCCAAAAGGACTAACATCAGCATCTGGAATTGACGCCTTAGTTCATTCAATAGAAGCATATGTTTCTATGATGGCAACTGAATTTACAGACGGCCTTGCAATAGAAGCAATCAAGACAATATTCGAATATTTGCCAAGAGCTTATGAAGAAGGAGCAAACGACCCTATTGCAAGAGAAAAAATGGCAAACGCAGCAACGATGGCAGGTATGGCATTTGCAAATGCTTTCTTAGGAATATGCCATTCAATGGGACATAAATTAGGTGCTTATCATCATCTACCACATGGAGTTACAGTTGGTTTAGTATTAGATGAGGTAATGAGATTTAATGCAGAAGAAGTTCCAACAAAAATGGGAACATTCCCACAATACGAGTATCCACATGCTTTAAGAAGATATGCAGAAATAGCAGATAGCTTAAACTTAGGCGGGAACACAGACCAAGAAAAACTAGAAAGATTGATAAATAAAATAGACGAATTAAAAGAGAGAGTCGGCTTCAAGAAAACAATAAAAGACTATGGAATTTCAGAAGAAGATTTCTTATCAACATTGGATGAGATGAGCGAAAAAGCATTTGACGACCAATGTACAGGTGCAAATCCAAGATACCCATTAATAAGTGAGATAAAAGAAATTTATTTAAAAACATATTATGGAGGTGAAAGATAATGGAATTTAATTTGATAAATCCAATAGCTGAAAGAAAAACAAAAACTGTTTACAGAGACGGAGATAAGACAATAAAATTATTCGTAGAAAATTACTCAAAGGCAGACATATTAAACGAAGCTCTAATTCAATCAAGAGTAGAAGAAAACACAGATTTAAAAATATCTAGATTACAAGAAGTTACAAAAATAAACGAGAGATGGGCTCTAATTACAGAATATGTAGAGGGAACACCACTAGATGTTTTAATGATAGGACATCCGGAAAAACAAAACGAATATTTAAACTTTTTCGTAGGCATTCAATTAGATGTTTTATCAAAAAGAGTACCTCTATTAAACAGAATAAAAGACAAATATAGAAGAAAAATAACTGATGCTACAAACATAGATGACACGACAAAATATGAGTTACTACAAAGACTAGAAGGAATGAAAAACCATGACAAACTATGTCATGGAGACTTCGTTCCAAGTAACATAATTGTAAAAGAAAATGGCGAATATGTGATAATCGACTGGTCACACGCAACACAGGGAAATGGCTCAGCAGACGTAGCAAACACATACTTAATATTCTCTATGAGAAATCAAAAAGAATTAGCAGAAAAATACGTAAATTTATACTGTGAGAAAACAGGAACAGACAAGAAAGAAATACAAAGATGGATTCCAATAGTTGCAGCAATAAGAAAGACAAAAGGAAAAGTAGAAGAACAAGAAATGTTGGAACAATGGATAAACATAGTCGATTACGAATAAAGATTGAATAGCTTACTCTAAAGAGAGTAGGCTATCTTCCTATTATTGTGAAAAAAGGTCTTATTTTGAAAAAAATTTAAAATTTTATATTTTCTCTTTATTTTTAACAAGCTATTGTATATAATTATAGCAAGCAAAGAGGAGATGATTGAATAAAAATTACAAACCTTCAATCAAATTTTACCCTCAAGAAAGGAATACAACAAAAATGAATTTACCAAACAAATTAACACTATTTAGAATAATACTAGTTCCAATAATGGTTATAGTATCTTTTTTTGATATACCGGGAAGTTTCTTAGGAATATCTACAACAATGTGGATAATGGAATTAATATTTATAATTGCATCAATAACAGATAAACTAGATGGATATTTGGCAAGAAAAAATAATCAAGTAACAAACTTCGGAAAATTTTTAGATCCAATTGCAGACAAAATTTTAGTAGTTGCTGCCATGATTTTATTTGTAGAAATGGGAAGATTACCAGCATGGATTCCAATTATAGTAATATTCCGTGAATTTGCCGTTTCGGGATACAGATTAATTGCTGTACAAAACAGTGGCAAGGTAATTGCCGCAAATGTTTGGGGAAAATTAAAAACTGTTACACAAATGATTGCGATAATTTTAATGTTCTTAACAACACAACCTTATTTTGCATTTGTACTTAGAGCAAAAACAGAACAAGATGCACTTACATATATGACAACAGGAGATTTTGTAATGAATATTTTAGCAAGCATATTTATGACAATTTCTGTTATTGCAACAATTTTTTCTGGATATGAGTATTTAAAAGGCGGAAAAGATTTACTAAAAGATTGTTAATACGAAAAAATAATACAATATTATCAATTTTGAATAGAGAACAATATATACATAAGAGATAAAGGGGATAAAACATGAAAAAATTAAAGAAAATATTCATTGCATTGCTTTTGATAACGTTTATTTCAACAGTTACGATTGATTATAAAACATCAATTGCAGATGTAGGAAGTTTTGAAGATTACGACAGTGGTAGCTCATGGGATAGCGACAGTTCATGGGATAGCGGAAGCTCATGGGACAGTTGGGACGACGATGATTACAGTTCTAGTTATGGAGGAACAAGACATAGTAGTGGCGGAGGTTCTTCGTGGGGAACAATAATAACTTTTATTATTATAATTGCTATAGCTTATGCTATTTCTTCAAAGAATAAACACACTCCAATTAGACCAGTTCAAACGTATCAACCAGCATCTAATTTTGATTCTGAAGAAAATGTTGAAAGAAAAGTTAAAGCTGTTGATGAAATGTTTAATAAAGAAGAGTTCTTATCTTGGACTAGAAGTTTATTCGTAAAATTGCAAGAAGCGTGGACTGCAAGAGATTGGAGTACTATTAGAGTATTTGAAACAAATGAGCTATTTGAACAACATCAAAAGCAATTACAAGGTTATATAGACAGAAAACAAATAAATGTAATGGAAAGAATTTGCGTATTATCAGTTAAGTTAGCAGACTTCAAGCAAACTGGAAATAAGGATGTTTTAACTGTTGTATTGAAATCTAGAATGAATGATTATATAATAGACGAAACAACAGGAAAAATAGTAAAAGGTGATAAGACAACTGATAGGTATAGCACATATAAACTTGATTTTATTAGAACAACAGGCGAAAAGACAAAACCAGGTTCTATTGAAATAAATACAACCAATTGTCCAAATTGTGGAGCACCAACACAAATAACATCATCAGGTAAATGTGAGTATTGTGGAAGTGTAATTACAACAGGCGAACATAGCTGGGCATTATCAAACTTAGAGAAAATAGGCTAAAACTTGTGCGGACCTTAAAATAGGGTCTGCACAGGATAAATTATTAAAAGTTAAAAAATTTTAGGAGGAAAGAATTATGGGATTAATCAAAGCAGCAGCAAGTGCAATAGGGAGTACAATGCATGATCAATGGAAGGAAGCAATTAGATGTGAAAACATGACAAATGATATTCTTATGGTTAAGAAAACTACTCCAAATGGAGTTATATCAAATAAAAGTACAATTATAGTAGCACCTGGACAATGTGCAATTATATTTGATAATGGTAGAGTAATAGATGCAACGGCAGAAGAAGGAGTATATACTTTTGATAGTTCTTCTACACCTTCATTCTTTGCAGGACAATTTGGAGCAGTATTTAAAGAAATGTGGCAACGTTTTACATACAATGGAGCAAGTGCTAAACAACAAGCAGTATTTTTCTTCAACACAAAGGAAATAATAGATAATAAATTTGGAACAGCGGCACCAATTCCATTCCAAGATTGGTCGCACCCAATACCAAACCAAATGACAAATACTTTAACACCACTAAGAGTAGAAGTAAAATGTTTTGGAAAATATACTTTTAGAATTGCAGATCCAGCTTTGTTTATGAGCAAATTAGCAGGAACTGCTGATATTTATAAAAAAGATGAATTAGTAGAGCAATTAAGAACAGAAGTTATGTCTGTATTCCAAAATGTTGCAAATGAGCTTGGTACAGCTAAATACAAAGTCCCAGTTCTAGAAATGCCAAGCCAAACAGATGAAATAAGAGAAATGATGGATGAAAAGGTATTTGATGCAAAAATAAGAGAAAGAGGAATAGAAATAGTTTGCTTTGCTGTTGAATCTGTAACATTAACAGATGATTCTGCAAAGAAGATTGATGATTACGAATTAAGTTCAAACTCTTACATGCAACAAGGAAGAATGGTTGGAGCATATTCAAATGCTGTTGAAAATGCAGCAAAAAATGAAAATGGAGCAGCAAATGGATTCATGGGAATAGGAATGATGAACATGTCAACAAATGGAATGATGCAAAATGCTGCAAACGGACCATGGAATCAAAACAATGATGCAAGTAGAATGGATTTAAGTAAACAAGAAGAGGCTAAAGCTGATGATACAACAGCTGAAGGCTGGGCTTGTGAATGTGGTCATGTAAATCCAGCAGATGGTAAATTCTGTAGTGAATGTGGTAAGGCAAAAACATCAAAAAAGGTTTGCCCAAAGTGCAAAATGCCAAATGATGCAGGTAACAAATTCTGCAATAATTGTGGAGAACAATTGTAAAGTTTTGTAGGAGGAACTTATATAATAATGGAGTTAGAGCAAGCGAAAACAGAGGTTAAAGAACTTAGAAAAAAATTAGAGTATTATGCAAAATTATATTACGATATGGATAGCCCTGCAATAACTGATTACGAGTATGATATGATGATGAACAGATTAAAAGCTTTGGAAAAAGAATTTCCAGAGCTTGTTACTCGTGATTCATTAACTCAAAAAGTTGGAGGGCATGTTAAAGAAGGGTTCAAACAAGTGGTGCATGAAGTACCACTTCAAAGCCTTCAAGATATATTTTCTTTTGAGGAATTGAGAGACTTTGACACAAGAATTAGAAAGGTTGCAGAGGAAAATAATGAAGAGCTAAAATATGTTGTAGAAACAAAGATTGACGGTCTATCTACAGCACTTAAGTATGAAAATGGTGTTTTTGTACAAGGTGCAACACGTGGAAATGGCTTAATTGGAGAAGATGTAACAGATAACTTAAAAACAATTTCACATATTCCAAAAGAACTAAAAGAAAAAATAGATATTACGGTTCGTGGAGAGGTATTTATCGGAACAAAAGAGTTCGAAAAAATGAACGAAGAAAGAGAAATATTAGATGAAAGCCTATTTGCAAATGCAAGAAATGCAGCGGCAGGTTCTCTTCGCCAATTGGACTCAAAGGTAACTGCAACAAGACCGCTAGATATTTTTATATTTAATGTGCAAAAATATGATGAAGATACATTTGATTCTGAAAATTCACATTTTACAGAATTAGACAAGCTACAAAAATTAGGATTTAATGTAGTGCCGGTAAGAGCATTGTGTAGTACAATAGATGAAGCAATAGAAGCAATCAAAAAGATTGGAGAAGACAGAGAAAATCTATCATTTGGAATAGATGGTGCAGTTATAAAGGTTGATAATTTACGCTTAAGAGAGATACTAGGAACCACTTATAAAGTTCCAAAGTGGGCTATTGCATATAAATATCCACCAGAGAAAAAAGAGACAAAACTTTTAGATATCGTATGTCAAGTCGGAAGAACAGGAGCACTTACACCGACTGCAATATTAGAGCCAGTTAAGGTTGCAGGCTCAACTATTTCAAAAACAACACTTCACAATGAAGATTTTATAAAAGAAAAAGACCTAAAAATAGGTGATACAGTCGTAATTCAAAAGCAGGGAGACGTAATTCCAGAAGTTGTTGATGTTATAAAATCGAAGAGAGATGGTACTGAAAGAGAATTTGTTATGCCAACAGTATGTCCAGTCTGCGGAGCACCAGTAGTAAGAGAAGAAGGTGAGGCTGTTGCACGTTGTATAGGAATAGAATGTAGTGCAAAAATATTAAGAAATCTTGCACATTTCGTCTCAAAAGAAGGAATGGATATAGATGGGCTTGGAATAAAAATATTAGAACAATTAGTAGATAAATGTTTAATAAAAAATATTGCTGACATTTACACATTAACAGCAGAAGAAATTGCATCACTTAAAAAGAATGGAAAGAAATTTGCTCAAAATCTAATAGATTCAATAAATGCAAGCAAAAACAATGATTTATTTAAGCTACTAACAGCACTTGGAATAAGACATATAGGAACAAAATCTGCAAAAGGATTGTGCAAAAAATACAAATCAATAGACAAAATTGCAGAAGCAAGTTTCGAAGAATTAAGCATGATAGATGATGTTGGAGAAATTACAGCACAAAGTATTTACGAATTTTTCAGACAACCACAAACTGTTGATTTAATAAATAGGCTAAAAGAAGCGGGAGTAAATACTGAGGTAATACAAAATGAAAATACTAATACAGATGACAGATTTGCAGGAAAAACATTCGTATTAACAGGAAGTCTAGAAAAATATACAAGGCAAGAAGCTAGTGATATAATAGAAAGCTTTGGTGGCAAAGTATCAGGTTCAGTTTCTAAAAAAACAAGCTACGTACTAGCCGGGGAAGAAGCGGGTTCAAAATTAACAAAAGCACAAGAATTGGGAGTTGCAATTATTTCAGAGCAAGATTTTAAAAATATGATTGAATAAAGGAGAGAGTATGGAAGGCAAATATTCATTTGAACGCATGGAAAACGAATTAGATAATGGGTATATAATTTTTTACACATATGTTAGAAATAGATACCAATTATTCAAGACATCAGAAAATTGCTATACACAGCAGTTACTAACAGAAGATTTAAAAAATCCATTACCACGTTTAACAATAATAACACACAAAAGATTAAAAGAAATATATCCATACATGGAAAACATAGAATATAAAACAAGTGCACTATAGTTGGAATGTGAGGGAGGCTTGAAAAATGTACACTTATGACGATGTAAAAGAACATAGCAATGACAGAGAATATGTAGAAAAAGCAATAGAAGAAGATGGACTTTTATTAGATGCAGCATCTCCTGAATTACAAGACGACAAAGAACTAGTAATGAAAGCTGTTACAAAAGATGGTGGAGCATTGGAATTTGCCTCAAAAAGGTTGAAAGCAGACAGAAAAATATTGATGCAGGCAGTTGAGAAAAAAGGCTGGGTTTTATGTTATGCCTCAGATGAATTGAAAGCAGATAAAGAACTAGCACTCAAAGCCGCAAAAACAGATGGACAAATTTTATATTATGTAAGCAAAGAATTAAGAGATGATTATGATGTTGTGCTAGAAACAGTAAAAAATAAAGGTTTAATTGTAAAATATGCTAGCAAGCGTCTGCGTTCAGACAAGACAATAGCAATAGAAGCAATAAAAAATGACAAAAGAGCTTATGATTTTATAGTACCAGAATTAAGACAAGATGAAGAAATACAGGCAATAATAAATCCACCAGCATAAAATTTTTTGGTATAAAATTGGAACGGAGAAAAAATTTATATTTTTCCGTTCCAATTTATATTAATGCTTTTTTGTGTTCTTCTCTGTCACCGTTTTGTATTATTGTATATTTTGAGGATTTGCATATAGGGTCTTATTATTTGTGTATATTACCATTCCAGGTTTTGCTCCATTAGGCTTTTTTACATATTTTATTAAAGTATAGTCAACTGGCACATTTTGAGACATTCTAGCCTTGCTGTAATATGCCGCAATAGATGCACATTTATATAAAACTGAATCTGGAATATTGAAAGTACAAGATGTACTAGAATTTTCTGAGCTGGAATGTAAACTATCTGTTTTTAAGACAACATGACTTCCATGAATATCTTTCGTGTGAAACCAAATATCAGAATTTTGTGCGAGTCTGCAAGTTAAATAATCATTTTGTTTATTATTCTTTCCAATGTAAACAGTGTAACCATCAATATTGCGTTTTTCCAGCATATTACTTGCGTTTGATTGCTTACTCGATTTAGAATTAGTAATTTTGCTCTGTTTATTGTATACATGATTATTTACTGTATTTGCATTTTTCCCGAAAATTAAATTATCACAAATTTCAGAATAAATATTGTCTATATCTTCAATTGTGGAAACTTCTTCTAACTCGTATACAATACTTTCTAAGTATGATAACTCAGCCTCTGACAATTCTTTTTGCTTTTCTACAATAGCTATTGTGTTTTGTAGTTTTCTATATTTTTTGAAAAAATTCTTAGCATTTTTAGATGGACTAAATTTCTCATCTAATGGTATAGTAATTAAATTGTTGTTATCATAATAGTTTTCCAAAGTAACTTCAGCCTGTGGATAATCTGGTATTCTGTATAAATTTGAAGTTATTAATTCACCATATAATCTGTATTTTTCAGCATTTGTGCAATCGGCAATTTTTAAATCTATTGTGCTAATTCTTTCTTTTATCTTTCCAACATGATTTAAAACAAGCTTTAATACTGTATCTCTGTACTGTTTGAATTGCTCAGACTGTTCTTTTGAAGTATAGAAATCATCTAAATAGAAGTTCACAGTAAGTCCATCGTTTGTTGATTTATAAGCAAAGTAATCTTTCTTAACAGAAGGATATTCTTTTAAAACAACGTTATCAGGCATGTTTGCAAATAAATCTTTTAGATATGAGTAAACTTCTTTCAAATTATTAGTAGAAACAGCTGTTGGAATATTCAATGTTTCTAATAAATATGATATATTCTTTTTTCCAAATCCATTGTAAACTTTAGATAATGTTGATGACAAATTTTCGCTATCTATTGAAACATCTCTATAAAACTCATCGAAAGTTTTAACTGCAAGAAAGTCCTTTTTAGCACTTTCAATATTCAAATATTTCGAACCAGGGAAGATGTCTCTATTTGAGTTATCAAACTTATTTAGATGACGTAAGCTATCGATAACTGTATGCTCCGAATTTAGCAATATAATATTGCTGTGTTTTCCCATAAGTTCAACAACAAGAGTTTTTGTAATTAAATCATTAAGCTCGTTGTATACATCAATATCAATAAAAACAATACGTTCTAAGCCATTAGAATAAATTCTTTTAATAGTTCCACCAGTCAAATGTTTTCTAAGAACCATGCAAAAATTCAAAACATTTTGAGGGTTAGGTTTAGAATTAGTAGTTAAATTAATTCTATAGTTTACTGAATCTATAGAAACATTCAAACAATAATTCTTTCCACTAGAATAAACACCCAATAAAATCTCGTTTTTATTAGGTTCAAAAATTTTATTTATCTTTCCATTAATAAGGCAAGTGTTTAATTCTGAAACTACTGCTTTAGTTACAATACCATCAAAAGCCATTGCAAAAATCTCCTTAAATTTTAATAGAATGATTATACCGCAAAAAAGACTGTTTATCAATAAAAAATCTTATAAAAGTAGCAGTATAATAGGTCATATACTAAACTAATGAAATATGAAAAAATTAAAACAGAAAATCAAAATAATTTGCAAAAAATATTGACATTTCAAGCTTTTTTAGCATATAATACAAACCAATGAGGCACTATTAGGAGGAACTTGCTAAAAGATGAACAACAATTATAATAATATGTCTGATGATGAACTACTGGAATTGATAAATAAAAAAGATACAGATGCACTAGATTTTTTAATATGCAAATATAAAGACCTAGTAAATTCAAAAGTGAATAAATATTTTATAATTGGTGCCGAAAAAGAAGATATAGTTCAAGAAGGTTTGATAGGTCTATATAAAGCAATTAAAGATTACAAACCGGACAAGCAGAATTCATTTAAATCATTTGCAAATTTATGTATAGAAAGACAATTAATAACAGCAATAAAATCCTCTAATAGACAGAAACATATGCCATTAAATTCGTATTTATCATTGAACATGACAGCTTTTGAAAACGAAGATGGAAACAATGATACGCAAATAGTGGACGTGCTTGAAAACACAGTAATAGAAGATCCACTAGATACAATTACAAAAAAAGAATACTTTTCAAGTGTAGAAAATGTGATAGACTCATCTTTAAGTGACTTTGAAAAGAAAGTACTTAATAGATATGTACAAGGCGAATCTTATGTAAAAATTGCAGAAAGATTAGATGCTCCAGTAAAATCTGTGGACAATGCGATACAAAGAATTAGAAAGAAAACTGCAAAAAATATACAAGCAGAAAGTAATATATAAAAGCTTCTGATGCAAACCGGAAGCAACATATGCTATCATAGCTCAGTAGGTAGAGCGCAGCCTTGGTAAGGCTGAGGTCACGGGTTCGATTCCCGTTGTTAGCTCCAGAAAATATAGGATAACTACGAAAGGAAATCGAAAAGGAGGAATAGCAAATTGTCCGGTGGACAATTTGCCCGACGCGGCTCGGCGATTCCCGTTGTTAGCTCCAGAATTTATAGAAAACTAGAATTTTTAGAGAATTCTAGTATTTTTTTATAAAAAAACGAGAATTGAAAAGGAGGATTAGAAAATTGTCCAGTGGACAATTTGCCAGACGTAGCTCGGCGATTCCCGTTGTT
>ENA-ORSB01001302-ORSB01001302.1-human-gut-metagenome-genome-assembly--contig:-NODE-1302-length-24035-cov-3.656714_pt1 | contig 24035 bp, 30 predicted proteins | sample MGYA00242180_ERZ509144 | MGnify/ENA primary metagenome ERZ509144 (study PRJEB26280, sample SAMEA2338661) | human gut metagenome | biome: human gut; feature: human-associated habitat; material: faeces...
CCCGCCAGAAACTGACGAAATACAGCTGCTGATAACAGAAACGTCACAAAGTTATCACACACCGTTACGTGTTACAGTTCACTGGTGCCCAGCGAACTGTAACATTCGCAACCCTCATTTAAAGTTTTGCTTCGCAAAAGGAGGGTTGCTCACACCTGAAACATGTTCTTACGCAGCGAAACAGCAAGTGTTTCACTGCTGAGTGAACAGTAACGGTTACGTTACGATACGGGTTGACGCGTTTCCGGGAATGAGGTTATACTAGAGGTATCATATACGAAAAAGGAGTAACGAATTATGAAAGGTATCGTACTTGCCGGAGGTTCCGGCACACGTCTTTATCCGTTAACTATGGTAACATCGAAACAGCTTCTCCCGATCTATGACAAGCCGATGATCTATTATCCGCTGTCTGTTCTTATGAATGCAGGCATCCGCGACATCCTGATCATCTCCACACCGCAGGACACACCTCGTTTTGAGGCACTGCTCGGAGACGGCCATCAGTTCGGTGTACAGCTTACCTACAAAGTGCAGCCAAACCCGGACGGACTGGCACAGGCCTTCATCATCGGCGAGGAGTTCATCGGGGATGATTCCGTTGCCATGGTGCTCGGCGACAACATCTTCTTCGGACACGGTCTGAACAAACGCCTGAAAGCAGCAGTAGAAAACGCTGAGACCGGAAAAGGCGCAACCGTATTCGGCTATTATGTAGATGATCCGGAGCGTTTCGGAATCGTAGAATTTGACTCCGAGGGAAAAGCTATCTCCATCGAAGAGAAACCGGAGAAACCGAAATCAAACTATTGTGTTACAGGTCTGTACTTCTATGACAACAAAGTCGTAGAGTATGCAAAGAACCTGAAACCGTCACCGCGCGGAGAGCTTGAGATCACCGACCTGAACCGGATCTATCTGGAAGACGGCAGCCTGAACGTTGAGCTTCTCGGACAGGGCTTCACCTGGCTGGATACCGGTACACATGAGAGCCTGGTAGAGGCAACCAACTTCGTAAAAACCATCGAGACCCATCAGCACCGCAAGATTGCGTGCCTCGAGGAGATCGGTTACCTGAACGGCTGGATCGGCAAAGACCAGCTTCTGACCGACATCGAGCCGCTGAAGAAAAATCAGTACGGTCAGTATCTGATGGATGTGATGAACGGAAAATATATCGACAAATAAAAGCGAATAGCGTTGAAGAAAACTGCCCCGGAAGAAAAATCCGGGGCAGTTTTTGAAAAAAGTGCTTGACCATGACATAACGTCATCCTTTATACTCATGGTACAAACAGAAAATCAGACTGAAAAACAAGAGACAGACAAAACATAACGATAACAAAATCAGAAAAAAGGAGAACCATTATGAGAGTATTTGTAACAGGTGTAAAAGGCCAGCTCGGCCATGACGTCATGAATGAACTTGCAAAACGCGGTCATGAAGGAATCGGCGTTGATATTGAAGAAATGGATATCACCGATGCAGAAAGCGTAAGAAAAGTCATTACTGAAGCAAACCCGGATGTCGTAATCCACTGTGCAGCATGGACCGCTGTAGACCTTGCTGAGGATGATGACAAAAAAGAAAAAGTACATCAGGTCAATGCAGTCGGAACCGAGAACATCGCAAAAGTCTGCCATGACCTTGACTGCAAAATGATCTACATCTCCACCGACTACGTATTCGACGGCCAGGGCACCCGCCCGTGGGAGCCGGATGATGAGCGTCATCCGCTGAACGTATACGGCCAGACGAAATGCGAGGGAGAGCTCGCGGTAGAGAAATGGGTGAAAAAATTCTACATCGTCCGCATCGCATGGGTATTCGGCGTGAACGGAAAGAACTTCATCAAGACCATGCTGAACCTTGGAAAGACACACGATCATCTGACTGTTGTAGATGATCAGGTAGGAAGCCCGACCTACACCTACGACCTGTCCCGCCTGCTTGTCGACATGGCAGAGAAAGAGAACTACGGCCGCTACCATGCAACAAACGAGGGACTCTGCTCCTGGTATGAGTTCGCCTGCGAGATTTTCAAACAGGCCGCTGAGATCGATCCGGCTTACGGAAAAGTAAGTGTATCACCGGTAAGCTCTGACCAGTACCCGGCAAAAGCAAAACGTCCGTCCAACAGCCGCATGAGCAAAGAGAAACTGACCGAGAACGGATTCGAAAAACTGCCGACCTGGCAGGATGCGCTGCACAGATATCTGCGCGAGATCGAATTCTGATAGAAACCCCGAAAATAACGCAAAAAAGCAGTGCTGAATTTTTTTATCCTCTTCCGGCAAGAAGACACGTTCTGCGGTGGGAGATGAATTTATAGCAAGACCAGAAAATAACGCAAAAAATTCAGCACTGCAGAACGTGAATTACTGCGTCACGGATTTTCGTCGTACCCCGGTACGCCTTCAAATCCGTTCCTTGTAATTCGCGCCCTGCAGCACTGCCTTTTTTGCGTTATTTTCTGGTCTTGCTATAGTTTCTGAGATTGCTATAAACATTTCCAATATGCGGAGTTCCCAGGTAAAACGGGGGCTCCTTTTTCTTATGCCAAACCCATGCATTCAACAGGGAGAATGCCCTTTTTTCTTTTGTGAATATTGACAGAAAATGCCGTTAAAATTCTCACATTGGATCCGGGTATTTCTGTTGACATTTGAACATGAAATTGCCATTATGAAAGCAGAATCTTTACGTATCCGGCAGGGGGCAGGAACGTGAAGATGACAAAAGAAGGCATGGGGGATGAAGCAATGAAAAAGAGTCTGTTTTACCGGGCAAAAAAGATGCCGCCATCTGCGCAGATCATGCTGCTGTTTGCCGTCGAGGGTGTATTTCTGCAATATATCACATCGATCAACGGTTTCGGCCTGAATCTGTATGCGACAAACATGGGTGCAACCGACAGTCAGATCGGCATTATCCAGATGGTGCCGAACATTGTAGCGTGTGCAGCACTTCTGCCGCTTGGAATTCTGGCGGATCGTCTGAAGTCGACAAAGACGATACCGATGCTTACGCTTCTTGTGATGTGTGCCGGCTATGCATTTCTTGGAAGTGTACCGGCACTCGGCGAGAGATGTATGGAGCTGTTTTTTGTATCACTGGCATTTACTGCAGGGGCACTTGCTATTTACAATGCGCAGTGGCAGGCAATGTTCGGTGCTGCGGTTTCACTGCGGCAGCGAAACGATGTTTATGCCTTTCGGAATCAGTTCATGTTTGTGATTGGCATTCTTGCACCGGTGATCTGCGGGATTCTGATGGGAAGATGCCACACGGCCGATGGAAAGCTTCTGGTACTCCGAAGCTTCTTTTATCTGTGTGCTGTCTGTGTTTTGCTGCAGGCCGCTGCAATCAAAAAAATTCCGGTGAAACAGCAGGAGGAGGGAAAGGCTCCGGCAGAAGCGGGGAAGGCATCCTCACGTTTTTCTGTTTCTGATCTGCTGGAGGCGATCACAAGCGTGGGGAAAAATAAAGCATTGCGCTGGTTTTTCGTGCCGGTGGTCTTTTTCTATATCACCTGGCAGCTTGACTGGAGCATGTGGTATTTAGGACAGGTCAAATATTGCAAAATGTCGGAGATGACACTTTCCATCTGCAACGGTGTTTTCAATATCGGTCAGCTTGCGGCAGTTGGAATGATCGCGAAGGTTGTCCGGAAAAAATCGCCGGATTTTGCACTGATTTCCGCCGGGATCGGTCTTTGCTTCTGCCCGGTTATTATGATTCTGGTTCCACATTTACCGTTGGCGTACCGAGGGGTTACTTTTATTGTTCTGATGACGGTTCTGAACGCTCCACAGTGTGCCGTTGCACTCTGCACGGTACAGATTCTTTTAAATGCCGCACCGGAAAAGAACCGTTCGCTTTTGATCAGCCTCTTTACGATGATGACGACGCTGACCAACAGTGTTCTGCCGCTGCTTGGTGTCCGTCTGTATACGGCACTTGGGGCAGATCTTACGGCACTGTACCGGTTCAACCTGATAGATCTTGGGGTTCGCATTTTATCCACATTCGGGCTGATATGGCGTTATCAGAAGGCGAAAAAAGATGGCTTTCTGACAAAGATTTCGGATTGAGACGGGCCGTAAAAGCCGAAAATAACATTTACAACAGGAACGATATCGTGTATGATAAATGTGGCTTTCTTTGCACGTATGGAAAAGAGAAGCGCAAAAAGGAGTTTAAACAATGAAATGGAATAAATTTACATTAAAAACAAGATCGGAAGTGGAAGACATTGTGATCTCCACTCTGGCCGATGTGGGAATCGAAGGCGTGGAAATTCAGGACAAACAGCCTTTGACCGAGAGCGACAAACAGCAGATGTTCGTGGATATCATGCCGGATATTCCGGATGACGATGGCATTGCCTACCTGAATTTTTACCTCGATGTGGATGAGGACAAGGAGAAGGTTCTTGCAGATGTCCGCGCGGCACTTGCAGAAATGCAGGAGTTCCTGGACCTTGGAGAGTGCACCATCACAGAGTCTGAGACAGAGGACAAGGACTGGATCAACAACTGGAAACAGTATTTCAAACAGTTCTATGTGGACGACATTCTGATCATCCCGTCCTGGGAGGAAGTAAAGCCGGAAGACCGGGATAAAATGATCATCCATATCGATCCGGGCACAGCCTTTGGAACGGGTATGCATGAGACAACACAGCTTTGCATCCGTCAGTTAAAGAAATATGTGACAAAGGATACCGAGCTGCTTGATGTCGGAACCGGAAGCGGTATTCTTTCGATTATTGCACTGAAGCTTGGTGCGCGTCATGCGGTCGGAACAGATCTCGATCCGTGTGCGGTTCCTGCGGTTGAGGAAAACAAAGAAGTCAATGGAATTCCGGTAGAAGCGTTTGATATGATGATCGGAAATATCATTGATGACAAAGAAGTACAGGACAAAGTCGGATACGAAAAATACGATATCGTTACCGCAAATATTCTTGCAGATGTTCTTGTTCCGCTGACGCCGGTAATCGTACACCAGATGAAGCCGGGCGCTGTTTATATCACATCCGGCATTCTCGATGTGAAAGAGGAAGTTGTCAAAGAGGCAGTCGTTGCAGCGGGACTTGAAGTAGTTGAAGTTACACATCAGGGCGAATGGGTTTCTGTTACAGCAAGAAAACCGATGTAAATTAAGAAAAGCGAAACACCAGAAGAGAAAGAGAACAGATTCATGTACCGTTTTTTTGTAGAAGAAAGTCAGATTTATGACGGCACTGTCCACATCACGGGCAGTGACGTTAATCACATCAAAAATGTGCTCCGCATGCGGCCGGGCGAAAAAATACTGGTCAGTACCGGAGGCGAAAAGGAATATCATTGTGCCGTTTCGGATTTCCCGGAAGGGGAGGTTCTTGCCGCAGTAGAAGAAGTCACAGCAGCAGACAGAGAACTCCCGTCCCGAATTGTGCTGTTTCAGGGTCTGCCAAAAGGTGACAAAATGGAACTGATCATCCAAAAAGCAGTGGAACTTGGTGCGACGGAAATTGTTCCGGTGGAGATGAAACGCTGCGTTGTGAAGCTGGACCGGAAAAAGGCGGAAAAGAAAGCAGAGCGTTGGCAGACGATCGCGCTTGGTGCGGCAAAGCAGTCCAAACGGATGCAGATTCCGACGGTACACATGCCTGTTACATTTCAGCAGGCGCTTGCAATGATGGCAGAATCAGACGTTCGCCTGATGCCGTATGAGAACGCAGAGGGGATGGAAGGAACGAGAAAAATTCTGGAATCCATTGAACCGGGTGAATCTATTGCGATCCTGATCGGACCGGAGGGCGGCATCGACGAAGCGGAAGTGGAAATGGCCATGAAGGCAAAGGTAGAGCCGATTACGCTCGGAAAGCGCATTCTGCGCACGGAAACGGCCGGAATGACCGTGCTTTCCATTCTGGTGTATCTTTTAGAAGGAAGGGAACGAACAAGATAATGGAAGCATATCTGGACAATTCCGCAACCACCTGTGTTTATCAGGAAACCGCAGATCTCGTCTGTGATCTGATGGTAAATCATTATGGAAATCCGTCTGCGATGCATCAAAAAGGGGTAGAAGCAGAACAATATATCAGAACCGCCCAGGAAACGCTGGCAAAGATTCTGAAAGTCAAAGAAAAAGAAATTTTCTTTACCTCCGGTGGCACAGAGTCCGACAACTGGGCGCTCGTCGGAACAGCAATGGCAAATAAGAGAACGGGAAACCACATCATCACAAGCGCGATCGAGCACCCGGCCGTGTCGGCACCGCTGGCATTTCTGGAGGAGCAGGGATTCCGTATTACGCGCCTGCCGGTAAATAAAGAAGGCCTTGTGGATGTGAACGAACTCGAAGAAGCGATCACGCCGGAGACGATTCTCGTTTCGATTATGTATGTCAACAATGAGATCGGTGCTGTTGAGCCAATCGGGGAGATCGGACGCAGAATCAAGGCGAAAAATCCGAAAACGTATTTTCATGTCGATGCGATCCAGGCGTTCGGCAAATACCGGATTTATCCGAAACGGATGGGCATCGACATGCTCGCCGTGAGCGGCCACAAGATCCACGGACCGAAGGGAAGCGGCTTTTTATATATTGATGAGAAAGTAAAAATCCGTCCGCTGATCTTAGGCGGCGGCCAGCAGAACGGCATGCGTTCCGGAACCGACAATGTGCCGGGCATCGCAGGCCTTGCGAAATCCACTGAGATCGTTTACAAGCATTTTGACGAGCAGACCGCGCAGATGCGTGCCTGCAAACACCGTCTGATCGAAGGCTTACGGGAGCTGGACGATGTGGTCATCCATGGCATGCCGGAAGAAGAGGGTGCGCCGCAGATTGTCAATGCATCGTTCTTAAATGTGCGCAGTGAAGTGCTGCTGCACACGCTGGAGGACCGCCAGATCTACGTTTCCGCCGGAAGCGCCTGCTCATCACACAAGAGAGCCGGAAGCCCGACGCTGACTGCCATCGGCGCATCGAAAGCCGAGATGGAGTCTGCCGTGCGGTTCAGCTTCAGCGAATTTACGACACTGGAACAGATTGATTACACCCTGGATACGCTGCGCGAGGTACTGCCGATGCTGCGCAGATTTACCAGGAAATAATAGAAAGAGGAAAATTATGATTACAATACAGCCGGAAATTGAAATCCTGAGCACCGAATCCTACGAGGATATGCTGCGCCGGATCGAGAAAATCGGAAGAGTCTGCTACAAGAGCGAGGAGCGCATTGGAGAAGGCACTGCAGAGAAATTCATCGCAGGCATCATCAAACGCGGCCATGAATCCGTCATTGAGCACGGCTCCATCACCGTAAAAGTAACGTGCGACCGCGGCGTGACCCATGAGATCGTCCGCCACCGTATCGCAAGCTACAGCCAGGAGAGCACCCGCTACTGCAACTATTCGAAAGATAAATTTGGAAACCAGATCACCTGTATTGATCTGGCAACCGGATTTTCCTATGATCTGGACGACGAGAACGACCGTAAAAAATACGAGGTATGGCAGAAAGCAATGGAAGCTGCAGAGCAGTATTACTTCCAGATGCTCGAACTCGGAGCAAAGCCGGAGGAGGCAAGAAGCATTCTTCCGAACTCTCTGAAAACCGAGATCGTCATGACCATGAACTTAAGAGAGTGGCGCCACTTTATCCGGCTTCGAAGCGCCAACGCCGCACATCCGCAGATGCGTCAGGTATCTGACCTGATCCTGAAGAAATTTTCTGAGGAATATCCTCTGTTCTTCCGCGATCTGGCTGAGAAAAAAGGAGAATAAAAAACGATGATGTACAAAGCATTTCTGGTAAAATATGCCGAGATCGGCATTAAAGGAAAGAACCGTCATCTGTTCGAGAAAGCGCTCTGCGTACAGATGGAGCACGCGCTTGCCCCGGTAGACGGAAATTTCCAGGTCACCCGTGAGATGGGACGAATCTATGTCAACACCGAAGGAGACTTTGATTACGAGGGCGCTGTCGATGCGCTGACAAGAGTTTTCGGTATCGCCGAGATCTGCCCGGTTGTCATTTTAGAGGACACCGGCTTTGAAGATCTGGCAGAGGCAGTGGTTTCCTACGTGAAAGAGCTGTACCCGACCGAGGAGAAAACCTTTAAGGTATGCGCACGCCGTGCGAACAAAAACTATCCGATGCACACAATGGAAGTCAACTGCGAGCTGGGCGGCCGCATCCTCGATGTCTGCCCGAACCTCAAAGTAGACGTTCACGAGCCGGATATCTATCTGAACGTCGAGCTGCGTCAGAAGATTTATCTGTACTGCGAGAGCATCGCAGGCCCTGGCGGTATGCCGGTCGGCACAAACGGACAGGCCATGCTGCTGCTTTCCGGCGGTATCGACAGCCCGGTTGCCGGATACATGATCGCAAAACGCGGTGTTAAGATTGATGCCGTTTACTTCCACGCTCCGCCGTACACCAGCGAGAGAGCCAAACAGAAGGTTGTGGATCTTGCAAAACTCGTTGCACGCTACAGCGGCCCGATCCGTCTGCATGTGGTCAACTTCACCGAGATCCAGCTTGCAATCTACGAAAAATGCCCGCACGACGAGCTGACCATCATCATGCGCCGTTATATGATGAAGATCGCAGAAGCGTTTGCACGTCAGGACAAATGCCTTGGCCTGATCACCGGAGAGAGTATCGGACAGGTGGCAAGCCAGACGATGCATTCCCTCGCCGTTACCAACGAAGTCTGCACCATGCCGGTCTTCCGTCCGCTGATCGGTTTCGACAAACAGGAGATCGTCGATATTTCCGAAAAAATCGGTACGTACGAGACATCTGTTCTGCCGTATGAGGACTGCTGCACGATCTTCGTTGCAAAGCATCCGGTGACAAAACCGAACCTGAATGTCATCAAATGCTCCGAGCGCCATCTGGATGACGTGATCGATGAGATGATGGAACGCGCAGTTTCTACCGCAGAGACGATCGAGGTCTGCTAAGGAAAACTTGCTTTAAAGAACAAAAAGGCCGGATCTTGTTTTGGGGGTTCTGAAAAACAAGATCCGGTCCTGATGATAAACAAAGACAAAAAAAGAGCCGCGGCGAGTGCGCGGCCCTTATGTTCTATCGTAATTATACAATGTACGGAGCAAGAACATCAAGTACGGTCTGAAGAGCATCTCCATCAGCATGGACGTTCAGGTCGATCGGTTTGGAAAGGTCGAGGCTGAAGATTCCCATGATGGATTTTGCGTCGATTACGTATCTTCCGGATACCAGATCGAAATCAAAATCGAATTTGGAAATGTCGTTGACGAAAGATTTTACTTTGTCGATAGAATTAAGAGAAATCTGTACTGTTTTCATGTTTGTAATCCTCCCTGTTATTTGGTTAACATTATTTATTACCCTCATTTAACAGCTTTATCTTACCGTCTGGAGGGGAAAAAGTCAATGCGAAAACATACAAAGATAAAGTGGAATCTTCGTGATTTTTAATAATAAAGATGAAGAAGAAAGGAGTATGGCATGAAAAAAACGGTAGCTTTGCATAATCTTGGGTGTAAAGTGAACGCATATGAGCTGGAAGCCATCCAGCAGCTCCTCGAAAACAGAGGGTACGAGATCGTGCCTTTTGCACCGGGAGCGGATGTTTACATTATCAATACGTGTACCGTGACGAACATTGCGGACCGGAAATCGCGGCAGATGCTGCACAAAGCGAAAAAGATGAATCCCGATGCGGTTGTCGTGGCCTGCGGCTGTTATGTGCAGGCGGCTGGGGAAAAACTCGAAGAGGATACGGCGATTGATCTGATCATCGGAAATAATAAGAAGAAAGATCTTGTGGATATTCTGGAAAACTTTCTGGCAGAACGTGAGGATGGTGGAAAACCATCCGACGCGGAGTGTAAGAGCTTCCTCGTGGATATGACACACAACCGTGAGTACGAGACACTCTCGATCAGCAAAACGGCGGAGCACACCCGCGCATTCCTGAAAGTACAGGATGGATGCAATCAGTTCTGTACTTATTGTATTATCCCGTACGCGCGCGGCAGAGTCAGAAGCCGCCGCCAGAGTGATGTGGTAGAAGAAGTAAAACGTCTGGTGGAGGCCGGATACCAGGAAGTCGTGCTGACCGGTATCCACCTTTCCTCCTACGGACTCGATTTCCCAGAGGGCGAAAAAGAGACGCTGCTCGACCTGATCCGCGCTGTTGATGCAGTGGACGGCATCAGAAGAATCCGTCTCGGATCCCTGGAGCCGGGCATCATCACCGAAGAGTTTGCAGAGGCGATCGCCGCAATGCCGAAGGTGTGCCCGCATTTCCATCTTTCGCTGCAGAGCGGAAGCAATGGAACACTGAAGCGGATGAACCGGAAATATACCGCAGAAGAATACAAACACAAATGCGATCTGCTGCGTAAGGTATATGGAAATCCGGCGCTGACGACCGATGTGATTGTCGGTTTCCCGCAGGAGAGTGAGGAGGAGTTTGAAGAGTCGCGCGCCTTTGTCGAGGACATTCATTTCTTCGAGACTCACATCTTCAAGTATTCGAGAAGAGAAGGCACCCGCGCCGCAGCGATGGCAGGCCAGATTCCGGAGCAGGAGAAGACGAAGCGCAGCCACGTTCTGCTGGAACTGGACGAGAGACGGAGACAGGAATATATGGAAGGCTTCCTCGGAAAAGAGCTGGAAGTGCTCATGGAAGAAGAAGTCGAGATCGACGGCGTCCATTACTGGACGGGACACACGAGAGAATATCTGCGCGTTGCTGTTCTTTCAGAAGAAAATCTCATGAATCAGATGGTGCTTGTCACCCCGGCGAGAATCCATGGAAAAGACTGTCTGATGTAGGAAATGATACCAATCCGGAAGATCTGATAGAAAAAAGAGCCGGAACGAAAAAGTTCGTTGCACTTTTTGAGGGTTCGTGGTAGAATACCCCGTGAGCCTGCAAAAAGGCGGGCAGACGAAGAAGAAAAACAGCGGCTGGCAGAACGAACGAAGAAGTGAGGGATGTCGGCTGCTTTCGCGTCTAAAAAGTATAATCTGTAATTCGTAGTAATTCGTAATGAAATGTTCGGCCGCAGATGCGGCAAAGGGTAAAAATCGTGATCAAAGAAGAGATTGTCAGAGAACTTTATGCAATTGCAGGGGAAGATGCGGTACAGACCGCAGAACCGATGAAAAATCATACGACCTTCCGTGTGGGCGGTCCGGCAGATTATTTCGTCGCTCCTCATACAGAAGAAGAAATCAGAAAAATCGTGGCTCTCTGCGAAGAAAAAGAGATCCCGTGGTTCGTCACCGGAAACGGCAGCAATCTCGTTGTAAGTGACGAGGGCTACCACGGTGTGATTCTTTCGGTTTACAAAAACTTTCAGGGAATCGAAGTGGAAGGAAACAGAATCCGGGCGAAAGCCGGAAGCATGCTTGTATCCATCAGCCAGGCGGCAAGAGAAGCCGGTCTTTCCGGTATGGAGTTTGCCTCCGGAATCCCTGGAACTTTAGGCGGCGGCGTCCGTATGAACGCGGGAGCCTACGGCGGAGAGATGAAGGATATTGTACAGAATGTCACTGTACTCACAAGAGAAGGTGAGATCCGGGAACTGGAAAAAGAATACTTTTCAGAAAACCGGAAGCCGTACTCTTGGCGGAACCCTTTTCTCCGAAGAGGATAAGCGTTGTGTGTGGGATGTCCGGCACAAAGCAGGAAACCAACCAGCATAGGAACAACGTGTGATTCTCTTTCAGGTTGATATGTTTTAATACCTGCCTGATGTCTCCGGGGTTCTGCGGAAGTACCTGTTCATTCTGATGCGTGTAGCGTCTGAATATAGGATGCTTCTGGTTGGTCACACGCCAGCCTTCAGGGGTTACTTCTACAATCTGAAATTCCTTGCCTGTCAGATCGTAGTAAAATACATCCTCTTTTGCAGCGACCCGCACCGAAAGCGGAATCTGCTCTTGACCTTCTGCCATAGCCTTGGCCTCAAACAAATCAGCAACCTGCTTTATTGTCTCTGCATTTGCGGCTTTCTTGGTTTCTTGGAAAAGCAGCATTGATGCAAACTTTTTGAAGTCACTTCCCTGTGATAGCGGTAGTACCTTTATGCCCTTGTCCGTTGGAATCTGAAGGAATGGCTGCTTTAACTGATCGAAAAATACCCGGCAGCCAGCGTTTTCGAGCGCCGTAATGATAATTTCTGCCTGTGTCCCTCTTGGTTCCTTTCTTTCAGCGAGCTTTTCGGATTTCGGGGCTTCTGTGGGCAGTGACGGAAGCTCCTGAACCGTGTGTCCTGCGGCCAACCAGTCGAAAACGTCCTCCTTTTCAGCAAGTCCCGGAAGCTGGAGAATTTTTGCGCCGGGGATGCTTTGGGCAATCCGATTGGCATAGCTTTTACCGGGTGTATCGTGGTCGGGAATAGCAAAAACTTGTTTCCCTTCAAAATATTTGGCATACTCGGCTTGCCATTTGGAGTTGGAGCCGCTATCCAGCGTTGTGGCCGTCAGTCCCTTTTCAATCAATGCCTCCGCACACTTCTCGCCCTCAACAAAATATACCGTAGATGCATTGAGCACAGCCGGGAGATTGTACGGAACGCGCCGCACATTTTCAAGGCCTTTTGTCCCGTCCGGCTTTTCGAAGGAGAATGATTTTTTCCCACCCTCGTGTTCGAAACGGAATTTCCGATAGGCTACCTCGCCGTTTTCATAATGGTAAGTGTACTCTGTCTTTTTCATGGTGTACTTCCTTTCAAATAAATCTTTTTCATTCAGACCTGCGCAACGCAGAATTTCTTTCCTGTCACACCCTGCAAAGCAGTGAAGACAGATGCGATTTTCCTCGTCGGAATATCGGATGGACAAGCTGGGGTTTTTGTCATCATGGGCGGGACACAGCGCCATATATGTATTGGCTCCGGTTTGCTTAACTCCATTGAAATGCGATAGAATACTTGTTAGATTCATTTTTGATCTTCTCCTTTTTGTAGTAAATGTGGATTGTCATGAGTGATTTATCACGCGCACAGTTGGGCATTTTCTTTCACATCCTTGGTCTGCTGTTCCTGTATTTCCTGAATGATGGCATCGAAGCACTCATAGGCAAACTGGCGAGCCATTTTCTTGCTGATCATAATTTCCGGCATTGTGGTAGCCTCCGATTATTAATTCGAAATCAATTTCTGATTCCTTTAACCATCGGCGCAGCATCAGTTTACTTTAAGGAACAACTTCTGATTTGAATCATCAGACTCTCTGCCCGCATCTACAGAAACGAAGCAGCTCCTCAGAATTCATTTTGCGGAACGAAATCTTAAAATGATTCTGAATGCATCCTTATTAACGCTAGGCAAACTGAAAGTTCACTTTGAAGAACGTATCAATTCTGCTTTTTCCGGTGGCAATGCTCTTAACTACCATGTTTTTATAATTCACTTTGCGGAACTAAATTGGGTAAAAAATAGGAGGCGCAGGCAATCAATGGAGCTTAGCACAATAAAAAATACCCTCTGCACCGATAAGCAGTGCAGAGAGTATCTGGCAAAGATTCGCTGGAAGGACGGATTTGTCTGCCCGCGCTGCAAAGGCAGCGAAGCGTGGAAAACAGAGGAAGTCAAATTTAAGTGCAAAAAATGCGGATACAAAATGTCCGTCACCGCAGATACGGTTTTGGAGCAGACTCATGTTCCGCTGCAAAAATGGTTTATGGCAATCTGGCTTTTGACGGAAAGTGGGGAAGCGTATACGGTTCAAAAGCTACAGGAAGAATTGCAAATTGGCAGCAACCGCACGGCGCTGAAAATACTTCAGACCATACGCAAAGCGCAAAACGTTTTGGCCGCAGAAAAGCAGCAATCTCCGAATAAGCTGATATATCCAGACATAGAAATTTCGGAAAAACGGATTCGGTTTCGCAATCAAAACATTCCCGCCGTAATAGCTGTAGAGCGCTACAACGGAAAGCCTCGATATATGTTCATTCAGCAGATTGAAACCCGCAACAAAGAGCAGATGGTTCGTTTTTTGAAGGCACGCACTGACCCCGATGCGATAAAAGCAGGAATCACAATCGTATCGGATAGTCTTTCGCAGTCCGATTTGGGTTCAGAATATCACTTTGAAGTTCCGAATATTCAATATACCTTCCGGTATACAGGAAAGGTGTTGGACACGTTCACTGCATGGGTTGCTGAAAACCGTCTGCGAGATTCATTTGACGTGGTCTGTACTCGTTTTTGTAAAGCGTATAACCGGAAGTTCCTCCCGCAGCCACGGATAAGCTACGAGGAAGTTTTGAATTATATTTTGAAAATGCCCGTGGAGAAATAAAAAAAGCGATACCGCCGAACATGACGGTATCGCTTGAAGAAAATGGTTTATTTAAGAGGCATGGAAAAGCCAAAGCCCCCGAGAAAATAGACTTCTCGGGGACTTTGTTTAATATTGCTGTGGTGCTCCAGCGGGGATTCGAACCCCAATAGAATCACGTGTTTTCAGTACTTATCACTTTCTGACAACACTTTTGACAACTTTCTGCTGCGTTTTACGTACCGGTTGACCTTGTTGTGTACCTGCTGTTTACGCTTGTCCTCAAGGTCGGTGTAGATATCCTGCGTCATTGCGATGGTAGAGTGCCCGAGCAGGTATTGTGCATCCTTGACATCGATATTCGCGCTGTGCAGCATGGAGGCATATGCGTGCCGGAGTTGATGCGCAGTCGAGTGGATGTCATGGCTCTGCTGGTATTTTTTCAGGCCGGATTCCAGCTCCGTCTTTGTCGGCAAGCCATCCGGAAAGAAGATGAATGTCTCAGGGTCGTCATAGTGCGGCAGGATCTCGATGACGTTATCCGGCAGGTCAAGGTAGCGCACGCCGGCTTCGGTCTTAGGGGATTTGAGAACCGGCTTTCGCGTGTCGGAATATGCAACGGCACGCGCGACGCACGCAGTCCGTGTAGTGAGGTCAATATCTTTTTGCTTCAGCGCAGCGGCTTCTCCGCGACGTGCGCCCGTGTACGCCATGAAATACGACATTCGTGCGAACAGGCTCTCTGTCTTGGATTCTTCGATTTTCTGCAGGTCGTCCGGCGGCGTCGGCTTTCTGGGTACGCGCGGGTTTCCTTTTGGGGTCGGAATCCCGATGCAGGGGTTTGCATCAATATCGCCGCAAAGGAAGGCGTAGTTGAGGATCTGCCGCATCACGGGCTTTGTGTTGTTGATGACCTTCTGCGAGTAGCCACGCGCGGCGAAGCGCTGCAGGAAGACGACGATCTGGTGACCGGTGATGTCCGTAACATACTGGTCGCCGAAAGCGTCCACAGCGCGGTTCTTTGCTGTTCTGTAACCGCATACGGTGTTTGGAGACAGGCGCGGTTCGCACTGCTCCCACCAGTCATCGGCGACGGCCTCGAATGTCCGGCCCTTGCCAGCAGCCTCGTTCGCGTGCTTTTCGCACTCACGGATATAGTCATCACGCTTTTGTTCGACTTCTTTGTCGGTTTTCCCATAGAAATACTTTCGCTCGCCATTGATGGTGTCAGACAAGACGATGCGGCCATCTTTGCGCAGCGTGTATTTTGTCCTTTTTCTTGCCATTGGTGTCTCCCTTCCTTGAAAAGCGGGGAGAGATATGCTACTATGAGAATGACATGATCCTCTGCACATCTCTGCTTTTCAGAATGTGTTCCCGGAGGAACAAATGGCCGTCTCGGTGTTGCGGCGCCGGGGCGGTTTTGTATAAGAATGAAATGTTCGGAAATTTGTAAAGAGAACAGTGCGATGAAATGTTGAATTACAAAAACGCTTGATTTTGGAATTTAACTGTTTCCCTAGAGCACTGCACCAGTGAAAGGAATGGATTCTTACAAGGAGTAAAGAGAGCGAGCAGTCAAGTGCAAAAATGCACATATTTGTTAAAGTTAGACAACCAAAGATAGTAAATTATGTGCAATTAGATGTTTACATTTCCGAGAAAAAAGCATAAAATATAACCGTAGGATGTTTATCATCCTATGCAAGATAAGAAACACATGTTTCGTCATCTCGCGTCCACCCGCAACTGCCGCCTGTCGCCAGCGGCCAATAAGAGTGCGACTTGCTTACGATTGCCGCCCGCCTGCGTGCGGCATACAAGTGCAGGCTTGCAACACACGAAGCCCTCTGCAGAAAGCGGGGGGCTTCTGCATTATAGACAGAGGAGAAGCCTATGCAGTTGGTTGCGCATGGCCTTTATACGGTTAAAGACCGATACTTCACCGAATTTGGGAACGGATACTGGGTTGACAATAAGCAGGAAGGAAGGCCGTACTATTATCTGTTTCAAGATACCGACGGTGTGGATTGGGTGATTCCAATCAGTTCACAAGTTGATAATTATAAAAGGAAAATTGCGAAAGAAGAGAAAAAGCGCGGCGTCGGCAAATGTATCTATTATCATATTGGATTGGTTGCTTCGAAGGAGCGAGTGTTTCTGATTGGAGACATGTTCCCGATTGATGAACGATACATAAAAGCACCATACAGAATCAGCGCTTACCATTATGTCAGCAAGAATAAAGCCCTCAATACTACGCTTCGCAGGAAAGCCATGAAATATCTTCGGCTGGTAGAACAAGGCGTAACATACAGCCGCAACGATATCATGGGAATTAAGCAAAAACTGATATCCGATAGAGTAGCAGCAACAAAGTAAATGAGCCAGTTGTCTGCTCACACATTCGCCGCCTCGGTGTTACCGCACCGGGGCGGTTTTTATTATACAAGAGAATATTCTTGCTTGCCTTGCTCAGATTTGCTTGCATTTTGTGCATTGCTCCGCATGATTTGCGCCCAATTGTCCGGGAAACCGATATGCTTCAAGAGGACGTACTTATGCGCTGATATTGCGCGTGAAAGGTCAGAAATAAAGGCCTCTTTTTTCTCTTCGGGCAAGAGCATGTAAATCGCATATGCGTATCCCCAAAATGTACTCTCATTCCCTGCGAGTGCATCCGGGAGACGAATTTTGGGGGAAAGAAAGCGATTATAGAACCTGCCGCCATGCGCAGCAATATTTCGCGCGACGACTGCACATTGGATCCAGCTTTCGATGTATTCCCGGGAAGATATGCTATAGAACTCTCTGGACATTTTGTTGCGATCTTCGCGTACCATGTTCTTAAAAAACTTTGATACCTGCCCAAATGACATGAGCTCGGTAGCGGCCCACACGGGGAAGATACCTCCCTTGCATTTTTTGTGGTGCTGCACAAAGAGTTCGTCTTTCCTGGCGGTTTTGTCCTTTTGCAGTTCGTACATCATCCAGATATGCTTGTTGACATCTTCAAAATGCTCATAATTCATATACCCAATTGGCCCATATTTTTGAGCATGATAATAAGAGATGTATGCTTTCAGATTTGTCTCTATTATAGATGTTGCCGATAGAATAATTTCTCTGAGATCGACGTCAAACAGATAGACGTCTACAATGTTTTCGAAAGTCGTTCCGGGATAGAACACATCGTCTGGAGGGGTGCCCTGCCTTTTTACCATGGTTAACCAGTAACCGCGCAAGCGATAATAGTTTTCGGAACGCAGTACGCTTTCAGCATAAGCTTTGTCGCGAACAATTAGGCCTCGCGCCTCGAGCTTGTCGATTTGCTGCTGGTATGTACAAAAGGGTTTCACAGATTCAACATAGTCCATATTTGTCTCCTGAAAAACAAATAACCCGCCATGATACGCATAGGTGCTTTCGCATCCAGAGGCTTGGCGGGTTCCGTTGCTTTTATTTTAAACCGAAACACGCAAAAAAGCAACCACTAGATATAGAACGTTACCGGAAGAACAATCACAAAATGCGGATTGTTAATGAAGCGCTGCACCGGGGCAATTCTTATTTGATATCCGGTACCGTGGGAATTGCATCTTCACCTGGCAGGACAGCGCTGCAAAGCGTTTCGATCGCGTGTGCAAGCTCTTTGGCCTTGTCCGCGCTCATAATAAGAGAGGCAACAGGCTCCTTTGTGACTTTGTCGAGTTTACCTGTGCTGTCGAAACCAGGACACTGTTGCGCGAAGCAAAGCACAAATTCGTTGCCATTTCCGCTGAGAGCACAGCTAAAGCCGTTTGTGTACTGATACATAGCTACCTCCATTATTACATTTGCATCAATTCATCCGTGTCATCCAGAGTTTTAAACTCTGCGACGTCGGAAGATTCGGCGCGCCATTCGGTCGTTTTATAATCGTCAAAGTGGATGATTTGCCCCTGATTATAGTGCGGCGGAGCAGTAGTGACAAACGGGCATTGCATTGGGATTTGAAGCTTATCAGCGATTTGGGAAAGTGTATTGAGCGTGAAGTTTGTCTCGCCCTTCTCCCATTTCGACACGGTGCTTTGAGACACGCCCATATAGTCGGCGAATTCTTTTTGGTTCATGTGGAGATCAAAGCGCTTTTTGCAGATCTCTGCGGCGATTGCTCCCTGTAGTCCTGCGAGCATGATTGCGGCCGGGGACATGGATTTTGAAAGCGCATCGAGTAGTGCGTAGGTGTTAGGCGTTTTCATGGTTATCTCCCTTTCTGGCTTCTTCGAGGCGTGCTTTTGCTGGCTCAATATACTTGGTGTAGTCGGTATTCCGCTTTCCTCCTCGCTCATAGAAGGTCAGCAAAAGAATCGGCTGTTGGTTTTGCAGGAACGAATATAGCACTCGTATGTTGTACCCGTTGCCTGTAAGATGCATACTGAACAGGCCGTTGCCGATGGATTCAAACTCTTTAGACTGTACTGCTTGCGCACCGAACATGGACAGCATTTTTAACTGCCGGATGAGTGTAGCAAAAAGCTTTTCTTCAATACCGGTTTCGGCAATCAGCTCGACCAACTCTTGATAAAATTCACGAGTATACAGAAGTTCACCGAGTATTCTGCATAGCCAGGATAGCACTTCTTCTCTTTTCATTCTATGTACCTCAGCGCAATAATATTACTTTTAGAGAATAATATCAATAGAAATGATAAAAAAATTCGCGGATAGAATAAAATGTTTACATTTTTGGCGTAGATTTGACTTACGGCACTTTCATTCTCTTTTGGAAAGGAAATGCCGCCTGTACAGCTCTTTCAGCTCATCGGCGGTGTAGTTTGTGCCGAACCGGCGATTGATGAGGCCGCGCGTGAGGCCAAAATTCCAGCCGTATTTGTGGACCAGGCGGTACATGACGCTATAGATTTCTGTTTGTATGCGTGTCCCCTCCCAAAAACGAAATACCTTCAATTCCGCCCGGGCGCACAGCACCCGGGCGGTTGTGATTATTTCGCCTTTTCGAGGCGCACGGTTTTGGTGGTGCCGAGAGCCGATGCCTCGTAGCTGATCTCACCTTTTTCATATGTGAACGTCTTGGTATCATCGCCGGACGCCAGCAGAGCGGAGTCAGTTTTCTCCTTGTCGTTTACAGATTCCCATGTATAGGGTTCATCGGGCGTTTCCGGAGCAACGAACGTTCCGGCCCAATATAGGGACTTGGTCTCGCTGTCTGTGTTGACCCAGTAGATTTCGATCGTGTCGCCGCTGATGGTGGCCGCCTGGTAGCTTTCCTTCGAGTCCGAGTTTGACTGTACCCATTCACCCGTCAGATCTGGCGGAGTGGCGACTTCAGGCGTCTTTGTGTCGCCGCCGTTCTGGCTGCCGCACGCCGTCAGGCACAAGACCAGAAGCATGGTTGCGATGATGGACAATAGGCGGCTTTTTGCGAATGTTTTTTTCATAGACATTCTTCCTCTCATTATTCTCGCCAACAGGCGGATTACGACAATTCTATCATTTTATGGTCGGAATGTCTATTCTTTCTTCTCTGTACGATAAAAGGGACTGCGGTATACCACGCCTCCTCACACGGCGCTTTCTTCGCTGATCGCGCTGTCGATCATCTGCTGTAGCTTATCGCGATCCCACAGCAAGATGCCGTTCTTTTCGGCCAGTTGCTTTGCACCGGCGGTAAAATAATTATTTGTCATCACAACACCAACATGGCAGTTGTACATGCTTTTACCGGCGCACACTTCCTGCACTGGCGTGTTCCCCAGCGCGGAAGAATAGCATTTACACTGGACGGCATAGCGCACGCCTTCTTTTTCGGCAATCACATCAACACCTTGGTCTCCAGAACCAGGCGTCACAGACACGTTGACAAAGCCGTTTTTTCGCAGCAGGTCAGCGCAATAGTTTTCAAATTCATGGCCTTCCATACCGTCGGTTTCAGAAATGTCGATGCCTGACATCGTGCCTTCGCAACGAACCGTGCCGTCAGCAGCTGCATATGTGTTTATAACACCGCATTCCGCAAATAACTGGTTGCGTAGTTTAATCGCAAATTCCATGGTCTCATCATCGAATTCGTTTTTGTGTTTTTCAATTTCATCTGCAAATATGCGGCATAGGCTCTCTACATGGCTGCGGCTGTTTCTGTATGTTGTTTTCGCCGCTTTTTTTACGCTGTTGTAATGCCGTTCGATAGCATCTCTTGTGTGCCATTGCTTGTTATTGACGAAAATGTCGTACTGAATAGATGGTTTCAAAGTGAATGGCACACGATCTTCAAATGCAATCAATTCATGTGTTTCGGACAGTATGGAATGATAGTAGGACAAAAACGTTTCGATGTCGTCAGCCTCGTTCGCCAATTCTGTAGACGCCTGCGCTTTTGCAATCAGATCTTGAACCGTTGAGTACATCTTTGTTTTTCTTCGCTTAGACGCCAAAAAAAGAGCAGCGCCGCTGCCGACAAGAAGTATACCATCCACAGCGAATCCGACCGTGTCGTTTATAACGCCTATCATGAAAACCGGAAATGCCAACGAAAAGCATATGACTCCGATCCACTGCAGCCCGTCAAGCTTTTGCTTGTTCTTCACAATCAATCCCTCGTTTCTGTTCTTCCTTCAGCTGTTTATGTATCATCCTTCTGTCATGTGGCAACATAGACACACGGCTGATAATTGAAAAATAGCATATTTCGGGCAGTATTGCAATAAGTTAGCAAAAAACGTTCGGAATACCGAACGTTTTCAACACGCAGCCGAAAAATGTGGTAGGATTATGGCGAGGATGAAAAACAATGTACGGGAGTATAGAGAATACAAGGGCGTCAGCCTGCGGTGGCTGGCCGGAAAGGTGGGGTGTGGGACAAGCACGCTGTGCGACGTTGAGAGGGGCAAGAGCATTCCAAACGTCCGCCTCGCCATTCGGATCGCGCGGGCGCTGGGAACGACTGTGGAAGAACTATGGGAGGGAGAGCTGTGACGGAAACAGAATGGAGGACGTACTTACGGAGCGAGATCGAGCGGCTGCTGGATGAAGCAAGCGAACAAAAGCTGCGGCTGACGCTGGCACTGCTGCGCGCAGCGTAAAGAAAAACAGAAAAGCAAAGAAAGAGGAGCAGGAAATCAATCCTGCTCCTCTTTCGCGTTTTCGGCGGTGATCTGCCGGGCAAAGTCCTCGATGTCGGCCCAGCGCTCCTCCGGCAGCCGGGCCAGTGCCAGAAGGAAACGGCGCTTAAAGTCGTCGCCTGCGCCAATGGTCGCTCGGCCAACGAAGTCCATAATCTCTTCGTCGCGCGTAGTCGCCGTAAACATCTTGCCGTCACCGGTACGCAGCCAATGTTCGTCAACATGGAACTCGCGGCAGATGGAGACGATAACGGAATCGGGCGGAATTCTCTGCCCAGTTTCCCAACCGGCGATTGTTGACTGTCTGACGCCTATCCTTGCTCCGAAATCGGTTTGATTTAGGCCGACGTGGCTGCGCAGTTCTTTTATTTGATTTTGCACATTATAGGCCTCCTTTCGAAATGAATATACCACACGGCATATCACATTGCAATATTTTTTCGAAAAAACGAGATAATTTTATTGACATGGATATTGCGGAGTGATAATATGGCATTGCAAAGAGATTTACATCAAACGCAAAGCAATGCAGCAAAGTGCGAGGAGGTGACGAAAATGCTGACGAATAACGAGCGGAAAACCATCGAGCGGCTGGCGGCCATGATGCAGCGCATGGACGAGATGCAGAAGGCGCAGCTTTGCGCCTTCACGGAGGGGCTGGCGATGGCGCTGGAGCACAGCAAGCGCGCGTCGTAAGGCGCGCGCAATCTATTCGATTGGAGGTGAGGACATGTACCAAGCGGCGAAAATGATGATCGCGAGCAACGGAAGGCGGAGCGCGGTACTGCTCGACGGCGTTATGATCGGCGTCGGCGTTGACGGCATCCGCCTCGACGTGAAGGAAGGTGTAGCGGAGCTGAGCATTACCGGCATTGATGTGGAGCGGTTTCGCGCCGGAAATGAAGCGGACTTCGAGCGCTTTTGCGCCGGATCGTCAGGGGATGACCCGGGCGGAGAATGATGCCGGTTTATCTGATTTCAAAAAGGAGAGAGGTACATATGCCGCGAGAAAAAGAAACCTTCCGGCTTGAGCTGGAGGAAATCTTGAAGTTCACCGGCGGCCGCCGGGTGTTGACGGTGACAGACGTCAGCAATTATACAGGGCAAAGCAGACGGGTGTGCCGCGAGCGGTACAACGTCAGCGGGAAAGAGGGCATCAGCGCCGTGGCGCTCGCCCAGATGCTGGCCAGATAGGTCAAGAGAAAGGAGAAACCAATGAAAGCAACAGGAATCGTCAGAAAGGTCGACGAGCTCGGCCGCATCGTGCTGCCGAAGGAGCTGCGCCGGACGCTCGGCATTGGCGAAAAAGAGCCTATGGAGATCTACACGGACGGGAAAGGCATCATCCTGCGCAAGTACGCGCCTGGTTGCGCGTTCTGCGGCAGTGTGAACGACATCCGGTACATTCACAGCACGCCGGTGTGCAATATCTGCGCGAACAACATGCAGATGCTGTACCGCACGGCAGAAGGCGGTGACGACGAATGAAGGTATTCGGAGATCCGCGCGCCAAGGCCAAGGTGCGCCGCTACATCGTCTGGGGTATCGAGGATGGCATCGTCTGCGCGTCCTTTATCGCCGGCATCGCGCTGGCGGGGTGGCTGTTTCACATCCTCTTCGCTGCGCTCGGCGTCGCATGAGACGTCCGGAGGTCGTATATATGTCACCGGCAGAGCTGGCCATGCGACGCCGGAATGACCGCTGGGCAGCGCATGGCCGCGCGCGGGTGGCGCTCCCGGGGCGCAAGGCCGTGGTCGTGCCGTGCGCATCGCCGTTCGCGGCGATCCAGTGCGCGGCGGAGCTGTGGGGCGTCCCATGGCAGGAAGTCGTCCACGGGGCGCGCGTCATGTGGGCGCCGCCGGAGACATAAAAAGACACCGCCTGCGAAGATCGTCAAACCCGCAGGCGGTGAAAACCCAATAGCGCACAGGGCGCGCTACACTATATATATTATAGCATACAGTTGCCCGCCCTGCAAGCCGAAAAACGCTGACGCCGCAAGGCGTTTTCAGCTTCGGTAAGACCAATTACTAACTCGACCGGAGACAGACAGGGAGGCAATCATGCCGTATGTACATCGCACCGTCGTGTGCGGGGAAACGGTCGAGCACCGCAAGATGTATTCATCCCGTGTGCACAGCAAGGAAGTCAAGCCGCGCAAGCGATCATCCGAGAAGGAGACCTCCAAGTGTCAGGAGCGCATCAACGAGCGCGTGGCCGAGGAGCATCTGCGCTGGCTCATCAACTGCAACTACCATTATGGCGACTTCCATCTGGTGCTGCACTACTGGTGCAAAACCATCACATTAGAGCAAGCCGAGCGGGACAGAGCCGCGTTCTTCCGCGAGCTGCGCAAGGCGTACGCCAAAGCGGGCAAGCGCCTGAAATACATCGCCGTGCTCGAAACCAAGCACATGACGAACGTGCATCATCACATCCTCCTGCCGCGCTTTGACGCGCAGATCATCGCCGCCGCCTGGACAAAGGTGTTTTATCCCCAATTAGGTGTAAAAACTCTGCTCGATGGCGGGCGGCGGCGTACAAAAAATCTATATGGTGTTGTTAAGAGAACCGTCCCGGCGGGACAGGTCAGGCAGTGACCTGTTCCACCTCCGGG
>ENA-ORSB01001313-ORSB01001313.1-human-gut-metagenome-genome-assembly--contig:-NODE-1313-length-23936-cov-15.534944_pt1 | contig 23936 bp, 15 predicted proteins | sample MGYA00242180_ERZ509144 | MGnify/ENA primary metagenome ERZ509144 (study PRJEB26280, sample SAMEA2338661) | human gut metagenome | biome: human gut; feature: human-associated habitat; material: faeces...
GGCCGCCACATTGGCCGCGACGGCAATCACCGGATGCGGCGGCAGCGCGACCAACATCGCCGACACCGTGGCAGACTCTGTGGCCACCCCCGCGCAGGAATTGCTCCAGCGGCTCCAGAAAGTGCAGGATGCGGGTCTGACCATCTACGGCCATGACGACGACCCTGTCTACGGAGTCAACTGGTTTGGAGATGAAGGACGCTCGGATGTGCTTGAGACCGCAGGGGATTATCCCGGTATGATGCACTGGGACCTCGGCCTAATCGAAGTGTCGTCGGTGCTCAACCTCGATTCTGTCGCATTCGACCGTATGGCCCGCGAGATGGCCCTCCAGGATAAGCGCGGAGGTATAAACGCCATCTCCTGGCACCCCCTCAATCCTCACACCGGCAAGGATGCCTGGCAACCTGTCGATACCGATGTCGTCACCCTCGCCGTCACCCCCGGGACTGCCGAGAACGACACCCTCAAGGTATGGCTTGGACGTGCGGCCGACTACCTCGCTTCGATCAAGAATGAGGCAGGCGAGCCGATTCCCCTGATTTTCCGTCCCTGGCACGAGATGTCGGGCGGGTGGTTCTGGTGGGGAGGCCCCAACACCACCGTGGAGTCATACCGCAAGCTCTGGGACATGACCCGTGAGGCTTTCGATGCCAGAGGGCTTGACAACATACTCTACGCCTATTCCCCCGATGTAGTAGGCTCGAAGGAGGAGTATATGACATGGTATCCCGGCGACGACAAAGTGGATATCCTCGGCGCGGACGTGTATCACCGCGACGGGGCTGAAGGCACCGACCGTTGGTTCGCCTCGATTGACTCCACTTATGGCTCGGCTGTTGCCGTGGCCGCCGAGAAGGGGAAAATCGCAGCGCTGACCGAGACCGGATGTGAAGGACTTCCGGTGGAGGACTGGTACACAAGCTGCCTCCTGCCGGTGATACGGAAATACCACCCGGTATATGTCACCGTATGGCGCAACGGCAACGCCACCCTCCATCGTCCCGGCCACTTCTATGCCCCCTATCCCGGCCATGGCGGGGTGGAATCGTTCAAGACATTCCACGCCGACTCCCTGACGGTGTTCGCCAAGGACATGGCCGCCATCCGCTGACAGAGCGGAGACTCTTACTATAACAGACTTCTTTACAAAGATATTACCCCATAAACTGACTCACCGATATGCTTGATTTTGATCAACGCAAAGCTTTTGTTGAAAAAGAATACGAAGCACTCGTGACCCAGCCCAACGAGGCTATCGAAGGCAACGGCATATTTTGCCGTTACAAGAACCCCGTGCTGACCGCGGCCATGGTTCCCCCTTTCTGGAAATATGACTACAACCGGGAGACAAACCCTTTCTTTATGGAGCGCATAGGGGTCAACGCCACACTCAACTCCGGTGCCATAAAATGGAACGGCAAGTATGTACTGGTGGTGCGCGTCGAAGGCTCCGACCGCAAGTCGTTCTTCGCGGTGGCCGAAAGCCCCAACGGCATAGACAACTTCTGCTTCTGGGAGCATCCCATCACAATGCCTGAGGATGACATACCCGGCGTGAACATCTACGATATGCGACTGACGCGCCACGAGGATGGCTGGATTTACGGTCTCTTCTGTGTCGAGCGTCACGACGACAACGAGCCGGGCAACCTCTCGGCGGCCACCGCCACCTGCGGTATCGCCCGTACCAAAGACCTGGTCAACTGGGAGCGTCTGCCCGACCTGAAGGCGAAGAGCCAGCAGCGCAATGTGGTGTTGCATCCCGAGTTTGTCAATGGCAAGTATGCCCTCTACACCCGTCCGCAGGATGGCTTCATCGACGCGGGCAGTGGCGGCGGTATCGGTTGGGCGCTGGTGGATGACATGACCCACGCCGTTGTCGAGTCGGAGATAATCGTCGACACCCGCTATTACCACACCATCAAGGAGGTGAAGAACGGCGAAGGCCCCCATCCCATCAAGACCCCCAAGGGATGGCTCCACCTGGCCCACGGTGTGCGCGGCTGCGCGTCGGGTCTGCGTTATGTCCTCTACATGTACATGACCGCCCTTGACGAGCCTTGGCGACCCATCTATACCCCCGGGGGCTATCTGATGGCCCCTGTCGGCGACGAATATGTCGGCGACGTGATGAATGTGTTGTTCACCAACGGATGGATTGCCGACGATGACGGGAAGGTGTTCATCTACTACGCGTCATCCGACACCCGTATGCATGTGGCTACCTCGACCATCGACCGTCTGGTGGACTACTGTATGAACACCCCCTCCGATGGACTTTCCACCGGGGAGTCTGTCAAGACCCTCAACCGTCTCATAGACGCAAACCTTAAACTGTGATTTGCAATCCGCGGCTGCCATCTCCGAGTGTGGCGGTCGCGGATTGCGGGTCTGGATATACCAACTGAATGACACAATGGCATCATTAAAAGACAAGATAGGTTACGGATTCGGCGACATGGCCTCGTCGATGTTCTGGAAGATTTTCTCATATTATCTTCCGTTTTTCTACGCCCATATTTTCGGCATAGGGCTTGCCCATGCCGCCGTGCTGTTCCTGGTGACGCGCATATGGGACGCTGTCTCCGACCCGATGATGGGTATCATCGCCGACCGCACCCAGACCAGGTGGGGCAAATACCGCCCTTATGTGCTGTGGTTCGCCATCCCCTTCGCCGTCTGTGGAATCCTGCTCTTCTCCACTCCGGATTTCTCGCAGACCGGGAAGCTCGTATGGGCTTATGTGACCTACATAATGATGATGACGGTCTACACCGGCATCAATGTCCCTTATGGTGCCATGCTCGGGGTGATTACCCCCGACTCCGCCGAGAAGACCGTCTTCTCATCTTACAGGATGTTCTTCGCCTACGGAGGTTCGTTTATCGCTCTGGCCGCGTGGGAACCCCTCTGCAACCTCTTCCAGAACAGTTTCGGGATGTCGGCTGCCGGAGGATGGCAATGGGCTATGATTGTGATAGCCGTGGCGTGTGCGCTCCTCTTCTTCCTCTGCTTCAAGATGACCCGCGAGCAGGTGAAGTCGAAGTCTGAGGTGTCGGTTGGTTCCGACCTCTCGAAGCTGCTGCGCAACGGTCCTTGGTGGCTGCTTATCGGCGCGGCTCTCTCGACCAATCTCTTCAACACCGTGCGCGGCTCGACCGTGGCGTTCTATTTCGCCGACCTCGTTTCCCCGGACGCCACCCTGGCTTTGTTCGGATTGTCGTTCGCGTTCTTCGCCGGACTCTTTCTGGCCATCGGGGAGCTTTTCAATATGGTCGGGGTGATGATAACCGTCCCCATCGTCGGTGCTCTCGGCAAGAAAAACGCCTTTATGGCAATCAACATCCTGCTGGCTGTGCTGTCGGTGGCGTTCTTCTACATTCCGCTGGGGACAACCGGCGGCTACTGGATGATGCTCGTCTTTCAGATTCTTATCTCAATCGGCACCGGTATCGTCTCGCCGCTCGTGTGGTCGATGTATGCCGATGTCTCCGATTACTCCGAGCAGAAATACCATACAGCCTCGACCGGCCTGATATTCTCCTCCGCCTCCATGGCCCAGAAATTCGGTTCGGCGTTCGGCGGTTCGGGTGCGCTCTGGCTTCTCGCCGCCTTCGGGTATGTCACATATGAACTCGACTCAGGGGTGCATGTCACTCAGAGCGCGGCGGCTCTCGACGGTCTCCGCTACCTGATGAGCTACATTCCCGCTGCGGTGGCTCTCTTCGGGGCTTTTATGCTGATATTCTACCCCCTGACCACCTCCCGTATGGAGGAAATCGACCGCGACCTGCGCAAACGCCGTGGCGGCGAGCTCTCCTCCGCCTCTGAATCCGCCGAGGTCGCCGGTAAGGATGCCTCAACTGAATTCTGTGCCGCCGGGAAAGCCTGAGACTGAATCAACGGTTGTTTACCAATCATAGCTAAAAATCTGAACAATGACCCTTGCCGAACATCTCGTCTCTGACCTCAGAGAGAATCTTACCCGCAATATCCTCCCTTTCTGGATTGACCGTATGACCGACACCGCGCGTGGCGGTTATCTCGGCCGTATCGACGGGGAGAATCGTCCCGACCATGACGCGCCCAAGGGGGCTATCCTGAATGGCCGTCTGCTGTGGACATTCTCCGCCGCATACAGGGTGTTGCGCGACCCGCAGTATCTCGCGGCTGCCACCCGCGCATATGAATATCTGCGTGACCATTTCATTGACCGCGAGATGGGTGGTGTCTACTGGTCGGTGGATGCCGCCGGTCAGCCCCTTGACACCAAGAAGCAGACCTACGCCATCGGTTTCGCCATCTACGGCCTGAGCGAGTATCACCGCGCCACATCCTCCGGGGAAGCTCTGGAGCTGGCTGTCGATCTGTTCCGTGTGCTTGAGGAGAAGACCCGTGACGGCGCGGCTAACGGCGGGGGATACATAGAGGCTTTCACCCGCGACTGGCAGGAGATTTCCGATATGCGTCTTTCCGACAAGGATGCCAATGAGAAGAAGACGATGAACACCCATCTCCATGTCCTCGAACCCTACACAAACCTCTATCGTGTATGGCCCGACCCGGCGTTGCGCGAGGCTATCGTTGACTTGCTCCGGATATTCCTGGATGTGATGGAGGACAAGGCCATAGCCCATCTTGGACTGTTCTTCGACGAGAAATGGATTCGTCAGGACAAAAACATATCATACGGCCATGACATCGAAGCTTCATGGCTGCTGCTTGAAGCCGCCGAGGTGTTGCGCCGCAATCCGGGCGACGCTTCCCGCGAGGAGATTGAGGCTCTTTATGAGAAGACCAGACGTCACTGTCTGGCTATCGCCAACGCCGCCCTCGAAGGCCGTTCGGACGAGGGATGGATGGCCTATGAGCGTTTCGGTGATGGTCGTCTCGACCGGGAACGCCATTGGTGGGTGCAGGCCGAGGATGTTGTCGGCCTGGTCTATCTTTTCAGATACCACGGTGTCGATCTCGCCCTTGAAAAAGCCTGGAACTCATGGAGCTGGATTCGTGACAACCTTGTCGACAACGAGGGTGGGGAATGGCATTGGAGCCGTCTCCATGGCGGGGAAATCAACCGCCGGGATGACAAGGCCGGTTTCTGGAAATGTCCCTACCATAATTCCCGGATGTGCCTTGAAGTGATGGAGACCCTTTCTTAAAGCCTGCCTCCGGAAAGATTCCCTGAAACATTGTCATTTCACGCAAAAAACGCCTCCGGATGAGGCGTTTTTTGACATTATGGGGAGGGGAGGATGCAAGAATGTGGAAATCGTATCGGAAATGGGCAAAATTGTATCAATTATCGGCGTGTTTTCATAGTAACTTTGCAAGTGTCAACAACTTTTAAGCCATGAAAACATTTTGCCATACCGCATAATACCTGAAATATGCTTGAAAGCCATTGTCAGACTGAACATAAACCTTAAATAACTAACTCATTTCAACAAAATCAAATGAACAAGATTTTTACTCTTCTTGCCGCTGCAGGGCTTGCCATGTCAGCAAACGCAGCCGTCCTTTGGGAAGGTGAGGTAGTGATGGGCAACTGGAACGGTATGCTCTCGCTCGACTGCGAGTCTACAAACTGGACAACAGCTGTTGCCGACGCTATGGGTGACCTCGCCGAGGGTGACAAGCTGGTCTTCACTTACAAGGATGTCTCCACCGACGAGGAGGCTCCCGGCCAGATTCAGATTGACACCAAGGTAGGTCCCTCATGGGAGTGGACAGCCATGGTGGAATATGATCCCATCCCCGCCGACGGTGTCTACACCTATACAATCACCGACGCTCCGATTGCAACTTCCGATTATACCGAACTTGAGACCCTCCCCACCCGTGGTTTCTTCGTGAAGGGACAGAACGCCACCCTAACCAAGGTGGAACTCGTTAAGGCCGGCGGAGGCGAGACCCCCGCCACCGGTACCGCAATCTGGACCGGCTCAGTGGTTCTCGGCAACTGGACCGGTATGCTCGAATACAAGAACGAGGATTCCAACACACAATGGAACAACGCCGTTATGTCAGGCCTGGAAGTAGGGGACAAGATTGTCTTCCACTGCGAGGATGTCACCTCCGGCGCACAGATCCAGCTCAACGCCATCGGCCTTGACGCAAACTGGTCTTGGGCCACACTCGTGGAGTATGACAACATCAGCGGTTCGAAATACACCTACAAAATCACCGGCGACATCTACGGCGATTACACCGACCTTGAGATGCTCTCACAGCGCGGTTTCGCAGTGAAGGGCCAGAAGGCAACCATCGTGAAAATAGAGGTTATCTCCAATGGCGGCGGCCAGGGTGGCGGCGATACTCCCGAACCCCCTGTCACCGGCGGCGAAGCCCTCTGGGAAGGTGAGGTAGTGATGGGCAGCTGGAAGGGTATGCTCTCCCTCGACTGTGAGTCGACCACCTGGACCGACAAGGTAGCCACCGCCATGGCAGGCCTCGCTGAAGGTGACAAGCTGGTCTTCACCTACAAGGATGTCTCCACCGACGAGGAAGCTCCCGCCCAGATTCAGATTGACGCCAAAATTGGTCCCGACTGGACATGGACTCCCATCGTGGAATACGATCCCATCCCCGCCAACGGCGTATATACTTTCGAAATCACTGATTCCCCCATCGCAGACACAGACTACACTGAGCTTGAGACCCTTCCCTCCCGTGGTTTCTTCGTGAAAGGCCAGGGCGCAACCCTCATCAAGGTGGCTCTCGTCAAGAACGGCTCAGGTTCCTCTGTAGAGAACATCGCAGCTGATGCCATTGATTTCAACGCTCCCGTGGAAATCTACACCATCGATGGCCGTCGCGTCAACGAGATGACCCAGGGTCGCATCTACATCGTGCGCCAGGGCGCAAAGGTGACCAAAATCGCCAAATAAACCCCTTGACCCTGACTGACTAACTCTAAAAAATCCCTCCTCTCCCTTACTTAGAAAATCCCCGGCAGGAGATATCTGTATCGGATGTCTCCTGCCTCTTTTTTTACACCTTTGTTATTTTGTGGTATTATGCAATGTTTCGGGCAAAATAGTATTATGTTTTCGTGATGTTATGTAGTAATTTTGCCTCAGGAACAATCCTATTACCAGTAGTATACCAATCCACCTAACAATAGCCACTTCTATCTTTAACCTTTCGGCAACAGCGGCCTAACCTGCCACTCTCCGAAAAAAACTAACTCAACTATGTCTAAACGTTTTACCCTAATTTCATGCCTCGCGTTGGCGGCCATGTCGGTTTCGGCCGAGACGGTCACCCTGTTCGACGCGGCAGCCCTCGGCTGTGACGATTCACGCCTCTATATGGGCGGCGACTGGTCTGGCAAGACTGTCTACAATCTCCCCGCTGATGCCGAACAGCTTAAGTCGTCAGAGGAGGCTTTTGTAAACGGAAACAAGGAGCTGAGAATTTACAGCGACGCTTTCAACTCCGCTTCTGCCGACGGCAAGTTTGTCTTCACTTTCGGCTGGGTCGGCTCCTCGGGACAGTTCCAGCTCGCCCTCGGAGCGGCCACCGACAGCAAGGAGAACAATATCGTGGACTATGTGGATGTCAATGGTTACGCAAACAGCACATTCACTGTCAACATGAGCGATTTCGACGGCACCAAATGGAACCAGCAGACCTCGATGTCAGCCCAGGAGGCTGCCGACAAACTCAAGGCTGCCGGTTATATCACCCTTCATGGCCATAACTATGACATCGTGAAGGTCGAATATGAATACACTCCCGAAGGTGGAGATGTCGAGACTACCTTCTCTGGCAGCAAGGAGATAAAGAACCTGACATTCGCTTTTGGCGAAAACTGGTATGATGTGGCTGTGAACGGGGCCGATGCGAGCAAGGCTCTCTGGATAAAGCCGAAATACATGCCGAACGTGCAGGCCGGTGACGAAATCCATATCACATTCGAATCGGATGGCGGACAGGCCAATTTCGTCTATCTCGATAGCGATAAAAACTGGCAGAAACGTGGCGACAACAACAGCGTGTCGCCTGACTGGATAGATGTCATCAGCAAGAGCCACACCTATGTGTTCAAAATCACCTCCGCCACTCTGGCCGAGGAGGTGGCCGCCAACGGCCTTTGGGTTGACGGCAAGCAGAACACGGTGGCCAAGGTTGTGTTTGTCTACAACAAGCACGCCGAGGATATCGAGGGTGACATCGTGGCTGACGGAGGGGAAGACCCCCAGCCGCCGGTTGAGGAGAATTTCACAAGCCGTGTGCTGTGGCAGACCGGTGACCAGATTCTCTCCGCAAAGGGAGAGACCACCTCGATAGTGTTCGATTCCAACTGGATGTCGCGTTACGGACTCCAGGATGGTGACGCCGACCGTCTCGACCAGGCGTTCCATATCCCCGCAGAGAAATTTTTCACAAGTGACGCGGATGCCACAAATGCTGACCTTGACGACTGCATAGTGGTGACCTACAAGGAGGCTAACCCCGGCGCACTCGCCTCATTCTACTTCCAGGATCCGCTGGATGAGGATGTGTGGTTCAAGCGTGGATGCGGCGACGCCAACACTGTGGTTGATTCCTACGCGGTCGACGGCACTGTCTTCTATCGTTACCTGCTCAACTACCGTATGGTGGCCGCCCTGCGTCACAACGGTCTCTGGATTGATGGCAACAACGGCTCGGAAATCGTGAAAGTGGAGTTGCGCAACTACTCCAACGAAGCTCTTGACGACTCATTCCCCTATTTCACCGGAAAAACCAAACAGGACATCGATCCCTCCAAGGCTGACCGTGGTTATGTCGTGGATGATGAGGGTGACAACCGTTCGTTCGGTTACGACAACCTCAAGCGTGTGCGTCCGGTGGCATTCACCAATTACAACAATGGAGAGCGTATCATCCTGACCTTCCGTCCGGTGGCAGAGAATGCCGAGCTGCGCCTGCAATATATACGTCCGTATTCCGCAAACCTCAAGGTCGCCCAGGCTCTCACCGGTACTGACTCCGGTATCCTGACTGTCGGCGCTCCCGGCGAGGATGGTCTGGTGGATGTCGTCTACCGTCCGACCCAGCGTGAAATCCGCGCCCTGAAATTCAATGGTCTCTTCCTTGACGGAAATGGTCTGGAGCTTGTCGAAATCTCATTCGGCGAGGAGGATCCCGGCGACATGCAGAACGACATTTATGTCCACAATGACTGGATGACTCTCGGCCACGACGGTGAAGACGGCAAAATCTATGAGGGTGACTCATACAGCTCCGGTCAGGTGAAGATTTATGTCTCCAATTCCCATTTCCAGCGTGCCAAGGAGAACAACTGGCTCGGTATGGAGAACGGTGAATACAAAGGTTACAAGCTGACATTCCACTTCCCCTGGAGCGGCGGCGCATGGCTCAACCTCTACTATGACGCGAACAATATCGCTGACCAGAACCGCGATCCCCTCAACTGGTATTACGAGTCGGCTTACGGCAGCGGAATGCCCAAGGGGGCTCCCTTCCGCGCTCCCGAGGATGAGCCTTCGGCAACCGGCACATATTACAACATCAACGATATCCCTGCCGGCGAGAATGTCTACTATGACCAGCCCCTGAGCCATGATGATGTGGAGAAGCTGCTCAACTACGGTATGTGGATCGAGGGTGGAAATGCCGACATGCAGAGTGTCCGTCTCCGTAGCCGCCTGTCTGTGTCGGGTGTAGAGTCAGCCGTAGAGGATGACCTCATCGATGCTGTCATCGACCTCAACCTCCCCTATGAGGCTTACACGCTCGACGGTCGCCGTGTGGCTGACATCGAGGCTGCAGGCATCTACATTGTCCGTCAAGGCAGCAAGGTCGTGAAGATGATTCGCCGCTGAGACATCACAGACTCCAAGAAATTACCCTGAAACAAAGAGGCCGGTCTCCCTATCCGGCCGGCCTCTTCATAATTCCTGTAAAAACAAATCCAAATCAGAGTTCACCTGTCAGGATGTCGTTAGTGGTTTTGCCATCCTCTTTCAAGGTTGATTAGATTGTTTATTGATTTTTCATAGAAGATTAAATTGAACAAAGGTTAGGTAGAAACCGTGACTGCGGCGTGAGCCGCGGTCACGGTTGATTTTTTCCCCTCGATGTGGTGGCGTGTTCCGGAATCCCTTGACGCGTCTCAGATTGTCATCTCCCCGCAGATGGGGTGGAGGAGACGGCGGCTGACCTGAGCAGAGGAGAGACCTGAGCCGAAAAGAAACATCAGCTTGGTCAGGGCGGCCTCGGTGGTCAGGTCGTGGCCTGATATCACACCGGCACGGGCCAGCAGGTCGCCGGTGTAGTAGCGTTTCTGGTGGACAGCCCCGTTGACACACTGGGTTACGTTGAGTATGATTGTCCCACGGTCTACGGCCTCACGGATGGCATTGTTGAACCACGGTTCGGTCGGGGCGTTACCCGCGCCGTAGGTCTTCAACACCACCCCTTTGACTCCCGGGGTCTCCAGCTGCTGGCGCAGAGATGCCTCGGTAAGGCCGGGAGTGACATATATTATTATGATGTCGGTGTTCAGTCCGGTATGGACGTTGAGGGGATGAGGGTCGTTGACACGCCAGAGTGAGTCGGGATTGAAATGAATCGACAGCCCGATTTTGGCCAGCGGGGGATAGTTGTTGCTCTTGAAGGCGTTGAAGTTGTCGGCGCTCATTTTGGTGGAGCGGTTGCCGCGCCAGAGATAATTCTCGAAGAGTATGGCCACCTCCTGCACCATCGGCTCGCCGTTGACCGGGTCGGTGGCGGCGGCAATCTGCAGGGCGGTAATCAGGTTCTCCTCCCCGTCGGTCCTGACCTCCCCGATGGGGAGCTGCGAGCCGGTGATAATCACCGGCTTGCGCAGATGTTCGAGCATGAAGGAGAGAGCCGAGGCGGTATAGGCCATCGTGTCTGTTCCGTGGAGCACCACAAACCCGTCGACTTCGTTGTAGTTCTTCCCGATAGCCTCGGCAATCTGTTGCCAGTGGGCGGGATTCATGTTGCTTGAGTCAATCGGGGGATTGAACTGGATATGCCTGATGTCATAGTCGAGCATCTTGATTTTGGGGACATTGTCAATCAGATGGGAGAAGTCGAACGGACGCAGGGTCTGTGTCGCCGGATCTTCAATCATACCGATTGTGCCGCCGGTGTAGATAATCAGGATTTTCGGTTTCCTGTTGGCGTTTTTTTCCATAATGAATGACTATGACATTGTTTGCATTGAGCGGAATGACGGGCTATGGCCCGGCGGCAGGAGCGGGGGATGCCTACTTCACCTGTGCGCCCGGGGTGACGGGAGCGGAGGGGGTGATGACCACCAGGGAGCCGTCGGGATTCTGGGCGGAGAGAATCATGCCCTGCGACTCCACACCCTTGAGCTTGCGGGGAGCGAAGTTGGCGATGAAACATATCTGCTTCCCCACGAGGTCTTCGGGCGCGTAATACTTGGCGATGCCGCTGACGATGGTGCGCTTCTCCATTCCGTCGTCGATGAGGAATTTGAGGAGCTTGTCGGCTTTGGGTACGCGGGAGCATTCGAGGACGGTGCCGACACGGATGTCCATTTTCAGGAAGTCGTCGAATGGCACGTCGGGCTGCTGGGGCTCAGGCTTCCATGCGGCGAGCTTGTTCTCCTCCTTGATACGGGCGAGGCGGTCGAGCTGAGCCTGGATTGTCTCATCCTCGATTTTCTCGAAGAGGAGTTCGGGCTGGCCGATTTTCGCGCCCACAGGCACGAGGTCCATGCAACCGAGCATGTCCCAGGTTATCTTGTCGCCGCCGAGCATCTTCAGGAGCTTGTCGCTCATGAAGGGGAGGAACGGCTCGAAGACGATGGCAAGGTTGGCACACAGCTGAATCACGGTGTTGAGAATCGTGGCGGTGCGCTCCATGTCGGTCTTGGCGAGTTTCCAAGGCTCGGTCTCCTGGAGGTAACGGTTGCCGGCGCGGGCCATGTCCATCGCCAGTTTCAGCGCCTCGCGGAAGTGGAAGGTCTCCAGGGCTTCGGACACTTTCCCTTTCAGTTCGTTGATTTCGGCGGTAAGCGCGGTCTCGGCCTCGGTGGGGACTGCGGCGGGGATTACCCCGTCGAAATATTTGTGGGTCAGCACCACGGCGCGGTTGACAAAGTTGCCGAGGATGGCCACCAGCTCGGAGTTATTGCGCTGCTGGAAGTCGCTCCAGGTGAAGTCGTTGTCTTTGGTCTCGGGGGCGTTGGCTGTCAGGACGTAGCGAAGCACATCCTGCTTGCCGGGGAAGTCGCGCAGGTATTCGTGGAGCCATACGGCCCAGTTGCGCGAGGTGGAAATCTTGTCACCCTCGAGATTGAGGAACTCGTTGGAGGGGACATTGTCGGGGAGCTGGTAACCGTCGCCGTATGCCATCAGCATGGCGGGGAAGATGATGCAGTGGAAGACGATGTTGTCTTTACCGATGAAATTGATGATACGGCTTTCGGGGTCTTTCCAGTATTTTTCCCAGCTGTCGGGGAGGATTTCCTTGGTGTTGGAGATATAGCCGATGGGGGCGTCGAACCAGACGTAAAGCACCTTCCCCTCGGCTCCTTCGACAGGCACGGGGATACCCCAGTCGAGGTCGCGGGTGACGGCGCGGGGCTGCAGCCCCAGGTCGAGCCATGACTTGCACTGGCCGTAGACGTTGGTCTTCCACTCCTTATGGCCTTCGAGAATCCATTCCTCAAGGGCTTTCTGGTAGTTCTCAAGGGGGAGATACCAGTGTTTTGTCTCTTTGAGGACGGGGATGTTGCCCGTCTCGGCGCAGCGGGGATTGATGAGGTCGGTGGCGCTCAGCGAGGAGCCGCATTTCTCACACTGGTCGCCGTAGGCTCCCTGGGCGTGACACACGGGGCACTCACCGACGACGTAGCGGTCGGCAACGAAGCGGCCTGCGCCCTCGTCATAGAGCTGCATCGAGGGCTTCTCGATGAAGCCTCCCTTGTCGTAGATGTGGCGGAAGAACTCCGATGCGGTCTCGCGGTGGGTCTCGGAGGTGGTGCGGGAATAGACATCGAATGAGATTCCCAGCTCCTCGAAGGAGTCCTTGATGATGTTATGGTAGCGGTCCACGACATCCTGGGGGGTGATGCCCTCTTTGCGGGCGCGGATGGTGATGGGCACTCCATGCTCGTCGCTGCCTCCGATCATCTTGACATCCTCGCCGCGCAGGCGAAGGAAACGGGTGTAGATGTCGGCCGGGACATAAACTCCGGCGAGGTGGCCGATGTGTACCGGGCCGTTGGCGTAGGGGAGGGCAGTGGTGACAAGAGTCCGTTTGAAGTTCTTCTCCATCTGTATATTGTATTTCTTATGATTGGCACTGTTTAGAAACCGCAAATTTAGAAAAAAATCACTAAATTTGCAACGACAATCTATCAAACGCTATTTAAAATGCAAATTTCCAAATCTCTCGCCGCAGCCCTGGTCTCGGTCGCGGCTCTTCAGGGGGTGGCTGCCAACCCATATGCCGGAAGTGTGATGATAATGAACGAGGAGACCACCGGCAATCCGGGCAACGGTTCAATCAACATATTCAATCCCCAGGGTGAGGGAAGCTGGATTTACCGTGCTTTCCGCCAGGCCAATCCCCGACGTGAGATTCCCGGGGCTATCTGCCATGCCGCGACATATGGCGACAAGCTCTATGTGGTCTCCAACCATCCCGACGCTCCGGGAAGCTACAACATGGTCGGCACGCTCACTGTGATGAACGCGGAGACATTGGTGTATGTCAACTCCGTGGAGCTGGTCAACAGGTTCGGCAAGCCTGTCCAGGGGCGCGCCGTGATGCCGTATGGCGATGATGCGTATGTCACCACCACAGATGGAATCCTGACATACCGCTCATATGACAATACCATCATACAGGACAATGACCGGATATGCAGCCCCGACGGGGTGGCATCGCCGGTTCCCTACCAGTATCCCTATCAGACCGGAGCAATCGCGAGGGTGGGATATGACTATTACATAGCGTCGCAGGATTTCGGGCTGGTTTATTTCAGCGAGAATCTGCCGATATATGCCCGTAACCGCAGCATCCCGGAACTCCTTGGTGACAATTGCCCCGAGGGATTGAGTGATGCCAACGGTATCGGCTCCATTGTGACCGGCAATGACGGGAACCTGTGGATGAGTGTCACCGCCGACCGCAACGCTACCGGCGAGGCGGCTCCCTATCTCATAAAATATAACCCTGTCAACCAGGAGGCGGAGGCTATCGCGGTTCCGGAGGGGATTTATCCCCCCGCCAACTCCTGGTATGCCTGGACGGCTGACGGTTTCCATGCTTCGGCCACCGAGAACGCCCTGTACTGGAACGGCGGCCCCAACACCTGGTTCTCGAACAGTGCGGTTTTCAAATATGACATAGACAAAGGGGAGTTCTCCAAACTGCTCGACCTCTCCGCCGAGGAACTGCCTGCGGGTGAAAATCCCTGGATGATTTATGGATGCTCGATGAGGACATCACCTGTCACCGGGGAGATGTATCTTTCATTGTTCAAGGATTACGGTCTGACCAACTTCGTGTTGAGACGTCTGGCGGCTGACGGGACGAAGATTGCCGACTATCCCATGAAGCCGGCGATATGGTATCCGGCCCTTCCGGTGTTTGCAGACGATGCCGCTCCCTCCTTCAAGGAGGTGGAGGAGCTGGTGATTCCGTCTGACGAGGCCACTCACGTCGACCTGCTGGGCTTCGCCACCGATCCCGATTCACCTGACGCGGAAATCAATTATTATGTCAAGGATGTCTCCTACCCGGCGGAGAAAAGGATATACGCAGAGGTTGAAGGCCGTGCGCTCGGGATTTATCCCCCCGGGGTTGAAATTCCTGAGAAACCTGGTGCGCCTGCCGTCTCCGCACCTGCCGGGGATGGAACTGAGGAGGGATATATCGACCTTGTCGCCGACTCGAAAGGGAAGACCGCGACATGCCGTGTGAAATTCCGTTTCGCGACATCGTCTGTCGATGAGGTAAGCGATGGATTGACACTGGCCGCAGCCTCTGTCAGGGGAGATGAGCTGACATTACGCGCCGACAAGGCCGCGACAGCTTTCATCTTCACTCCGCAGGGTTGCCAGGTGATGACAATTGATGCTCCGGAGGGTGAATCGGTCCATTCGCTTGACGCTCTCGTCCCCGGGCTGTATATACTGCGTTTCGGTGGCAAGTCCCTGAAATTCCGCCTTTGATTCCGCTAACTTAACCTTCATTGGTTCTGGATAATAAGACTTCATCAATAACTCTCCGGCAGGGATTGCTCGGCATATCCCCGGTGATTGTTTTCCTGATGCTGTATGTGGTGGTCTCCGCCTATGTCGGTGACTTCTACAAGATGCCCTTTTCCGTGGCGTTGCTTTGCGCCTCGGCCTGGGGTGTGGCAATCTCGAAGGGGAAACTGGTAGAACGCATAGAGGTTTATTCCAAGGCGGCCGCCCACTCCAATATCATATATATGATTTGGATTTTCATCCTGGCAGGGGCGTTCGCCTCGTTGGCCCGGGAAATCGGGGCGGTGGAGGCCACTGTGGAGCTGACGCTGAGGTTGCTCCCCTCCTCGATGGTCGTGCCGGGGATGTTCGTGGCCGCCTGCTTCATATCGCTGGCTGTCGGGACATCGGTCGGCACGGTTGTCGCGCTGACCCCGCTGGCGGTTGAAATCGCCGAGGTGTCGGGTGGAAGTCCGGCTTTTATGGTGGCGGTGGTGCTGGGCGGTGCGTTTTTCGGCGACAATCTTTCATTCATTTCCGACACCACGATTGCGGCCACGAGGTCGCAGGGTTGTGATATGGCCGACAAGTTCAAGGCCAACATATGGCTCGCGCTTCCGGCGGCGGTGGTGACCCTGGCGGTATATATGGTCGAGAATGTCATCACTCCTGTCGCCCCGGTTCATCCCGGCGCCACGCCGTCGCCATGGCTGGTGGTGCCTTACCTGATTGTCATAGTGACCGCTATCGCGCGTCTCAATGTCACCCTCGTGCTGACCGGCGGAACTGTCGCGGCGTTGATTATCGGGCTTGCGCAGGGTCACGGTGTGCTGGAGCTTTGCGGCTTTATGGGGGGCGGCATCGAGTCGATGGGTGGCTTGATTGTGATAACCCTTATGTCGGCCGGGATGCTTGGTCTGGTCAAGGCCTGCGGCGGTATAGAGTGGCTGTTGCAGGTGATGACGGCGCGGGTGAGCGGCAAACGTGGCGGTCAGGCGTGTATCGCGCTGCTGGTCAGTCTGGTAAATCTATGCACTGCCAACAACACTGTCGCCATAATCACTGTCGGCTCACTTTCGCGGGAAATCGCCCGCCGGTTTGGAATATCCCCGAGGAAAAGCGCGTCGTTGCTCGACACCTGTTCCTGCATCGTGCAGTGTCTTATCCCCTATGGGGCGCAGACATTGCTTGCCTGCTCCCTCGCCGGGCTGTCACCCGCCGCACCTTTCCGCTATCTATATTATCCCTGGGCGCTTGCCGCCGGAGTGATTGTCTCGATTATCGTAACCCGTAGCCGGAAATGAAGCTGTTTGTAGCCCCGTTGCAGGGATATACCGACGCGCCTTTCAGGCATTTCCACAGTCTGCTGTATGGCGGTGCCGACGGATATTTCTCACCCTTCCTCAGGGTTGAGAAGGGGGAGCCTGCCCGACGGACGATGCGTGACATCCTTTCACCCCTCGGTTGTGGCGACGGCTTTGTCCCGCAGATAATATTCCGCGACGCGGAGGAGTGCTCGGTTCTCGCGGAAACCCTTAAGGATACGGGATTCCGCCGCATCGATCTCAATATGGGATGCCCTTTCCCGCCACAGGTAAAGAAAGGACGCGGCGCGGGTTTCCTCCTGAAACCGGATGAACTGGCTAAAGTCGCGGCTTATGTGGCCGGGGACAGCGGGGTGGATTACTCCGTGAAAATGAGGCTGGGAGTGGATAACGCCGACCAATGGAAACCGTTGGCGGCGATACTGCGCGATATGCCGTTGGTGCATGTGACAGTCCATCCGCGCACGGCCCGGGAGCAATACCGTGGGAGCCTGCATCCCGACAGTTTCGAGGAGTTCGCTTCGGCGGTCGGAAAACCGGTGGTTTTCAACGGGGAGATACTCTCGCCGGCCGACATATTCGCCGTGAGGGAGAGATGGCCGTGGCTCCACGGGGTGATGGCCGGACGGGGATTGCTGGCGCGGCCGTCGATGTTCGCCGAATGGCGCGAGGGTAGCGAATGGAGCCTTGAGCGGCGCGCTGCGGAGATGCTTCGTCTCCACTCCGCGTTATTGGACCATTACAGGCCGCTCCTGTGTGGCGACGCCCAGTTGCTGGCGAGGATGAAGAGCTTCTGGGAGTATTCCGAACTCCCTCACCGTCAGCTCAAACGTATCGCCAAAGCCCGCTCGATGGCCGACTATGAGGAGGCTGTCAGTGAGGTGGGGAGATGAATTTCACACAGGGTGGGGAAATTACCGCTGAAATTTGTTAACTTTGCAAGGGGATGCCGCCGACTCCGGGAATATCCGGCAAGCGCAGACCCCGGGGCGGAATCCATTCCGCTTTCTCACACAAATATCCCATAGATGAAAGACTTAGTAATCTCGAAGGAAACCACCGAAAGGGCCGTTGTCGTGGGGCTGATTACCCCCCGCCAGCCTGAGGGGAAGGTCAATGAATATCTCGACGAACTCGAGTTCCTCGCCGACACTGCCGGCGGGGAGGTCGTGAAGCGTTTCACCCAGAAACTCGACAATCCAAACTCCGCCACATTTGTCGGCAAAGGGAAGTTGGATGAAATAAAGGAGTATGTCGAGAAAAACGACATCGGCATGGTGATTTTCGATGATGACCTGTCGACCAAACAGATCGCCAACATAGAAAAGGAGCTGCAGGTGAAGATTCTCGACCGTTCGAGCCTGATTCTCGACATATTCGCCAAACGCGCACAGACGGCGACGGCGAAGACACAGGTCGAACTGGCACAGTATCAGTATCTGCTCCCCCGACTGACCCGCATGTGGACCCACCTCGAACGTCAGAAGGGTGGTATCGGTATGCGTGGCCCCGGTGAGACCCAGATAGAGACCGATCGCCGTATCATCAAGCGGCGCATAGCCTGGCTGAAAGAGCAGCTCGGCGACATCGACCGCCAGAAGACCTTGCAGCGCAAGAACCGTGGAAAGATGGCGCGTGTGGCTCTGGTTGGCTACACCAATGTCGGGAAGTCGACGCTGATGAACCTGCTGAGCAAGAGCGACGTGTTCGCTGAGAACAAGCTTTTCGCCACACTCGACACGACGGTGCGCAAGGTGATTATCGACAACCTGCCGTTTCTGCTGACCGACACCGTCGGCTTTATCCGCAAGCTCCCGACCAACCTGGTTGAGTCGTTCAAATCGACCCTTGACGAGGTGCGCGACGCCGACCTGCTGGTGCATGTGGTGGATATCTCCCATCCGCAGTTCGAGGAGCAGATCGAGGTGGTCAACAAGACCCTCGCGGAGGTGTGCGGTTCGGCCGACAAACCGATGATTGTGGTGTTCAACAAGATTGACGCTTACAGCCATGTCCCCAAGGATGAGGATGACCTCACACCGCGTTCACGCGAGAACATCCCCCTGGAGGAATTGAAGCAGACATGGATGAACCGTCTCGACCCGGGCAACTGTGTGTTCATCTCCGCCAAGAAGGGCACCAACATCGACGAGCTGAAGGAGAAGATTTACCAGAAGGCCAAGGAGATACATATGGCGCGTTTCCCCTACAATGATTTCCTTTTCCAGAAATATGACGATCTAGGGGAGAACGATGCCGAATCAGAGACCGATGCCTGAACAGAAAAGAAATATGATGAGCTGGGAGCGTCTTGTCTCTGACAAGCGTTTCGGCCTGGAGGATTACCACGACCCGCGACGTGGAAGCCGCACCGACTTTCAGCGCGACTTCGACCGCCTGGTGTTCTCTTCCCCCTTCCGGCGGTTGCAGAACAAGACGCAGGTGTTCCCGCTTCCGGGTAGTATCTTTGTGCATAACCGTCTGACTCATAGTCTTGAAGTGGCGTCGGTCGGACGGTCTATGGCCAATGAGGTCGTCAATCTGATTATGCCGCGTCACGAGGGGACGGCTTCCGCCAAGGCTCTGGAGTCGATTGGCGACATCGTGGCTGCGGGGTGTCTGGCCCATGACATGGGTAATCCCCCTTTCGGTCATTCCGGAGAGAAGGCCATAGCCACATTCTTCTCGGAAGGGGAGGGGGCGGCGTTGAAGAAGCGGCTGACCCCGGCGCAATGGGCAGATTTGGTAAACTTCGAGGGTAACGCCAATGCCCTCAGGGTGTTGACCCATCAGTTCCAGGGGCGGCGCAGCGGGGGATTCGCGATGACCTACTCTATGCTCGCCTCCATCGTGAAGTATCCCTATTCCTCGGGATTGTCGGGGGATAAGGGGAAGTTCGGCTTCTTCACCACCGAAGCCGACAGCTACCGCCGGATTGCCGCCGAGCTGGGAATCCCCTCTCTGGAGGCTCCGGAGGGGGAACTGCGTTTCGCCCGTCATCCGCTGGTGTATATCGTGGAGGCGGCCGACGACATCTGCTATGAGGTGATGGACCTCGAGGATGCCCATAAACTGAAAATCGTCGGGTCTGACGAGATTATCGGCCTGTTCCTCTCTTTCCTTCCTGACGACCGCAAGGAACGGAGCATTGAGATAATGGGGCGGTTTGACGACCCGAATGAGAAAATCGCCTACCTGCGGTCGGGAGTGATAGGTGAACTGGTGACTGCCTGCGCCCGGGTGTTCGCCGACAATGAGGAGGCAATCCTCGCCGGGGAATTCCGGGGACGGTTGCTGGGACATGCGCCGGAACGCCTGCGCCGGGCGTATGAGCGGTGCAACGACTTGTCGTGGGCGAAGATTTACAAGGCCCGCGAGGTCGTCGATGTGGAACTTGCCGGTAACCGCATCATCACCTTCCTGCTTGAGAAGCTGGTGCATGCGGTCTGCAATCCCGACCTGAACTATTCGAGGCTGCTGCTGTCGCAGGTTCCGGAGCAATATGATGTCTCCTCAGCCGATCTTTTCTCCAAACTCCAGGGGGTTGTCGACCATGTTTCGGCCATGACCGATGTCTATGCCCTCGACCTTTTCCGCAAGCTCAACGGTATGAGTCTTCCGGCTGTCTGAACCGCCGGGCGGATTATGAAATTTGAACAGTTGCTTATGACAAGATTACTTATATCATTGCTGATGATGATTCCGATGTTCGCAGGCGCGGTTGCCGTGAAGGATGTCGAGAATGTGCATGTCAAGAACCGTACCCGCTATGTCACCGACATGGCCGGGATGCTCTCCCCGCAGGCTGTCGCGAGGATCGATTCCCTGATGGCCGACGCGTGGCGGCAGTCTTCGGCTGAACCGGTGGTGGTGATTGTCGACAATCTCGACGGTGAGGACATCGATGACTACGCCACCGAATTGTTCGAGCTCTGGAAGCCGGGAAAGAAGGACAATGACAATGGTGTCATCCTGCTGATTTCCCGGGATGACCGGAAATTTGTCATCCGCACCGGTTACGGGGTGGAGGGTGTGCTGCCGGATGCCCTGTGCTGGACTATTCTCAACCAGACGATGAAGCCTTATTTCCAGCAAGGGGACTATGACGGCGGGGTGGTGGCCGCGGCTACCGACCTCAACAGGGTTTTGACCGATGAGGAGGCGAGGGCCGAACTCATGTCGAAATACAAGAATGACAGCGAGGGGGCCGGAGCTGATGATTTCTTCAAGGTCTACCTCTCGATATGTCTGATTCTCTTGGTTGCGTTCGCGGTGTATTACTTCTGCCTGTTGGTGAATAGCAGGGGGAAGGACACCGCCGAGGCATACCATCTTTTTGAGAAAAACAAGCTGGCGGTGATGGTGCTGACAGCAGCCACATTGGGTATAATGGCTCCGGTGCTGATTGCCTGGCTGCTGACCATGAGGCATATCCGCACACGCCGCCATCTCTGTTCCAACTGCTCCACACCGATGACACGTCTTGACGAGGAGACCGACAACAAGTATCTCACCCCGGCGCAGGATGCCGAGGAACGGCTGAATTCGGTGGATTACGATGTGTGGCTATGCCCGACCTGCAACCAGACCGAGATTATCCCCTTCATAAACCGGCAGAAAAACTATTCTGTTTGCCATGTCTGCGGTGCGCGTACCGCCGCGTTGGTTTCCGACCGAATCACCCGGCAGCCCACCACCATGTCTTTCGGTCAGGGGGTGAAGACCTACCGCTGTTTCAACTGCCACAATATGACCAACCGCACTTACCAGATACCGAAAGTGGTGGCTCCTCCGGTAATCCTCGGAGGTGGCGGAGGGGGCTTCGGCGGAGGGGGTGGCTTCTCGGGAGGCTCTTTCGGTGGAGGAATGACCGGCGGCGGCGGATCGCGTGGCGGATGGTAACCTGTTGGTTGACATTTCGTCGAAAATGCCATCGCTCCATGAACCATCGAGCCGCCCCCGGCGTTAAACTGACAAAGGATAATGATGACGGGTGAGGTCAAAAACCTCCCTCGGGATGTTGGAAGCGACATCCGCCCCAAAATTCAAGCAAAACGGATTCCCCGCCATAGGGCGGAGCATCCCTCACAAGAAACGGCGGTTGCCCCCGGTGCATCGGGTCGCAACCGCCGTCTGTGTGTCGTTGTTGGATTGTGGAACCCGTTTTTTAGTTGTTTTGGGCGCGGAGTTGCCAGAACGCGACCGCAGAGGCTGCGGCGACGTTGAGGGAGTCGACTCCCCGGGCCATCGGAATGCGGGCGACATAGTCCGAACCGGCGATGATGTGGGCCGGAAGCCCTTCCCCCTCGGTGCCGAGGATGATGGCGAGGCGCGGCTGGGATGCCAGGATGGGGTCGTCAATCGAAACGGAGTCGTCACGCAGGGCCATGGCGACGGTCTTGAAGCCGAGGTCATGCAGCTCTGATAGGTAGTCCTGGCGCGAGAGGTAGGCCCAGGGGAGCAGAAAGACCGTGCCCATCGAGACCCGGACGGCACGTCGGTTCAGCGGATCACATGCCGTCGGGCTGAGAAGCACCCCATCTATGCCCAGTGCGGCGGCCGACCGGAATATCGCGCCGATGTTGGTGGTGTCGGTGACATCGTCGATGATTGCCACACGTCGCGCCCCCTTGCAGACCTCGGCAGGGGAGACGGGAGCCGGACGGCGCATCGCGCAGAGAACACCCCGCGTGAGAGTGTAGCCGGTCAGCTCCCGGAGCATCTCGCGCGCGCCTGTATATATAGGCATATCCTCGACGCGGGCAATGATGTCGGCTGCGTCCCCCGATATGTGCCTTTCCTCGCAAAGCATCGACAGCGGTGTGAAACCGGCCTGCAACGCCACCCTTATCACCTTGGGGCTTTCCGCGATAAACACTCCGTCCTCCGGTGACAGCCGGTTCCTCAACTGAGCCTCGGTCAAAGCCGCGTATGGAGCTATCCTCGGGTCATCAAGCCTCTCAATCCTCTCGATTCTCATTTTTTATATGTTTGTAATAAAAATACTCATAGAAATTTCGCGCCGCAAATTTACAACAAACCCCGTTTCCGTCAAAAAATCCCTCCTCGTTTAAAAAAAATATCCCCTTCTCCGCCCTCTCTGTCCGGTGCCCGACCGTAGGGAGGGTTAGCCCTTGGTGCCCCCCTTGCGCCCCGCCCTTTTTCCTCGCTCCCCTCATCCCCGCCATTCCTCCCCGGCCCCACGGTTTCCCCTCCAGCGCCTCCCGTCGCCCAACCTCCTGTCCTCCAGCCGCCTCCGTCCCCCGTCCCCGTCCCGGCGGAAAAAAGTTTGAAAAAAGTCGCCGAAAAATTTGGTCAATCCGGAAGAAACGCGTAACTTTGCACTCGCTTTTCGGGACGGAGGTCCCGCGACGGCCCCAGAAGATGGAAACGCCGCCGGGAGTTGAAAAGTTCGAAAAAAAATCGCCGAAAAATTTGGCCAGTTCAAAAAATCGACGTAACTTTGCAGAGCTTTTCCGCCGCAAGCCGGGAAGCGACAAGAGATAGGACATTGAAAGAATTGCAATAGACGAAGTAGTACAGGAGCTAAAGAAGCTTCCTGTCGATTCCGAGACAACAGGTAAACCGGGCCGGACACAGGCGCTTCGGTTGTCAAGGGGCCGCGAGGCCGCCATCCGATTTCGAAAGAAAGAAGAACAAGATAACAACAACGAAGAGTTTGATCCTGGCTCAGGATGAACGCTAGCGACAGGCTTAACACATGCAAGTCGAGGGGCAGCGGGGCGGCAAGCTTGCTTGTCGCCGCCGGCGACCGGCGCACGGGTGAGTAACACGTATGCAACCTGGCCGTGACAGATGGATAACCGGGAGAAATCCCGCCTAATACAGCATGACGCCGTGGGAGGACATCCTCCCGCGGCCAAAGGGGCGACCCGGTCACGGATGGGCATGCGGCGCATTAGGTAGTTGGTGGGGCAACGGCCCACCAAGCCGACGATGCGTAGGGGTTCTGAGAGGAAGGTCCCCCACATTGGAACTGAGACACGGTCCAAACTCCTACGGGAGGCAGCAGTGAGGAATATTGGTCAATGGCCGGAAGGCTGAACCAGCCAAGTCGCGTGAGGGAATGAGGCCCTACGGGTCGTGAACCTCTTTTGCCGGGGAGCAAGGCCCTCCACGTGTGGAGGGAAGGAGAGTACCCGGAGAAAAAGCATCGGCTAACTCCGTGCCAGCAGCCGCGGTAATACGGAGGATGCGAGCGTTATCCGGATTTATTGGGTTTAAAGGGTGCGTAGGCGGCGTTCCAAGTCAGCGGTAAAATTGCGGGGCTCAACCCCGTAGAGCCGTTGAAACTGGCGCGCTCGAGTGGGCGAGAAGTATGCGGAATGCGTGGTGTAGCGGTGAAATGCATAGATATCACGCAGAACCCCGATTG